>Ga0335398_10004264_pt1 | contig 20038 bp, 13 predicted proteins | sample BON03_FD_205742 | JGI IMG/M metagenome (GOLD analysis project Ga0335398, IMG submission 205742) | Freshwater microbial communities from Lake Bonney liftoff mats and glacier meltwater in Antarctica - BON-03 (spades assembly) (version 2) | ecosystem: Environmental > Aquatic > Freshwater > Ice >... | reverse complement strand
TAGTTGAAAAACACATCAATGAGGTTGGCCCAGAAGAGATTCTGATTGTCGCCCCATTCAACGCACAGGTGAACGCCATTCGCAAAGCTTTAGACCTTGCCGGCCACCATCAGGTGGCCGTTGGCACGGTAGATAAGTTCCAAGGACAAGAAGGCCTGGTGGTGATCTACAGCTTCGCATCAAGCTCATCCCAAGACGCCCCAAGGGGCCTTGGATTCCTATTGGAGCGCAACAGAATGAACGTTGCAATCAGTAGAGCAAAGAGCGTCTGCTACTTGGTCTACTCAACCAATCTCCCTAAAGCAGTCTTCAGCTCATTAGAAGACGTTAGGGGTATTAGTAGGTTGGCTGGGCTGTTGGGGATGGCGAAAGAATCTGGAAAATCAGAAACACAAAACGAAATGACTGGCTAGCTCTTGGCACCGCCCCGCGTCGTCAATCCTTTGCTTCAACTTCGCCCTAAGCTAGCCGATATGGATGGGGAATCTGTTGTCTACAGAAAAATGACTGGAAGATCCCCGTTTCTTAGCGCAGTGCCCAAAGCCCGGAAAGAGTCCCCAATGATTTCCAGCACTCAGTCGCATGAACGCTATGCGCTGTCTTTCACCAGCGGGGGGCTCTTAGTGCGTGAGGCAGGCGTGATCGTGTCGCAATATCTGCTCGTGCGCGACTGGGCCACCGTCCGACAAACTGCCACTGAGCAGAATTTGCTGCAGGCACGTACGACATCGTCTAGTGTCCGCGTAATAAGGGAGACGATACAGCGTTTGTGTGTGCTCGAAGATGCGGAGCTGGAATTCTTCGTCGAGTCGAGTCTCACCGAGCAGTGCCATCTGCTGTGGGCTGCTGCATGCCGTCGCTACTGCCTGATTGGTGACTTCGCGGAAGAGGTCGTTCGCGAACGGTTCCTGCTGATGACGCCTGCTCTTGAACTTGAAGACTTTGAACGATTCATAACCAGGAAGAGCTTGTGGCACACCGAGCTTGACGAGTTGAAGCCTTCGACTCGCGCCAAGCTCCGACAGAACGCCTTCCGCATGCTTCATGAAGCAGGGCTGCTGAGCGAACAAGGCGACATTGTCCCCGCTGTACTCTCGGGGCGCGTCCACAAAACCCTTGCCGCCCGCACCCCGAGCGACATTAGATTTTTCCCCACCTATCTGCAAATCGAGGTGCAGAGATGAGCTCTACCGCGCGAAGCCTCACGAGCGATGAAAATCATGTCTACGACGTGCTGCGTAGCCAACGGTTCTTGAAGATGGAAGGCCTCTCCAAGGAGGTGCCTTTCTTCATCTTCCACTACCCGCCAGCATGGGCACTCGGCGTAGAAGAAATGCGGGAGCGGGTGACAAACAAGCTGCGCAGCAACGACGGTCTTAGCGTGGTCGAGATCAATCTCTATGACCTCGCCATTCGACTTCTGGAAGAACGCGGCGTGTGGCAGCGCATTCTGTCTCTAGAGCCGGAAACGAACAAGTCCGAGTTCCGTGAAATGTTGCAGGGGATGCTCGATCCACAGGACCATCTCGCTCCCGCAATCCGGGAACTCCTGGCTGAGACCCAGAGCGATATTGTGTTCCTGGCCGGAATCGGTGAAGTTTTCCCTTTCGTCCGCACGCACACGGTGCTGGAGAACCTGCAAAGCGTTGTGGTGGGCAGGCCCATGCTCGCATGGTTCCCCGGTACATACGAGTTCACCCAGGTGAGCGGACATCAGCTGCGCGCGCTCGACCTCATTGCAAGCGACAGCTACTACCGGGCTAAGGATATTTTGGAACAGGAAGCATAACGATGAAACAGATCAACGAAATCTTTGCCAAGTCAATCAGCCGCACAATCGAGGGCGTCATCAAAGCCGACGACATCTCCCAGCTCGCCACAGAGGTCGAGGAGTACGTCCTTACGAATGAGGCGGCCAAGGGTCTCGAGCGCGTGCTGGAGGCATACACGAACTACTCCAACGCTAATGGTGTCTGGATCTCCGGTTTCTTCGGCTCCGGTAAGTCCCACTTACTGAAGATGCTCGCGCATCTGCTCGGTGAAATCGACGGTCACGACTACCCGCGCGCCAAAGTGTCAGAGCATTTCCGCGCCAAGGCTGATGGAGCATTTCTGCCTGCGCTGATCGAAAAGGCTGACCGCATCCCCGCCAAGAGCCTGCTGTTCAACATCGATCAGAAAGCCACTCTGATCTCGAAAGATCAGAAAGACGCTCTCCTTAAGGTGTTTGTGAAGATCTTTGACGAGTCCCGCGGCTACTACGGCAACCAAGGCCACATCGCTCGATTCGAGCGTGACCTAGACTCCCGCAGCCAGTACGACGCATTCAAGCTCGCATTCGAACGGATCGCCGGTATCCCGTGGACTAAGGGACGCGAGCAGGCTGCTCTCGAGGCAAAGCACATTGATGATGCCTTCGCCGAGGTCAACGGATCCGAGAGCCCTAGTATCATCAGTCAGTACAGCGCCAACTATTCTGTCTCAATCGAAGATTTTGCTGGAGAGGTCGCTGGCTGGCTGGCTCAGCAGCCCGAAGGATTGCGACTGAACTTCTTCGTCGACGAGGTCGGCCAGTTCATCGGAACTAACAGCCAGCTGATGCTGAACCTTCAGACCATTGCCGAGTCTCTAGCCACCAAGTGCCAGGGGCGGGCTTGGATCGTCGTCACTTCGCAGGAAGACATGGAGAAGATTGGTGGTGACCGCACCAAGTCACAGGCCAATGACTTTTCTAAGATTCAGGCCCGCTTCAAGAACCGGCTGAAGCTCACCAGCCAAGACGTCGAAGAGGTCATCCGTAAACGCCTGCTCGACAAGAGCGGTGCCGCAACGGCCGACATTGCCGCGATGTACGAGAACGAGCACGCGAACTTCAAGACCCTCTTCGACTTTGTCGAGGGGCGCCACTACCCGAACTACCGCAACGAGGCCCACTTCGTTGGCACCTACCCATTTGTGAGCTACCAGTTCCCCCTGTTCCAATCGGCGATTGAGGGCATTAGCGATCACAACATTTTTGAGGGTCGCAACAGCTCCGTGGGCGAGCGCTCCATGCTGGGCGTAGTCCAGGAAGTCGCCAGGGCGCTGGCTAATAAACCGCTTGGACAGCTGGCGTCGTTCGACCAGATGTTTGAAGGAATCCGTGCTTCGCTGAAGTCAGCAAACCAGCGCGCGATCAACGATGCGGAACGCAGCCCATCGCTGCCACCGCTCGCGGTGCGCCTGCTAAAGGCTCTCTTCCTCGTCAAGTACATTGATACCTTCAAGTCCACCCCGCGTAATCTCACTGTGCTGGTGTACGACCGCTTTGGCACCGATCTTGCTCACCTTGGAAAAGACGTCAATGAAGCCCTCGCTGCGCTGGAGGCACAAACCTATATTCAGCGCAATGGCGACACCTACGACTATCTGACCAATGAAGAGCAGAAGATCGAGCAGGAGATCAAAAACGTCGACATCGGCAGTTCCGAAGTCTCCAAGAAACTCTCCGACCTGCTCACCGACTCAATCGTGAAGACCACGAAGGTCGTCTACGGCAAGAATGGCCAGAACTTCCCAGTCGGTTTCAAGCTCGACGGGCAGGCGATGAGCAAGCAGTACGAACTCTCGCTGCACTTCACCAGCCCGGAGATTGGGTTCAGCCTGGAGCAGATCAAGGCCCACAGTGCAGGGCTTGACGAACTCCGTGTCGTGTTACCGAACGAGGCCAACCGGATCCTCGCCGACCTTAGGCTGCTACTGAAAACCGAACAGTATGCCAAGCGCGCCCAGGGCTCAAGCCGCACCGCAATCGAGCAGGCCATCCTGCAAACCAAGGGAACCCAGAATGCCGAGCGGGAGAAGGAGATCGTCGAACGTCTCCGCACCACGGTCGGCCACTCGACTCTGGTACACAATGCGGGTGTTCTCGACGTAAACTCGACCGATGCCGTCACGCGGATCAACGATGGCTTCCAGAAGGTCATCGCCGCGACATATACCAACCTCGCCTTGCTGGGCGGTGAGATCTTCGGTGAGCAGAGACTCTCAAACTTCGTGAATCCGCCCGAGGGCGGATTAATAGAGGGAACCGCCCATGTTCTGGACGTACCGGGTGGAGACGTCCTCGCTCATCTGGAGATGTGCAGCACGCGCGGTTTGCAGGTCACTATGAAACACCTCCTTGAAAAGTACACGGTGAAGCCATATGGATGGGACCAGTGGTCGGTAGCCGCAGTCGTCGGATTCCTCGCCGGCGAATCAAAAATCGAAATCCAACTCAACGGCAAGGTGCTCGCGCGTACCGAGATCACTTCGGCACTGCGTAACACGCAAAGCTACCCCCACCTAGTCGTCGCCCCTCAGCGGATCTTCGACCACACAGTTGTGGGAGCGTTCCGAAAATTCGTCATCAAGTTCAGCGACACTGCTGGGATCTCGAAGGATCCACTTGAACTCGCCCGGGCTGGAAAGGGGCACCTCACAACGAAACTTGCCGAGTTGACTGAGCTTCGCTCTGGAGCCAGGTATCCCTTTATCGACCAGCTGGACGAGCCAATCCGATTGCTCACTGATTTGTGCAGTAACGGAGAGGATTGGTTCGTCACTGACTTCCCCGGTGCCGGCGACCTCCTCGACGCCAAAGACAACACAATCGACCCGATCAACGCATTTCTCACTGGTGGGCAGCGCGCCATTTACGACAACGCCGCGTCATTCATGCAGGCGAACCAGCCCAACCTCGCCTATCTTCCTATCGGCGCGAAGGATGACGTCGAAGCGGCGCTTGCAGACCCGCAGATCTTCCAAGGCAACAGAACCGCCCAGCTCGGCGCGGCGATTAAAAAGGTGGAGGAACAACTTGAACAGGTAATCCACGAGCAGCGAGCGGTAGCGAGCAATGAGATCAATGCTCGGTGGTCCCTAGTGCCCAACAGCAAGGTTTACCGCGATGCAACCGAAGCTGCGAGGCAGTCGGTCACTCAGAGAGCTGAGGCTGTACTCAACCGAGTCCAGCAGGAAACGCAGGTTCCCGGGATCCAGAGTCTCGCCTCGCAGTTCGCGGACACGATCTACCCGGAAATCCTTGACGAACTGGAAGCAGCACGGCCGGTTCCGACCCCGGATCCAATGGCGCCCAATATTGATCCGAATCCCGACTCGGCGTCACCGCCCGCTCCGATCAAACAGAGCGTCTCGATCAAAAAGCTTGCGCTGCCGGGCGCCGGTAACGTCCTCGAAACCGAGGCCGACATCGACGACTACCTTGACCAGCTCCGCACGACACTGCTGGAGACCCTCCACGACAACAAGCGAATCACTCTTTAGGACGGCCAGAACATGGACACCAAACCCCTGGAGCGCTTCGCCACCCAGGCGCGCCGCAACCTCCTTGCCGCGGTCGACGCGAAAGCAACTGCGATGCTGAGCCCTGGATCCGTTGCTCGCAGCGAGCGTGCCGAGGCGGTAAATCGACTCGAGTCTGAGATCGCGGCTCACGGACGCGAACACGTCATCGACAAGGTCGCGTACATCTGGTTCAACCGCATCATCGCGCTGCGGTTTATGGACGCTCGTGGCTACACCGATGCCGGTGTCGTCTCACCCGCGCGAGGCCAGGTGCACGGCCAACCGGAGATCCTCGCAGATGCCAAGCGTGGCAACGTTGACACCGAAGTCATGACCAACAAGCGCGCCATAGATGCGGTCAATGGTTTGCTTGACGGGACTCGACGGAGCAGCGATGCCGAGGGAGAGGCTTACGCGCTGCTGCTCACCGAATATTGCCGCTACTGGCACAAGGCGATGCCGTTCATGTTCGAGCCAGAAGGTGACTACACCGAACTGCTCGTGCCGACTGGGCTCCTGGCTGATGGTGCCATCTTGTCCCGTGCCCGCGAAGTACTCACAGAAGAAGTCTGCGATGACGTTGAGGTGATCGGCTGGCTCTACCAGTTCTACATTTCGGAACGGAAGGACGAGGTCTTCGCGGGGTTTAAGAAGAACAAGAAGGCCGGGGCCGCCGAGATCCCGGCGGCCACCCAGCTCTTCACTCCGCACTGGATTGTACGCTACCTCGTCGAGAACTCACTCGGCCGTTTATGGCTACTCAACCGGCCGACCTCACGTCTAGCCGACAAGATGGACTACTACATAGCGCCAGTTGACGAAGAGACCGACTTCCTCAGGATAACCGGTCCAGAAGAGCTGACAGTCATAGATCCAGCCTGTGGCTCGGGCCACATGCTTACCTATGCCTTCGACCTGCTCTACTCGATCTATGAGGAGGAGGGATACGCGCCCTCCCAGATCCCAGGACTGATCCTCACTTACAACCTTCATGGTACTGAGATAGATCCTCGGGCGTCGTCGCTTGCTGCGTTCGCATTGACGATGAAGGCCAGAGCCAGCGTGCAGACATTCTTCAACAATGACATCGGGCCGAGGGTCTGCACGATCACCCCTATTTCATTTGACCAATTCGAACTGGATTTCCTATGGTCTTTGACCAACGACCAGGATCTTGCTCGCGCGGACAGCGACAAGTGCTGGGGTGCTTTCGAGCGTGCAGATGTCTTCGGATCACTTATCCAGCCGAACGAGCAATTTGTCGAACACGTTCGGGAGGCTATTGAAGACGGGCACAGCGACGAAATTATCGCTAGCGGCGCTCTTGTCAAGGCACAGCAATATCTCGGTCAGGCCGATTACCTTGGTCGTAAGTACGCCGTTGCAATCGCCAATCCGCCTTATATGGGTAGCAAAAATATGGAACCGCAACTCGTGGAGTTCGTCAAGACCATGTACCCAGAAGGGAAACAAGATCTTTACGGCTGCTTTGTTCTTCGAGCAATGGGACTTGTCGCATCACAAGGCTTTGTGGCGCAGATCATCGGCGACACTTGGATGTCAGTCGTAAGCTTTGAAACACTTCGAAAGGAGGCCTTCGCAAGGCACTCATTTGACAGTTTCGTCCACCTTCGAGATGTTTCAAATCACCCTGACATCTTCGGTGCGAACTCTGCTTTTGTGCTCGCCATGACGAATGCCCCGGGTCGTCGAGCCCCGTTCATCAGTCTTACCCCACTCAACGAAGAAGATAAGCGGAAGCGCTTGTTGGAGGCAATAGATGATGCAAACTGCGGATGGAGATTCGCAGCGTCCTCCAAGGACTTCGCCAAGGTGCCCGGAGCGCCGATCGCGTATTGGCTCTCCGACGCCATGCGCGCCACCTTCGCCAAGAATGGTTCGCTTGATGACGTGTCACATACCCGCATTGGTCTTATAACTGGGGAAAATGCGAAGTACATTCGAAAGTGGTTCGAAGTCTCCGGCGTAAACACCGGTTTTGGCTTGACTCGCGTTGAGGCGGCTTCCTCGGGGCGTCGTTGGTTTCCATTCTCCAAAGGCGGCAACTTCAGGCGTTGGTATGGAAATCATCTGGATCTGGTCAATTGGTCGCAGGACGGACATGAGCTACAGACGCGTATACATCCGTCTGGCGCTCGAACGCTTGCCCATAACTTCAACCTTGACGATATTTTCGACGAGGCTGTTACATGGACCAAAATATCTTCTGGGTCGTTCAGTGCCAGATTCCAGCCGAAAGGTTTCCTCTTCAACGATGCATCCGCGGCCCTATTCAAGGATTCTGGCTCGATTCCGATCTCAGCGCTGCTGGCGCTTCTTAATTCTTCCTATGCTGGCGTGGTCCTTGGTGCCCTCAGCCCCACTCTGAATTTTCTGCCTGGATCAGTCGCTCAGATTCCTTGGACGGAGTCGCTCGACATCGAACGGTTGGACGCATTGGCGGGTAACGCAATGCGAACTTCACGTGACGATTGGGACGATTTTGAGGTCTCCTGGGATTTTCTGAAGCCATCGTGGCTGTCCAAATTCGCACCGAAAATCGAAGCAGGGCTCGCTGCATGGTCAGATCAATGGCGACAACGTTCGCTAGAGCAGCAAACGCTCGAAATAAATATCAACCGAACAGTGTCGGAAGGCTATGGACTCTCAGCCGACATTCCGATCGAAGTACCGCTCCACCGAGTATCTCTATTCCGCAACGTTCAGTTCCAGTACGGGCCAGGTAAGACTCGAGAGGACTACTTGGCGCTAGAACGTGCGGACGCAATGAAAGAGCTCATCTCCTACGGAGTCGGCTGCATGTTCGGCCGCTACAGCCTCGACGAGCCTGGCCTGATCCTCGCCGACCATACCGCGACTCTTCAGGACTACCTATCGAGAATTCCCTCGCCAAGCGTCCGACCCGATTCGGACAACGTGATCCCATTCGTCGACGACGGCTGGTTTGAAGACGACATTGTGGAGCGGTTCCGGCAGTTCCTTCGAGTCGCGTTCGGTGCCGAGCACTTCGAGGAGAATCTGCGGTTCGTTGAAGAGTCGCTGGGCGTGAAGACGCTGCGCGACTACTTCATCACGAGGACGGGCAAGTCGAAGTTCTATGACGATCACGTGCAGCGGTACAAGAAGCGGCCGATCTACTGGATGTTCTCTTCTCCCAAGGGCTCATTCAACGCGCTGATCTATATGCACCGCTATAACCCCTCGACCGTCTCGACGGTGCTCAATGATTACCTGCGCGAGTACAGAGCCAAGCTGGAGGTTGCGCTCGCCAATGCCGAGCGGACTGCAGCGAGTGGGGCCTCGGCGAAGGACCAGAAGGAAGCTGATCGGCTTCGTAAGGTGCTCGCCGAGCTTCGCGATTACGAGCACGACGTGCTGTACCCGCTGGCGACCCAGCAGATCGCGATCGACCTCGATGACGGCGTGAAGGAGAACTACCCCAAGTTCTACCCCGCGCTGAAGAAGATCACCGGTCTGGAGGCCGCCGATGAGTGATAACGAAGTGAATCGTCCCAACTGGCTAATGCGGAAGCACCGCGAGCTTGGTTGGTTCGGCTGGTTCGCATACGGGTTCTTTCTTGTCGCCGCGGTTGGGCTTGCCTTCTGGGTGACGATTTACGCCGCCGACGGTGGTCTGAAGAGGGCTCTAACTGAGACGTTGCCGTTCTGGCTATCCGGTATTGGAGGCCCGGCGGCTCTAGTTGCCATCTACGAGACGAGCAAGCGGACCCGACAGGTTGCACGATCCGTGGGTGATATTGCCGCTGTAAATGACGGAGCAGGTCAGAAGAGCGGTGCACAGGTTACATGGAAGGTGGAAGAGGTCTCGAGGTCTCGCCGACGAATCGTGAACGTGGGAAGCACGACCGCTTTCGACGTCACGGTCGAGGACGTCACGAATCCCGCGGGCAGGAGCGGTTTCTCTCTGCTTGACGCGCATCTGCCGCATGAGGTCCCGATCAACGAAGCTATAGAGGCAAGCATGGATCGAAGCCTTGCGGATCCGTACCTCTCGCGAGTGCGGGTCGCTTGGAACGAAGGGGGCGAGAAGTATGAGGCCACTTACTCAGTCAGTTGATCGGGGAGATGAGCGATGAGCAGCGGTGACGTAATTCTCTATGACGCTGGTCATGGAGCGCAGATGCAACTACGTGCAGTTGACGGCACGATCTGGCTGACGCTGTCTGAGATCGCCGAGTTGTATGGCACAACATCGCAGAACATCGGCCAATTGGTTCGGCGGGTGCTCGACGATGGCGAGGTCGATGAGGCAACTACAAAGCGCGACTTTGTAGTTCGATCTGAGGGGACTCGCCAGGTGAGTCGCCAGGTCACTTTTCACAACCTCGACATGGTGCTCGCTGTGGGATATCGGGCGACGTCTGAGCGGGCAATACGTTTCCGGCAGTGGGCAACGAGTGTGCTGCGTGATTACCTTGTCAAAGGTTTCGCCATGGACGACCAGAAGCTGAAGGCTGTTGACGGGTCTGACTTCTTTGAGGAGCTGTTGGGGCGCATCCGCTCCATTCGAGCCTCGGAGAAGCGTTTCTACCAAAAGGTTCGTGAGATGTATACGACGGCGATTGATTATGATCCCACCTCACCTACATCGCAGATTTTCTTTGCCACCGTGCAGAACAAGATGCTGTGGGCTGTCACCGGTCACACTGCTGCGGAGATTGTTCAGCTCCGCAGCGACCCTGCGGTGCTGAACATGGGATTGACTTCGTGGAGTGGCAGTGTCGTGCGGAAAGGTGATGTGGTGACTGCAAAGAACTATTTGGCCTCTGAGGAGATTCACGAGTTGGACCGGGTAGTCACAATGTATCTTGACTACGCCGAAGATCAGGCACAACGACGTCAGAGTATGACCATGGCTGATTGGGCAGAGAAGCTTGATGCGTTTCTGAGTTTCAATGAGCGCGATCTGCTCACTCATGCCGGTAAGGTCCAAGCGAGCGTCGCTCAAGCGCTCGCTGAGGAACGTTTTGCCGAGTTCGATTCCGCTCGCATGCACCAGGCCGTCCTCGAAGAAGATAGGGCCGACCTTGATTCATTGCGCGCAATTGAGCGAAAACTTGAGGGCGGGCAATGAGTAGCAACCCAAAAATCCGAGAGCACCTCGCGGCGCGATTTGAAATGCATCGCTTGGTGGTGTGGCATGACAATGATCAGAGCTATGAAAGCGAACTACTTACGTTGGTGCCAGAAGAGGTAACGGTGCTTACCGTGGCGAACAATGAGTTCATGATTAAGCATCGTGTGCTGCGTGAAGAGCCTTCAGTAAAGTTCCTGATTTACCGCCCCGGTGCCGTTCCAGAGGGTGCGGGCAATTGGTTACTCGATGTTGAACTCGCGTATGGGGTCTTCACTGCTGACCGCGGCGCGCTGATGCGCGCCGACCTTGGACTCAAGGTACCGGGATCAGAAGAGCTGATTACGCAGTTTGAGAAGTTCTTTGGTGATGCGAAAATGGTGGCCAAGCTCAGGGCGCTCCTGGGCTCAGACGATGACCTTTCCAGAGTCAAGGCGAAAATGTGTGCGGCTGCGCTTGGGCAAAAGGAACACAGCTTCTCTGAGCTGACTCGCACACTTCTGGTGCAGCATGCTGCCGATGATGACGCCGGATACAAGGCGCTTATTAAGCAAGGTCTTGCCGACTTCTATTGGGCCGGTGCTACGAAGATTTATGGCTACGGCTCTGATTCGCCAAACGTTGCCGGGTTTGTGCTGTGGATGTTCAAACAAGCACGTGACGGGTTTACATCCACGACATCAAATACGATGCGCAACATTGAAATCGACTTCCGTAGCTTCCGAAATGACCGGCAAAGTTTAGCTTCGCTAAAGACGCTCGCGCGGTCGGCTGAAACCGATCTCGACTTTGCGGAGACGGCGGTCGGGGCCTCATTTTCAGATCTCATTGCCGCCGATGTTTTCGACGCAGGGGAGAAGGAGATAATCCGGCGCGTCATCGCAGGTATTTCAGCGCAAAGCCTGCCTTCCCAAGATGTCGCTCAGGCGATTCGTTCTCGGCGACGTGACAGTCTGTGGTTTGATGACTACGCCACGCTCTACGCTGCCCTCGGTGCAGCGGCTGAGCTGATTCCTGCAATTCGCTCAGCCCGCCTGGATGTGTCCAGCTTTGAGGATGGGCTTATCCGCTACCGCGATGATCTGTTCCGGATCGACCAGCTCTACCGGCAATACACGCTCGCGTCGCAGACTGCCGAGTTCCAGAACATCCTGGAAGCGCTGAATGAGCAAGTCGAGAACGCATACGTCACCGACTTCCTCTCCAAGCTCGGAATCAACTGGCAGCAGCAGGTTGACCAGGTTGAGAAGTGGAAGACTCTCGCGATCACCTCGCAGAGTTCCTTCTATAACCGCTACATTGCTCCGCTCCTACGAGGTGGGCGCAAGAAGGCCGTCGTCGTCATTTCCGACGCGATGCGTTATGAGGTCGCCGAGGAGCTGGCATCCAAGATTCGCGGTGAGAACAAGTACGACGCGAAGATCGAGGCCATGCTCGGCGTACTGCCCAGCTACACGCAGCTGGGGATGGCCGCGCTCCTCCCACACGAGGCGCTTGCACATTCCCAGGGTGGCGACCCAGTACTCGTCGACGGTCACCCCTCGAACGGCACGTTAAACCGCTCGAGAATCCTCGCAACCGTGGGCGGCACAGCGATTCAGGCTAAGGACTTTCTCAAGATGAAGCCTGCTGAACGGCGCGATCTTTATGCGGCGCATCAGGTGTTGTACGTCTATCACGACACCATCGACGCGACCGGCGACAAGGCGGTCTCGGAGCACCGCACCTTCAAGGCAGCAGCCGACGCCATCGACGAACTCGTCGACATCGTCAAGAAGCTGGCAAACGCAAATGCGACGAACATTTTCGTCACAGCCGACCACGGCTTTCTCTACCAGGAGTCGAAGCTGGCGCCGCAGTTCAACCTGACAGTGAAACCGCACGGCGACGAAATTGTGGTCGAGAACCGCCGATACGTTCTAGGACGAGGGTTGAAAGAGGACGATGCGTTCCGCCTGTTCATGCCCGAGCAGCTCGGGCTGGCGAGCGATTTGGAAGTGCAGATCCCGAACTCGATTTGCCGAATCGTCAAGCCGGGCGCCGGGTTTCAGTTCGTCCACGGGGGCGCGTCCCTCCAGGAGATCGTGGTGCCCGTCATCTCGATCAACAAGGGCCGTTCAGACACCATGGAGACGGTCAATGTGGACATCCACCCGGAGTCCGACAAGATCACCACCGGCCAGATCGTGGTCAAGCTCTACCAGCAGAGCGCGGTCACCGATCAGCGCACAGCGAGGAAGCTACGCGCGGGCCTCTACTTTGGCGAGCAGCTGATCTCTAACGAGCCCGAGTTGCTCTTCGATGCAGAGAGTTCCGAAGGGCGTGACCGGTTCCAGAGCATCCGTCTGCTGCTGAGTAAGGACGCTGATGCGGCAAATAACCAGAGCGTGGAGTTCCGCCTGTCCGAGCCGATCGGTGAAACCGGCGAATGGAAAAAGTACAAGAGCGTCCCGTTCACTCTCAAGCGCTCCTTCACCACGGATTTCGACTTTTAAGGAGCGTCCATGAATGACGAAATAGATCTGACCCAGGCTGCTCCCAAGGAGCAGGTTCTCGGCGCGGCAGCAGAGCGCAGCCTGCAGCCGACTGAACTCGATCGCAAGATCAACGAGCACTTCGCCGGAGCTGTGGTCCGGAAGGACCTTGTCAAGGCTGTCAAAGGCAACGCGATCGTTCCCTCGTACGTGCTGGAGTATCTCCTCGGCCAGTACGCGGCATCCGATGATGAAGCAACGATTCAGGCAGGGATCGAGACGGTTCGAAACATCCTTGCCGAGCACTACGTGAACCGCAACGAGTCCGAGCTGGTGAAGTCAAAGATCAAGGAGCGGGGGCGCTACAGGATTATTGACAAGGTCAGCGTCACGCTCAACGAGAAGGACGACGTCTACCAGGCCACGTTCGCGAACTTGGGGATCAGCGGTGTCGTCGTTGATTCTCCCACCGTCAGCGCTCATCAGAAGCTGCTCGTCGGAGGCGTCTGGTGCCTGTGTGACGTCGAGTACTTCCACACCGAGGATGTACGCGTCTCGCCATGGCTCCTTGGATCACTCAAACCGATTCAGATGTCGAACTTCGACTACGACGCTTACCTCTCAGCAAGAGCGGAATTCACTTCTGATGAGTGGATCGATCTGCTAATTCAGTCGATCGGATTCGACCCTGAGATGTTCGGGCGTCGGGCGAAGCTGTTGCAGCTTGTTCGCCTCATCCCGTTCGTGGAGCGCAACTACAACCTCGTCGAGCTTGGGCCCAAGGGCACCGGCAAGTCCCACATCTACTCAGAGTTCTCGCCGCACGGCATGCTCATCTCTGGTGGTGAAGTGACCGTTCCAAAGTTGTTCGTCAACAACGCGAACGGGCGGCTCGGTCTCGTGGGCTACTGGGACGTCGTTGCATTCGATGAGTTTGCGGGCAAGAAGAAGCGCACCGACAAGGCAATCGTCGACATCATGAAGAACTACATGGCGAACAAGTCGTTCTCTCGAGGTGTCGAGACGCTGGGTGCGGAGGCTTCGATGGTGTTCATCGGCAACACCTCGCACACCGTTCCCTACATGCTTAAGAACTCAGACCTGTTCGACGAGCTTCCTGAGAGCTACCACGACCCTGCCTTCCTTGACCGGCTGCACTTCTACATCCCTGGCTGGGAAGTGGACACGATCCGCAGCGAGATGTTCTCGAACGGGTACGGATTCGTCGTCGACTACATCGCTGAGGTGCTGAAGTCGATGCGCAATCTCGACTACTCCGACCGCTACCAGCAGCACTTCACCTTGGGGTCGGACATCTCGACCCGAGATCGCGATGGCATTCACAAGACCTTCTCGGGACTGATGAAGCTGCTCTACCCGCACGAGCAGGCCACCGCTGACGAGATTGAAGAGATCCTGCGGTTCGCCGTTGAGGGGCGCAAGCGAGTGAAGGATCAGATCCTCCGGATCGACGCAACGATGACAGCCGTGAAGTTCGGCTACAACTCGGTCGGCGGAGGCTGGTCGACAGTTACGACGCTTGAGGAAGACGAGTACCCGTTGCACTACCAACGGGGCGGCTCGGTCGCTCCTGCTGGCGAAGTGTTGGCCGGGACTGACGCGTCGATGTCGCCGACGGTTTCGGCGTCATCGGATCCCGTACTCGTCCCCGGATCCGTTCAGGCAGAGCTGCTCCAGGGGCAACGGGACTTCGTTGAGAACCAGCGGGGCATTTCCTACGAGACACTGCTTATGCCGTATCTGAAGGGCGCCACCGAGATCGAATTGCACGACCCGTACATTCGTCTGGGGCATCAGGGGCGCAATCTCGTTGAGCTGCTCGCGATGATCGCCGCGGCGAAAGACCCGGCCGACGAGGTGACCTTCAACCTGTTCACAGTGCTTGACGAAGATCTCGAGTATCAGCCGAAGCAGCTCCGAATGCTCAACGACATTGTGCACGGTGCCGCCCAACAGGGTATCAAGGTCAACGTCGCCAAGGACCCCGGCGGCCACGATCGCTGGATCCGAACCGACACCGGTTGGCGCGTCAACCTCGGTCGGGGCCTCGACATCTTCCAGAAGTCCGACGGTGGTTGGTTCGACTTCGGCACCAGCCGCCAGGAGTTCCGACAGGTGAAGGCGTTCGGGATTACTTACATTTCGGACGCACTGACTCCCGCTGCAGAAGGAAGCTGAGGTCCGCAAGGTGGTCAGGCTAATGGTTGATCTTGTCACTGGTCGCAATGCAGTTGAGCGTAAGCACACCGTGCATGAGCTTTTTGATGGCCTAGGCGGAGCGCAGCGATCCCGTGAGGATGGCGCGCTTTGCTGGAGAGTCCACATTGAAAATGGGTCACCCCAGGCAAAGCGACTGCACTACTGGGAGAAGCGAGATGGCTCAATGGAGTTTGGCTGGGTTGCGAACCATGACGATGATCTCTAGAAGAACCTTCTCGAAATTAGGTTATTCAATCGGAAAATAGCCCGAGTTGGGATCATGGGTCGAGCAGTCAGTGAGAGGTTCATCACTCAAGTAGTATGGCCGCCATCTGCCCAAGATTCCCTCACTCGGACCATCGGTCTTGATATAAAGGAGGTTAGCCTCCGGGGCAAAGGTTATGTCGTCATCTACTCCGTTCAGAGCGTCAAAGTTGGCTCTCGGTGCATCATGGGTTTTCAGAAGCACAATTAGTTTGTTGTATTGGACGGCTATGGTTTCTAAATCAATCAGCTCAACTGTTGCGGGAAACCGAGGTAAATCGGCTTTCACTCTGGTTTGAATGAAGTGGGTTTGGTGCCCAGGGGTATAGAGCCCGCATTCCTCTGGAAAAGTCTTTGCCATTTATAGCTCCTTATATAAAGGGGCTGATGCCCCACGACTTGCCCCAGCAATTGCTGGGGCCGCATCTTCTACTGGAGCACCCTGGTCGTGAAATCCGGGTTGCTAGGAAGCTAGCCAGTTGCTTAGCGCTGCCATTCTTGATGCACAGGAAAACCTAGTGAGGGGGTGGGACATTTTCTGGGGATGTCTTGAGCACGGCATCCGAAAAGATCGAACCGGGTGTCTATTTGGGCTGTATATCTAATGTGTTGCCACTATCAACTTCGACGGTGCCCTAAAGGCCAGATTTTCCCGAAACTTTTCTGCCCAGAATTCCCATCGCGAAAATCTGGGATTTTCTTCTGAAGGACTAGCCTTCTTCCTCGTCTTCGTCTTCGCTATGGAGGTCCATCATTTCGATGTACTCTGCCCGAAGGTCGCCTAATGATTCGAAAGACTCAAGATCAATGACCCAGAACCACCAGCCGGGTTCAGATTGTTTTCCAGAAACTGCCCTTGCAGCTCGGCTTGGGCTTTCGAATCTCTCTCCATCGACAAAAATTGCACCTTCCTCGCCGACTTGGCCCTGGCGACCCAAATTAGCCTGGGTTCTAGCAAAGATGGTTTGTCCGACTCTAAGCAGGCCGCTATTCAGAAGATCCGCCACTTGGACGCGATCTCTCGAGGTAGCCACGGAAACATCTACGAGTCCGACATTCCCGGCAGGAACGGACCAGATCTTTATTACTCTTTCTGCGAGAGCTTTTGAGCGTTTGAGGATGTTGTATGCGGACCATTCTTCGTCTGCCGACTGAATAACGTCTGCGGTCATTAGAAGAGTTGTGTGCTCTTGAAAAGCTTTCTTTTTGGCTCCCCAGGGAGAGTTTGATACTTTGCTGTTCAAAGGCTGGGTTACCAGCGTTAAATTGCCGATTTGGTGAACTAACGAGACTTCATCAGTTTCGTCTTCGTCGAAGCTAAAGTCGGACCAGGATGAACGCCACTCTTGCGGCAGCAGGTGCTCTATCGAAGTTTTGCCCCTGATAACGGGTCCCTCGGAGAACTTTTCTCTATCTCTTCCAAATCCCCTTCGGTCATCCTCGAGCGCCTCAAGAATCATTCGCATTCTTGACCTGGAGACTCGTTTGTAGATCGGCTCTCTTGTCAGGCTCGCAATTATTTCCCTGTCTGATGGCCAGTAACCGTTGCTTGAACTCTGCTTTGCCAGATAAGCCTCTACGACATCCCCTGCCGCACTGCGTTCCGACTTGTGCAAGATGTTCAAGAGGTCCACGACCATTCGGTTGTAGTTCTTCGTGCTCAAACGCAGAATCGCCCTTCTTACAGCCCAGCTCTCAATAGAAGACAGCGCCTTTTCGATTTGCTTGGTTGGGATAACCTCTAATTCTGGGTCTAAAAGCCAAAGAAGAATGGGTTTCACGACTTCTGAGTCCAGAGTTGACATCCTGTAAAGAAATTGCTCTATCCGATTAAGTTTTCCGTTCTCGGCTTTCGAAGCTTCCATGAGTTGCTTGTAAACGTCTCCCGCTTTCCTAAGTCTTGGCAACAAACCATCGGCCGATTCCGGGGATTCGTTCACATAGATCTTGAAACGGTTAAAGACTTCTCTAGCGGTGACATCCTCTCGAGTCTGGGCAACGAGCCACTGCGTCAAAAAAAGTGAGCTCCTGGTGTACTTGAGTCTTCCTGCGGATACCTGCTCCTCCCAGAATGGGGTCTCGAAACCCTGCCAGTACTGTAGGTAGGCTTCCTCGGCTTTATTATTGTCTCCGCCCAGCCTCTGAAAAACAAAGTTCTTGATCAAATCCGCAGCCGTGAGGGGTGTTCCCCGGGCGTTGAGGGTTTCGAATATCTCTTGGGCGTCTTCGTCAGCCTGGAGGTCGATTACAACCAATTGCAAAAACCGGCTAACTGCGTCCACTAATGCCACCGCTCGCGCTTTAGATTCGGATTCACCCAGCCAATCGGAGACCATTTCAGAAAAGAACTCGTGGGCTTCTATGATTCGACTTGTTGACTTCGCCCCTTCGGAACTTTCCGTTGGCTCATCGCTCATTACTAGCGAATAGGCAGTTCGGTCCCGGTTTGTCGGCCAGATTTTGAAGGTGTCCTCGATGTTTCGTCTGTATACATCTTGATTCTGTACAAGATTTTGTGCTTGCGTGCTGAGAGTTTCGAGCGACCTATTCTTTAGTTCTCGGCGAATCGCATCAATTAGAAGCTGCAGAGTTGTCAATCGTTGTTGACCGTCAATTATTGTCCTGGTCCCTAAGCTCCCCGTTTCATTGAGCTGTTGCTGCAAGACGACAGCTCCTAGAAAGTGTGGTGTTACGTGCTTCTGGCTTAGGATCCGGTTAGCCACACGCTCAACGTCTTGCCACAGGGGTAGCCATTGCGATTCGCGACTCCAGACGTATGGCCTTTGGAACAGAGGAACCAAGAGCCTTTGAGGACTGAAGAAAACGTCTTGTGGTGTTCTTACCTGTGTAAACAAATCTGCTCCCCTAGTGCTCTGCTTCTTAGACTAAGTGAATTGGCCGACCAAATGGTCCTGTCGAAACAAAATCAATGTAGCCCCAAGTCCTGCGACCAGAACTTTCATCCCTCGACAATTCTTTATCCCCGGAGGGGTCCAAGCTGCTCGTCAAGGCTAAACGGTTCCTTGCAATGCAGTTCGAGTCGCAAGACAAATGGGACCTACTTGGTCAAAGACCTAGTCAAAGATGTCTTGTCAAACGACTAGGTTGGCAACTATGAGTAATGTATAGATCCAACTACCGCTTTGGCCCAAGTTGTAACTCAGTGCTCCCCTTGGGGTCAACATCAAACGCGAGAGATGGGAGTGCAATTGATAGACACAACCTTTGACGTCAGGACAGACTCGCATGGCAGGGACCCTGATAGTGCTAGTGCTGCGCTCAAACAGTTCCACATCGAACTGTGGTCAAGGCCTCTCCCAAGCGGGACTTATTTGAGGCTTGAGGATGCTGGCTCGAAGTATCTCAATGCCGTACACGATGCCGGTTCGCTGCGGGTCACAAGCGACACAATTTCTAATTCAATGGGCGGACAAAAACAAATCGCTCCGCTCATGCCCTTGATTCCAAAGGGATTGGTTCAAGAAGTGAAGGAACTGGGATCAACCGTTGGTGCAAGGCTAATTTTTCCTGGTGACCGGGTTGAGAAGAAACCCACAATCAATGTTGCTCGTGGCTTTCACCCAAGGATCAAGGACAGATTTGATCTAACGCTTGAGTGCATTCGTCTTCACTACGAAGGTGAAGCCAGCCCCCTTGAAAAAGTCCTTTGTCGCTACCACGGGTACTTCTCCTTGTTTGAAAGCTTCGAGGGTTTTGTTGAGTTCTTCCTTTTGCATGATCTTGTGGCAAACGGAAGAGTTAGATTTTTTATAGACACGGATAATTGCTTTGCGGAATCTCCAACGCCACAGACTGCAGCCGACTATGAAACATATGCGAACCGAACCTTAGAGTTCCTATCATGTAGAAATCGACGAATAGCCTCTGGGCACTGAGGACATGTTGAGGGAAATGTTCGGTTACCCAGGAATCTGTCGCCAAACCTAAACCTAGTTCTCTACATAAACCAATGTGCTAGACCCCGCCAACCAATGCCGAAACCTTGCCTCTGACCTAAGCCGGCACCTCGTCAGAGACCGGACCGGCTACAGCTGCGCTGCGTGCCTTCCAGTCCAGTGACTTGATTTGATCCGAAAGAACCACTCCAGCTACTTTTTCTGCTTTGAACTCAACATCCAATGGGTAGCCCTTTGACTTTGTGGTTACCGGACAGCAAAGCATTTGACCCACTTTGGAGCTATAGATAGCCGGGCTCATCACAAGAGCTAGCCAGTTACTTAGCGCTGCCATTCTTGATGCTGTGGCTTCGCTAGCGCAGCCCTCTGACATTTAGCGTTCTCCCGCCCCTTTTGAACTTCTGCCATAAGGCCTGGCTTCAAAAGCCAAACCCTTTCCCGCAGACCTCACGGAAGCAATCTGGATTCTCGTTTGTGAGAATGCAATCGCCAAGGTGGGGCATCCTGTCGGTCTAACTGAATGTAAAAACCTAGTCAAATGAATTGACTACAAAAACCTAGTAAATTATTTTGACTATGAAACCTTAGTCAGATACTCTATTCTTGACACTGAATTGGGAGGGTTATGGGAACGCTACGCGGAACCGTGAGAGATTCTGAGGGGCTTGGGTTGCTGTTGCAGCAGGGGCGCCTTGCAGCAGGATTAACCCAGCGACAAC
>Ga0335398_10004260_pt1 | contig 20054 bp, 20 predicted proteins | sample BON03_FD_205742 | JGI IMG/M metagenome (GOLD analysis project Ga0335398, IMG submission 205742) | Freshwater microbial communities from Lake Bonney liftoff mats and glacier meltwater in Antarctica - BON-03 (spades assembly) (version 2) | ecosystem: Environmental > Aquatic > Freshwater > Ice >... | reverse complement strand
CCCCCCCTCGGAATAACCCTCCATTCGAATGCGATGGGGCAGCTCGGATGCCTCGGCCGGTCACGGCACATTTCGGACACCTCCTGAACGGCCACGCCTCCCAAAGCGGCCACGAGGTGTGTGGTGAGCCTTTCTGTGTCGGGTGGCCGAGGTGTGTTGCGTGGCCGAGGTGCGTGCGAACGCGCGGGGGGGGGGGCACGGGGCCACCTCGAGCACCGGCTCGGGCGCCCACAAATCGACTTCCTTCAGGTTGATGCATTGATCGAAAGCAAACGCTTGGATGTCGCGCACCGATGGTGGTAGCTTGGCGGACACCAGCGCATGGCAGCCGTCAAAGGCCTGACGTCTAGCCACACCATGCACACTCATCAACTCCACACGTGGCCACAGACCAGAGTGGCGCCACCTCGTACCCCCGCCGATATGGCCCAGATGGCTGCATCGGTAACCGTGTCACCATTGCGACCGACCCAGATCGCCGTGGCCCTCGGCTCGCTCGCCGCGCTCGCGTTTCAACTGCGCGGTGCCAGTTCCAACCACGAACTCATTCCCTTCCGCCCTTCCGCGTCACCACTGTGCCCATGCCGCGGCCCACTGTGGTGCACGCCGCCCCCTCTCCCATGCGCACCGGCGCGCCGCGATGAGGCGCGCTCGGCGGGGGCGTCCATGCCGGCGTTGCCGAGGAACCATTTTCCGATCTGCTTGAGCACCGCCACCTTGGTCTTGAAGCCGCGCGCGGCAGTCAAGTGGGTAACGGCATTGTCTGGATGGTATGGCAGCGGCGCGAAAAGCGCCCGCGGCGCGACTGCGAACGAGTCATTGGAGGGCGGCAGCGCCCAGCGGTCGTAGGTGATACGCGTTCGCGTCGCGTTGATCCAGGGCACGCGTAGCTCTGTCGAGACGGCCAAGCGCCGGAAGGCCTCCCGTGTCCGCCGATGCTCCCTGTACTCTGGCTGGGTTGCCCACTCGACCCCCGCCGCCTTGTACCGGTGCCTCGCCTCCCAGCGGAATGTGCTGGACAGCCAGCTGCGGTTGCGGAGCACAGCGGACACTACGGCGTCGTCGAGGATCGTCTGGTCATCCGAGTTTGCGTAATAGGGCGGCTCGGCGTAGTGGACGAGCTTGGCGACGGTTTCGGGGTAGTGCTGGAAGAGCTGGACACGCCACGCCACCTCGTCGATTATGTCCCTCGTCTGACTCGAGCCGGGCCGCGCGTACACCAGGCCGGCGTTGCAAATTCCCCGGTCGCGCATGGTGATGAGCGACGAGGGCATGGACCGCAGGACCGGGAATGGGTCGCGGTTCCACACGGTGTCCGTGTCGGCCTGGATCACAGAAAACCCATGCAACACGAGCCGCAAGAGGTAGGCCTTCTTCACGTAGTAGAACCGGAACCGCCAATCCCAAAACTTTTGCACCGTGATTGAGTCCGATGGCGCGACGCGAAGCACGCGAGACGACCAGTGGCACGGGTATCCGTGGAACTTGTCGCACGTCTCGGCCGAGTCGGCGAGAAGGAGAATGTGCTGGCCAAGCCCGACGGCATCGAGCGAAGCCATGGCGTTGAGGGCCATGTCGACCGAGGCGGCATCGGGCCCGATCGCAAGCATCACGAGCTCCCGCGCCGTCACCCCGGTGGCATCGTTCACCGCTGTGCGCGCCACGCCCGATGCGGTGCGCTCCAGTGCATACGGGGCCTCGAGGTCGCCGAACGTCGAGTCGGTGGTAGGCAGAGGCTTGCCGAGCGGCGCGCCGGCCATTTGAGGTGTCGGCGTCGGCAGCCATGCGACCCCGGCCGCGGATGTTGGCAACATTGCACCCAGTGACGCCATTCTCCTGAGCGCGCGGCCGGCCTTCGGTGACGGCGCACTCGCGCCGTAGAACCAATCTGACTGGCGCCACGTCGTCGGTTCATTCCCGTACGCGATGAAGACCCTGTTGCGGCCTCCCCCTCCTCGTGGCCCTTGTCGTCCGCCTCGCACCATCTCCGGTACACTGGATCGGCGCGACGCTCCGCTGGGGCGGCCCCCCACCTCCACCCCCTCCTTGCGCCCGGACTCCTCCTCCCATTCGGCCATGTCCATCGAGAAGAAGGCGCCCTCGGGTTTGGTCAGGTAGGTGGCCAGTGCGCCCCTCAGGGGGGTCGCCGCACACGGACAAGGGCGCGGTCGCGGCCTGCACCGCGACGCGCTTCCCGGGGTCGATCGCCACGAGGCGGAACTTTTTTTGTGTTGCTGTCACTAGTAGCGGGCACGTCGCCCAATATGCGAACAGGCGGAACTCTTTTTGTGTTGCTGTCACTAGTAGCGGGCACGTCGCCCAATATGCCAACGATGTTCACGTACACACCAGATGAGCTCAAGCAAATTGGGTTCACTCTGGACACGGAGTTACAAAAGAATGGGTTCAAAAACTGCCAACCTCAGATGGTGCCGCCAAATTCTGGAAGCTCGTCGGTGCAGTTCATCATACGTCATCGGGTTAACCCCGATACAGAGTTGACACTATTCTGCAAAGTCAGCTACGGCCACTCTGCCGGGCTTGCGATGGAACGCCTTGTATACCAATCACTTGGCAAACGAGCCCATCAACTTCCATTCGTGGTTTTGCATGTCTTGAACACCACGCTCCAGGTTGACGCTCGGCGCCCGCACCCGTTGCAATGGTTGCTCGCTGGCAAAGTCCCCTTGCAAGAAGTCCACCCGTTTATGGTGAAAGATAACCCCCGTGCGAAAGCCGACGGGTTGAAGCAAGATGTGCACGTGCTGGTTACAGAGTACGTGACAGACCCAACCCTACTCTCGGCCCGCCGCTTACTCGTTGACAGTCATGTGCTGAATTCGTTGCTTATACAGGCGGTGTACACGTTTGCCGCCCTGGACCGTCTCGGCATTTCTCACAATGACGCGCACTCGAACAACATGTTTGTGCGGGAGCTGGACGCACCTGTCCACTTGGAGCTCCATGTGGATGGCAAAACGCTGCGACTTCATGATGTGAGGTACGTCCTCAAATTGTACGATTGGGATTGGGCCACGACGTCGATCTCAAACACAAACATCGACGGTGACGATCGTTGCAAACGACTTGGAGTGTGTCATCAACCGGGGCGTGACCTGGCACATTTCTTGTACGAGCTCTACGGAATTTTGCAAAACACAATCGGGGCCGTTGAAACCATTTCCAGGTTCCTGCACGCGGCTGCACCCGGCGCCGGCTCCCTGCAACAATTCCTAAAGACCCCGGCTTCTGCACTTGCGTCCAGCCCACACCCTTGCCTCAAGGTGGGGTGGGACGCACCGTGCTCAAGAATCGATAACCTACCAGACCCGGGTTGCCCTCAAGGGGGGGGTGCCTCGGCCCGGGGGGGTACCCCAAAGGGGGCGGGGTGTATCGACCCCCGATCTCGACCTCGGGGGGGGAGGGCGCCAGGACAATGCGAATGGGAAGGGCTGCGGACGCGCCAATGCCATCTCACCAACCTCCGATTGGCATGCGGCAAGTAGAAATGGAATCAAAGTACAAAAACCAATTCTCCCCAAATCGACCGCGACTCCCACAAACACTCAACTCCGGCAAACTCGACCTGACCAGAAAGGGCGGGCGTACAATGCCTGAATGTACAAAGTTGAAACGCATCGTCGCCCCCCCCCCTGCGTATGCAATTCGTCGTATTAATCCGGCCGTTTGTAGATCGGTTTGCGCATCACACCGAAGCTACCACTGTCTTCCCCTAGCCCTACCTTGTACTTGCACGTCCGACGTGCCAGTACAATGGCGGAAATCACAAGGATGGCAATCAGAGCAACCCTTTCTTCCATTTTATCGAGAAAGATGAGCAGTGCGACGGCAACAATACACCCAATGTATGGGGCAAACAGACGGATTTTCCCTAACGCATACAGCAGCTTGCTCCATTGGGAAGTTGTCCCGGCGGGGTTGGGGTTCATCCGGGATGCGGAGGCTGCGGTGCCTGGGGATGACTGCATGGTTTCTACACACACCACAGAAAATAACTGTTTGTCCGCGAACGATTCCTCGGGCCCGTCCCTCGGGTTGTGAATCCCCGTATGGAGGCCGCCGGGGAGATTAGGCAAAAAAACGCGAGGTGGCCGACGAGCGCGGCGCGGCACTGGCCCCCGCGTGGCCCTGGCTGGTGTCGACGTGTGCCATGGGCACCCCGGGGCGATGTGCGCCGGTGCGCGGGGGTGGGGCCACGGGCGACCGGCTCGACGCTTCAAGGTTGCACGCCCCGGCCAGGTGCGGCTGGTAGGCGTAGTCACCCAGACCGGCCAGACCCGGGCACGGGGCCGGCGCCGCTGCGAGGGCGTGCGCCTCAGACCCACCGGGGCGCTGCGTGGCGGGGGCACCGGCTTTGCCGGCACCGGCGCCGACGCGCGGGGGGTTGGGGCCGCCGCTGCCGTGTGCATTGGACGGGGCGCAGGGGTCGCCCCCGCCACCACCGGCGCCGTGTGAGGCCGCGGGCGGTCGACTCGACCCACCCGCGTGCGGCTGGTACGCATACTCGCCCAGGCCACTGGCCAGGCCCGCGTTAGGGCTGACCGGAGCGGCGGGCGACCCGACGCGACCCACCGCGGCCGGCGCCGGGACGGCGTGCGCCTCGATACAGCTCAACAGGTCTCCCCCGTACGCGGCGCACTTGTGCTCGCCGATGCCAGGCACGGCCAGCAGCGCGCACAGCGTCGCGGGTCGCGCGCTGGCGATGGCGCGAAGCGTCGCGTTGCTCAGCACGAGGAAGGGCGCCAGCCCGTGCGCAGAGGCGAGCCGGCGGCGCGTCGTTGCGAGCGCCGCCGCGAGGGCGTCGTCCGGCGCACCGACCTGGGCGTCGCCACGCGCGCGCTTCCCCGCTCCGGCTGGCGCGCACGCGCGCGGGGCGGCACGCACCGCGACTGGCGCGGCGGGCGCCGCGTAGGAGAAGCGCGCCAGGTCGCCGGCGGCGAGCCAGTCGCGGCCGGCGGCGCTGAGGCAGACCGCCGTGTAGGCGTGTCCCGCGCGCGACTCGCGGCCTTCGACGGCCAACAGGCCGGCGCGCCGCACCTCGTCGACCAGTGCACGCAGGGGATCCAAGGCCACGCCGCGGGCCTCGCCACAGGAAGGCCGCTCGGCCAGCCACCCGAGCTTGGCTGGCAGCGTGCCGCGCGCCAGCTGAAGGACCACCGTCAGGCCAAAGTGGCCCTGGCAGTAGCGCGCCGCGCGCAGCAGCGCGCCGCAATGCGCCGTCGCATCGCGGCGCGGCCGCGGCGGCGCGGCCGCAGCCACGCACATGTCGCACACCCCGCAGTCGGCCACCGCCTCGCCGAAGTGGGCGGCCAGGCAGACGCGGCGGCACTGCGGGGTGTCGGCGTAGTCGCGCATCGCCTGCAGTGTGCGGCGCGCGCGCTCCGGGTGCGCCGCGCCTGTCACCGCGAGGTGCGTCGCGCGCGGCCAGTCGCCAGCGCCGACCCAGAGCACGCACTCCGCCGCAGCGCCGTCGCGACCGGCCCGACCGCTTTGCTGGTAGTAGGCCTCGAGCGAGGCCGGCGCACCCCAGTTATAGACCGCCCGCACGTCGGGCTTGTCGATGCCCATGCCGAACGCCACCGTGGCCACCAGCACGGAACAGCCGCCCTGCATGAAGGCGGCCTGGGACGCGGCGCGCGCCGACGGCGTCAACTTGGCATGGTAACCGGCTGCCGCCATGCCCCGGGCCTGTAGCGCGACGACCATCGAGTCCACCTCCTTGGTGGTTGGCATGTATACGACCACGCATGGCACGCCGGCGCCCGCCGCCTGCGCGGCCTCGGCCGCCCGCAGCTCGGCGCACAGCACCTCGTGCGCCGCGCATCCCGGCGGCTTGGGCCGCACGGCGTACCGCAGATTGGCCCGGTCCACCGTGCCTGTCACATCCACGTAGCCTGCCCGAAGCCCCAGCGCTCGGACCACGTCGCGGCGCGTCTCGTCGGTGGCGGTCGCCGTCAGCGCCATTACCGGCGTGCCCGGGGGTAGGTGCCCACGCAGCTCGTGCAGCTGCGTGTACGACGACCGAAAGCTCTGCCCCCACTCGCTCACGCAGTGCGCCTCGTCGATTGCGAGGAGGGTGCACACCTGCAGCATCCGGCGCAGCCGAGGCGACGCGCACATCTCTGGCGTGACGTAAACGAACTGCGCCCCGGCCTCTGCGGTGGACCAGCCGCCAGCGGCCTGGTTACCACCGAGGTAGCACGCGGTCAACCCCTTGGACACCAAGGCCGCCACCTGGTCGTGCATGAGCGAGATGAGCGGCGACACGACCACGGTCTGGCCACCGAGCAGGAGCCCCGGGACCTGGTAGCAGGCGCTCTTGCCCCCACCCGTCGCCATGCGCACAAACACGTCGGTACCCGCCAGCGCCGCGCGGATCGCGCTCGCTCGCACCCCGCGAAACTCGGTGGCGCCCCAGTAGCGGCGCAGTGTGGCCCGCGCGGCGTCGAGCCCGTCCACACCCGCGGCGGCCCCCGCGTCGCCCGGCGCGCCGATCAGGTTAACCCTTAACCCCGTGTCGCCCGGCGCGCCGATCATGCAGGGCGTTGCGCTTGCTTGTCACCCTGCATATCGGGGGGGGTGCCAACCCGTGGGGGTGTGGGGAGTCTGACTGGTAGGATCAACCCCCCCCCTCGGGGGTGCGACGTGGCACCACTCTGAACAGAGCTGGCGCGCTTGCACCGCGTGTAACTGGAAGAGTTGGCGCGCGTGCACCACCTGGGGCCCCGTAGGGCCTCCCTCCCCATGCTCGAGTATCCGAATCGCGCCTTCTACAATGGCGCGCTGCGCACGGCCGCCGATCGCACCCCCAACCCATGTGGCGGGGCTGCGCCATATGCTGTGGTTCAAGTCACGGGTGTTGAACGGCGCGTGGGGACCAGCTACTGCAATCCTCGGGAGGCGGAGGTCGCAGTGACGCTCGCGCTGGCCTTGCAGCGCCGCCGCGGCGAGGGTCGGGTGCACATCCTGGTCCCATACACGGCTGCTCTCAAAGCGGTTCTTTGCACCATGTGCGCCGCGCTGCGTCGCGCCACGCCGCGCCGCGCCGCGCCGCCAATGCGCTGCCAATGCGCCGCCTCCCGCCGTGCTCAGGTGCGAACTGGCCACCGAGCGCTCCCGCAACGGCGGCGACCTCATGGGCATGTCCGACGACACCTTTGCCATGGTGTTGACTGCGATCGACCGGCCGCATGCCGCCGCGTGCATGCTCGCCACGTGCAAGCACGTTGGCGCCCTGGCGGCGCTTCGGCGCGCACGTATGCGCATGCGCACATGCGCGCAAGCGCGCGTGGGTGCGCACATGGTGAACCCGCCCAGGCGCACCTCGCACCCCCGCGTGCGCCTGGGTGGCCTGGGCGCGTGCGCCTGGGTGGCCTGGGCGCGTGCGCCTGGGTGGCCTGGGCGCCTGGGTGGCCTGGGTGGCCTGGGCGCGTGCGCCTGGGTGGCCTGGGTGCGTGCGCCTGGGTGGCCTGGGCGCGTGCGCCTGGGTGGCCCCTGGGTGCGTGCGCCTGGGTGGCCTGTGCGCGTGCGCCGGGGTGGCGGTTCGGACGGCACACGGCGACGGGCGTGTCCTGGGCACCTCTGACGCCGCGTCCGCCACGCTCCGAGTGAGTCAACGCCCAACTCAAATCACCACCCCTTCCCATTCTACCACCGACAGGACCACGCGCGGAAAGCGCGGAGGGGGTAGGCCGCGGCGGATGTGATCCTGGAGGACTTCGTGGTACACCTGGGGGGAGCGCACAGTCACGTCGTAGATCCAATCGCGGGCGGCTCCGTGGCCCACTGCCAACTTGCAGAACCCAGTTCGATCCATGTGCTGATCGATGGCTTCTTCGGTCTGGTCGTCGGCCGGGTACTCCGACTTGTCCACGAGGTAGGCCTCCGCCCGCACGCGGCCGTACACCAGCAGGAGTCTGTACTCGGGCCCTTCCGCATCCTCTTCCTCCTCCCCCATCTGGTGCTGGCCGTGCAGGTCGGTCACCACCCCTTCCCAGTCTACCACGGAAAGGACCACACGCGGAAGCCGCGGAGGCGGTAGGCCGCGGCGGATGTGATTCTGGAGGACTTCGTGGTACAACTGGGGGGAGCGCACAGTCACGTCGTAGATCCAATCGCGGGCGTCTCCGTGGCCCAGTGATAACTTGCACAACCCAGTTCGATCCATGTGCTGATCGATGCCTTCTTCGGTCTGGCCGTCGGCCGGATACTCCGACTTGTCCACGAGGTAGGCCTCCGCACGCACGCGGCCGTACACCAGCAGGAGTATGTACTCGTCCGCATCCTCTTCGTCCTCGTTCTGGTGCTGGCCGTGCAGGTCGGAGCCGCCCTCCTCTGCATCTGGTGGGTTGGTGGCGCAGACCGAGTGAGACTGCAGTGCCTTGGCGCGGTCCAACGCGTTGCAATCACAGTGGGCAAGGAAGGCCCCCAGCTGGTCTTTGCTGAGTTTCCGAATCTCGTCCTTCGGCACCCAGTTGAGCCGGACCGCCGTCGCATTCCTCTGAACGAGTTGGAGGAGGGCGCTGCGCCGGTTGCCACGGGGGGGCGGCACCCCCATTCGGACGAGGAGTGCCGCCAGCGTCTCATTTCTGAAACGGTGGAATGCGAGCGGGGTCGCCTTGGCGGGGTCGGCCTTTGTCATGCTCCTTGCGCTGGCGGCGTACACTGGGTTGAGCATGCCCTACAGCCAGCCAACATTTTCTACGCCTGGTGTCCGAGGCTTGTCGCGACCGAGATGTCCGAGGAGTCGGTGGCCACCGACTGGCGCCCCCCAAAAATGTGATGCAGTTGAAACGCACTTCTCTGCAAACCGCTCCTCTGCACACTTCTCTGCAACCCACTCCCGTATGGGCGTCGGCAGCTCCCATGATCCCAACGTGAACAGTCGCCTGAGCGCCTTGGACGGCCAAGTCAGTGATGTACACCGGCGCTTGGAGGAGCACGTGAACGAGTACGAGCAGTTTTCGAGTGCGTCGTGACCGAGGTGTCCGAGGTGTCGCGACCGCTTCAAAGGGTGTGGCCGAGGTGGCCGAGGTGTCCGATGTGTCCGAGGTGTATCGTGACCTAGGTGTGTCATGACCAATGTGTATCATGTCCGATGTGTCCGAGGTGTGTCGCCACCGAGGTGTCCGAGGTGTGCCGTGCCCGAGGTTTCCCCTCCAGGAGGGGTGTCGTGTCCGAGGTGTGTCACGGTGTCCGAGGTGTGTCATGACCGAGGTGTGTCGTGACCGAGGTGTGTCGTGTCCGATGTGTCCGAGGTGTGTCGTGTCCGAGGTGTGTCGTGACCGAGGTGTCCGAGGTGTGTCGTGACAGGGGTGTCCGAGGTGTGTCGTGACAGAGTTGTATGAAGTGTGTCACCTCGGACACGACACACCTCGAATGTGACATCGGATGTGACATCGGATGTGACCTCGGACGTGACACACCTCGGACGTGACACACCTCGGACGTGACACACCTCGGACACCTCGGTCACGACACACCTCGGATTTGACATCACCTTGGACATGACACCTGGGGGTCAAGGCACCCCCCCCGCGAGGGGGGGGGCGCGCCACAAAAAAAACAGGGGTAAAAAAAAAACAGGGTCAGAACGTTCGTTACCAAAAAACGGTCCACTGTTTTTGGCCCCAGCGCTGAACCACACCGGCGTGCGCAGGTCGCCGCATGACGGGCACGCCGGCCGAAGCCCAGGAAACAAAGGGCGCGGACGTTGACCTCATGAGCCTGCTAGACGACGCCTTTGCGCTGGTGCTGACCGCGATCGACCAGCCGCAGGCCGCAGCGCGCATGCTCGCCACGTGCCGACGCGTTCACGCGGCGGTCCCGGTCCCGGTTCCACCCGCCTCCGCGATCAAGCTGGGACCCTCCTCGCCGCTGGTGGTCCAAGTCCAGGTACTGTCGGCCTTCCTGCTCTCGCCCGCTGCAAAGTCACACCGCCTGGGCGGGGGCCGCCCAGGCGTCGGAATTGAACTGGCCGCCATGCACGGCTGGGTAGAGTTGCTCCCGAGGCTGGTCGAGCATGGAGAGCGCTGGAGCGACGAGGCGCTCCTGCAGGCCGTGCAGCACAACTACATCAAGGTCGTCGAATGGGGGCGGTTGCACGCCCCCGCCTTCTCCTGGGGGGTCAGGGGGAATATATGCAGCACCGCGGCCGGTGCCGGCCACCTCGAGCTGCTGCAATGGGCGCGCGCCCAGGTCCCACCCACCCCGTGGGACGAGTACACGTGCGCGTCCGCGGCCGGTGGCGGCCACCTCGAGCTGCTGCAGTGGGCGCGCGCCCAGAGCCCACCCCCCCGGTGGTACGAGTGCACCTGCGCGGCCGCGGCCGGTGGCGGCCACCTCGAGCTGCTACAGTGGGCGCGCGCCCATGGCGCCCCATGGGACGATCGCACATGCGCGACCGCGGCCGGTGGCGGCGACCTCGAGCTGCTGCAGTGGGCGCGCGCCCAGCGCCCCCCCGCCCCGTGGAGCGACCCCACGCGCCGCAGCGCGTCCCGCGGCGGCCACTGGTGCGACCTCATGGTAGACCAGGCGTGGAACGACGACCCCTGCGCGGCCGCGGCCGGTGGCGACCACCTCGAGCTGCTGCAGTGGGCGCGCGCCCATGGCGCCCCGTGGACGGAGTCGACCTGCCGCGTCGCGGCCAGTGCCGGCCACCTTCGGCTGCTGCAGTGGGCCCGTGCCCAGACCCCGCCGGCCCCATGGGACGAGTGGAGCTGCATGTGGGCAGCGGAAAACGGCCACCTCGCGCTGCTGCAGTGGGCGCGTGCCCAGAACCCACCAGCTCCATGGGACGCGAGGACCTGCGCATCCTTGGCCAGCGGCGGCCACCTCGAGCTGCTGAAGTGGGCGCGCGCCCACGGCGCCCCGTGGGACGAGGGCACCTGCAGTGGAGCGGCCCGCCGCGGCGGCCACCTCGAGCTGCTGCAGTGGGCGCGCGCCCACGGCGCCCCGTGGAACGAGGACACCTGCGCGACCGCGGCCCGCGGCGGCCACCTCGAGCTGCTGCAGTGGGCGCGCGCCCATGGCGCCCCGTGGGACGCGTCGACCTGCAGCGGCGCGGCCCGCGAAAACCACCTCGCGCTGCTGCAGTGGGCGCGCGCCCAGACCCCGCCCGCCCCATGGGACTGGTTGACCTGCACGGACGCGGCCGGCGGCGGCCACCTCGAGCTGCTGCAGTGGGCGCGCGCCCAGACCCCGCCCGCCCCGTGGGACAAGGACACCTGCAGCGACGCGGCCGGCGAAAACCACCTCGAGCTGCTGCAGTGGGCGCGGGCCCAAGGGGCCCCGTGGGACGAAAGGGTGTGCATGTTTGCGGCCGAAGGCGGCCACCATGAGCTGCTGCAGTGGGCGCGCGCCCAGACGCCGCCCGCCCCGTGGGACGAGAGCACCTGCAGGGCTGCGGCCAACCACGGCCACCTCGAGCTGCTGAAGTGGGCGCGCGCCCAGGACCCGCCCGCCCCGTGGGACGAGGACATGTGCAGATTCGCGCAACACCACCTCGAGGTGTTGCAGTGGGTGCGAGCCCACAACCCACCAGCTCCACCCACACCATGAGAACGAGGTCCTCGTGGGCGCGCGCCCAGGGGGGGCCACACGCCGGGGACGAGCGCACGTGCATGGCTGCGGCCAGTGAAGGCCACCTCGAGCTGCTGAAATGGGCGCGCGCCCAGACCCCACCAGCTCCATGGGACGGGTATGCCTGCTGTGTCGTGACCGAGGTGTCCGAGGTGTGCCGTGACCGAGGTGTGTCGTGTGGCCCCTTCAGGAGGTGTGTCGTGACCGAGGTGTGTCGCGTGGCCGAGGTGTGACCGATGTGTGGCCACTTCAGGAGGTGTGTCGTGACCGAGGTGTGGTGTGAGCCCCACCCGCCCATGATAATATTGTCAAGTGGTTATACAACAGTACAAAGAGACATGTCAAAATCCAGGCTACTCGACAACAACTTTGAACAAGAGTTAGTCAGTAGGTACAAGGCTAGCGGTCCAAACTTCGACTGCTCTGAGCTCGTTGACACGTTGAATGCTGTGTTTCGTCATGTGACCGCAACGCGCCCGGTATCGCCGTTTGTCAAATTTCGCAAACAACTGACCCTCAGCCGCTTGTACAACACTGTGCAACGGACAACCTGTGACGCCTCGACGCCGCAGGTCTGTCCAATTCCCAGTGCGCAGTTCGAAACCAACGCCAAGCGTGCAGGATGCGATCCGATCCATCTCTACGAAACCCCATTCAAAGGCGCGGTATACCCATTTGGCTTGTGTGTCAGAAGCATCGCAACTGCCATGGAATTCGTCGATCTGGCACACATTGAGGCAAACGGGTGGGACGAAAAGCTCACCTCGGTATATTTCCACAGCAGGTACGTATACTACCTGGAATATCTGTTGGGTGAGCTGCCAGATGTAATCATATGGCCAACTGTGGAGGCGCTTGGTGCCACTGATTTGTTGAAACTACGCGCCACTCGATTCCAACCATGTGGCATCACATTCAAGCCTTCCTACGTTGACGAGGCCATGCAGAGCCCGCTAAATTTCTTCTACCATGACATCAATCACCCTCGCCGCATCCACCAGAACAACAAGTGGTATGCCAGACGGAACAATCTCAACTTGGATGAACTATTTACGACGATGAAGCAGTGCAGAGACCGTCTCATCCCTCTGAACCCGAAATTTCAGACGCGAAGCGCATTAGTCAAGATGATCTTGTTTGAAACGGTTCATGAGGATGCTCTACCGTTCCTTCCTGCAGAACTCATTCGCAATATCAAGTTGCAGGCCGGTGCATGCTACCCGTACGAAGCATCTGAACGCGCCACCGACAACCTGGAACGAATTACACGGCGGTTTTATCGACAAGGCGCAACCACATTAGCAACATTGTACAACAAGCTCCGGCATCAATTCTTCGAAGATAAGGAGGCCATTGACATTATTGTACCGGCCCATCAAAGAACCATGAATGAGCTCGCAACGGCGGCAGCAGAATTACTGCTGTTCCTGCATCCGACCCAGGGTGATCAGAATTCGCTCATTCAATCGATGAAGAAGTTGATATGTGATCAACGATATGCACACCACTCCACCTCAAATGACCGAATGGCCCGGATGCTCGGGGGATTGGAACCGGATCCGGAATTCGACCTATGCATGGCCCGTTTCCGTTCGACTCGTTGGCCCACCGTCGCGACAACGTCGCCCACGCCACCGACTCAATCTGCACGCATTCCATTCAAAAAACGGTGAGCGAACGCTGAAGGTGGTAGGGGGTGAACCCGAGCCGCCAATGCAGCCGCCACACTGGGAGGTGTACCCGACACACTGTGTGTCGTGACCGATGTTGTGACCAAGGTGTCCGAGGTGTGCCGTCATGACCGGAGGTGCCGAGGTCATGGGGTCGCGATCGAGGTGTCCCCTTCAGGGGGTGTGTCGCGACCCCCTCCTAGGGGCGGGCGATGCGTTATTCCCCGTCGCTGGACCCTGTGGACGGTCCGCATGTCGACCTGTCTGGGGGCGCGGTGTACAAGGGGAGCCCCGATGGCGAAGGTGACTTTCGGTCCGACCGGGTGGGGTCGTTGCGTCTCACGTGCGCCCCCGATCTGCCCATGGTGTGCCGATGGGACGGCGAACAATTCCACTCCCGGTTGCAGGAAACCGAGTGCTGCAGCAGCCATGCGAAGCTGGATGACAGCGGGCTCAGCGTCTGTCTGCCCGAATGACCGCGAGCCCCCCGATGGCCCCGCTCGAGCCGAGTCCACAACTCGCGCTCCGGCAGCGGACTCGAGTTGGCAGCGTGCGCACGGACGAGCTGGCTTACATTCGTTTCGGGCCTCGAGTTGGGCAGCGGCGTGCGCACAGACGAGCTGGCCGACACTCGTTTCGGGGCTCGAGCTGACCGCGATCGACCAGCCGCAGGCCGCGGGGCGCGTGCTGGCTACCTGCCGGCACGTGCGCGCACGGGTCGCCCCGGTGGTGCCCAGCAGGGGGTCCAGCGCGCCGATTGTGGTCCAGGTGGTGATCATGTCGGCCCACCGCTCGCCCGCGCCTGGTGGGCCGAGGGGGGTCCGCCGCGGGTGTCTCGAGTTGGCCGCTGCACACGGCTGGGTGGAGTTGCTCCCGGGGCTGGTTGCGCACGGCGAGCGCTGGACCGACGAGGCGACCAGGCAGGCCGCGCTGAACAACCGCCCCCGGGTCCTCGAGTGGGTTCGCGTGCGCCTCCCCGCGTGCTGGGGGTCGGCGCACACGGCCACGGGGGCGGCCGAGGGTGGCCACCTCGGGCTGCTGCAGTGGGCTCGCGCCCAGACCCCGCCCGCGCCGTGGGACCACCGGACGTGCAGCACCGCTGCGCTCGGCGGCCACCTCGCGCTGCTGCGGTGGGCGCGCGCCCAGAGCCCGCCCGCGCCATGGGACACGAGGACCTGCAGCGGCGCAGCCGGCGGCGGCCACCTCGAGCTGCTGCAGTGGGCGCGCGCCCATGGCGCCCCCTGGGACGAAGCCACGTGCAGCTCGGCGGCGCTCAGCGGACACCTCGAGGTGTTGCAGTGGGCGCGCGCCCAAGCCGCGCCGTGGTGCCCGTGGACCTGCTTCGAGGCTGCGCGGGGGGGGCACCTCGAACTGCTGCGATGGGCGCGCAGAGAGAGCCCGCCCGCCCCCTGGGACGCGGGCACGTGCAGCGCGGCGGCCTTTGGCGGGCACCTCGAGCTGCTGCAGTGGGCGCGCGCCCAGGGCGCCCCTTGGGACGAGGCCACGTGCAACTACGCGGCCGAGGCCGGCCACCTTGAGGTGCTGCAGTGGGCGCGCGCCCAGGGCGCCCCGTGGAGCGAGTGGACCGTGGCTGCTGCCGTGCGCGGCGGGCACCCCGAGCTCCTGCGGTGGGCGCGCGCTCACGACGCAGTTCAATGCGCGCCACGGTAGGAGTTCGGGTGAAGGAGTGGCCTCGACGACCCAAGTGGCGCCGGGGCATCGGTCAACACACGCGCTTGGTCGAGGTGTCCCGTGTGTTTGGTCGCTGCGACCGAGGTGTCCCGTGTGTTTGGTCGCTGCGACCAAGGTGTTCCGTGTGTTTGGTCGCTGCGACCGAGGTGTGCGGTGTGGCCGATGTGCCTGGCCCCCTTCAGGACGTGTCCCATGTGTTGGGCGACCGCCTCAGGGGTGTGTGGCCCCTTCAGGAGGTGTGGCCGCTTGCACGGAGCCCGGTGCTGTCGACGGCGTCCGTTCGCAGCCGGTGCCGCCCGCCGCCTCCCAGTCGCCGCAGCGCGCTCAGCAGCAGCGCGACCACCAAGAGGCACACCGCCACCGTGGCCGGCAGCAGGGTGGCATTGAGCATGTACAACACACGCCAGCCTTCCACGGAGTGGTCCAGGCCGAGCCGGCCCATGCACGCGTGGCCGGACTGGGACAGCCACCGGTCGAGTCGGCCGAAGCTTCCGCCGGTACAGAACATACACCAATTCGCCGTATTGGGCGTCACTGGAAACGTCTGCACCACGAGCGGCCGGTCGAGCGTGAAGCAGAGCGGCAGCATCGCCAGAAAGCCGGTGTCGATGTGCATCGGCAGCCGGTGCGCCGCGCGTTGCAGCAGCGCCTCTCGCGCGCGCGGGGACCAGACGATCGCCTGCGTCAGGCCCCACTTTGCAATAAAGGTTCGGTGCCGGCTGCCCCACGCATCGGGGCGAACGGCGCCGATCGACCCGAGCGAGTAGACGTTAAAATTGCGCAACGCAACAAACTCGTCGACGAGCGCAAAGTCGGCGTCGCGCGAATCCTTCATCAGCACCGCATCGTCCTCTAAAACAAGCACGTTGCCCATGCCCCGGGTCCACCTTGCCACCTCGGCGTAAGCGTGCGTGAGGTCGTACGCGGTGTTGGTCACCTGCGGCTTGGGGCAGGCGCGGTAGCCGCGGTTGATCTGCAGCACGGTGTGCGCGCAGAGCCGGTACAGCGGGCAGTCGGCCTGTTGCAACCGGAGCAACCGCTCCGATCCGTGCATCGTGAGCACGACCGCCAAGTCAACCCGCGGCAGCAGCGGCCGCCACGAGGGGTCCGCCAAAGAGGGCGCCACAGCGGGCTCGAGTCGGTAGCAGGACCCCGCCATCGGTCTTGCCAAGCAGCCACAAAAAGAATGCGCGGCGTTGGCGTCCGCGCCATCAGCCGTAAAAGGTGAGCGCCACCGCCCAGCTCCACAACCGTGCCAGTGGTCCCGCGCGCGGCGCGCACACGTCGCAGTACAGCGCGTTGACCACCAGCCGGGTGCCCCGCCCGCGCCGCCTGCGCACCCGGTGGCGCAGCAGGTCGGCGCGGAAGAGCACCATCTCGTTCGCAACCATATGCACCGGCACGCCGGCGATCTCGAGCTGCGCGTCGCCGTCGTCTTCGACACTGTAGATCGCGGCCCAGCGTGAACCAAGGTAGACGTTGCCGTCCATGTGTTCGTCGATGCCGTCGCCCGGCTCACAGTAGAGCAGCGCGCTGAGCTCGTTGACGTCGGTCCGGGGCACCAGTTGCAGGTGCGAGTTGCACGCCGCCTGGACACGAGCGGTGAGCGCCGCGTCACGGAAGGCGCGGACGACGCAGCCCAGCGAGGGTTGCGCTACCGAGGCCGAGCCCAATGCGAGCGCTGCGCCGCTGCGGGTGGGCCCGACGCTGCGGTGGAACTGGCCCGCCGCGCGCGCCGCCCCGAGCGCCGCGGCGATCTCGGCGTGCACGGCCAGCGGCAGCGCGTTCGGCACGCGCACCACCTGCAGCCGGTCCGGACAGGGCGGGTCCGCAAGCCGGATGCCGAGGGCCCTTTCCTGGCGCGATTGCCACATGACGAGGGCGACGACCACGAGCACCACGACGACGACGCCCATGGCCACCGCCCCGCGGCGGCGCGCCGACGTGCGCCAGGTGCGGCAGGCACCCGACTTGTCGCACTCAGTCTCGCCAGTGCCTGCCCATACAGGTCTTAAAAAATTGATGCACACGCGGCGCGCCTCAGCGCGTCAGTGGCCCAGTGGCACGGGATTCACACGGGCCCCTTCAGGCAGCGACACCTCCTCAAGTGGTCTCTTCATGCAGCCACCAAACACACGGGACACTTCCTGAAGGGCTCGCTCGTTGCGCTCGTACTCGTTTCAGGGCTGGCTGCGCTCGCACGTCTCGTTGCACTCGCACTGGCCTCATGGTGCTCACAATCCTTTCAAGACTGGCTGCGATTGCACCTTTTCCATGCTCGCGCTCGCATGGTACGCTACCCGTGCAACCGGTGGCGCCACTGTTCTGACCTTGCAGGTGGATCGGGTAATCGGTCACCAAGCACACGGGGCGACCAAGACACATCGGCCGACACACCGCTGAAGGGGACTCCTCAAGCGGTCGCAGCGACCAACCACACGGGACACTTCCTGAAGGGGCCGCAGCGAAGACACATCGGTCATTGAATTGGTTGCGCAAGCAGCTTCGCCTGGGGCGGCCAATGGCAGCCATCTTGATCTGCCATGGGGCCACGAACAACCCGTCACAGGCATACCAAATCGCCGACACCGGAGCCGTCAATGATCGTCCGAATGTGCACCAGCACGCCCACGAGCATGGCACACGCAGAAATGAGATCGCCGCGGCTCAGTGCGTACAACCCGACGCACACCTCAAAGGACACCGTGATCCACTCACGCTGAGAGTTGCCCACGGTTCGATAGCAACCGTGAAGCTGCCTGATGTGCTCAATGAGCACGGCCGAATAGGCGATGGCGAGCGACACTTCTCGCTGCCACACTGCCCTCGAAAGGAGCACGACACGACACACCCCTGAAGGGGCCAAGGCACATCGGCCACACCAAGGTCAGTCAACCCGGGTGAGTTATCCCCGGGTGTCAGGAGCAGTTCCAATTCGTTGGAATAGTTTACGGACAGACCGTTAGCTATAGACATACGCTGGGCTTTGCTCGGCCGTTGTCGCCATCGCGAGGGTTACATTCGCGGGCAGTTGAACGACGAGGTCAGCATGGCAATGCTCGAAGGCAGTGTCGTAGATGCCGCCTTGGCTCAGCCAGTGGCACTCGGACAAGTCGACCTTCTTCAGGTTGCTGCAGCCATCGAAGGCATACGATTGGATTTCACGCACCGACGGCGGTAGCTTGATGGACTCGAACGCATAGCAGCCCTCAAAGGCTTGCTTCTCAATCACCTCCAGGTGCTTGCAGTTGGTGAAGTTGACGTGTGCCAGGAATTCGCACTCGACGAACGCAAGCCTCTCTATTTTCACCAGATTGGGCGGCAACTGGACGGTGTCCATCGTCCAGAATTTGAAGGCCGCTGCACCAATTGTCTCGGCATTTGTCATCTTGACCATGCTTGGGCATGGGCTTATGTGCATTTCCAGTTGGCCCAAGGGCCTATCGAGGAGGAGAAAGTCGGTGTCGCCGTGGCTGTACACGCAGGATCAGAGATGAAGAGCGCGGTTCGTCCCTCCCAACCCCGCAATCAGCCGGTCCAGCCAGTGGTCCCCCAGATCGCAGTGGTGCAGGGACACCAGCTGCACGCTGGGGCACGCCAAGATCGCCGCGAGCCGTACGTCGTCCATCTTCCACGCTGAGCCGGGGCTAGTCCCAATGACCCGGACCTCGACCTGGCGCAGCGTGAGCGGGTTGTGGCCATGCACCGCCACCAGGTCCTCCAGCTGCACCATCTGAGTCAGGGAGCCGAACTTGTAGGAGCCCTCCCCCCTGACCGGCAAGGTGAGCTCGTGGCGGATGCGTTCGAAGGCGGCGCACGCCGAGTCACTCTTCGCCTTCTCCGATCGGCCTGGCAAGTCGGTGACGCCTTCGAACGGGTGCTGTAGAGTCTTCAGGCACCCTGGGGCGGCGCGGTGCAGCGCCTCTACAGTCTTCAGTTCGCATGGCATGGTATGGTCGTACTCCCACCAGGCAATCTTGCGGTAGTCGGCATTCGCCGTGCACGCGGGAGGCGGCGCATAGGCCGCCCCAAAGCTTCGCGCGGACCGGAGCACCTTCACCTTGGCCAATGCGGGCCAATGGGCGTAGACTGCGTCGCTGAACCGCGGATCGGAAAAGTCCATCGTGCGCCCTCAGGGGCTCGCCTACACAGACGCAGACAAAAAACCGCCCGACTCGAGCTCGATCACCCAGACTCGACCTGGCCTTGGTTGGCAACCGCCCAAGGTTGGGTGTGCATGTGCACCCAGTTGTGGGGGGGGGGTCAGGACACACCTGGCCAAGGTGCACACCCCGCCTCGAGGAAAATTTCCATCTATTGTAACAAATACCAGTGGGGTGCCCAAGCTGGTTCAGGCAAATTTCCACCAACTGAAAAAAATACCGGTGTGGTGCCTGGGAGCGCAGCTGGGAGCGCCGCGAGTGGCTCGATGGGTGCACCCACCCAGGGGGTGCCGCCAGCGGCCATTGTCACCCAGGATCTGTGTGCGACTCGACGTGGGCGAAGGGGCGAGGGCGCCACAACACCCCTCCTGAAGGGGACACCCGGTCACGACACACCCCTGAAGGGGCCAAGGCACATCGGCCACACCAAGGTCACCAAACACGCAAAACACCCCCTGAAGGCACAGGCGCGCACACGCGCGCACAGACGGCGCACAGGCGGCGCACACGCGCGCACAGGCGGCGCACACGCGCGCACAGGCGGCGCACAGGCGCGCACACGCGCGCACAGGCGGCGCATATGCACACGACGCGCGTGCACGCAGCAAACGCGCGCGCCTCACGCAGCGCGCGACTCACGCAGCGCACGCGCGCACCACCCGCAGCGCACGCGCGCACCACCCGCAGCGCACGCGCGCACCACACGCAACGCACGCGCGCACCACACGCAGCGCATGCGCGTGGGCAGTCTGCGCGGTGCAGGCCGTCACGCCCCTAGCCACGCCACTGCCGCGGATCGCGCCTGGAAGCTAGCGGCCGTGAAGGGCACCTTCTTGTCGGCGATCCAAGCTTGCACTCCTTGCGCCGCGGCGTCGTACTCGTCCTGGAGTGGGCCGCGGTCGCAGCCAATCTCCAGTAACCACTCCAG
>Ga0335398_10004257_pt1 | contig 20070 bp, 11 predicted proteins | sample BON03_FD_205742 | JGI IMG/M metagenome (GOLD analysis project Ga0335398, IMG submission 205742) | Freshwater microbial communities from Lake Bonney liftoff mats and glacier meltwater in Antarctica - BON-03 (spades assembly) (version 2) | ecosystem: Environmental > Aquatic > Freshwater > Ice >... | reverse complement strand
AGGAGGCCGTGCCCGACCGCAACTACTCCAAGCAGCGCCTCGTCCTGGGCACCCACACCTCGGACAACGAGCAGAACTACCTGATGATCGCCGAGGTGCAGCTGCCGCTCGAGGACGGCGAGGTCGCCGCCGCCCAGGGGTACGCGGCGGAGCGCGGCGAGGCCGGCGGCTTTGGCGGCGCGCACGGAAAAGTGCACGTTGTCCAGCAGATCAACCACGACGGGGAGGTCAACCGCGCGCGCGTCATGCCGCAGGAGAAGTTCCTCATCGCGACCAAGACCGTCTCCGCCGAGGTCTTTGTGTTCGACTACTCCAAGCACCCGTCGAAACCCAACGCCGACGGCGTCTGCGCGCCCGACCTGCGCCTGCTCGGCCACAAGACCGAGGGCTACGGCCTCGCCTGGTCGCCCTTCAAGCCGGGGCGCCTTTTGTCCTCGTCGGACGACGCCCAGATCTGCACGTGGGACGTGTGCGGCACCACCAAGGAGCGCCGCACCCTGGACGCCCTAGCCACTTACAGCCACCACGCGGGCGTGATCGAGGACTGCGCCTGGCACGCCCACCACCCCGACGTCTTCGGGTCCGTCGGCGACGACCGCCGGCTCGCCCTGTGGGACGCGCGCCGCCCGCCCACCAGCGCGGTCATGGTGGCGGCCGAGGTGCACGCGGCCGAGGTCAACTGCCTGGCGTTCAACCCGCACAACCCGCACGTGCTGGCGACAGGCTCGGCGGACAAGACCGTTGCCCTGCACGACTGGCGAAACCTGGCGCAGCGCTTGCACGTGCTCGAGGCCCACACGGAGGAGGTGTTCCAGGTGGGGTGGTCGCCGCGGCACGAGACGGTGCTTTCGTCGTGCGGGGCCGACCGCCGCGTCATGCTGTGGGACCTGTCGCGCATCGGCGACGAGCAGGCGCCCGAGGACGCCGAGGACGGGCCGCCCGAGCTGCTCTTCGTGCACGGGGGGCACACGTCGAAAGTGAGCGACCTCGCTTGGAACGGGTCGGACGACTGGGTGATGGCGAGCGTGGCGGAGGACAACATCCTGCAGGTGTGGCAGATGAGCGAGGCGCTGGCGTACGGGGGGGCGGGGCTGGGCGGGGAGCCCAACGACGCGGTCGGCGGCGGCGGCGTCTGATTCCTCTCTCTTCTTTTTTTTTGCTTTTTCGTTTGGGGCCCAGAGAGAGAGAGAGGGCGAGAGCGATTGTGTTTTCTGTTTTTGCTTTTTGGATCCCTTCCCGCCCCTTCGTGGTCCCTCTCCCGGCACACACACACCTTCATACAGCCCGCAAGTCCGCGGTCCTCGGATGCGCGCGCGTGCAGCAACAACGAACCGCCACACCCATCACCCCCCACACACAAAACGAACAACAAGAGCCGATTGCGCCCGCAACCACCCCAAAACGAAACAAAAGCGGAAACGACAGCCCCTCTCCCTTCTCTCTCTCTCTCTCTCTCGAGGAAGCCGCGCGGACAACGCCCCGCCTGTAACGAAGCGACGCGTCACACGAAGCGAAGCACAAGGACCCTGCGGGGCGTGCGCGTGGCTTTTTGGGGGCGGTCGCCGTTTGCCAGCCGCGGTCGTTTTTCAGCGCTCGTTTTTTCCGCCCCTTCCCTCAAACACAAGGGAGCGCGACGACAACGGCAAAAATGGCGGCGGCAGCCCCTCCTTTGGAGGAGAAGCGGGAGACCGTCCGGGTGGTCGTGCGCGTCCGGCCCCTCAGCGAGAGCGAGGCGGCCGTGGGCCACGTCAGCGCCATCGAGGTGGACCGCAGCCTGGCGCGCCTGACGCTGCTCGACGCCGCGGCCGGCGCCGATGGCGGCGGCGGCGCAAACGCCGCGGCGGCGCCCGCCAGCGGCGGCGGCGGCGGCGAGCGCTCCTTCTCGTTCGACGCCGTCTTCGACGACACCTCGACGCAGCGCGAGGTCTACGAGGACACGGCCATGGCGGTGGTCAACGCCGTGCTGCAGGGGTACAACGGCACGGTGTTTGCGTACGGGCAGACGGGCACGGGCAAAACGTACACGATGGAGGGAGGGGGAGCGGGAGCGGGAGCGGGAGGGGGGGGGGGCGGGAACGGCAACGGCGGCGCGGTCGGCGGCGGTGCCAACAACGGCGACCCGCTGCAGCAGGGCATCATCCCGGCGGCGCTCGACCACATCTTTGGCGCGATCCAGGCGAGCGAGGGCACGACGTGAGTGTCGGGCGGCGGCCACCTTTGCGCTCGAGAGAGGTCGGCAGGATAAAAAACGCCAACGCTCGTGCTCCCTCCTCACACAACAAACGGAGGGGCAAAAAACGCGCTCACAAAATCAAAAAAACAAACACAGACACAAAAAAACCACAGCCAGTACCTCGTGCGCGTCAGCTACCTGGAGATCTACAACGAGGAGATCCGTGACCTCCTCCCCGCCTCCAGCTCCCAGAAGCAGCAGCGCGGCAACAACAACAACAAGAGCAACACTGGCGGCGGAGGCGCGCCGCCGCCGCCGCCGCCCGAGCTGCGGGAGGACGCCGAGGGCCGCCCCTACGTCAAGCACCTCGAGAAGTGGACGGTGCGCTCGGCGGCCGAGTGCCGCGCCCTGCTCGAGGCCGGCCGCCGCCGCCGCACCACGGGCGCGACCGACATGAACCGCGCGAGCAGCCGGTCGCACGCCGTGTTCACGGTCACGGTCGAGGCGGCCGACGGCGGCGCGCAGGTGGCAGCAGCTGCGGCCGCCGCCGCCGCCTCCGCCTCTGCCGCGTCCGCCGCCGCGTCCTCCCCCGGCCCCTCGCGCCCCTGCTCCCCCTCCAGGAAGCCCCGCCCCGCCACCGCCTCCGCATCCGCGTCCGCCGCCGCGTCCGCCGCCGCCGCCGCCGCCGCCGCCGCCGCCTCGGCCGCCGCCGCCGCCTCTCTCAGCGGCCGCATGCGCGTTGGCAAGCTCAACCTGGTCGATCTGGCCGGGTCCGAGCGCCAGGCCAAGAGCGGCGCCACAGGCGCGCGCCTGCGCGAGGGCATCGGCATCAACCTGAGCCTGGCGGCCCTGGGCAACGTGATTTCGGCCCTCTCGTCCGCGCCCGCGCCCTCCTCGTCGCCCGGCGCCGCCGGGCGGGAGCCGCCGAGGGCGCACGTGCCCTACCGCGACAGCAAGCTCACCCGCCTGCTGCAGGACTCGCTTGGCGGCAACACGCGCACCGTCATGGTCGCCAACGTCGGCCCCGCGGCCTGGAACCGCGACGAGTCGCTGTCCACGCTGCGGTACGCCTCGCGCGCCAAGCGCATTGTCAACGCGCCGCGCGTCAACGAGGACCCCAAGGACGCGGCGCTGCGGCGGCTGCGGGAGGAGATCGCGGCGCTCAAGGCGGAGCTGGAGCGCGCGGACGAGGAGGTGGGCCCGGGAGGGGGCGCGGCCGGGGCGGGGGAGTCGGCCGCGGCGGGAGGAGGAGGCGGAAGCGGGGGAGGGCGCGAGGCGGGCGCGGGGCGCGACACGCCGCCGCCGTCGCCGCCGCCGCGCGTGGCCGTGCCGGAGCCTTTGAGCGCGCAGCAGCTGGACGACATGCGGCGCGCCGTTGAGGCGTCGCTGAAGGCCGAGATGGCGCTGGCGGCAGGGCAGCAGCAGCATCAGGAGGGCGGCTGCGGCGGTCGGGGCCCGCTCGCTTCTTCCTCGGCGGCGGCAGCCTCGGCGGCTGCGGCGGCGGCGGCGGCAGCGGACACGTCGTCGTCGCCGTCTGCCGGCGGCCCCCCAGCATCCGCCGTCCCGTTCCGCCTCTCGCCCGAGCAGCTCGAGCAGGTCCGCCGCGAGGCCGCCGCCCGCGTCGAGCAGGAGCGCCGGCGCGTCGAGCGCGAGCGCGCCGAGGCCGAGGCGCTGAAAAGGCGGTACGAGCGGAAGCGCGAGCAGTACGGCTGCCGGCTGAGCGAAGCGGCGGCGGCGGGCGCGCAGCGGCGCGACGCGGCGCAGGCCTTGAGGGCGCGGCTGGCGGAGCTGGAGGGCCGCGTGCTGAGGGGGGAGGCGCGGGGCGGCGGGCTGGTCGAGGCGCTGCGGCGCAAGGAGGGCGAGCTCGCGCGGCGCGAGGCCGAGCTTGCGCGCCGCCGGCGCGACGACGCGGCGCAGGCGTCGGCCATCGCCGCGCTCGAGGAGGCGGCGCTGGCGGACGAGGGGCGCTACTCCTCGCTGGCGGAGGAGTCGGCGGCCAAGGGGCGCAAGCTGGCCAAGCTGTGGCGCCGCTTCCAGCAGGTCGACCGCGAGGCCGAGGAGCTGTGGGGCGACTGGGGCGACGAGAAGGGCGCGATGGCGGCGGCGCTGCGCGCGCTTGAGCAGCAGCTGCTTCTTAAGGACGCGGTGGTCGCGGCGTTCGTCCCGCCCGAGGAGGCGGCGGACGTGGCGCGCCGGGCGCGCTGGGACGACCGGCGGGAGGTGTGGGTGCTGCAGAGGCGGCGGCGCCGCGGCAAGGGCCGGGAGCTGCTTGGTTTGCGCGGCGGCGACAGAGCGGCGGCGGCGGCGGCGGCGGCGGCGGCGGCGGCGGCGGCGGCGGCGGCGGCGGACAAGGACGCGGCGGCGGCGGCGGGCGGGCTCTCGGTCGAGGGCCGCGCCGCCGAGGACCAGGAGGAGGACGACTTGGCTGGCCCGCCCGGTGGCGTGTGGTGGTACTTGGGCGGCGCTGCGGGCGAGGAGGAAGAGGACGGGGAGGGGGAGGGGGAGGAGGGAGGAGGAGGAGGAGGAAGAGGCAGAGCAGCAGGAGCAGCAGCGGGGGGGGGCCGAGGCGGCGGCGGCGGCAAGGTCGGCGGCGGGAAAGACGCGGCCGACGACGGCGACGACGATGAGGCCGACACAAGTCCCTCCCCGCAGCTCGCCGCCCGCGTCGCGCTGCTCTCCCGCCTGCGCGCGCACGGCGGCGTCGCCGGCACGCGCGACGCCTGGCGCCCGCGCGCCTGGCGCCGCGAGCGCCGCCCGACGTGCGCGCTGGCGCGCCGACGCGCGGCGGCGGGCGACATGAACCCGCGCTTCCGCGCCGAGAACATCCTCGCCCTAGAGCTCGACCTGCAGCCGGCCGGCACGGCCTGGGAGCCCGCCGCGACGCCTCCCGGCGCCGGCGCGGCGGCCCGCGCCGAGATGGCGGAGGCCGCGGCCGCGCGGCTGCAGGCGGCGCTCGACGCCGCCTTCGACGAGGGCGGCGGCGGCGGCGGCGGCGGCGGCGGGGGGCTCGTGCTGCTGCGGCGCACGGATCCGCACCCGGCGGCCGTGGTGGCGGCGTCGACGGTGGCGGCGGCGGCGGCGGCGGCGGCAGGCGTTTAAAGGCGCGGTGGGGGGGCGGAGGCCGCTCGATGCGTTGTGTGCGCCCGCTATTCAGTTTCTTTGCGGGGGCGGCGTCGTGCAAACTCAATCGTTCTGTTGTCGAGCGCGCCAATCGGTCTTACACTACTAGGTCGCGCTCGTGTTCCGTGAGAGATCGTCAAAGTGCGAAAGAATTGGAGGGGGAGGGTGGAGAAGGGGCGCAAACGGGAGGGTGGGGAGGCATCGACGCAACGCAAGAGAGCCACGCGCCCGGCCCGCCCCCCCCCCGCTCCGCGCTCGCTGCGGCGCCCTCCTCCTCCTCCCCTTGGTCTGGTTTTTTTGGGGGGGGGGCAATCTCAGGCCGTCGACGCCTTCAGGTAGGCGATGAGGGACGCGCGGTCCTCGGGCTTCTTGAGTCCCGCGAACACCATCTGTATTTGGTTTGGTATTGTTTTGTGTTGCGAAAGGAGGGGGAACGTTGAGGCCTCCGCGCGTTCCATTTCTTTCTTCATTGCGGCGGCGGCGACAAAACGCCCTCGTCCGATACAATGCCCCTTCCAACAAACTCGCCTTGGTGCCCGGGATGTACTTCTTCGGGTTGAGCAGGTAGTCGTAGAGCGTATCCTCGCCCCACTCGATCGCCTTCTCCTTGTTGGCCTTGCTGTAGGCAAAGTTGGCCACGGTGCCCGAGGTGCGGCCGAACAGGCCGCCCAGGTTGGGGCCCTGTTGGTTTTTTTGTTGTTTGGTTTTTGGGACGGTTTTTTTGGTGGGTTCAGTTTTTTGTTTCGGCGTGTGTTTGTTTTGTCGGGTTTTTGTGCTTTTGGCGAGGGCAATGTGCGGCGAGGTGGGGGCGGGGGTCGTGTGCCGGTGGTGCGCGCGCGCGCGAGAGAAGGGGGGGAGTGGAGAGAAGGCGCGCGCGGCGCCAGACCGTCGCCGTCGTCGGCCACGTCGTTCCTTTTTTTTTCTTGCGCGTCCGTCCGTCCCATGCGCGCGCGGAATCTCCCGAGGGCGGCGGCGCTCGGCGGCTGCCGCGGAGTCCCGAGCGGCCGAGCGACCCGGCCACGCTATCTTTGTCCACCCCCGGGCGGATCGCGCGGATTGCACGCGCGGCCATTTGGTGTCTCCCCAGTCGCGCGCGGCGCGAGATCATCGCCGCGGGCGCGCAACTCGGGAAACCCTTGCTCGTCCTCCCTCATCCAATCGCCTACCTGCTTGTGGCCCTCGCCCTTGGCGGCCGTGTGGCACTCTGTGGATGGATACGTGTGGGCGGTCGGATGCGTCGGGGGGGGGGGTGGGGGGGGGGGGGTGGGTGGGGGGGGGGGGATGCGGACGGACGAGGGCGTGGGGGGAGTGAGGGAGACGTCTTCGCGGGAGGGGGTGTCTCGTCCCGTCCTCAAAATGTTGCATGCATGACAGCTACAAGCTACGCGACCGCCGCTCCCGCCACCGCCCTAACATACTCACGGGCGCACTTGGTCTTGAAAATCTTCTCGCCGACGGCGAGGTTGGGCGCGGGCGCGTCCGCGAACGAGGCCATGGCGATTCTGCAGAAACCTTCTGGTAGCGGTCAAGGGTCTTCCTCTCTCTCGTTGGTTTGGTGGTGTCGCGCGCGAGAATGAGTGATGGGGTATGTGTGTGTTGAAACTCGGGACGTGTCTATGATAAGGTAGGTGGCCTGTCACTCGCCAATGAGGGGACAGTGCGTCGTGTCAGGGCGGCGGCGGCGGCGGCGGCGGCGGCGGCGGCTCGAGGCGCTTGAGTTTTCCGCGATAGACCGTGTCGGGCGTGTGGGCCACCGGTCAACGGCCTGGCGTGGCGCAGCGGCTGCGACCGCGAGTGGTGCGAGTGGACCAAGTTCGCGAGCTACGTGATGAACCTCACGCACTGGTTCAACGAGGCCCCGCTGCGCACGGCCTGGTCGACGGACAAGATGTGTAATTTTACATGTGGTCGTTTGGTAATGACAGGAGGGATAGAGGGTGGCGGGGCGGGGGAAGAAAGCCCGATGGGAGGCCAGGGGGCGTCTCTCGGGAGGCTCGCGCGCGCGTACACAAAAAAACAGAGTCGGGAAAGAATGAAAGGACCGAGCGAGGAGGAGGCGGGGGGGGAGGGAGGAGGGGGGAGGGCGGGGCAGGGGGTCGGGCCGGGAAGGAGAGAGACAAGAGAGGAACGGCGCCGCCGCCCCGCCGCCGCGCTCCGTCGGCTCTCCCTCGGCCGCCGTCGGTTCCCTCTCCCGGCCTAGCTTGACCACCGCAGCCCGCGCCCGCCGCGCCGCTGCGCCCCGAGCACCGCCGCCGCGGCCGCCACGGCCACGGCCGCCAGGATGGCCGCCGCCTGCGCCGCGGCGCCGCGCTCGCCGCGCAGCAGCGCGCCGGCCTCGGCGCCGGCCTCGCGGCACCGGTCGGCGGCGGCGCCGGCGGCCGACCGCGCGCCCTCGCCCGCCGATTGCAGCGCGGCGCCCACCGCCTCGCCCGCGGCCCGCAGGGCGCCGTGCGCCCGCTCGCCCGCCGTGTGCGCGGCGGCGGACAGGTCCTTGGCCGCGGCGTCGGCCGCCGCCTTCGCGTCGGCGGCAATCTTCTTGCCGTCCTCGGCGGCCTGCTTGGCGCCCGCCTTGGCGCCCGCCTTGGCGGCGTCAGCGGCCTTCTTCAGGTCCTCGGCGACGGCGGCGGCGGGGGCCGCCTTTTTGTCGGCCATGTCGGGGGTGGAATTGACTGTCTGTGTGTGTGTGTGTGTGGGTATTCGTGATGGGCGTGTGAGAGAGAGAATCCGGGCGCGCGTGTCGAGGGATGGGGGAGAAAAGCAACAACCGAGGCAGCAACCCTCCCGCCTCTCGCAAACGCCGGGCTTTGCAACGCGCGGCGAGGCACGGGACTAGAACGCCGGATCGGGCGGCCAGGCCTGCGTGGTACTGGCGAGCAGAGGCGCGCCCTGGTCGCGGCGCGCGCGATAGGTGTTTCTGCTATTGTTTCTGCTCTGTCCCTCCCCTCTCTCGAAAGCAAAAAGCCGGCGCGTGCTTTGTCGCACCTGTTGTGGGGAGGCCGTGTGTGTGTGTGTGTGTGCAAGGCCGCGGAAAAGAGAGTGTTGTGGATTTGCTTGCGTTTGATGAGAGCAAAGGGCGATCGCGCGCTCGTTCAAAACCGAAGAGAGGGAGGAGGGTTTTCGAAGCAATCGTCAACACATTTGACCTTGACACAAATCGCAAGGGGGGTTTGTGGCGGGCGCGAAGGATGGCCGGGCTCCGCCCGCGGGCGCGCGCGCGCGCGCGCGAGCCCTCCCCGAAACAGAAAAAACAGCCGCTTTTTGCGGACGCGCGCGCCGTTCCCCGTTCGCCCCCGAAAATCTCTCTCCACGGCGGCGGCGGCGCGACAAGAGAAGCCCCCCCTCTCCGTCCGATCATCACCCGACCATCTGCCGCACCTTGATCAGCCGCTTCACCGCCGTCAGCCACGCCCCGCACTCGTCCCAGTCCGTGGCGGTCAGCTCGACCTGCACCGCGGCCGCGCCCGCCCAGTCCCCGCGCTCCAGGCACGCCGCCAGCGCAAGCAGCCGCGTGGCCACGTGCGGCGACACGCCGCCGCCGCCGCCGCCCGGCGCGCCCGCCGCCGCCGCCGGCCCGCCGCCGCCGCCCTCGTTCAGGCGCCACACCAGCTGCCCCAGGCGCTTGGCGTTGTCGTCCATCTCGCGCCTGCGCGCGGGGTTGTTGGCCAGCGGCGCGCAGGCGTTGAACAGGGCGTGCAGCTGCGCGACGATGGGCCGCTGCTCGGCGGGCACGCGCGAGGCGTCGGCGGTCTGCAGCGTCACGTGCGGCGGCGGGCCGGCGGGCGCGGCCGGCGCCGGCGGCGCGGGCGCGGCCGGCGCGCCGCCGCCGCCGGGCTGCTGCGGCATCATGTGCTGCATCATGCTGCCCGGCGCGGCGCCGTAGGGCGGGGGGACGCTGCCGGAGGGGGCCATGGCCGAGGCGGCGGGGGTGAAAAACGCGGGGGCCTGCGCCTGCTGCTGCTGCTGCTGGTGCTGGTGCTGGTGCTGCGCGGGCGGGGCGCCGGCGCCCGAGCCCAGGGGCTGCATCTGCTGCTGCTGCTGCTGCTGCTGGGGCGCGTACGGCTGCTGCTGCTGGGGCTGGTACTGCTGCTGCGGCTGCTGCTGCTGATACTGCTGCTGGGGCGCGTAGGGGGCCGCGGGAGGCGGAGCCGCGCCGTACTGCGGCGGCCCGGCGGCCGGGACAAAGGCGGCCGGCGGCGGCGCCGCGGGGTCGGCGAGCGGCGGCGGCGGCGCGGCGGCGGCGGTCGGGACGGGGGGCGCGCCGTAGCCCCCGGCGCCGTACGCGCCCGCCCCGTAGGCGCTTTGCTGAGGCTGCTGCGGCTGGCCGTACGCGCCGTAGGGCGCGGGGGCGGCGGCCGCGGCCTGCGGAGGCGCCTGTGCGGCGGCCGGCGGCGCACCGTAGGGGGGCGCGCCCGCGCCATACGCGCCCGCCCCGCCATAGGGCTGCTGCTGCTGCTGCTGCTGCTGCTGCTGCTGCTGCTGCTGCTGCTGCTGCTGCGGCGGCGCGACCGGCTGGCCGTAGCCATAGGCCTGCTGCTGCTGCTGCGGCTGCTGCTGCTGATAAGGGGCAGCGGGCGCCGCCGCCCCGTAAGCGGCCCCGCCGCCGCCATACGGCTGCTGCTGCTGCTGCTGGGGCTGCTGCTGATACTGCTGCTGCTGCTGCTGCTGCTGCTGCTGCTGCGCTTGCTGCTGCTGCTGCTGCGCCGCCGGCGGCACCACGTACGCCGTCACCTCCTCCTGCACAAAGGGGAACGGCGGCGGCGCCGCCGTCCCCACGCCCGCCGCCGCCGCCGCGCCGCTGCGGTACACGCGGTCGCGCAATTCCGCGACGGCCGTCGACGCCTCGGCGCCCGGCGCCAGCTCGAGCAGGCGGAGCGCCGCCTGCATGCGCCCTTGCGCCGCGAGCTCGCCGGCGTAGGCGGCGACCACGTCGCCCAGGGCGGGGCTGCTGCCCGCGCTGGCGCCGGCGCCGCCGGGGCCCGGGGCGACGCCGCCGGCGGCGGCCGAGGCGGCCAGGCCCATGACGATGGCCTTTTCGACGACGGCCTGGAGCGCGCCGGAGTCGTCGGCCGCGCCGTCGCCGCCGTCGCCGTCGCCGCCGGCCTTTTCGCCGCCGCCGCCGCCCGCCGTCCGCTGCCGCTGCGCCTGCTGCTGCTGCCGCTGCTGCAGCGCGCGCGCCCAGATGCCCACCGCCCCGTCCACGTTGAGCGCCACCACGTGGCACAGGCACGCCGCGTGCGCGTTCCCGGCGGCCGCCAGGCGCGCGGCGAGCGCCTCGCAGAGTGCCGGCCACTGGTCGGGGCCGGCGTAGGTCGCCAGCACCGCCAGAGAGTCCCTCCACTGCGCGACCGGGCGCGTCTTGACCAGGCGTGCAAAGTCGCCGTCGACCAGCGCGCGCACCACGCCCATGTAGGGGCGCGGGCTGCGGCGCATGTGGCGCGCCATGGCGCGGCGCCACAGGTCGGCGCCGCCCAGGTTAGCCAAAAGCAGGGCGTCGGCGGGGCGGCGCGCGCGGAAGCAGGCGTCGACGGCGGCCGCATAGTCGGCGACGAACAGCGCGCGCTGGACCTCGCCCTCGGCCTCGGCGCCGACCTGCTCCTGGCCGTCGGCGCCGCCGTCGTCGCCGGCCGGGCCCGCGCCGCCGGCCGTGGTGGCGCCGTCGCCGCCGCCGCCGCCGCCGCCGCCGCCGGGCGTGCCCGGGGGCGTCCCCGGCTGGGGCTGCTGCTGCTGCTGCTGGTGCGCGTCGGCGCCCGCCGCGGCCCCGCCGCCGCCACCGTTGGTCTGCAGGCGGTCGAAGAACCCCGCGCCGTCGCCGGCGCCGCCGGCCGTCTCGCGGTTGAAAAAGTCGCCGTCGTCCTCGGCGGCGGCGCCGGGCGGCCGCGGAGGCGCGCCGCCCGCGCTCGCCACGCCCGCCGCTGCTGCCCCGTCCGCCTGCTGCTGCTGCTGCTGCTGCTGCTCAGCGCCCGGCGCGGCGTCCCCCCCGTTCGGCTGCTGCTGCTGCAGCTGCTGCTGCTGCTGCTCCTCCTGCCGGGCGGCCGCCGCCTGTGCCGCCGCCAGCGCGTCGGCAAACCCGAGCTGCGCCAGCAGCTGCCGCCGCGCGTCGTCCGCGAACAGCACGCCGACAAACGCCCACGTCTCGGACTCGGCGCGCGCGGCCTCGGCGTCCTGCCCCCGCCCCTGCCCGCCCGCGCGCGCCAGGGCCTCGGCGGCCTTGGCGGCGCAGAAGGCGCTCAGGGCGGACCGGTCGGCGGTCGGCGGGGGCGCGCCGGCGGCGGCGGCGGCGGCGGCGGCGTCGGCGCCGCCGGAGAGCGCCGCCTCGAACGCCTCGCACCGCGCGACGAGCGCCGGCTCTGTCACAACCTGCCTCAAGGCGACGACGCCGCCGCCGCCGCCCGCGCCGCCGCCGCCCGCGGCCGCGTCCCGCCGGCCGTTGGTCACCGAGACCAGCGCGCCGCCAAACCCCCAGCTGACGCCGCAGGGCGCGCCCATCCAGGCCGGCGCGCGCCGGAGCGGGCGCGGCGGCTCGCCGCTCGGCGCCGAGGTCACCGTAAAGTCGGGATTCACGGTCTCGACCAGGCCGCCGCCCGTGCACGCAGCCAGCGCGTGCAGCGCGACGCGCCCGTTGCCGCCGGCCGCGGCAAACACGCCGGCCTGGCGCGGGCTCCAGCGCACGTCGTGAAGCGGCGCGCCGCCGGCCGAGGCCGCGGGCCCGCCGGGGGCGGCGGCCGAGGCGGGCGAGGCGCCGGCCGCCAGCTCGCAGACGGGGTCGCCCGACTGCGCGTCCCAGCAGATGGCGCGGCCGTCGCGCCCGCACGAGAGCAGCAGCGCAGGGTCCTGCGGGCACCAGTCGAGCGCCAGGACGCCGCGCGCGTGCCCGACGTACTCGCGGAGCGGCTGGGCGGCGCTGCGCAGGTCCCACGCCTGCAGCGTCGGCGAGCGGTCGTCGTCCGACGCCACCACCAGCTGCGTCGCCACCTCGGGCGACCAGGCGACGGCCGACGCGCGGCGCGAGGCGCCGGCGGCGGCGTCGCGCAGCGTGATGACGGGGCGCTGCTTCTTGAGGTCCCACACGACGGTGCTGCCGTCGCCGTGGGTGGTGGCGACGATGTGCTGGACCTTGCGGTTCCACGCGAGCGACGTGACGTCGCAGCCGCTGCCGGCGGCAGACTGCGCATTGCCGCCGCCGCCGCCGCCGTTTCCGCCCGCGCCGCCGCCGCCCCCCGCGCCTCCGCCGCCGCCCGGCCCCCCCCCGCCTCCCGCCCCGCCTGCTCCCCCGGCCAGCGCCGGCGCCCGCAAGGGCGGGTACAGCGAGGGCGCCGCCGGGTTGGCCACGTCCCACACGCACAGCTCGCCGTCGGCGCCGCCCGACGCCAGCAGGTTTGGCGAAAAGGGGTTGAACGCAAGGCCCTTGACGGCGGCGGCGTGCTTGCTCATGCGCGCGAGCAGCGGGTTCTTCTGCGGCGGGGGCTGCTTCGTCGGGCTGCCGCCGCCGCCGCCCGAGGCCGAGGCGTTGGCCAGCAGGACGGCCGGGTCCCAGAGGCACACGCTGCCGTCGGCGAGGCCGCCGGCGAGCAGGCCGTACTGTTTTTTTGTCCGTTGTTTTTGTTGTTTGTGTATTCGTCGTCGTCGTCGTCGTCGCCGTCGTGCTCGTTTCGTGCGTGTGAGATGTTTGTTTGGGTGAGCCACGGGACCCTGGATGGCAGGCACAGGGCACGCGCGCTAGAGCTCCGGCGGCGTCGTGTGCCTTCTGGAGAGGGGCCGAGTCCCCTCGTCCCCAAAAAACAACGAGCGCGAGACACGCGATGCGACGCAAACTCACCGGCAGCGGGTTGGCGCCGCCGCCCGCCGGCGCCGGCGGCCCGGCGCCCCACACAAGGCGGTTGAAGCGCTCGGGCGCCTGCACGCTGCCCGCCGGGCGCAGCTGCTCCTCGCCCGAGGACAGGTCGACGTAAAAGATCTGGTCGGGTGTGTTGCGGCGGCGTGGGTGGTGAGAGGGGGGAGAGGGTTGAGGGGGGGATGAGCGGCGGGTGTGGGGGCGCGTTGTGGACGAACGTTTGGGATTGGCAGAGCAACCGCCTCCTCCTCCCGAGAGACTTTACCCCGGGTTGCGCTCACCTCGAGGCGGCTCGCCGTGTCAAAGGACGCGTCCAGCGCGCCCGCCATCGTCCCCGTGGCCAGCAGGCCCGCGACGGGGCAGAACGCCACCGTCGCGGACCTGTCTATCGTTTTTAGGGAAGGCATGGCGTCGATGGTGTTCGTACGCCGAGCGCCCTTGAGCAGCAGCGCTCGCGAGTTGTTTGATCCGCTCCGCACGCAAGGCAACGGGTCGGTGTGTCGTGATGGTCGTGGTCTGGTTGTTTTGGTCTGATCGGTGGCAAGGACGATAGCGAGAAGGGGGATGATGCACTTGAACCAAAAGCTGGAGAGAGAGGAGCCTCAGGAGATCGATGCGCCAATGCAAACAGGAGACGCACAGCCGTCTCTCGGCCACCAAACGTCGCCCTAGTAGCGCCAACCGCAAAGATCATGCAGCAGCTCCCTTTCCAGACATAGCCCACGCATCGAATCCCACACGACACGCCTGGCGGGTCAGTTCTCTCTCTCCTGTTCCCCTCTCTGACTGTCGTCGCCGACCCGAGCAATCCCCCGCCCGCGCTCCATTCGCGGCCCGTGACCCGAGATGCGGCCGTCGGCTCGGTAGGCGCGGCCTCCGGAGCCCCTGCGCGGGCCCTGCGATGGCGCAGGCGCGGCCAGCGGCAGCGCGGCAAGGAGGAGGAGGGGGCCAAGGATGGAGCCTCTCTCCCCTCTCCCAATCGCCGCTGCTGCCGCTGCTGCTGTGCCGCGCCGCGACCCCGGGCGGGCTCGTCGCCATGAGCGTCGCGGCGCCCATCTTGGTGGCGCGTCCTCAGCCCGTCCTCTTCAGCGGGGGCGCGCGGGCAGCACAACCAGGGAGCAGGAGGCGACCGTGCGCGTCGGCCGGCGTCGGCGTCGGCGACGTCGGCGGCGGCGGCGGCGGCGGCGGCGTCAGCAGCGTCAGCGTTGCCGTGCCACCGCCCGCAGCCGCAGACCACCCCCACTACCACCTCCATCGCCACCACCACCCGTCGGTCGCGACGTCGGCCATGGCGGCAGGCGGAGGCGCGGCCGCCGCCGCGGGCGCAGGCGGCGTGGGAGGAGGGAGCAGCAGCGCCGTCGTCGCCGCGGCGGCGACCGCGGCGCCGGCGGCGCGGCCGGGCTCGCCGCAGCGGCAGCGGCGCGGCGGCGGCGGCATCGGCGGCGGCGGCGGCGGCGGGGCGGCAGGCGGATCCGCGGGTGGGGGCGCCGGCCCCGCGGCCGTGGCGGCGGCGTCCGCCGCCGGCGCGCTCGCGCTGCCGTCGATGCCCTCGCGCTTTGCCGACCTGCCCGAGGGGCTGTTTGCGCACGCGCCCTCGCCGCTGCCGCCGCCGCCGCCGCCGCCGCCGTCGCCGTCGCCATCGCCTCTGCTGCCCTCGCGACTCGAGGAGGGCGGCGGCGGCGCGCCGAGCCGTACGCACGGACACGGGGGCGGCGCCGAACATCTCGAGCGCTACGGCCTGGCGCCGGCGTCGCAGCACTTGTGGTGGCGCGCGGACGAGGAGCAGGAGGAAGAGCGGCAACAGCATCGGCAGCCGCCGCCGTTGGAATCAAACGCGGCGGCGGCGCTGCAGCGGCGGCGAGCGCAGCAACAGCAGCAGCAGCAGCAGGAGGAGCAGGAGGCGCTCGAGGCCGCCGAGCAGCAGCGACTGCTCGAATTGCCGCTCCAGCCACTCCAGCCGCGACAGGCGCGCCGGCCCCGGCGCCGGCGGACAACAGCAGCAGCAGCAGCAGCAGCAGCATCAGCAGCAGCAGCAGCAGCAGCAGCAGCGGGCAGCGCGGCGGCAGCGGCCGCAGGAGCAGCGGCACCAGCGCCCGCCGCAATGACAGCGGCCGAGGCGCGCGCCCGCGCGGCGCGGCGCGTGCCCCCGGCGCGCCTGGCCGCCCTAACCGACGCCCTGAACCTGCGCGTCGAGCACATGCAGCGCCTGCTGGAGAAGCAGCCGCACGTGCTACTGAACGCTGCCGCTGCGGCGGGTGCGGGGCCGGCAGCTGGGGGCGGGGCGCGGGCGGCGGCGGCGGCGGCGGCGGCGGCGGCAAGACCGCGGGCGGCGGTGGCCGCAACAGCAGCAGCGACAGCAGCAGCAACATCAGCAGTTGGACCGTCAGAGCTCGCCCCTCCCGCGCACGCCGCCGCCGCCGCCGTCGCCGCCTCGGCCGCGCGGCGGCGCCCCCTTTTGGCTGCCCAGCGGCCCGGCGCGGCCGCCTCGTCGTCCGTCGACGACGCGTCTCTCCTTCCTCCCCACCACAGCGGCCGCCACCACGCGCAGCTGCCTCCACCACTCCACGCCCTGCTCTCGGCCAGCCCCGACGGCGCCGCAGCCGACGCGAGCGCCGCAAACACCGCAAACGCCGCAAACGCCGCCGGCGAGGACGCCGTCGGCGCCGCCGTGCGCGCGCGCGTCGCCGCGCTGGCGCGGGAGCTCGGGCTCCCCTACGCCTCGGCCGCCTTCATGGCGTGCAAGCAGCCGCGCATGGTGCTCTCAAGCACCGCGGGGGAGCTCGCGCGCCGCGCCGACGCGCTCGCGCGCGCGTGCGGCCTGCCGCGCCGCGCGGCCGTGCGCTGGGCGAGCCGCCAGCCCTCTGTGCTGCGGCGCCCGGCCGCCGCGCTGGCCGCCCGCCTCTCGGCGGTCGGCGCGCTGCTCGCGTGCGGGTCGCCCGAGGCGGCCGCCCGCGTGGTCGCCGCCGACGGCCAATTCCTCACCGACAGCCTGCCGTCCCTGTCCGCGCGCCTCGAGGGCCTGGCCGCGGCCCTGCGCTGCCCGCCCGAGGCCGCGCGCCGGCTCGCGCGCCGGCAGCCGCGAGTGCTGACCGCCGTCTCGTCGCGCGTCGCCGCAAATCGCGTCTCTGTGCTTATGTCGATCGTCGACCGCCGCCGGTCCGTGGCGGGTCAGCTGGCCATCGGCGCGCCCGAGCTGCTCCTCGGCGTGGCCGACATGGACGGGTGCCGCGCGGCCTACGCTGCGCTCGAGGAGGCGGTGCTGCTGCCGCCGCCACCCCCCTGCGCTGCTTCTTCGGCGGGCGGGGGCGGCGCGGGCAGCGGCGATGGCGGCGGCGGCAATGGCGGCGGAAATGGAAGCGGCAGCAGCAGCATCGGCCAGGGACGCGGGCGCGCGCGCGCCTTCGCCTTCGCCGCGCTGGCGCACGCCCCGCGCCTGCTCCTGGCGCGCCCGCCCGGGCGCCTGGCCGCGCGCGCGGCCCGGCTGCGCGCGCTGGCTGCCAGGGGCGGGCGCGCGTGGCAAGACGAGTGGCGGGCCGCGGCGCCGCCGCTGGTGGCCGACGCGCTGGCGGCCGACGACGCCGCGCTCGAGCGGGTGGAGCGGCGCGTGGCGGCCGAGTGCCGCATGGCGGCGAGCGGCGAGGGCGGCAGCAGTTTTCTGGAGATCCTGCGCGAGGCGCTTCGAGCGGCGCCGGCGTCGTCGTCGTCTTCGTCCTTGGGACGAGGGGCGAGCGCGCGGGCGCCGTCGGCGGCGTCCGGTCAGGCTGAGGCGGTTTCCGGCTCTCCGCCCCGGACCGAGCTCGCGGCGTGTCGCGACGCGCGCGCCCGCGCGCACGCGGACCCCCAGCAGCACCACGGCCGCCACCACCACCACGGCCGCGCTGCCGAGGCGTCGGCGCCCTCGACCATGCCACCGCCGCCGCCGCTGCCGCAACAGCAGCAGCAGCGCGGCCTTCCCGTGGCACGCTGAGACGGCCTGTTCTTTTTTGCGCCTGTTCTTTCGTGCCCTTGTGCGGAAATCTGTGATAGACAAACGCGAGGGGCGACCTCCTGTGGGTCGGCCCCCCCTTGTTACCTTGCCGTCTTCTCTTTTTGGTGTCTCGATGCGCCGTCTGTGTCTCTTTTTGTTTCGGGGACGAGGGCGTTTCTGCGAGGGGCGGCGGCGGCGCCCCGAGATCAAACGCGAGCGGCATAACAAGCGGACGAGCGCCCCGCTCGCGACTCGATCCAACGCTCGGTACTGCTACCTCGAACACATATCTCGCCCGTCCGCTCCTCCGATCGGAACTTTGTCTCCCCCTCTCGTCTTGCGCGACGCCCGAGACAAACTCTTTGCGTCGGTCAAGATACAAACGCGAAAAGGAAAGACGGAGAGGCCGTTCCGTGACACGTGAGCAAGGAGGCATACACACGACAGCATAAGACAGCCAATGTCGGCCCTCCGCGCCGCGCCGTCCGCGGGCTTTGCGTCCTCCTCGGCGGCGGCGGCGCGCCGCGCCGTCCACCTCGCGCCCCGCGCCGTCGTCGCTGCCCGCGCCTCCTCCGCCAGCGCCCCCAACGCCCCCGCCCTCGGCGCCGCCGCCGCCCTCAGCGCCTTCCTCTCCGCGGCCGCCCCGGCGTTCGCCGACGAGGCCGCCGCCATCACCCTGCCCGAGGCCGCCGCCACCCTGCCCGAGGCTGCCGCCGCCGCCGCCGCCGCCACGACCGCCGCCGCCGCCGCCGCCACGACGGCCGCCGCCGCCGCCGCCTCGACGGCCGCCGCAGATGCCAACGACCCGGGCACCCTGCTGGTGGCGCTGTGGCCCGTGCTGATGTACCTGCTGTTCAACTTTGTCATCCGCCCCAACGTCAACCCCAAGGCGGGATTCGGCGACTTTCTGTTCCTCCTGGTGTTTAGCGTCATCGTGCTCAACCTGTTCACGGGGCTGGTCTTCCACTACCGCATCTTTTGAAGAGTCGTGCTGAAGAATCGTGCCGTCTCGCATCTCCTTTGCGATGCGCCGCTTCCGCTACCGCACGTTTTGAACAATGCAGGGGAGCCGGGTTTTGCGACGTCGCGCTTTTGTGCCACGAGCGGGTTTTTTTGTGCGGGGGGGGGGACGGCGGCGGCGGCGGGGGCGGCGGCGGCAAATGCTTGCAGGCCTTGGACGTATTTCGGTCCCGTGTGTTTGGAACGTGGAAGTGTTAAGCCTAAAGAATGCTTGATTATAATAGAGATTTCTCGCACGCGCGTTCCGACCGTCCGCCAACGCCACCGCCGACCCCGGCCTCGTAGAGGGCGGCGGCGGAGGGCTCGCCGAGGTCGTGCGGGGCGTCGGCGCCGGGCAGGGGCAGGCCCGCGGGGTCGAGGGTGCGGTAGCAGGGGATGGGAGCACGGCGCCGGGCGGCGAGTCGGAGAGTTGCGGGATGCGGGGGGCCGTTGAGTTGTGGTCGCCGTCGTCGTCCGGGGGCGCGCGGACACCCCGCGACAAAGCGCAGGCGCGTCGTGTAGGGGACGCGGCCGCCCGGAAACTCCATGTATTCTTGCTCGTGTGGCTGCTGCTGCTGCTGCTGCTGCTGCTGCTGCTTCAGCTCGAGGTCGTCGTTGGCCGGGCGCGTGCTCTCGTCCGCCTCGTCGTCGCTCGTTTCCCCCTCGTCACCGCTGCTGCAGCCGCTGCTTGTGTCGCGCTTCCCCCCCCCTCACCCACGTCACACAGTTCCTGCTCGAGCGCCAGCACGGCCGCGCGCCCGTGCCCGCACTTCCTGCCCGAGGCGTACCAAAAGGCCCGTTCCCGCGCGCCAGCTGCCGCACACAGCTCGCCGCGCCGCCGCTTCCTCGACCTTGTTCCGGGCTCGCGCGAGGTCGCGGTCGCGGCGCGCTGGGGCTTGGCGTCGGCGTCCGCTATCGGCGACGGCGCGGAAAAGACAGAGAGCAGTTCGTGTCAAGACCCCAATCGCGCGCCTCGCTAAACATACACGCCTTGTCGCTCTCCACACCACAACCAGTCCGGTCACATACCAAAGCCCAATTAAACGTGCGACGATCGCAAGCTCAAACTGTTCTCTGTCGTCGTCCCTGCTCTTCCTCTCTCCCCCCTCGTCCTCCGAGGCGCACCCCCAGAGAGACGCAGCAACAACCAACCGCCACGCAGCGATGCCGACGACGCGCAAGGAGGCGGGGGCAGCGGGAGCAGGAGGACCAGCGGCAGCAGAAGCAACAGCAGCATCAGGGACCCCTCAGGCAGCAGGAGGAGCGGGAGCAGACATCAGCCTCGTGAAGGAGGTCGTCGAGGCGCCCCCGGAGCCGACGCGCGTCAAGAACCTGTACGACTCGGCGGACCTCAAGCACCAGCTGGACAGCGTGGCCGTGGAGGTGAGGGGAGAGGCGTTATAATCGGCGATTGCCGCCGCCGACGACGTGGCATCGAAAAACGGCGCGCGCCGGCGGTCGGTTGAACGGCGGCGGTTCGCCCGATCAGCAGCGGACTCCTTTCCTCGGATCGCTCGCACTCACAAAAAGCCCACAAAACACATACAAGCGGCCGCAAAACCAACAACAGGTCGTGCAGGACGCCGGGTACGACGAGGACTACCTGGTGTCCAACGTCAAGATCACGCTCGGCGTCTTGGCGTGAGTGAACGAACGCGTGTGCGCCAAGGGGGGCCGCCCCGCGTCGCCGTCCCTCGGCTCCCGCGCCTGGGCATCTTTGCGCATTCCGATCGCGCGCCCTCTCCCACTCCCTCCCCCTTTTTGTCGCGCGCGCGCCAAACGCAATGTGCTCGAGACCCCGTCCCTTCCTTCCCGGTCCGATCCCTTTGCGCCCCAAACCCTCGCAAAATCCGACCGGAAACGAACTGAAAACGCCGAAACGCCGAAACGCGAAAACAACCCGACGCCAAACCGCCGACCGCCCCCCCCCCCCCCCACAAAACACCCCCCCCCCCCACACACACCCCCCCCCCCCCCCCC
>Ga0335398_10004256_pt1 | contig 20072 bp, 12 predicted proteins | sample BON03_FD_205742 | JGI IMG/M metagenome (GOLD analysis project Ga0335398, IMG submission 205742) | Freshwater microbial communities from Lake Bonney liftoff mats and glacier meltwater in Antarctica - BON-03 (spades assembly) (version 2) | ecosystem: Environmental > Aquatic > Freshwater > Ice >... | reverse complement strand
CGAAAGGTCATTATACAAGAATAACTTAAACTATATCGTAAAATATTTTCATATGGCTATGGATTTCCCCGAGCAGACCAATGATTGTAGATTTTTACGCCCTATCAGAGGCTTTTCGAGTAGGGTCTAACTATACTGTGGTGCTCGACAATGTGCCGTATTGCTTCCCTGAAAACGCAGGGCGCGGACCGTTCGGCCAGGTGGAGGCACCAGCGGACTTCGAGGAGTGGCGCGGGTTTATTGTTGAGGTCTGCAAAGAAATTAAAAATCTGCTTGGCGAAGAACGAGCCAATAACCTACGCTTCCGACTCGGCACTGAGATGCAGGGCAGCAGCCGTCGTTCCGGGCACAACCGTTTCAACGCAAGCCAGGAGCTGTTTTTCAGCTATTATAAAACAACGGCACAAGCGGTGAAGAGTGTTCTTCCCGAGGCAAAGTTTGGGCCGTGGAATATTGCCGCGATCGATCAGGGGCTTGACGCCCACTTGGTGAATTACCGCGAGCTAGCAGTTTATTGTGCAATGTATGACCTGCCGCTCGATTTCGTCGGCCACAGCCTTTATACGGTGCCGCTGTTCGGTACGCATTCGCCGCTCAAGGGTGTGGACGATGGGGACTGGAACCGGTTGACTAATATCGATCCAGAAGAGAAGGTGAGGTATTACACTGATTTTTGGAAAGAAGTGAAGGAGGTGAATTCCCGGTATAAGAATATCCCCTATGAGATCCATGAATTCGGAGTGCTCGACAACGAGCTGGCACTTCCTTCCACCAATATGGATTCAGCGCTTTCATCGCGTGATGCCGCCAACATGCTTCAGATCATGTTTCGCCTGAAAAAAGCGGGACTTTCTAAGTGCGTGCACTGGGGATTGTCTTCAGTGCTTCCTGGTTCGAGCCGTCACATCCTGAATTCTCACGGCTGGTTGTTACAGGTATTAGATCATACCACTGGCGGCGAAATGTGGGAACTGCCGGTGCGGAACAACTCGAAACGTTCCATTTCCAAGACCATGGCTTGGGGCTTCTTTGATTGCGACAACGGTAAAGACTATATCGTGCTCTCGACCTTCAATCCTTATCGCTATATCCATACGAAAGAATCGCTGGAGCTCGAAATTCCGACGCGCCTATTCGATCTGGAAGGACGCACTCTCCGCGTGGCGACATTGGATGTGAACAGTTCGCCGCAGCGGGTAGCTCGCAATGATCTCGCAACAGCTAACCTGCTGACTGAGGATTACATGCTGCATCCCGATTTACCGCCGTTTAATAACAGAGGTTTACATCCAAATAGCGTTACTGACCTTAAGGCGGCAACCGCTTTGCTGAAAAGTAATAAAGCGAAGTATGTAGATGTGTGTAAAGACTCGCTGACACTCAAGCCGTTTACAGGTGAACTTCGTCAAGAGAACGGTGCCACTGTGATTCCGGTGACGACCCGCGCGGCGGTGCACCAAATTGTCTGTAAATTCAGTCGAGCCTAGGCGAGACGTCGGTTCCGGCCCTTCGGGGGATGGAGCGTAGCGGAATCCCCCGAAGGGCCGGAACCGTTATGCGAAATGAGGGATTGAAGGCGTCTGGCCAAGGCTGGAAGCTGAGGGTTCTAAATCCAAACACAGTACCAACAATGACCAGACACCAAAAACAAAATACTCACACAGAAGACCCAATCAATCTTCTTCTTGAAAACGGCTTATCCGAGGGCTTACCTCAGATCGCAGAGATGCTAATGAACGCAGCGATGCTCATTGAGCGTAGCATTCACATTCGAACCGACCCATATGAACGTAGCGAAGACCGTAACGGATATGCTAATGGATTCAAGGAAAGGGGCTTCCAGAGCGCTGTGGGCCCGCTCGCATTACGCGTCCCGCAGACTCGTGGCGCTGACGAACCTTATCGCCCTTCTATGCTGGAGACTGGTTCGCGCTCGGATCGATCACTCAAAATCGCCATCGCTGAGATGTATCTGCAAGGCGTCTCCACCAGGCGCGTGACCAAAGTAATGGAGAAGCTATGTGGACTCGAAGTGAGCTCCACTCAAGTCTCTAGATTAACTGCTGAACTCGACGAGACCTTTGAACTCTGGCGTAATCGTCCCTTGCCACCGATTGCTCACATGATCATAGATGCCACCTACATTAAAGTTCGTATCGGCGGTTCTGTGCGGGACTGCGCAGTCTTCACCGCAATCGGGGTCCGACGCGACAACGGTAAGCGTATGATCCTAGGTGTCTCTGCGGCACTTTCTGAAGCCGAGGTGCATTGGCGCACCTTTTTAGTGTCATTGAAAGAAAGAGGTATCGGCATTCCCGACTCAGTCACCTCAGACGCACACGAAGGTATCAAAGCCGCCCTCAGAGCGGTCTTCAATGCAACACCATGGCAGCGCTGTCAGTTCCACCTTCAGCAAAACGCACAGGCTTATGTGCCAAAAGTCGACATGCGCGAAGCTGTCGGTGCCGACATACGCACAGTCTTCAATGCCCCCGACCTAGCACACGCCGAAGCCCAGCTTGATACCATTATAGAAAAATATAGTAAGAGCGCTCCAGAGCTAAGCGCTTGGATGCAAACCGCTATTCCTGAAGGACTTGAAGTCTTTAATTTGCCTGAGAATAAGAGGAAACGACTGCGCACCTCAAATGCATGCGAGACTCTCAATACTCAGATCAAACGCCGAACAAAGGTTGCTGGACTTTTTCCAAATACAGACTCGATTCTCAGACTCGTTACTGCAATACTCATGGAAGTCTCTGAGGAATGGGAGACTGGAAAAGCCTATCTCAAAATAAATAATACTAATCCGTAAAACGTAAAAATAAACAAGCACTCTCAACCAGCTTGGACTAATTTACAGACGATTTTTTACGCGGCCACCCGCGCCTCATCTATTCTGGTTTATGAAATCAACTAAGAAGGTAAGTAAGTCGATGAAAGCGGTATTTGGGCTGTTGCTGGCATTCTGTCTGGAAGCACAGCCAGTGACGCTTTTCAATGATTCGTTTGATCGGTTGGACAATGCGGATATTAACGCAAACTCCGCGCCGAATCAGGGCGGAGATCTTGCGCCGCTGGAATACGCTTCATTTTCGAACAGCACAGCGACCTCATCGACGATTGCCGGTGATCAGGCTTTGCTGAGCGTCGATGGCTCGGGGCAGGTTCGCATCGTTCCGCAATATAATTTCTCGGATGAACGCGTGCGGCTTGTTTTTGGCGGCAGTTTGGAAGTTTCCTTTACTGTGAATGCCGGAGTGGATTATGGCGGCGGCGTTCATGGCAATTACTCAAGCAGTCTGCTTTTCGGTCAGGAAAGTATTGTGGGGAACGCAACAGCTGGCATGGGAAACCCCTGGCACGGGCTGTTTATCCAAATTGTAGGAAACGGGACGGTTGCTGTTTATTCACAGGGCACTGATCTTCTCAGCGCTTCCGGTACGGAATCGGGCTGGCTCACCGGGCAGGTCAATGCGGTGCGTCTTGTGTTGGAGTGCGATGGGTTGACCACTGCGGATGCAAATACCTTTGAGCTCTACATCAATGACAGATTCGTGGGCTCAGCCGAATTTAACTGGAAGACATCCAACGATCTGTATTTTGGTCTGGAGTCGGGCAACTGGTCGGCGGCATTTGACGATCTCCATATTCAGGTGGTTCCATTTCCCTTGGCACCGACTCCGATGGGTTCATGGGAGCCGTTCTGGCGAGCACAGCCAGTGATCGGCGAATGGATGGCTGGCGGGCAGGGCATGTCGGTGATCAATGACTATCAAAAACGTAACTCCTTCTGTGTGCAGACCAAATCCTTCCCTAAGGAAGTGCCGTTTGCCGATCATCTCATTTGCGTGCGATTGATCGGCGGATGGAACGAGGGCTTCGGTAGCGAGGCACCCGAGCCGGCCGATGCAGCGGATCTGGTCTACAGGGATGAATTCGGCGAACTGCAGTATCGCTGGGACAAGTTGGCCTTGCGCCTCGATCCTTATATCAACGCGGGCTATACGAACCTGACGCTGGTGCTCGACAATATTCCATACTGTTTCACGACCAACCCCGTAATGGGAAGCTATGGTCAGGTGGGCGCTCCGGATGATTTCGATGAGTGGCAGACCTTTGTCACTGAGCTTTGTGAGGCACTGGTTGACCTCTACGGTTTCGAGACGGCGAATCAGTTTCGCTTCCGGCAGGGAACGGAGGCGCAATCGACGAACCGCTATGCCGGCACTGAAGAAGCGTATTTCAAGATTTACGACTATTCCGCTGCTGCCGTGAAGAGCGTCCTGCCCGGTGCGCAGTTCGGCCCGTTCAATGCCGCCGGAGGCATCAACGAGAATCATAATGTCAGGATTGAAGAACTGGCCCGCCATTGCGCAACCGGAACAAACTATGCCACTGGCGAGATCGGTTCTCCGTTCGACTTTATTCCGATTTCCCTATATCTGGCCAGCCCCGGGCAGACGCAGTATGGCGCGGCCAGCCGGGTTGAAAATGCACTGTCTACATTTGAAGCCGTGCAGGCTGAGCTTCCGGAACCGAAACCGTATGAGATACATGAATTTGGGATTTTAACTTGCGAGGACGGTCTGGCTACCGCCGAGCCCGGCGCGCGCGGTGCGGCTTGGACCTTTCAGGTGATAGCCGGCTTGCGCGAAAACGGGCTGAGCCGCTGGTATCACTGGGGGGTGTTCGATAGGGTGCGCGACTCACAAACCGGTCTGCTCTATCTGCTCAATAGCACCGGCTGGTTGCTGAGTGTGTTCGATCATACCGAGGGCGGTGAGGCCTATTCGCTGGCTGCATCCGATCCCGTCGATCCGGAAACCGATGTGAAAACCATTGGCGTGTTCGGCGCTGATCGCGACTGGATCATTACTTCGGTCTACAATCCGGATCGGCTCAACCATACTGAGGAGACCATTTCAATTCATGTTCCGATCAGCCTGCTCCAGATCGACGAGGGCGATGTTGTGCTTTGGACTTCGCTCAACCAGTCCAATGCAGCGCACTGGATAATCCGTCGCGATCTGGAGGCGAAGGGCATGCTCAATGCCAGCTTTGCTGCTGTGCCTGATCAGCTCGCTAGCGTGCGACGAATGACCTCAAACTCGGTGTCCTCTCCGGAGCAGGATTATATCGCCGGTCGATGGGATATCTACGAGCAGGCGGTGATCGACTCGCTCACGCTCAAACCGTTCTCAGGGACGGTTGCCACTGTCGGAAACGAGCTGGTTTTGACGCTGGAGCTGACACCTCCGGAGACCGCCGTGATCTGCATCGGCCCGGATCGGACTGCCGACGGGATTCCCTATGCCTGGCTCGATTCGTTCGGGCTGGCCACCAACGGATACGTGGCTGCCGCCAGTGCGGATGGCGATGCGGATGGCTATACGGCAGCGCAGGAATACATTATTCAGACCGACCCCTCCGTTCCCGATTCCACGTTTCAAATTGATGTCAGCGCCCTGCCTTCGGGAGTCAGTTTCCAATCCCTGGAAGATCGGCTCTATGACGTCTACGGCACCGGCTCGCTAACGGATCCGGACTGGCAACCGGTTGGGCCTCCGATTCATGGAACCGGAGCCATTGAAACAGTGGTGGATCCAGTGCAAAATGTACCGAGTCGTTTTTACCGATTTGAGGTGCAGCTTCCCTGATGTCGCTTTTAGGTGGAACAATCCTGAGTTGCGGGGCGCACGCCCAGAATTCGGGCACTGACACACAAAATCTCCAAGCTTGAAAAAACCTCGAACCTCAACGAAGCTTATGAACATGAACGCAGCAGAAATCATCCAAGAGATCCAGCGCCTTCCCGAAACTGAACAGGGGAAGGTCGTTGAAGTTCGTGCGTCATTTGCCAAAAGCAGAGACGCTTGAAGTGATCAATAGACCTACCGACGATCTGCCGCGTTATACCCAGTATGGACGAGGTGAGCGGCGCGCTCAAAGACCTTGTCAATAATGCTTAACGTCGTCTTTGAAAATCGCTTCAAGAAAGACTTGAGGAAGCTAAAGTCGTCCAATCGGGACGAAGACGAGTTGCTTGCCGTGATCGCGCTTTTGGCAAATGAAGAGCCGCTGGATGAGAGGTTTCGTGATCATAACTTGATCGGAAATTATGCGGGTCGCTGCGCCTTCGACGCTCCGTGCCTCGGTGACTCCAGCAACCGCAGGGCGCGGGTGGTTAAAGTTTTATGTAGAGCCTATCCAGTTCACTCTTTTCAGCTTAAAACGGTTTAGAGCTCTGAGAAGCCTGTTTCAGTGGCTCTATCTCTGACATGATTTGCTCAACCGTGCCATCGGATTCTGCTTTTCTAATATTATCGCGAACTTGGCCATTGATCCAGAATTCAGGACTGTTCCCGTAAAAGGCAGCCAAGCGTATTGCGATCTCAGTAGTGATGCGGCGTGTGCCTTTTACAATGCCTGCAATGCAGTTTCGAGGTAGTTTACATTCTTCTGCGAGGCGGTATTGGGTGATTCCCATCTCATCCAGGAAATACTCCTTGAGTAGTTCGCGGGCTTGAGCGATCCTCTCACTTCCTTTAAGTGAGACATTTTCCTCCCCAAAAGAAGCCGTTCATTTGCGATGCATAATGTTTAGTTTAGTTTCGTAATTTTATTGACGATCCAATTTTTCAATCTTTTATTCATAGCATGATTCTAGAAGAAACAATAAAAATGGGGCAGTTGCGCATTGATGAAAAAAATACGGAGTAGCGGCGTCGCTTTGAGCGTGGCAGCGTCTACGCTCTGCGCAGAGGAATTGACTGAGTTGCAGCCACTCGGAACGATGGATGGTTTTTACCGCAACACCGCTGTGTTGGATCGCACGCTGGATAAGAGCGCGTTGATGTGGGAGATCCCTGTTTGGATGACGGCGACGGACTTTCCGTATGACAAAAAGCCGTTCGCGAAAGAGTTGCCCTTTGCCGATGCCGCGACCGTAGTGCGCCTGCTCGGCGGATGGATGGATGGATCCCAGGCACCAGACCGCGCGAATGATGTCAATGATCTGGCGGGGCGTGATGCAAGCGGAGCCATTTTCTATCGGTGGGATTTGCTCAAGGCACGGCTCGACCCTTACGTGGCGCAAGGCTATGAGTTGACACTGGTGCTAGATAACGTGCCGCATTGTTTCGCTCTCAAGGCCGATTCGGGTAAGCACTTTGGGCAGGTGGCACCGCCGGCCGACATGATTGAATGGTACACTTTTATTCACTCGATGTGCATTGAAATTAAGCGCTTGTATGGCGTAGAGATACAGGATCGACTCCGCTTCCGCATGGGCACAGAGATGCAGGATGATCGCCGGTTTGATGGCACTTTCGAGGAATATTGTCAAGTGTATGACCATGCCGCGAAGGCCGTGAAAGAAGTGTTTCCCGGCGCAGGATTCGGTCCGTTTAACCGGTCGATGCCGCAAGGTAATTTTAATACTTTTGGTGGTCTGGTCAGCGGCAACGTTGGGCTCCTCAAGCTCGCCGAGCATTGTGCAAATGGAATCAACACCGCCACGGGCGAAATCGGCAGTCCGTTCGATTTTGCGCCGCGCTCCTTCTATTATTTCAGCTCGCAGAAAGCGGATGGCAGGTTGCTTAACATTCAGCCAGACGAACGCATGCCGGAACTAAAAACCATGCGGGAAGCGATCGAAGCGGTCAGCCCAAAGTACGTAGGTATTTCTAGGGAAGTGCAGGAGTTCGGTTCACATCTGAATACGGAAGGTGGGATCTATGGACTTGATACTGGTGCCCGTGGTGCTGCGCAGAACTTCGATACGATCGTCGGTATGAAAGCCATCGGAGTTGATCGCATCTGGCACTGGGAGTTATTTGAGAAAATAACTAAAGATAAGACACTGCTGATGAGCCAGGGCTGGCTTTATTCGGTCTTTGAACGTATGATTGGCGGCGCACTTTATCGCGTGCCTGTGCAGGTCGAGGACGACCATGGTAATCGCTTGAGCGCTTGGCTTTCGATGAAGGCGGACGAAGCGGTTCTGGTCGTGTCTAATTGGAACCCCGATCGTGTCGAGCAGCAGAGCGAAAGCGTCCGTCTCGTCATACCAAATGACGTGCTGCCGTCTGAAATGCGGGTGTCAGGTATGCTTTCGTTGACGGAGGTAAATTCTGTTTACGATGTGATTCGCCGTGACTTAAAAGCGGCGGACTTACTCGCAGAAAAGCATCTCGCTCATCGTGGCGCACCTGCGACGACAGTTGGGGCTGGTAACTATACCAGCATGGCTGCGGATCGCTCGGAGGGAAGAGCCTTTGTGGCGGAGCATTGGAGCAAATATGCCGCTCTGATGCAGGACTCGCTCACGCTTCAGCCTTTTGCGGGCAGCGTGGAAGTTGAAAAGGGCAGTTCTTTTGGGCAGCGTCAGTTCGCTCGTCTGGTTCACTCTGGCAGCACGACAATCCGTTTCGAGGCCGCTAATCCTTCGGTCACGGTCTTGGTCTTTAAGTAAGCAGAACATATGAAAAAAAATATTCTTGGAATCTTACTTGCGATTGTTGGCGCGTGCACTGCGTGTGCCGTCGACTGGACGATCATGGATGGTCAGGAGACTACTTACTCGGTGGCTGGTATATTTCAAGACGGCATGGTGCTGCAACGGGACGTTTCAGTTCCGGTATGGGGCTGGGCGCCTCCGCACACTGCAGTCACGGTGACATTTGCGGGGCAGCGCAAGTCAGCGAGCAGCGATGCGAAGGGGCGTTGGCAGGTGGCATTGGATCCGCTCGCAGCTTCGTTTGATCCGCGGGAGATGACGGTGCAGGCAGCCACTGTTGGCTTTGACGAGCAAATCTCAAATATCCTCGTCGGCGAGGTCTGGGTGCTGTCGGGCCAGTCGAATATGGTGTTTTGGCTGGAAGGTGCCATCGGTGGCGAGGCTGCCGCGGCGACGGCGGATTATCCGTGGCTGCGCACGTTTGATGTAGGCTTTCAATTGTCGGATGCGCCAGCCCGTGATGTGTCGGTGAGGTCTGCTTGGCAAGAGTGCACGCCCGAGAGTGCCGGCAAATTTTCGGCAGTTGGGTTCTGGATGGCGCAGCGTCTGTACGCAGAGCTGCAGGTGCCGATTGGTTTGATCACAAATGCGGTAAGTGGCACTTATGGTGAATGCTGGGTGCCTCGCGAAGTGTTGGAATCGATCCCTGCGGCAAGAGCGCGATTGGATGAATATGCGGCGGCGCTGGAGGTGTTGCCTCAGGAGCAGGCACGGTTTGATGCCGAGCTGACAACATATCAAGTAAGTGTGGCTACGGCGCTTCAGAGCAGAGCAACTGAGCCCGCGAAGAGTTTCTTTTTAAAAAAAGGGCCGATGGGGCCAAAGCATTTTCATCGACCCTATGGGCTTTATAATGGCTGCGTCGCGCCCTTGATGCCGTATGCAGTGCGCGGGGTCGTGTGGTATCAGGGGGAGGGCAATTCGCAAAAGCACCGTGCGGTGTATTATGAGCCGCTCCTTGAGGGCTTGGTGGACAGTTGGCGAGCGGGATGGGGGCAGGATGCATTGCCATTCCTTGTGGTGCAATTGCCCCGATTTGTGCCGGGTGTGCATAACGACTGGCCATTGCTGCGCGAAGCGCAGCGACAGGCGACGGAACGCCTAAACGATACCCACCTGGTGGTGACGATCGATACTGGTAACGCGAACGATATTCACCCGATAGACAAGGCCCCCGTCGCGGATCGTGTGGCTGCGCTGGCTCTGCAGGAAGTGTATGGCAAGTCCGTCGCTGGTCGCAGCCCGGCGCCAGTGATCATTGAATCTGCAAATGGCATAGTCATGATTCGCTTTGAGAACGTGGGTAGTGGATTGGTGGCTCGTCAGGGTGCACCACGTTGCTTCGAACTTGCGGGTGCTGATGGTGTGTTCGTTTCCGCAGAGGCCTCGTTGGTAGCGCCGAATCAAATTCAACTGAGTGCGGCCACGGTGCACGATGCCGAGCAGGTGCGTTATGCCTATTCCAATGTGCCGGACGTGAATGTATTCAGCTCAAGTGGGCTGCCACTGGTTCCATTTTGCTCGGAAATCCTGGAAAATTAAAAAAGTAACGACACTTCGAGCTAGGTCCCACTAAAACATTTAGAAAGCCCCATTTTGAACACAGACCAAGACACAAATCAGTCGACCTCAACGGGAAAGGGCAAAAAGCTCGCCTATGGCGTGGGAGCGGTTGCCGAGAATGCGATGCAGAATGGCGTCAGTAATATGGCGAATCCATTCTTTAATGTGGCCTTGCATGTCTCGCCTGGATTGCTCGGCATTGCTGCACTGATCTTTAGGCTATGGGATGCGATTACTGATCCAATCATGGGGTGGATTAGTGATCGGACTGAATTTAAGTTTGGCCGTCGACGCCCGTATATTATCGCAGGTGCAATTTTCGGTGGGCTGTTATTTGCGCTGATGTGGTGGTGTCCGCGCGACATGAGCACGACATTTTACTTTACCTGGTATATGGTGGTGTCGCTGCTCTTCTACAGTGCATTCACTGTCTTTGGGGTCCCGTATTTGGCGATGGGCTATGAGTTGAGCACCGACTATCATGAGCGGACACGGATCATGTCGTATCGCACTTGGTTTCAGTCGGTGGCCGGGATCTGCATTCAATGGATGTTTTGGATGACTCAGCGAGATTATTTCGAAGATACGGTGGAAGGTATGCGCTGGGTCGGAATAGGGATGGGGATCATCGTTATTGTCATGGGGGTCGTGCCCGGATTGTTTTTGAAAGAACGCCAGTTGACGACTCAGGAGAAGACTATCAATCGTGAAAAGGTGAAACTCAAGCATTCGCTTTCGGTGCTGAAAGTGCGTCCGTTTCGATATATCTTAATCACTCTCGCACTCGCGATGGTGGGTATGTTCACAGTGGCGATTCTCGGATTTTATATCAACGTGTACTATCTTTTTGATGGGGATTTAAAAGCCGCCTCAGTATTGATTGGTGCGCAAGGCACGTTTTATCATCTCTGCTGTATGGCCTCTGTGCCGATGATTACATGGACCTCGACGCGTATTGGTAAAAAGAATACACTCATCTTTTTCTTTGGGATTGCTGTAGTGGGGACCCTGCTTAAGTGGTCGCTCTTTACGCCGGAGAATCCATGGTTGCAGCTTGTTGTCACTGGGTTGATGGCACCTGGCTTGTCGGCCATGTGGACCTTGCTCTCATCGATGACAGCGGATGTGACGGATTTAGATGAGCAGGAAAACGGCACGCGCCGAGAAGGATCGTTTGGGGCCATTTTCGGGTGGACGATGAAACTTGGCTTTGCGCTGTGCTTTATGATCGCAGGGTTTGTGCTCGAATGGACCGGCTTTGATGCCGAGTTGGGGGGCGATCAGGCCAGTGGGACAATCTTTGGTATGCGTCTGCTCTATATGATTATACCAGCTACCGGGCTGATTGGCGCAATGCTCTGCATTTGGCGCTACCCTGTGACGGAAGAGCGCATTAAGGCCGCGCGCGCAGAGCTCAACGGCCACGCGGAATGAAAACATGTGACATGCCGGAAGCACCTTGGACAATCGATGGAATTAAACTAAAAAGTTATGAGTCAGAACAAACCCAACATTCTACTAATACTCACCGATCAGCAGCGATTTGATACGATCGCTGCTGCTGGAAATACTTCGATTAAAACCCCCAACCTTGATCGCTTGACGCGTGAGGGCACCCGGTTCTCGTCGGCCTATACGCCGTCGCCTGTCTGTGTGCCGGCGCGCTGCGCGTTGCATTATGGGCAATATCCACTGACCTCCGGTTGTTATGAAAACAACTACGATATGCCGAATGATCGTCCGAGCATGGCCGATGTACTCTCTGCTGCAGGGTATCGAACACATGCCATCGGTAAGCGTCACTTTACACCCGATCCGCATGCGCTGCGTGGTTTCCAAACTTTAGAGCGGCAGGAGGAAATCGTCGAAGATGCGCTGCAGGACGAATACTTACAGTATTTGAATGCGAACGATTGCGGCTACGCGATTGAACCCCATGGCGCACGAGGTGAAGCGTATTACGTGCCGCAAATGTCGAGTCTACCACCCCAGCATCATCCGACGCAATGGGTGGGCGATCGCAGTGTCGAATGGCTCAATGAGGCCGGGCAGGGCGATTTGCCATTTTTCCTCTATAGCAGTATCATACATCCGCATCCGCCGTTTTCGCCGCCCACACCGTGGCACAAGCTTTACCGTAGTCCGGAAATGCCTCTGCCAAAAATGGCGGAGGATAATGAGAGCTTGTATTTGTATACCAACTACAGACAGAATCGTTATAAAGGGCGTGATGCCGGGCGTGATCTGCGACTGCATCAATTGATCAAGGCTTACTATTGGGCATCGATTTCCTTTATCGACTACCAAGTGGGGCGTATGCTCGATACGCTTGAAGCGACGGGGAAGCTCGACGGTACGCTGGTCATCTTCGCCTCCGATCACGGTGAATTTCTCGGCGACTACAATTGCTTCGGTAAGCGCTCGTTCTTGGACTCTGCGGCACGCGTGCCGATGCTCTGCCGTCTTCCGGGCACGTTTGAAGCAGGTGCAGTCTGTGATACGCCTGTTAATCTGATCGACATCATGCCTACGATGCTTGCGGCCGCTGGAGCCGTGGCTGGAAATCTCGACGGCGAGGACCTCGCACAGATTGCCACCGGGGCTTCGGATCGTGCGGCAACCTATGGCCATTATCAAGGAGCGGACTCTGGCATCTATATGGTGACGACGCGGGAGTGGAAATACATTTGGTCGGCGGCTGATAATAAAGAGCTGCTGTTTGATCGCATAAAAGATCCGCAAGAGACGCGGAACCGATTCAATAACGTCGCTTGCGGTACGGCTGCTCGTAAGATGCGCGCGATGCTGCAAGCTCATATTCGCACGATGCCTGGGCACGCAGCGATCGTCGATGCCGATGGCTGGATTGTTAAAGCGTCGATCACGTTACCCGACGATCCTGATGCGGGACTCATTGTGCAAGACCCACCCTGTTACAAGGATCGGTTATATCTTCCGGGCTACTCTGAGGCAGGTGTCGCTGAGGAAGATGTGACTGGAGCCGATTTCGATCCACTTAAAAATTAAGGTAGAGTTATGAACCCCAATTATAGTTTCCTAAAATCGTATCATTCGCGCAGCGCACACTCTCAGCATGGCTTTGCGCTGGTGATTGCGCTGAGCCTAATGGCATTCGTTCTCCTATTGTTACTGTCGATTACTACGCTGGTGCAGGTCGAAACGGCTAGTGCCGAAACCGCACAGAGACGTTTGATCGCAGAGCAGAATGCACTCACTGGTGCGTTGATTGCGCTGGGGGAACTACAGCAGCACTGCGGCCTTGACCAGCGCAGCACAGCTAGGGCGGCTATTCTCGATAGTGATTCCACGACTCCGGAGGTCGATGGGATCGTCCATCCACAATGGATGGGCGTGTGGAGCTATGACCCTGCGAATCAGGTTAAGGTTCTTGATGCCTGGCTCATCAGCGGCAATCAGGATAAAATTAGCACAGATCTGCTCAATCCGGGGATCGCATTGGCAGTGCCCAGCGTTGAGTTGCCCAGCAGCCCTTTTGCGAATGCTGCGAATGACGATGATTATGTCGAGGCACCCATTGTGTATATGGATGCGGACGAAAGTGATGGCTTCGCCTATTGGGTATCCGGGCAGCAGGAAAAAGCGGATGTGGGGATTGCGCTGCCGACGGATCCATTGCCCCCGAGCATTGAGGGCGCTGAAGTGCTGGGTGGGCACTATAGCTTGGCGGCGCTGGGCTTCGACAGCTTGGACCCCAGCGATCCCGATCTGGCGAAGGTGAGCTCTCTCTCTCAATTGCCACTGATTAACGGTGTGGATACCACGCAACTCGAGGCGACCGCAGCGGCGCTCGGCGCAGGTAATTTCGGCCTGTTGACCAATGCGCGCGATGGCGGGCTCAGAACCGACTTGACCAGTCAGCTGGAAAACGTCGCTGCTGGTGACACGACTGCATGGGTCGATCTCACTGCCTATGGCATACCTGAAGATAATTACACCACGAAGTCGCCGACCTGGGGAAAGTTGAAGGCCTTTTACGATTTGAAGGATGTATTCGCAGCCGGTGGAGCAGAGGAGCTGACGCCGACACCGGGCACTGCGCAGGTCCCGGGCATCAGTCCGAGCATTGCGATGTTCAGTTTTGGGATAGCCATTGGCACGCAACCGGACAGGACAGTCGAAGTCCTCTACCAGCCAATGGTCGTGCTGCACAATCCCTACAACGTGCCGTTGGCTGCGCATGACTATATGCTCAACTATTTTGGTCTCTCCCCGAAGCTCGCGAGCGAAGGGAAGACGAATGATTTTAAGATCCGCTCGGGAATCGCCATCGTGCCTTTCAATTATGGTTACAAATGGGCCAATCCAGATGGTGTGGGTGCCGGGGATTTTCGGCAGTTGCACTTTAACCTACCTAGAGGCTGGCTCTTTGGGAATAATAATGTAAGAGACGATATCGCGCGGGCACGTGCCGGCGAGCCCTCCGGCTGGCCAAGGGCGAGTAGCGGTTATCGTCCGGGAAGTCCGCGCTTCCGAGTCGAATCTCCGGAAATCGGCCCCGGTGAGGCGATTCTGTTCATGCCCTCACAATCCCGCACGCCCTTTTGGCGCATGAGCCCGGCCAATCCGAGCCTGATCCCAGGTAAAAATTTTAACTTCTTCAAATATCCGATCAGCCCGAATTTAAAATTACTGGCTTGGGACGATCCCAGCGTCAGCTACTCGGGGATCAATCGAGCCCCGTCGGCGACGAATCCAGATCATTTCCGTATTCATGTCTGGGACAGCTCGACGAATGCAGAGCATGTCGGATTCATGGATGCCATCCTCAGCGTGGATGAATCCGTATCGGATAACTTGGGGGAAGCTGCACCACCGCTGTTTCTGAAGGGGGATAGGCGGATGGCCACACCGCAACGCCGCTCGACGGCAGATTTTCAAGATAGTATTTATCAGATGACTGGACGGATTCCGCACGATTTTGTGGACGACTACAGCCCAGCACAAAGCACGCCCGTCTACTATACTGATTCGCACCCGGTCTCACCTGCTGCCGTCAATAATGTGGCCTGGACTGCGGTCGCCTACAGTCCGCTGTCTCCTCCGCCGGGCATGGCATACAATCCGTATAAATACTTTAACCCACGTGCAAAAATCATGGAGCGCGCGGATTTGTTGACACGCGAGGCAGGCGGCAGTCGATCAGAGTCGGAGGCCAATTTAGAGCCTACGCCGAGTTACTTCTACGAGCCCATTGTTGGTCAAATGAATGATCCGAATGGTCTCGTGCTGGATACTTACGGATCGCAAAATGAAAAAGTCCGTATCGGTGGGGGCCTGCGCAACCCAGTGGCCGACACAATGGTGCTTTATGATGTGCCCTCGGATGCGACCGGCCTGTATTCGCTCGGGCAATTGCAACACTTCCAAGTGTCGGATTATTTTGACGAGGCCGGCTATGCGATTGGTAATTCGCTGCAGTCCCCGCACATTGATCCCGATGAAATCTTCGAAGCGGGTGCCGGTGTGGTTTCATGGTTGGATCCTGATGAGGACATTGAGGGGTTGGTGGATTATACCACCATCGATTTGTCTTATGTGTTAAACGATGCGCTGTGGGATCGTTACTTCTTCTCGACGACGGCGCAACTCACGCAGGGTGAGCTCGATGCAGGCGCGCCGCTACCGAATCCACGGCTCCAGCCGCTGGCAGGCGCCACGCTTGCCGATCTACAACAGCTTGCGAATCCGGATGTGAACACCGCGGCGGCAAACTTACTGGTCCGGGGCGCGTTTAATGTGAACTCGACCTCCGTCGATGCCTGGAAGGCATTGCTGGCCGGTAATCATAATCGCTTCAACGGAAGCGGCACTCCGCTCGAATCGCCGTTCTTCCGCTTCTTTTCCAATGATCTAAGCAAGCAGGACGATCCATGGGTAGGCTTCAGCGAGGTGGGCACGACTGCAGCCGACCCGACTGTGGACACAGAGTTACAACTACTTGCTGAGGCAATCGTCGAGCAAGTCAAGCTGCGCGGCCCATTCCGCTCGCTGGCGGAATTCGTCAACCGTCGTTTGGAAGATAGTGCACTCGGCACCAGCGGTGCCCTGCAAAGCGCGATCGATCAAAGTGGGATCAATGATGAGATCGACCAAGATGCGGTCGAGATCGATGTCGATGCGATCCCGTTTGCCCATCCCGATCACCTCACTGGCAAGACCGCCGACGGCATTGCCGGCAGTCTGTCGCAGGCTGATATTCTGACCGCCATCGGTCCTTACCTGACCACCCGTTCGGATACCTTTACGATCACTAGCTATGGCGAGCACAGCAACCCCATGAACGGCGATACCGTGCGTGCTGTGCTGGAGATGACGGTGCAGCGCATGCCAGAGTATGTTGATTCCACTGTTGTGGCGACCGTGCGTCCCGACGACAGCGGGATGGTGAATCAAGCCTTCGGTCGTCGCTTCGTGGTGGTCGGCACGCGTTGGCTCGATGCCTCTTCACTTAACTAATGCTTTCGACAATAAATTGTATGCTTACCATTCACACCAAATCCCGCTGGACCTGCGCATGTCTAAAGGCCCTTTCCGTTCGTTTACTGTGCCTGCTATGCGCGGGCAGCTCCCTGAGCTTTGCTCAAGACCCTGAACCCACGATCCTGAAGCTGCAAGTGCTGGCATGGAATAAGGATGTGCGGGATATTGCCGCGCAGAGCCTGTCTGAGCCGGTGATGCTATCTGCCACACGCGGCCGCGTGAGTTCGGTTTATACGGTCACTACGACGAGTCCCTTGATGCTGTTCCGCAAAGATGCCGCGGGTGTCGGCACGCTGGTTGCCTCGGTGCCATTTAAGGAAGGGCTGCGCGAGGCGCTCCTGCTGCTTTCCGAGCGTGACGGTAAAATCGCCGGTGCACTGATGCCCTTTGCATCCAAAGATTTCCCCAAGAATACAGCTACCATTTTCAACATGACGGATTTCCCCGTGTTTGCGGAAATCGATGGTGAGCGTTTACAGATACCAGCGAAAAGTAATCACCGTGTTGCGTATAAATATGTCTATGCCGAGAAAGAGGCGCTGACGACGAAATTTGCGGTGCAATACGAAGGCCGCATGAAGCTGGTGCAGAATGGCTTCATCCCGTTGATGAATGAAGGGCGCATTCTTTTCTTTATCAGCGATAAGGCTGATCGAACTGGTCGCGCCGGTGAGAGCCCCGTCAGTTTTACCTTTGCTTACGACGTCCTGCCAGATCCATCTGCGCCGGCTAGAGAAACGATCGAGCCCATGGATCTTGAAGACATCCTTCAATTCGAGGGGAATGCTCCTTAGTTTTGTCGTTGGGCTTTCCCGTGGTTCTGGTCCCAGAGGAAGATACAATTTTAAATAAGACTACGATATTTCGCAGGAGCACCGCTTGAATTTTAGTTTCTCAAATCGGATCATTGGACCAATTTAATATTCGTTTCGTTTTTACGAGTTGGCATTAGTGATTGTCTATTATGAGGGATCCAGCAGTTGAGCGAAATCTAGTGACTCAGGAAACAGCAAGCTTACTTCCTTACCATTGTTTATGATTTTCGATTGTACCGCGCATTTCCCCAAAAACCAAAACTCAAACCCCACAACATGAAAAAACTTACCCACGTATTAACCAGCTGGGCGAAGGCCCTTTCGGCATTTATTTGTGTATTACTCTTGTTCAGCTGTGTTTCATTGCATGCAGCAGGACCCGGGATCAACCAGGTAAACTTCCAGAGTAGTGAAATTGGTGAGGTCTTCTTTACGTTTCCTATAAACAATACGGGCGAGATCGTTACACTTGCGGATTTTCAGCATGGTGAACTTTTCATATTGGGTAAAGGGAAAGACAGTTGGTGGAATTTATTGAATCCACGTAGTCCCGTCTTGAGCGGCGAGATCGTTATGGGTTCAGACAAGCCGCATAACATTGGTTTTTGGGGTGATTTAGCCACGTGGAAAAACAACAGTGCATTATCTCGCATTCTGGACTACAATCAGAGAACGCAGGTGGGAGTAAAGCGGCTGCCTATCAGCAGTATGTGGGATACCCTGCAAGCACCCTACATTTTTACCGGAGGTCATGGCTACACCTCACAGGCCTCACTGCTGCATGTCTCCGATGTCAGTGACCCTTCTGATATTAAAATCATTGCGACAATTGATGCTGGAGCACTCCTAGGCTTTAAAATTGGTCCCACACACGCTGTTGGCAACTTGCTAATTTGCTCGGGCGCACAGACGGCAGGGGTTGCTGTCTTCGATATTAGCGACCCTACCAACCCTATTCTATTGAGTTCAGTCATTGCTGGCGGTTCAGCCTACACCTCGCTCATTTATGGGAATCGCTTATATAATTGTGAGACTCATAATGGCATTGTCAGAGTTTACGATTTTAGTGACCCAAATAACATTAGTGAAGTTGGCGTGCTCGACATCGGCGGACTCCCGCGCTACATCATCTTCAAGGACGGCGAAGGCCATGTCACCGCAGCGAATAGCAATTATTATATTTTTGACAGCGATACCTTGGCGATTCAGCACACTTACGAAGGCGCTGGCCTAAATAAAGAGTTTGTGGTGCCGATTGGGAATATGGCCTTAGTCGCTGGTGGTAACACTACAAACGGTGCTCGCCTTATTGCGATCGAAGAGACGCCCGACAGGCGAGGGCCCGATGTCGTTTATGCCAATCCTGTAGCCAATGCGACTGATCTCGCGCTAACCACACGTATTGGCATGTCTATGAGTGACCAAATTGACGTGCGCTTTTTAAGCAAAGCTAATTTTATAGTCAGACCCATCGGGGGACTCGCACTCGACGGTGATTATTCAACTCAAATGGGAGTGATCAACTTCTCACCCGCCGTACCGCTCGAAGCGGACACTACTTATGAAGTTATCCTCGTAAACGGAGGCGTTAAAGACATTGTCGGTAATGGCATCGAGGCGACCTATAGCTACACTTTTTCCACCCGCGAAGCTCTGCATCCTCCGACTGTTCAGGAAATACTGTCGAACAGAGATCCGGCACCGCTCAACACAGTCATCAATTTCAAGGCATTTGCTAGCGACCTAAATGGCGACAGTCTTAGCTACATTTGGAATTTTGGCGACGGCACTCCAAGCACTAACGCCAGTCAATCTTCTTCTGTGAATCATCAATTCACGAAGGCGGGGCGCTTCAGTGTTATAGTCACTGTCAGTGACGGAATATTCTCAACCACGGGTGTCATCGTCCAGCGAATTCACTACCCGCTCACACCTCAGAGGCCAGCTTACTCGAATAAAATCATCTACCATGACCGCTCAGGGAACGATCGTGTGTGGAATGTGAATCCTGACAACAATACAGTCAGTTGCATCAACGCATTTAATAATGAATTAATTTGTGAAACTGCAGTTGGGCAGAATCCGAAAAGTCTTACCCTGGCGCCTGACAACACTGTCTGGGTGGCTTGCTCAGAAAGTGACGAAATCAAAATCCTCGACGCCAACAATGGTAACGTGATCAGTAGTCTGCCGCTGAACCATGGTGACCAGCCTATGGGGATCGTCACCGCGCCCAACGGAAGTGCCATCTACGTGACGCTAATGGGTTCGCGTAAACTCTTGAAGTTTTCCCCGGACACTCGTACCAAAATCGACGAAGTTCAACTCGACTTGTCTCCTCGCGCAGTCGCCGTCACTGGTGATTCGACTAAAGTCATGGTAGCGAGCTTTATCTCTCCAGATCAAAGAGGAGTCCTCTGGGATATAAACGCAACAACGCTGAACATTAGAGGGATAGTGCCTCTCCGGCGCGACACGACCACTGTCGCGTCATCTAGTGGCGCACCCGGTCTGCCCAACTACTTAGAGCCTATCCCACCGGCGGGGAAGTGGATGGTTAGTGGCTCTGCGGTTAAAAAAGTAGGGCGAAAAGAGATCAAAAACCTCGATTCGCCCTAAAAAGTGGCTCTATAATTGAGGTATGAAAAACA
>Ga0335398_10004252_pt1 | contig 20084 bp, 17 predicted proteins | sample BON03_FD_205742 | JGI IMG/M metagenome (GOLD analysis project Ga0335398, IMG submission 205742) | Freshwater microbial communities from Lake Bonney liftoff mats and glacier meltwater in Antarctica - BON-03 (spades assembly) (version 2) | ecosystem: Environmental > Aquatic > Freshwater > Ice >... | reverse complement strand
GATGGCTCCGAGCGGTGCTACGAACCAAGACCCCGTGGAGAACCGCTATTGACCAGCTAAGGCCACTTATGCTCAAATATTTGAGCTAGAGGTTCCAACACCGATCAGTTCGCCCTCCATCGCGCCGAGTTGTTCCTGCGCGCCGACGAGCTCGTGATTACGCTCACGAAAGATGCGGTCGGAGTCATCGACCACGTCGAGGTGCATTTGTTTGTTCTCGCTCTCGTCCTTGGCTCGGGCGGCGAGCTCTGACTTTTGCTTTTCGAGATCGGCGATCTCTTTTTGATACTCGGCGATACGTGCCACCATATCCTTCGAGCGGATGGTGGAAAACTCAGCTTGGTTATCGGCATTCTCCTTTTCAGAGCGAAGATTATAAACACGCTGCTGGAGCTCTTCCATCTTCTGCGAGAGTCCAGCGCGTTGTGCCTTTTTCTCCATCAGAATGGACTCGTCGCGCTCAAGGGAGCCGGTGTAAGTCTCGACTTTTTTGCGCAGCTCGGCGGCGCGCTCGGCCACGAGTGTGATCGACTTGTTCAGGTCGGCATGCCGGTAGGCACTGAAAGCGAGGTCGAGGTGAGTGAGGCGGTGTTTGATCCGCTGATAGCGGAGTGCCTTGCTGGCTTGGCGCTTAAGCGAGCCGATCTGACGGGAGACTTCCTCGATCACATCAGTCACACGGGCGAGATTGGCATCGACCAGCGCGAGCTTATTGAGGGCTTCTTTGCGCTGCGCTTTATAAAGAGTGATGCCGGCGGCTTCTTCAAAAATAGTGCGCCGCTCAGCAGGATTGGTGGACAAAATTTGGTCGATCTGCCCCTGCAGCATGAAGGAGTAGGAAACGCGCCCCACCCCCGTATTGGCAAAGAGGCGCTGGATGTCCTTAAGCCGAGAGACCTTGCCGTTGATATAGTAATCGCTGCCGCCATCGCGGGAGACGCGGCGAGCGATGGCGACTTCGTTGAACTGTGTGCCTAGCTCGGCCTCGCAGTCGGTAAAGGTCAGCGTGACTTCGCAAGTGGGCAGCGGCTTGCGCTTATCGGTGCCCTCGAAAATGACGTCCTGCATGGACGCACCGCGTAGAGCTTTAGCGCTCTGCTCACCGAGCACCCAGCGAATCGCATCGACGATATTGCTTTTACCACAACCATTGGGACCGACCACTGCAGTGACGCCTTGGCGCAGTTCCAAGCGTGTACGGTCGGCAAAACTCTTAAAGCCACTAATGACGATCTCTTTAAGATACATATTCTATATAAACAAATGCGGTTGTAGGGGTAGAAAAGCAGACAAGAACAATGAGCCTGAGAACACCTCGCAACTCTAAAGTTTAGCGCTCTCCGTAGAGTGCGGTGCCGACCCGTATCTGAGTCGATCCGGCGGCAATGGCCGCTTCCAAATCGCCCGTCATCCCCATCGAAAGCTCGGCCAACGGCACTCCGAAACGATCAGCCAGCCTGTCGCGGAGCACCCGCAGTCGGTCAAAGGCAGGAAACCCGAAGGGGTCATTCCGTGTATTTATACATGCAAAAGCACGGAATGACCCCTTTGGGTTTCTCCCCGCAACTGGTGCCGAGACCAGGGGGAGGTTTAATTGTCGCCAATGCCTTTCGGCAATGAGTCCTCTTCGGACTACACACCACATCAGAGACTAAAATTATGAAACTCGTCGCCAATGCCTTTCGGCAATGAGTCCTCTTCGGACCACAATCAACAAAAGAACCCACCCGAAGGACAACTGGTCGCCAATGCCTTTCGGCAATGAGTCCTCTTCGGACGCTGAAGAAGTCGAAAGAGAGATTGCCAACCCAAGTCGCCAATGCCTTTCGGCAATGAGTCCTCTTCGGACAACCCTACGCAGTATGTTCTCAATCATGGTGCACGACGTCGCCAATGCCTTTCGGCAATGAGTCCTCTTCGGACTAGCTTTAGCCCGGAAAAGCGAGCAGTGAGCGCTTGTCGCCAATGCCTTTCGGCAATGAGTCCTCTTCGGACACATCAAGGAGCCTGACGCTCCAGAAACAAAGGGAACCGTCGCCAATGCCTTTCGGCAATGAGTCCTCTTCGGACGCCGACATGATAGATTGCCAGAGATCGCAATTAAGCGTCGCCAATGCCTTTCGGCAATGAGTCCTCTTCGGACACACGGAGATCGAAGGCTCCGATAAGATAAACGGCGTCGCCAATGCCTTTCGGCAATGAGTCCTCTTCGGACAACAATTGGCCGCTTCGGGCTTTTTCGGAGAGCTCTAGTCGCCAATGCCTTTCGGCAATGAGTCCTCTTCGGACGTCGACAATGACAGCGAATCAGCAGATCGCCTTTCGGGTCGCCAATGCCTTTCGGCAATGAGTCCTCTTCGGACGCGCGATGCTCCACCGAAGTGGTCAACGACCTAATGGTCGCCAATGCCTTTCGGCAATGAGTCCTCTTCGGACGCCACGCCAGCCAACCCCTCCCAGCCTGCCCCTCACGGGTCGCCAATGCCTTTCGGCAATGAGTCCTCTTCGGACCCAGCTTCTTAAGTCATTGATAGTGAGAAGGGCAAGCTTACATTTCGACGGGAGACGTTGTTTGAACTTATTTTATCAACGTGATGATTTTTGTCCGATACTATACATTCCTGTAACTTATTGATCATTAGCGACTTTTGTTTTCGACGGCAGAGCTTGGTTTGTTCGTGTTTACTTCTGCCGTCAGGTTTTTGTTTTTGCCCGCAAATATTAGAAAATATACGCGATCACTTTCTCATGGCGAGACATATGCCCTGCTGTTCGGATTTTACGTTGTTGGGCACCATGCATGGGGTAGGCGACCAATTTGTCTTCGTCTGGGTCAATGCAGTCGAGCAAACGCACCCAGAATCGTTCAAAGGTATCGGCTTCGAGACGACATTCAAAAAGACTATATTGCACGCGCATACCGTAATCTTCGCAACAGTCGGCGACCTTTTTTAAACGTTTAGGGCTTGTGATATCGTAGGCAATAATGAGTAACATTTGCTTTTCTCCTGCTGGTTTACCTCTTATTTCAGAGGCGTTAGGACGGTCTTGAAAGGCGGCATGCCACCAACCTTCGGGGTAATCGGGGGGAGCTGCATACATCATGGTAATTTGTTGTTTGTATTCAAGCTGAAAGATTGAGTTACGTTATGATTAATTCATTAAAAATGGCGTTGGTAGTGTGCCATCTCTAAAATAGCTTTTGGTCTCTCGGCAGAGACGAAGGATACTATTGCGTAGGGTGGTGCGGTGCTTGAGTCGTTCGTCATAAAATTCGCGTTCCATACGATCTTCGTAGGCCGCAAAGACTCTGCGACGAGATTCACGCTTAAGAAAGCATCCACCGCTATGGCTTTCGAAATCTTCGGCTTTGAGTCGCTTATGATTGAGCATGTCGAGTGCAAGCGCGTCGGCTATCGGAGCTCGAAAGGGTTCGATGAGATCGAGTGCCAGTGCGGGGCGTCCGTCCTCAGGTTGATGGATGACGCCCCAGCCAGGTTCGAGTCCGATACCCCGGAGGTGTAGTGTCAGCTCATTGATGATAAGGGTATAGACGAATGAGAGAAGTGAATTTGGGGGATTCAGGGGAGGACGTCGACTGCGGCGTTCAAAAGGGAGTTCATTTGGGAAATATCCAGCGATTGTTTCGAAATAGCGTCCAGTGGCAGCTCCTTCGATACCGAGCAGGCTGTCTATACTGGGGCAGGCGATTGCTTGGTTTGCCATTGATTTTAGCCATGCCGCAGCAATTGGAGGTTCTTTGCGATTGGCAGCAAGGCGTTGAATCGTGCGGCGCATATTGAGAATTTTGGCTTCGATTAGTTTAGTTGCCAGCGGTAGGCAACGAGTGTGGTCGCGTGCGCAATCGATTTGATCGGCGAGAATTTTGACCGAGCGGTTGATGGGGATTGCTGTGCCGGAGGGGAAGTTCCCATTCGAGAGAAAGAGCACGGGGATTTCTCGGCGTAATAAGCCATCGAGTGTGCGCGGTGAGAGGTGAACGCCTGCGTCGAGCACGACGTGCTCAATATCGTGCAGGGGGATCCACCGGCGTTCGGGCATGGGGTGCGCTTTATCGGCAAGTGCTTCTGGTGGAGGGGTGATTTCGAGACGTTCGCCGCGCAAGGCAACTTTCATTCCGCGGGTGGTGAGGTAAGCGGTGGGCATGATATATGTGTGGTTAGAGGTGGGGCTTGAGGATTTACTTATAGAATACCGTCGAATGCTTCCGGGATGGCTGCGCGGACTGCGGCGAGATTCTCATGCGCGCGTTGAGTAATCTTTTTATGATCTGCAGCATTTTGATCGAAGCCAGCATGGTTGATGTCGTTGCGGTCGGCGGCGATATTGATGTATAGCTTGGCGAGCCCCTGAGGTATTTCGTGCTGTAGTTGCTGCCCGAGTGCTGGATGTCGGCCCAGAGGCTCTTTCCAGACTCTAGGCTGAATGCCAGTTCCGGAGACTTGGAAGAGTTGCGATACGAACTCGCGGCGTTGAATGAAAATACGCTTGGCAGCACTGGCTGGTTTTTGATTGATGGGCATGGGGAAGGCCTCATTTAGTTCGACTCCCCATCGATCCGTAAAAAAAGTGACGATGCCTTCTTGTAGGAGTGTCCACGTCTGCTGTATGAGACCTTTTTCAGCACACCATTCGGCTGCGATAAAGATATTTTCGACTTGGCCTTTTTTAAGTCGTGAGAATTGCAGCTGTAGTTTCGTAAATTCGGAGCTGAGCGGGGGAATCATATCTTGGCCAATAGCGGAGATGAAGTCGTCGATCCGATCGCCGATGGTGGTCTCTATCATTGCGCCACCACGGCAGGTCTGCGCCTGTTGACTCCATGTCTCAAGGGCGATGCCGAGTTGTTTGAGTGCTTGCGCCTGCTGGTCTTTGCCTTTGCTAGCTTTGACTAGTGGTAGGGCTTTCGTATCGGTTAGTTTACGAATACCGGTAGCTACTCCAGATTCATTGAATGTGCTCAGGGCATTTGACCACTGGTTGACTTGGAGGAAGGCGCTTAGGTCGTGCAGTGGCACTCGGCAGTCACTTGCATCGACTGGCCATTGCGCTAGAGGCCCCAAGGTTTCGGCGGCTCCATAGTAGATGCCTCCGATGGTGATATGGCGCACGTCGCGCAGGTATTGTAAGACGGCGTAGGCCAGTAGCGGTAGGTATCGAAACGAATGTGTAATATCGAGCCAAACAATTTCATCATCCTGAATGGTTTCATTGATCGTTTGGAAAATAGACCAGTAGCCATTTTCATCGCCGCTTTCTGAAATCGACTGTAGTGCGAGTTCCGCTCGCGGAGACCAAGCGGCACGGAGGTTTTCAGCGTTGAGCCGTTCTGCGGAGGGGGTGACAAATACCGTGGCCTTCGTTACCGCAGTGGCATCGACCGTGGCCTCGATATAGTGTGCGACTGCCACAGAGCTGTAAGCGGTTTGATGGTTAAATTGTTCGTTGGTATAGCAGCACTCTTTATAATTAGAGGTGCCTAGGAAGCTAATCAGGTGATGCGTCATGTTCGGTTATCAGTAATAATACTGGTGGATGAGTGTATGCATGCTTTGGTCGGCTTTTTTAAGAAGTCGCGTGCGAGTCTTAGCATCTGCAAAGGCGTGCACATAGGCTTGTTTGATCATGGCGAGCGCGTCCCATAGGCTGAGATCGCTGATCATGCGGGCCGCGGTGATGTATTCGCCCGTCAGAGTTGTGCGCGAGATGCCGATGTTGTCGGTACACAGCGTGAGGGGCACGCCCGAAGCCCAGAGCTGAGGCAGTGGGTAGTCGGCGCAATGTGAACTCCCAGGAAATTGAGGATCACGAAAGCCGACGACTTCCCGATTGCTGGTGGGGCAGAGTTCAAGGCAGATCCTACGGTCGCGGAAGCGGGTGAGGAGGCTCGGGTGCTCGGCCAGGGTGAGACCGTGACCGATGCGGTCTGCATGGAGTTGGTAGGCCGCTTGCCATATATTTTGTGCTGATTCGCCTTCTCCTGCGTGGATGGTAATTGGGAGGCAGGCCTCGAATGCTGGCAGGAAATGCGGCGCGAGTTCTTCAGGTTTGTTGGTGCCTTCGTCGCCAGCGAGATCGAGTCCGACTAGGAAATTTGGTAGTTTGATATGCGCACGGGCGGCTTGCTGAATGAGATGTGGCAGGTGTTTTTCTTTGCGGCGATCACCGATCCAGATAAAGCGAATGGTGATAGACTCAGGCGCTTGTTTTTCGAATTCGTTGGCGAGCCTTTTAAGCCAATCGATAGGCGCACCTGCGTCGTATTTGTGAGGACTGCCGCGCAGTTCTAAGTAGCAGATGTTATCCGAAATGCAGTTTTCTAGTATCCCGGAGACTGTCGGTGCAATTGCAGCAGAGTGGCCGAGCACTGCGCTGCCGGATAGTTCCCCTGGTAATTCGTAAGCGGCAAAGCCTAGGGCGTGGGTGGACTTGAGTGCGACACGGGTCGTGCTCTCGGGGAATAGGATGGATTCTAGAGTGCTATTGTCGAAGTGCTGAAAAGTGGCGGCTACATTTGCTGCGCGATCGCCATGCTTTAAACCATTTCGCCATGTGGCTTCGGGGGCATGCCAGTCTAGGGTTTTGATGTGCTGCAGAGCGTTGTGTTGTTTGGTTGGGCTGAGAGTCTGCCAGATGGCGTCCGCGACACGGCGTTGCTGAGGGATGTGTAAAATGCCGCCGATGTGGCAGTGGAGTTCCGCTTTGGGAAGTGACTGGAGTAGGGTGCGGTGTGTTTCGTTGAGCTGGGTATTGCGTAACTTTTGTATGAGACTTGGCGGCAAGCGGTAGAGGCTGCGCCAGTTTTCATGCTGCTCGTCTTGTTCGATCGCTGCAATGAAGTTGGACATCAGCCCGACATCGTTTTGCCGTGCGGCGATGACATCAATGAGTCGGCGGTGTTTTATGCCTTGAGCCTCTTTGGACTGCGGAGGGAAATCTGAACTGTGGATCGGTGCATTCGCTTGAAATCTTACATCCAATAAGTCGAGACGCCGAGCGCCGGGTAAGACGACTGGTAAGAGCCATCGTCGGCACTCTTTAGTTAGCGGTTCGACGAAAAGCTCAGGCGTCGGGTTGCGTAAGATTTCCGGCCAGAGCGCGAAGTTGCCATTACTTAGAACGTGTAGGAGCCGATCGCATCCGAAGGTGCGTGCCGCTTCCTGCATGTCCGCGCTCATCGTTTTGCGCCCACCCGCGAGGGAGCAACTGAGGGAGTTTGCTGATTCTGAGGCCAGTAGTACGACGCGAAAGATAAGTTCGCGCATTGCCTCAACGTCGGCAGTGCTGGCGAGATCTTCATCAGGGCTGAGAAAAGTTTTCAGCTCGATGCCACTGAGCTGTGCCCATGTCTCTAGATTCGCTTCGGACTGTGCCCACGCCGATAAGGTGGTAATCACCCAAATTGCCCCGGGAGGGGATATGTTTTCCAGCCCCGTGGGTTTCTGCTCGCCATATAAATCAGTGAATATGCCATAGACTTCAGGCACGACCCCCCATGTTGTGCCAAGTGTGGTCACGAGAAGATGGTCGATTTTGGTCGGTGCGTTGGGCATTCGTGGATTTATCGTTGTTGAGTGAGGCGAAGTGCGAGTTCACTCCAAAGCTCGAAGCCATTGGCTTGTGTTATTTGGGTCGAAGGTAAAAAGCCGATACTAACCAAGGCTTCACCCTGTGCGGGGAGCGGGTCACGGCCATCTGGCCATTGAATATCCCACACCAAGCCAAGATGGACGCGACCGACGGCACTGTCTTGTTCATTGATCCAGCCCAGCGGTTGTTCCGGCACGCTGGGCGGTGGCACTTGTAGCTCTTCGGCGAGTTCGCGGATAAGTGCGGCTCGTGCGGTCTGAATTACATCGCCGAGGTCATCCGCTTCGTCTACATGGCCACCCACGCCGGTGGATTTACGTCCATGTAGTCGACTGTCACCACTCGTGCGTTGGTAAGCCCAGACGCTGCCACCGCGATGGCGTAAGATGGCATATGCAATCAACTGCACGAAGGCAGGGTCGTCTTCCAGCTGCGAGCGTGGCGCGTAGACAGAGGCTTGCGGTATCAAGTCCTGTGTAAATGGCAGGTGCTGTGCTTGTATGAACGGAGCGATGGATTCACGTGGGAAAGCCAGTATATTCATCGGATACGGATCGCTTGAGCCAGTTCGTGTCCAATGGCTTTATTTAATTCTACATGAATCCTAATTGCCTCATGTAAATCGTTATCAGTATTCCCTGTCCAATTAGTTCGACTATCCCAAAGTGCTAGTATTTTGTAACCTGTGTCTGAGATCTTGATTATCTTAAACTTTAATGGAGATGTTTTACGCGTTCCATTGCGAAGTTCTTTTCCCACACCGCCAAGTGGATTATTGATAGTGCTAAGTCGGGTAGCATTTGCTGGTGGCTTTGGCCCTCCGATAGTGTCGCTTGCGACTTTCCTAGCATCTATTTCGAATTCATAGCTGCGAGGTAATATCCAGTATTTGAACCCTGTGGTTTTTTCACGAATCAAGCTATCTGCATATTGAATCCATCGGTCTTCAGAATCATGGTGTGTGCTTTGAACGAGTTGTAATGACCCAGATCCACGAGTGACTCGCCCTCCTAAACTTCCAAAATGAAGCCATGCTTTGACTGCATGATCGAATGCATCATGTTCACTCGGACTTAATCCATTTCGTTTGTCTTGTATGTGAAGTTTAAAATGAGTGGATGGGAGGTAGCATGATTTCTTAGACCATGAATGTTGAGGAATACTTAATCGTATTAATTGATTGTCTCCCTGAATCTCCGATACACGTATTAAAACTTTAGAAGCCATTCCATTCTCGCCTGCTGTAGAGCCAAAGATGGAACCAATCATTGCGTCTGAATAGTCGAGCATTCCCATCCACCACCGTAATTGACCACGGATCGAGGCAGGCCGTATCTCCGGATTACCTTTGTGTTCTGGAGTGTTATTTCTTTTGTCGGCAGCTTTATATGGATCCGCTCCATAACTAAAAATCGGTGTGATCGCTTGAATATGATAAGTCGTCTTCATAGTTTGATTCCTAGTTGTTGGGCGGTGGCTTTCAGTATTGAGCCGATTTTCTTATCCTTCAGGAATTTCTTTTGATTCCTAGCATTTTTGTCCTGAAAGACCTTGAAGATAATACGCTGATGTTCGGTGGTTTCACTAGCGATGATTTTTAGCTTCTTAGCGAAGTCATCTTTTGATAAATTTTCCAACTCGTATTGAAAGCGTTCGTCGGGAGAGGCTTCCGCGAGCTTTGCGACACGGGCAGCTTCTTCCTCTGCTTTCTTTTGTTCGTTGGCGAGGCGATTGGCTTCCTGTTCGGCCTTCTCATTCGCGATGCGTTCGGCTTCGGCTTGTTCGGCGGCAATCGCCTGTGCAGCGGCCTCACGCTTCGCTCGTTCAGCTTCGGCGGACGCTGCACGTTGGGCTTCGAATTCGGTGTCGCGGACGAACCAGCCGTGGCCAGCTGCAGTCTTTGCGCCGAATCCATTTTCAAAGGTTTGTTCTAGAATCGCTTCCACTGAGGTGAGGCATGCTCGTTGATCGTCTGAGGATTGCCGTTGACCGAGTGTATTGAGCAAATAGATGAAGGCAAAACGCGCACCTGCTTCGACCACTGGATATTTGTTGGGGATGGGGTTCTCTTCGCGCCCACCCCTTCGTGGGTGCGGTGTTAGGATATCGAGCCCGATCTGCACACCATCGAGAGTACCGTGTCGGTGGAGGAGTCGTAGCAGATTTCCCCGAGTTAGGATATCGAGCCCGATCTGCACACCATCGAGAGGGTGCGACGGAAGGAAGGTAATCCAGCCCTTGTGCGCGTCCTGCTCATTGGCACCTGTTCCGAAGATGTGATCTTTGAGGGTGGCATCCAAATGACCATTTTTGACCATCCAGTAGGCTGCATGATTGCAGCAACCTTTGACTGCACTTGCGGGTATATAAGGACTGCCAAGCGTGCGATCTAGAGCGATGCCTGCATTTTCTAGTAATCCGTCGCCTAGATTGATGGCTAGGCGTGATTCTAGCGTCGCGATTTGCACGCGAGCAGACTCCCCGTGACTCTGTTCGACTAAATCGATCAGTTGTTTCGTTCTTTTTTGATAGGTAATGCCCAGTCTCGCCTGAGTGAGACTTTGGAGCGCTGTCTCTTTTTGGGCTGCCTTGTTGCCACTTCCGTAATCTTGTGGGAGCAGGAACTTTTCGTATAGAAGCGAGGCATTGTCGAAGTGTTCACCCTGTATCCAAAAGGCGACATCTTTGTTTATGGCTAGGCTCATGATGTGCGTTATTTAATGAAACGTCTTGCATAGTTGAACCATGCAAGCGCTTCACTGGTGGCTAGTTTGAGCAGGGCGCTATCGCCTTCGGCGAGTTGCTTCAGTAGCGATTCGGTGTCCCTGCAGTTTTGAACGATTCCCTGATTCGAGAGATGGTCGGCGAGTCGATCACAGATATTTTTATAGCCGCCATTTTCGCTTTGTGCAAAAGCAAGTGTTTGCAGTAGCCCATGATTTAGAATGTGAGGTGGTATCTTTTTTGCCACGGAACCACCCTCATTTTTACCAGCAAACTTGAGACTTAATTGGGCTGTTTGTAGTGCATGTTGCGCCCTGATTTGTTCTAAGTTTTTCATGATTATGCCTCCTCCTTTTTCAGTGACGTTGTGCAAAATCCTAAGCCCGTGGTGGCATTGCCACCAAACTGTAGTAGCTGGTCGGTTTCAAAATGCTTGAATACTTTTTCTATCTCAGCCTTCTGTTTTTCATTACGCGACAAGTCGGTGAGGCTGGCGTAAAATAAGGTTTCAGCGGGCACGGTTTCTTCGTTGAACAGCATGCCATCCTTTACGGTTCCTGTTTCGGGGTCGATACAGTTGTGTTGTAGCACTTGGCAGGCATTCTGTGCGAAGTGAGCAAAGTCTTCGTTAGAGAGTAAGACAAAACGGTCTTTTGCATCTTTTAAGACCGGATCTTCAATTTGTTCACTCAGGTGCGTCGCCCAATTCTCAGGAAATGAGCTTGTGACTGTGAATGCATACTCCTCGAGGACGACGCCTTGTTTACCGTCTTTTTTAATGCATGGAGTGTCGCCTGAGAGACACTCGCTGCTGTTAGGCTCTGCAGGTAGCAGGAGTTCCACTTGAGCATCACGTGCGTAGCGGGCTAGGGCCAACGGGCAGGTTGCCATGGCATAGGCCCCTTTAGCGGAGCGCACGGGGAAGAGTAAGAGCTTGGCTTCTGAGAATCCAAGTGAGCCCGCGTGGCCGGTGTCTTCTTTATCTTTCTTGTTTGCTTCGCGACCAAAGACGTCGTCGCCAGTTTCGGGGGTTTTAAAGTAGTCCCGCAGCACACCCTTTATACTGCTGCCAGGAATGATGGGGAAGCCGGTGTGGCGTTCGCGTTGCACGGGCTGGTCGACTGCGCCGACGGAACTGCCTGCGCCGACATGCAGTGGTGTGCGGGTGAAGAGATAGAGTGTTTTGGTTTTCATGGTTGTTCTGTGATTTATTTTTTGAATGTAAAACTATAGGTTATGTGAAGTGAGTGGACTCCAGTTGGAGCACACTCCGATGCCAAATCCCTTTTCACCGAAAAGAGTCGAGCGGCGGTTGAGTATGGTATTAGGCGGTTTTTCCGAAGCCCCACACCAGTTGAGTGCATCTGCTAGTTTCTTGGCCTGACTTTCGTTTTCGGCTTCAAAGTAATAGACGGAACCAGCTTGCACGGCATAGTGTGTCGATTTGGCTCCGCTGTTTTCAGTGGATGTGGCAAAGCCTGTTACGGCGAGAGAAGCATTGACTATACTTCCAACGAGTTTTGCTTTGATGGGCTGGCCTTGGGGCATTCCCATACGAGCGGCTTTGTTCTTGCCGGGGCCGTCTAGGAGCTGAATTTCGAGTGATATCTTGTCGATCCAGCTCGGAAGCCAACCGCCGGGGTGTTCTCCAATGTGAGGGAATATAGCAGGCGTTAATAGCGTCCATTTGACACGGTTGCCTACTACTTTCGGTCCGGTCGGCAGGGGGATCGGTGCCTTCAGCAGTAATTCGGTGGTACAGGAGCGCTGTTGTCCGCCAATGATGAGATGTTGTTCGGTGTCCAGCATTGCTGGGATTAGATCACGGCGTTCTTCGTTGGAGCCGTTTAATTTGTCAATGGCTTCAGCCAAGACTCCTAGTTTCCAGTTTGGTTTGAGCCGAAGGTAACTGGCGGAGTAAAAAGCAGCGGCCTTTGTCGTCCCTTTTGCGGGGTCGATACCTATACCGATTTGGTGCTCTGAGTCGGAGAAGGCGCTATCAAGTAGATAGTGGCCTGTGGGAAGGGTGCTATTGCTTTGCTCCAAGTAGGCTACCCATGCCTGCGCGGATAGCCACGGCTCTGGCTGGTCCTTCGTTGGTGGGCAGGTGTTGACTGCGGGCAATAGGCCAACTCCTAAGCTTGAGGGACGTGTTTCTGCACCTAGTGGTTTTAAGGTGATACTGTGCGACTGAGAGTTCTGAGCATCTGCTGGACGAGGGAAGAACCATTCCCCCTTTTTGTTTACAGGGAATGGGCCGACGGTGGTGAGACCACCAAACTTTTGCTCACGTTTGGCATCTTTATCGCGCTTTGTGCTGACGCCAGTTTTGTGAGTATGCACACCTTTGATTTCAGCTCGGTGCAGTGCGGCATGAAAGGCTGCGTTGATGACGTGCGGTAATGGCCATGCGGCGCCATGGCCTGTGGCAGACCCGCCCATCGGTCGACCATCTCGGAAAAAGAGCACATCGGTAGGGTTGAGATAGATTGTATTCATAATGGAGTTGCCTATCGGCGTTGAGGATTAGTGTTTGTTGAGCCAGGCGAGTGTAGCGAGCAGGCCGAGGAAGTCTTGGATCTTGGCCTCTGGAGCATTGCCCAACTGGCGACCATCTTCGCTATCGCTGTCGAGTGAGTGCCAATACGTATCAAAGGAACTGAGTATGCTTTCTTTGATGTTATTGTCTTTGCTCGTTAAGTGCTGCTTGAGGCAGTGCTCTAATTCGAGTTTAACAATCGCCCCTGCTTGAGTTGCAAAATTCGGGTCTGTCTCGCTTCGAGTGTTGTAGCGACTGACGAAGGGCTCTAGGCGAGCAGATAGACTGTATGGGAAGCGACTGGTGAGGCTTCTGTCTCTAGAATGGTCGATGAGCGCCTTAAATAAGGGCATGACGGGTGCGGTCGCAGCTCCAGGAGCGCTCCATTTAAAGCCCCATTCTCTGATTTCACCAGAGCGTTTGAATAATGATATAGCGCAGGCTCCACGATGCAGCTCGTTCTTTGCCCGTTTTTCTGCCAGTTGAGCGGCCTTTACCATGTCTTGCAGCGGTGCTTTGATATGCCCGATGGATATGCCGCAGGATACATCCGTAGCTGGCCCCGGAACGAGCGCTGGAAATCGGTGCGGGTCAGACAGCAACGGATCGGCGTCACTCGGGTTGCTGTCGATATATTTTTTACGTGCGGTATTTGCTGTCAGCTGGATGCATCCTGCCGGGGAATCTTGAAAGAGTGTGTCTAGGTCGCTGGCCAGTTTAGAATCCCCACGGAAGGCTGCGCGTAAGCTCGCGGCACAGTTGAGAGCAGTGTCGGCTGGTAGCATGGCAAGGACATCATCGCCCCCCGCGTAAATCAATCGACCGTGATAATGCTCAACGATACGGCGGGCGCAGTAGAGCGAGAAATTCCCCAGCATCTCAGAGAATTGCAAGTGGAACGAGGGGGAGAGCGGGCGATTCTTTTCGAGAAAGCCTGGCTGGTCATTTTCCTTTTTTGAAAAGTAATCTTGCGAGAAGTAATCAATGGCCTCAGTCGAGAGTAGATCTTTCATTTTTGGAGAACGAGCACCAGAAATCCATTTTCCCATCTGATCACCATCCAGAGCCAGTATCGCATAATATTTCGATGTTGATTCGCTGCCTTCGTCCTCTTCTGAGTTGTTTTCAAAGGGCTTATGTTGAGCAATCGAGTGTGTGTTTGGCATACGAAAGTCTTCCCACCTGAAATCCTTATCGGCGCACAGCCAAGTCAGGTGCCAGAAGCGCTTGATGAGTGTCGCCGCACCGAGGAATTCGTTGGGTTTGATCGATTTCAAGGGTGCATTTTTATGGATCTGTTTGATGAGCTCTTTGCATATGTCCTCGCCATCTGGTGCAATCAGGCAGGCTTCTTCTTTACCTGTTAAACTATCCTTATTTTCGGTTCGCCCTTTTTTCCATGTCCCAGAGTTATTTGCTGTGAAGGGTCTCAGTGCCTTAACGCCGTCTAGTTGCCAACCTGTGAAAGCATAGAGCGTCGGCCATGCCGCCATCGATTGATTGAGTTGAGTTTTAGCACTGTCTTTGAAGTAGCGTTGATCGCGGTGCTCTTCGGGCATGTCTGCAACCATTTCAAGAATGGCATCAAGCCCGGCGGTTGGCTTGTATTTAGAATCATTCGGTAAAATTGCGGCTTCACGTTTGATTTCATCTACCGTTTGATCGATGGGCATCACCTGCCAGTGAATCTGGAGCAGATTGTCGACTTGTTGGTTGAAGCGATCTCGTAAGAAAACGTCACTCCCTGTATCTGAGAGTCTGTCAGCAACTGAATCTGCGATTGCTTTTAGTTCATTGCGGATCGTCTCAGCCAGGTGTGCTGCATAATCTTGAGCCGATTCCCAGTTTTCGTGTTGCGTCATTTTCTCAGGGACGAGTGCGAGGAAACGGTTTGGAAGTGAAGGGGTTAGGACTGCTTCCTTTCCTTCTGGCGAACTGTAGTCAAAGGCATCCCAAAAATTTGAGTCTTTGGAACTACCGCATGCTTTCCAATCCTCTTTAAGCATGAAGTCGATGAGAGGTTGACCTTTGAGGTTAGGAAATACGACGTGATCGGGGCCGAAATCCGTGGCGATGTGCTTGAGTGCCGTAGCGCAGAGGTAGGAGAGCAGATAAGAGCCGCTCCAGAGATCGCGAGTGGTACGTGCTGCGGCTATGAAGTCTTGGACTGGCCCAATGCTGAACAGCAGTAGGGCAGGCTTATCAGGTAGCTCCTTTGTGGTCTGCTTGGTTCTGGCATCCCAGTCTGCTTTAGATCCACCGTAGCAGCCTTGCATGGCAGAAGTAATGGAGAGATGTGACCATATCGTGTGGTCGGGCAGACGCGTTTCTGCCGGGTAAAAGCCTAATTGTGGGCTGCGGTCGGACGCCCAGTTTTGCCAGAAGCGCCAAAGTGCCAAGAACGAGAGACGGTCTGTTTCTGTGTCGCGGTCGCCTTGCTCCAAAATGGGAATGGTCTTGTGGGCATCTTCTTCGGCTTTCAGGTTGGTGTTTTGTGATCCATCAAAATTGATGTTTTTACCGGAAAGTGGATGCTTAAAAGGATTTTTCTTAATGTCGTAGGCAGATGCACATTTAGTTGTTCTGTAGCTCGGAAATGGAATTCGATCCGCAGCAGAGGCGGCAAAGTCAGCGTCTTTGCGGAATGCTTCTGCCGCGTTAAATCCAAAAACTTTGGCTAAAGCTTGAGCTGAATTTTCGTGGCCAACTATATCCAGGACCTTATTAGGACTGTCGTGTAGATAAGCGCTGATTTTTTGTTTCCAATAATGCGTTTCGGAATTTTGGGATTGTGTAGTCATACTGTGTAATGGAGTCTATTTTGAAATTTCAAACTTTAGGTTAGGAAATGGGTTCATGTCATCACCTTTGTGGTTATTACTTGAGGCGATCAATTATCTTAAATCAGCGCGTTTCCAAGGATCGTCGATGCGTATGAGTCGAGATTCGCACGCCTCGCTAGTTGCCAGCCGCTCCTGCCAACCGTAAGGCGGATGGTCGCGGCCTGTGGCTATTTTAAAGAATTCGGAGTAAGTCATAGGTAAAAAGGCACCTTCTAATTGAATCGTTACGACGAGGCTTGTTCGACATTAATCGGTTAGAGTTTTGATTTTTTTTGGCCAAGTGGCAGGCAACCACTTCAGCGATGTAAAATGACTGAGATCGCCGATTCTGCGACAGAAGCTTGTCAATGCATGTGAAATAGGTTCTTTGTTTTTTTGTGCAAACATTGGAGCAGATCAAGTCGGGCATCGAAGCTTTGGAGCCTGCGGACTTCGAACACTTGACAAAGTGGCTAGACGCTCGGGTCCAGAATTGTTGGGGCACTGAGTTGGCTCGGGATGCGAGCAACGGTCGTCTCGACGCATTATATGCGAAGCTAACTGAGAACGACTTCGAAGTAGAATTAGCTTCGGATAAATGAACTTTTGCTTCCGCTATTAATTTATGACAGTATGAAAGTGGTTTTTGAAATTCCCGATGATCTGGCGAATGCGCTGGGAGCCGACTCGGCTCAGGCTGAGGCGCGGGTGCGCTGTGATTTGGCTGTGCATTATTATCAGTGCGGGCTTTTGGCTGTGGGGCGTGCGGCGGCGTTTGCTGGAATGCTTCGCGGAGATTTCGAGAAGGTTCTTTCAGGACGCTCGGTTGATCGTCCTTATCAAGCGTCCGACCTTGCGCATGAATTGAATTTTTAGGGGTGATCGCCGTTGCTGGGCGACTCCAGTCGATGTTTCTGTGGTGAGGGAGGCTCGGCTTGCTTGCAGAATTCGTCACCAGTGGTGACGAATTCGCGGTCTCCCTGGACGTAGCGCGTTCTTCTATACAACTATAATCTGTGAGCCATTGGAAAGTTGGATGCTCGCGGCCGGTAGCTGATTTGCCGTAGCTGGGTTGGCTCTGCCGCCCAGCGCGTTGGCAAGGTCTCTGCTGTGACTTGGGCTCAGCGCAGGGCGACAAGTCAACCCTGCTACGTTTATGGCGTCTGCAGCGACACTGGCTTTGTGGAGATATGATTGCAAAGCCCGCTCCCTGGCACCCGAGGAAACTGCGTGGATCGGCAGAGTGGGTGGTGGAAGTTTCGTTGGGCATGTCTTCTATCGAGCGCAAAGTGAGTTGTCTTGTCAAACTAAAATAGCAATTTATATAAAGATAGTCATAAAAAGTATTTGTATCTATTTAGAATCTTGCATTTCTTGTGGTCATATGTTTACTAGTCTTAAAAATATGAGTAGTCTAGAAAGTATCAGTGCTTGGAGCGAACAGCAGCGGCTTATCTTTGTTGAGCGGGTCTTGTTTTGGCGGGGGTCGATTAACCGGAAAGATTTGTGCGAGCATTTTGGGATCTCGCTGCCGCAGGCGACGAAGGATCTGGTGACTTACACTTCGATGAATTCGGGGGCTTGCGCCTATGATGTGCGGCAGAAGTGCTACGTGGCCTCGGCGCGAATGCGGACGGTTTTGAAGGACGCGGATTTCGGGGAGGCGATGAGCGATATGGCGGGCGCGATGATGAAGGGAGAGCAGGACGGGGAGTTTATCCTTGGGATGACTCGCCCGCAGCGCACCGCGAATCTCGCGATTTTCCGGAAGCTATCGCTGGCGGCCTATCGGAGCGAAAGCGTGGAAGTGAGTTATTGGTCGATCCGATCGGGAGCCTCTGTGCGTCGGCGAATGAGTCCGCGCACTTTTGGATACGATGGGCTTCGCTGGCATGTGAGAGCCTTTTGCCATGGCAGGGAGCAATTTCTTGATTTCGTGATCGGGCGCTTTGAATCGGTGGGTCGCGCCGAACCGTGTTCATTTGCTGAACGTGTGGACAATGATTGGATCGAGAATGTCGACCTGCAGCTGCGTCCGAATCCGGAGCTCGATGCGGGCAAGCAGCGCGCTTTGGAGATGGACTATTGTATGGAGGATGGGCAGTGCCTTATTTCGGTGAGAAAAGCGATGAAGGTGTACACACTGCGGCGCTTGGGTTTTATCGGTGAGTCGATGGCAGCACCGATGCTGAATGAGTTAAAGGAGTTGGTGTGGGTGGCGTGATCCGCCTGGTTTGAGGTGAGGTAACTGGGATTGTCGCGTCTGCGCCCCTGCGCGAAAAATACAGTTCTGCAGCGATCACGACGAAGCATCGCGCAGAGTTTTTTAGGTTCAATATTGGACGTTCAAAGTTCATCCTTCCACTGTTTTCATGTCGACCTGGGGCATTTGATCTCCCAAGTTCGGAATCGTTATGCCTGATTGCCCAAAATGCCACACTGCTTTAGTGCGCCGAAAAAATGATTTCGGTGTGTTTTGGCATTGTGAACAATGCGAAGGTTCGGCGGTGACGATGTCCTTGTTGCGCAAAATTGTGGCGAAGGAGGCTTTGAATGGACTGTGGCAGCGTGTGCGGCTGGGTTCGTATCCGCGCAAGCACCCTTGCCCGGGCTGTCGGCGACTGATGGAGCAAATTACCGTGGAAGCGGAAGGGAAAACGCGTGCGGTGGATGTGTGTAGTTCGTGCCAGTTTGTTTGGCTGGACGAAGGGGAGTGGGCGGATTTGGCCTTTTACGCGGTGGAACCCGAGTCGAAGGTCGAGTCGCACCTTCAGCCACCGAAAGGTGCGATTATTGCGGAGCCTGCGCAGGAGCGCTATCAACCAAGAGAGCGGATCGAGACACCTCGCCCCGAGCGACTAAAGTCGCGGCCTGAAACGCGCAGCCCTGAGCGGGCGAAGCCACGCCGTGAATTTGAACATAAGAAGCCTCGGATTGATGACAAACAGTCGAAGAAGGAAAGTGGCTGGGGTGCAGGGCCGACCGAGTTTTGGCATTGGATTCCAGCACTGCTCGGCCTGCCAGTGGAAGATGAGCAACCGGACGGTCGCCGTCGCTCGGATGAGAAGCCGTGGTGTACCTGGATTTTGGCGATGGGGATCACGCTGGTCAGTTTACTGGCGATGTTGGATCTGCGCGGGGTGATCGACAGTTATGGCTTGATTCCGTCGCAGTGGGATCGAATGGGGGGGCTGACTTTGCTGACATCCTTTTTTCTTCACGGCGGCCTGCTGCACCTGATCGGCAATGTCTATTTCCTAGTGATCTTCGGCGACAATGTGGAAAAGTGCTTCGGGACGCTGGAGTTTTTTATGCTCTTGGTCTTGGCCACGCTCTGCGGCGACTTCGTCCATATCTGGCTCGATCCGAATTCGACGATCCCGTGCATCGGTGCCAGTGGTGGTATTTCCGGGATCATCGCTTTTTACGCCTTACGCTTCCCGAAGCATCAATTGGCGATGATGTTTTGGTTTTTCTTCAAGACATACTGGTGGCGCATGAGCGCGGTCTGGATGTTTGCGATCTGGGTGGTGTTTCAATTCGTGATCGCCGGGCAGCAGGTAGCGGGGATCAGCAAAGTGTCCGGCGGCGCGCACCTCGGCGGCGCACTGGTGGGCGTAGTGGCTTGGGTGCTCTGGCGGATCAACGGCGGAAAGCGGGACGAAAGCTCGCGCTTCGAAGGAGCTTATTTGCGGTAGGGGGCAGCAGGTAGCACAGGCAGGATGCCTGTGCATTCAGTTCGAGTAGAAAACAGGCAGGATGCCTGTGCTACTTTTGAAGAACGACTGAGTAATTTAGCAATCCCGCCCCTGTTTCTTGGGATTCCATAAAAGTTACAGCTCTTCGAAGTCTTCGGATTCCAAAAGCCAGTTGAAGGCTTTGACCTGCGAATCGACGGGGGGCACTTGGTGGCCGCCTTCAAACATCATAACGGCGACTTTGTTGCCCGCTTTCTGGAGAATGGCGCTGTCTGGGTTGACGACTCCATTGGCTGCTCTGTCTTGTTGAACGATGACGATGGCCACACGCATGCCGCCGGGATAGGGCAGGTTGTAGTATTTTTGACCACCGAGCCAGCCGACGTTGGAATAGATGCCCGCCCACGGATATGTAACCCAAGCGGAATAGTGAAAGGCTTTCCAAGCGCCTCCCGAGGTGCCGCCCATGAAGACGCGATTGGGATCGAGGCGGACGCGCTCGAGAATCTCAGGGAAGATGTCTTTGAAGCGCGCGAGCATCGCAGACTCTTGCTGGAAGTCGTTGCCCGTATTGCGAAAGCTGCCGCAGGCGACAATGATCATGCCGGAAATTTCGGCGGCTTCCATGTGGCGCAGACAGTAGCGGGCGGCCTTGCCGCCGGGGTGGAAGAGGAGCCAGGCGGGGAGTGG
>Ga0335398_10004242_pt1 | contig 20124 bp, 16 predicted proteins | sample BON03_FD_205742 | JGI IMG/M metagenome (GOLD analysis project Ga0335398, IMG submission 205742) | Freshwater microbial communities from Lake Bonney liftoff mats and glacier meltwater in Antarctica - BON-03 (spades assembly) (version 2) | ecosystem: Environmental > Aquatic > Freshwater > Ice >... | reverse complement strand
TCGTGCCGATAATCCTCCTGGCCATGGGCGCAATCAACATGGGGGCTGACGTAAAGCCAGGCCTCATCGAACGGACCATCGCGCCGTGGGCGCTGGACCGGTCGGTGGAAAAGCGTGCCCCGACGGAAACCAATCCATACGCCGGTAATTCGGCAGCCATCGCCACGGGTCTGGACCATTATCGCGAGAATTGCGTCATGTGCCATGGAGCGCCCGGCGTGGAAGCCGCCGACTTATCCAAGGGAATCTATCCGTCCGCACCTTCGTTAGACAAAGAAAACGACACGTCGGACGGAGAGTTTTTCTGGGTTGTCAAACATGGCATCCGGATGACAGCCATGCCCGCCTTCGGCCCCACGCACACGGATGACGATATCTGGAAAATCGTCGCCTTCATCCGCCAACTGCCTGATCTAACCCCGCAGGAACGCAACTCACTGCGGGCGGAAACCGACGAAGAAACAGATCATCATTGAGTGGAAATCAATACCCCGCAGTGAAGTAAACACATATAACCACAAAAGGAAAATCATGTCTGAAAATGTCGCCGATGTTCTAGTCTCCATACTCGTGAAAGTGGGAGTGAAACGGGTTTACGCGGTCACCGGAGACAGCCTCAATCCCATCAACGACGCCGTCCGTCGCGATGGACGGCTGCAATGGATTCACGTCCGCCACGAAGAAGCGGGTGCCTATGCCGCCTCGATGGAAGCCGAGCTGGAAGGCATCGGCTGCTGCATGGGAAGTAGCGGTCCCGGTCATGTCCACCTCGTCAACGGCCTTTACGATGCCAACCGCGCCGGGAACCCGGTCATCGCCATCGCCACAACCGTGAACACCGACAAGCTCGGTTTGGGAAGTTTCCAAGAGACCAACGTCACCAAGCTCTTCGACGATTGCTCGAAATACTGCTTCATGGCCAACACGCCCACCCAGGCAATCCACGCCCTGCAAACGGGCATCCAGCATGCGATCAGCCAGCGAGGCGTCGCGGTGATCGGCCTGCCGGGAGATGTTTCCGAAGCGGACGCCCCCGAACTCGCGACTGGGGAAAAGAATTTCTTCCCGCGCTCCTTGACTGTCCCATCAAAAGAGGAAAACAGTGAGTTCGCAGAGGTGATCAACTCGAACAAAAAAATCATGATCTACTGCGGCTACGGCTGCCGACACGCACAAAGCCAGGTCATGGCTCTCGCCGAAAAACTGCGCGCACCGATGGGCTACAGCTATCGCGGAAAAATCTTTTTCGACAAGGAGGACAACCCGTATGCGGTCGGCATGAACGGCCTGCTGGGCATGAAATCCGGCTTCACCGCCATGCAGGAAGCGGATGTCCTGCTGATGCTGGGCACCGATTTCCCCTATACCGAATTTCTCCCAGAAAAGAACATTATCATCCAAGTCGATATCAAGCCGGAGCGCATCGGACGTCGTGCTAAAGTGGACTACGGCTACTGTGGAGACATAGCTCCGACTCTGGAAAACCTTCTCCCGCTGCTCGATGAGAAACACGACAACGATTTCCTCAACGACATGCGCGAGCTGCACGCATCGGTAGAGAAAAAATACCAGAGCTATGTCGATGAGCATTCGAAAAAGGACATGATCCATCCGGAATACGTCGCCGCCGTGATCGACACGCTCGCCACCGACGATGCGATTTTCACGGTCGATACGGGCATGTCGGCGGTGTGGGCAGCCCGCTATCTCCGTGGGAAGCGCGACCGCTACATGACCGGTTCTTTCAATCACGGCTCGATGGCAAACGCGATGCCCATGGCTCTCGGCGCGGCGTTGCAGCAGCCCAACCGGCAAGTCATCGCCATGTGCGGCGATGGCGGGCTCACCATGTTGCTGGGCGATCTGATGACGATCAGCCAATACAAGGCTCCCGTGAAAATCATCGTCTTCAACAACCGCGCGCTGGCAATGGTGGAGCTGGAAATGCGGGTAGCCGGTTATCCCGATTGGGAGACGGAGATGGAGAATCCTGATTTCGCGATGGTCGCCCGGGCGATGGGTATCCGTGGCTGGACCGCGGAAAAATCCAGTGAGGTGGAGCCAGCGCTCCGGGAAGCTTTCGCCCACGACGGCCCCGCACTGATCAATATTTTCACCGATAAGAACGCTCTCGCGATGCCGCCGCATGTCACCTTCGATCAAATGAAAGGCTACGCCACCTCCATGGCCAAGCTCATGTTCACCGGCCACGTCCCGGAGGTGATCGCATTCGGCTCATCCAGCATCAAATATCTCAAAGAATTGAAATAATGCTCCAGAAAATCACGAAAACTATTACATGAGACATCTCTTTCTTCTAATCAGCCTGGTTTTTATCGGCGGTGTGGTGGCGGTCGCCTGGTTTTTCCCGGCCGCCTGGTGGCTGTTCCTAATCGTCGGTCCGCTGGTACTACTAGGGATCTACGACATGCTTCAGAAATCACACACGATCCTGCGAAATTTCCCTGTGCTCGGTCATTTCCGATATTTTTTTGAAATGATCTCGCCGGAGATCCAGCAGTATTTCATCGAGCGCCACACGGATGGCACACCGTTCTCCCGCAACCACCGCGCCCTCGTCTATCAAAGGGGCAAAGGCCTCTCGCCCACCCATCCCTACGGCACTGAGCTGGAGATTTACAAACCGGAATACGAAGGGCTGACGCATTCGGTTTTCCCCGTCGATCCTCCGGACGATCCACCACGTGTCAGGTTCGGTGGTGCCGATTGCAAACAGCCCTACGAGGCATCGATTCTCAATATTTCCGCGATGAGCTTCGGCGCGATCAGTAAAAATGCCATCCTCGCCATGAACCACGGTGCGAAGATGGGCGGGTTCTATCAGAACACCGGTGAAGGTGGACTCAGCAAATACCACCTCGAAGGCGGTGGCGATGTCGTCTGGCAGATAGGCACGGGATACTTCGGTTGCCGAACCGATGACGGCAATTTCGATCCGGAATCATTTCAGGAAAAAGCCACGCATGATCACGTGAAAATGATCGAGCTGAAAATCTCGCAAGGTGCCAAACCTGGACACGGCGGCGTCCTTCCTGCGGAGAAAAACAACGATGAGATTGCCAAGGTTCGCCAGATCGAGGCCAACACCACCGTCTTTTCACCACCGGGACACAAGGAATTCTCCGATCCCGCCGGCCTGCTGAATTTCATTAAAAAGCTACGCAATCTCTCCAGCGGCAAACCCGTCGGCTTCAAGCTGTGCATCGGAAAGAAATCCGAGTTCACTGCCATTTGCGAAGCGATGAAATCCACGGGCATCCTTCCGGATTTCATCACTGTTGATGGAGCGGAAGGCGGCACCGGCGCGGCGCCTCTGGAATACTCGGACTCGGTCGGCTTTCCGTTGGAACCGGCTTTGAAATTCGTCGATAGCGAACTGCGGAAACACGGCCTGCGCGATCAGATTCGGGTGATCGCCAGCGGCAAAGTCCTCACGGCGTTCTCCCTCGTCAAGCTCATCGCCTACGGAGCGGACACCTGCAACTCCGCCCGCGCCTTCATGCTCGCCGTCGGCTGCATCCAGGCCCTGCGCTGCGATACCAACAAATGTCCCTCCGGGGTTGCCACCCAGAATCCGAAGCTGATGAAAGGTCTCGTGGTCGATGAAAAGAAGCACCGGGTCGCGAACTTCCACCGCCGCACCGTGAAGGCCGCGCTCGACCTTGCGGCTGCTTGCGGAGCCAAGCATATCGCGGACGTCACCCCGGATCTCCTCATCCACGGCACCGACTGGCAGCGCGAAGGCGGGACGACAGCGGGCTGAACCAAAAAGAAAGGAACAAGATCGGGACAAAAAGTTACCGTCAGGCAGCAGATCTTGACCGATTCCCCACCCCCATTCTGGTTTCCTGCCATGCCATGCAGCCTGCGGATTCAGTTTGGCGAAGCACCTCTGGACACGAACGACCGCCTCTCAGGATTGGATCGCGGAAAAGCTGTCTGGGAAATAATTGAGCGTTTAAGAATCGCCTTCGAAGGTGAACTGGTTACCATAAGTCAAAATCATGAAGACGGCGGCGGGCTGATTTGTGGCTGATTTTCAAAGCCAAAATGAAAAGACCGTGACAACAACAACCAAGAAAGAATCCAACACCAAAGCAATCGACCCCATCTGCGGCATGACCGTCGATACCACCGCCGCTCTCCACGCCGAGCGCGATGGCAAGACGAAAGGAAATAGACATATGAGACGATACACTACCCAATCAACAATCGTGGCAAAGTTCACAACCATGCTTGTGGCTCTTGTCGTGGCCAGCTCAGCGCACGCGCAGCCGCCGACAAAACCTCAGGAACAAAAAACACCTAGCGCAGTCAAGTTGCCCGACCAAACTTACATGCCCGTGGTGGTCGACCAGCCGTTTAAAACGACCTTGGAAATGGACAAGGCGGCTAAGGCAAAAGTCCTGGAGCGGCAGCAGGCATTGATTGAACAGCGTTACGATCTGAGTGACAATCCGTCGGATGCCATGATGGCTGCGGGTCGCAAATCGGTGCAGCAAGGGGTGCGCGTCAAGCTTGGCGAAGGGATCACGTGGCACAAGCTGGCCACGATGGCCCCAGAGGAGATCAAGCGAGACAACTTGTTTCCGCTGGGCTTTCGGCCATTGCCGCACACCAAGCACGCGGTCGGCGGAATGGTTTTTCCGAAAGCTCAGATTGATGCGATCGACAAGGCGGAAAGCAGGGATCTGCAACGGTTCGACGTGGACTTCGATCTGCCCGATCACCTGACGCCCGAGTTCCCGCCGCCGATCTTTCTCAGCAGCCGACCCGACCTGGGCGACGTGTCGCAGGGCGAAGTGCTGACGTTCAAGAACTACTATCGGCTTCTGAAAGGCAAGCTGACTCCGGTGCAGATGGAAGGCATGCGGCTGCTGCTCACACCATTTCCACAGCAACAATTCAACCAGACGGAAGACCGCAAGGTGCTTGAGCCGAGTCTGGGCGTGACGTGCCTAGACTGCCATACCAACGGTCACACGAACGCCGCCTTCCATTTGAATCCCGACACGCGACCCCAAGCTGCTCGTTTCCGTCTCGACACCGTCAGCCTGCGCGGTATGTTCAATCAACAAATCCACGGCGCAAAGCGTTCTTTGCGTAGCATCGAGGATTTCACGGAATTCGAGCAACGCACCGCCTATTTCGACGGCGACCATGTGATCGCAGCAAAGAAAGGGGTTCATTTGCCGGATCGCTCCAGCGCCGTCGCCATGATGGCTCAAATGCAAAACCTGTTCAATTTCCCGCCCGCTCCAAAGTTGGATGCGTTCGGCAAGCTGATTCCTGCCAAGGCGACAAAGCAAGAGTTGGCTGGCCAGGAAGTGTTCTTCGGCAAAGGGCGTTGCGCCGAGTGTCATCAGCCGCCGTTCTATCTCGACAACAAGATGCACGACCTGCACTTGGAACGGTACTACGATGCCGAAATAATCAGCGACCAATACAACATCGCAGATGGCCCGATTAAGACATTCACGTTGCGCGGCATCAAAGATTCGCCACCGTATCATCACGATGGCCGTTTACTCACCCTGGAGGACACGGTGGAGTTCTACAACCTGGTGCTGCAACTGAGCCTGAACGACGAGCAGAAGCAAGGCCTTGCGGCGTTCATGCGGTGTCTGTAATTCGACGTGGTGCCGGTCCTGAAAACCAGCGTTCCCCCGAGCCCAAGTCGTGCTGGGGCTGGTCACCACTTTTATCCCGGGTTGGTTCGCGGGGGTATTGACTGCGGGGTTCTAGAATGTGAGCCTTCATATGGAAAAATAACACCCGACTAATATGAAAAATATGTCCGATAGAACTTCGAAATTTAAAGCAGATAGCCTCTCACTTGTCGGTGCGATTGCCTTGGGCACTGGCGTGATGATCGGCGCGGGAATTTTCGCGCTGACTGGACAGATGGCCGAGATGACTGGCAGTTTGTTTCCCTTGGCCTTCCTTTCCGCCGCGCTGATCGTCTCGTTCAGCGCCTACTCCTATGTCAAACTGTCCAATGCCTACCCCTCCGCTGGCGGCATCGCGATGTATCTGAAAGAGGCGTATGGCCGAACGCTGCCCACCGCATTCTTTTCGCTGTTAATGTATTTTTCCATGGTCATCGCTCAGAGCTTTCTGGCGCGAACTTTCGGAGCCTATACCCTGCAACTTTTTAAGATTGATGACAGCAGCCTGCTGGTTCCCGTTCTGGGAGTGGGACTGTTGCTGGCGGCTTTTCTCATTAATCTGTCCGCCAATAAATTGATTCAGGGTATCTCGACTGGCCTCGGCTTCATCAAGATTGGCGGGATCGTTCTCTTCGGCGTAGTCGGGGTGTGGGCAGCGGACTCGGTGAAAATGGATTTTTCCGCAACAGCCCCCGGAGCCTCGGGGACTAGTTTTCTCGGAGCCACCGCACTCGGTATTCTCGCCTTCAAAGGGTTTACAACCATTACCAACAGCGGATCGGAACTGAAAGATCCGCGACGAAACCTGGGCAAAGCCATCACGATCTCAATCGCTCTCTGTGTGGTGATCTATGCGTTGGTGGGCTTTGCGGTCTCCAGCAACCTTTCACTCGAAGAGATCATCGCAACGCGCAACTACTCGTTGGCCGCTGCCGCTCGTCCGGCGCTGGGCGAATACGCGGTCTGGTTTACCGTGATTCTTGCCATGCTGGCCACAGCGGGTGGCATCATCGCCAGCATTTTCGCGGTTTCACGCATGCTGGCCATGCTGACCGAGATGAAGCTGGTCCCCCATCGCCACTTCCACATGCCGGGCAGTATTCAGAAACATACGCTGGTTTATACGGTCGTGCTGGGCTTGCTGCTGACGGCTTTCTTTGACCTCTCCAGGATCGCGGCGCTCGGCATCATCTTTTATCTGATCATGGACATCGCCGTGCACTGGGGCGTGCTGCGCCACCTGAGAAAAGAGATCAAGGCCAATCCCGTGATTCCGGTCATCGCAATCGTTCTAGATCTGATCGTACTCGGCGGCTTTCTCTGGGTGAAAGGCGGTTTGGATCCACTGGTTCTTATCGTGGCGGCAGTCGTCATGGCGGCGATTCTGATCACGGAGTTTTTCTTCCTCAGAAGCCAATCTTCCGAGGATCATCCGGAGCATTCCCATTCCGGCTGATGGATTTTACTCACCCAGACTGCTGCCTGCCCTCGCTGACGACAGGAGGCGAAGCCCACGCCATCCTCTATACCGAGGGCGACGATCTCTATGCGGCGATGATCGACTCCATTGCCAATGCACGGCACGAGGTGGGTTTCGAAAGCTACCTCTTTGCTGACGATGAGGTGGGAAGGCGCTTCGCAGACGTGCTGGCCAAAAAGGCCTCGGCGGGTGTTCGCGTGCGATTGCTGCTCGACGCCGAGGGCTCTCGCTCCCGTTGGTCTAAAAGGCTGGCGCGGCGTCTGAGGAAAAGCGGAGTCGAGGTGCGACGGTTTCGACCGTGGCGCTGGGGGCGTCTGCGACGATACTGGCAGCGGAGCCATCGGAAGTTGCTCGTCGTGGACGACGAGGTGGCGTATCTGGGAGGGTTTAATATTCATCGAGAGAGTTCTCGTGAATTTCACGGGGAGCAGCGGTGGCGCGACACGCATGTTCGCCTCGTCGGCCCGCTCGCTCGACAAGCGACGGCCTGCTTTTCCGCGTTTTGGCGGCGCAAGCTTGACTGGGAACCGCTGCAATCCGTGTCGCCCGGGAGCGTGCTCATGCCGAACCAAACTCGTGCCTGCTCACACCACCTGCGTTGCACTTACAGAGCCCTATTTGCGGAGGCCCGGCAGAGCATTCAAATCGCCACACCTTATTTCGTGCCCGATCGCCGGACGCAACACGGATTAGTTGAGGCGGCGCGGCGCGGGGTGAAAGTAAGCCTGCTGGTTCCACGCAAAAGCGATGTGCCCATCGCCCGCTGGGCAGCCCGCGCCGCCTACGCGCATCTGTTGGCTGCCGGAGTCAGGATTTATGAGTATCTCCCGCGGATGCTCCACGCCAAGACCACAGTTATTGATGGTAATTGGGCAATGCTCGGCACGGCAAATATGGACTACCGAAGCTTTCTCTTGAACTACGAACTGAACCTGATCACTCGTGATGAGCATCTGTGCCGACAGCTTCAGACACAATTTGAGCAGGATTTGACCGAGTCGGCTGAAATCGGACGCCAAGTCTGGGCGCAACGAAAGTGGAAGGAGTATTTTTTCGAAACCATCGGTTGGCTGAGCCGCAAGTGGCTTTGAAGCCGACATGTGGGAAAAGGAAGCGCTGTAGGCACTTGGATCCTTCCTTCTAATCGCATTTTTTCTAAAAGAATTTGAGGGTTTTCGAGGGCGCCTGCGTTTAAATAAGCCTAGCCATGCTAGTCGCCCTGATTAGCAAGCTATTCAAAAAAATAGAAACAAACTCGAACCATAAAATTATGAAAATCAATCACGCACTCGCACTCAGCCTCATCGGTTTAGCTTTCGCCACCCCAGCCGTCATGGCGGAAGATGGGCACAATCACGCGTCCGCCGGCCATGGTCACGCCGCCCACGCGCCCGCTGGCAATGAAGCCCACGCCGACCACATGCTGGAAGGCTACGCCGTCGTTTCCACCGCACTTTATAAGGACGACCTCGCCGCCGCCAAAAAGGCCGCAAGCGGGATGGTCAAGCATGACAAGCACAGCGCCATGGCCAAGCACGCCCAGGCGATTGCCGACAGCAAGAATATCAAAACCGCCCGCATACATTTTAAAATGCTGAGCGACGTGGCTATTCCCGTCGCCAAGAAGGAAAAGACCATGCACCAGATGCATTGCCCGATGGCGGCAGGCGGCAAGGGTGCCGACTGGCTCCAGAAATCAGCCGAAGTGCAGAATCCTTACATGGGCGCTCGTATGCCGCACTGTGGCGCGCTGGTGAAGTAATCTAACATCGCCTTATGGATCAGCTCCTCTACAACAGCATCAAATATGTCGGTAAATTTCATCTGATGGTGCTCCACTTTCCAATTGCGTTCCTGCTGGCGGGCGCTTTGGTTCAGTGGTATCAGGTGATTCGCAAAAAAGGCGGATCGGTTGTACCGGTCTTCCTCTGGTTCGGTGCGATCGGAGCCGTTGCTGCGGCAACTCTCGGCTGGATGTATGCCTATGATTCGGTTTATTTTGGGGAAGACGACAATCTGCTATTCTGGCACCGCTGGCTGGGAACCGGCACCGCGATCCTTGCCCTGATCGTCCTGTCGCTGCGAAACAAGCTGAGCCCGAAGGCACTCGCGATCGCACTCACGCTATGTGCCGGACTGGTCGCTGCGGCCGCTCACTTCGGGGCGAGTCTTGCCTATGGCCCTGATTTTCTAATGAAATTCTGATAGGGGTCATATACTTGGAAAGTGCTGCGAGGTTCCCTCACAAATACTGTCAAAGCCTTTTGACGAATTCGAAGACTAATTTATCCTGAAAGAATACTATGAGCCAACACAATCACGATCACTCACACAAACCAGAGTCCGAAGAAGGCGATGGCGCACACGCATGCTGCCATAAGGAGGACAACAAAGAGCATTCTCATGAGGGGCATTCAAACGGAGATTCGGTCACGCCTTCGGCTTCAGCTAAATACTTTTGTCCGATGTGTGAAGGGGTTGAGTCGGATCAGCCGGGCGACTGCCCGAAATGCGGCATGCGCTTGGAACGGAATCCTGCTTACAAAGCAGCGAAGCAAGATGCCATTTGGACCTGCCCGATGCATCCTGAAATTCAGGAATCGAAGCCCGGTGCCTGTCCGAAATGCGGGATGGATCTCGAACCGATGGATGGCTCGGATGAAGACGACGAGGAAGCTGGCGAGATCAATAGCCTGAAGCGGAAGATGCTTTTCGCCGCCATTCTCACGGTGCCTATTTTGCTACTGGCTTTCGATAGTATGATTCCTGGCTTGTCCTTTGACTCGGTGCTTTCGCCTAAGTTGCAGGGCTGGCTCGAATTCGCCTTCGCGACGCCTGTTATTCTCTGGGCGGGTGGCATGTTTTTCACCCGTGGCTGGCGCTCGCTGGTCAATCGCAGTCTGAACATGTTCACCCTAATCATGCTGGGTGTGGGCGCGGCCTACGCCTACAGTGTGGTGGCGGTGCTTTTCCCGGGGATTTTTCCGGATTCCTTTAAACGTCATGGTGAGGTGGCGCTCTACTTTGAAGCGGGCGCCGTCATCACGGCTTTGATCTTGTTCGGTCAGTGGCTGGAAGCGCGTGCGCGTCGGCAGACAGGACAAGCGATCCAAAGCCTACTGGATCTCGCCGCTAAAACTGCTCACCGCCTGAACGAAAATGGCGACGAAGAGGAAGTCGAAATCGACGATATTCATAAAGGCGACCGTTTACGGGTGCGCCCTGGCGAGAAGATTCCACTCGATGGAAAAATCGTCGAGGGCAAGAGCACGATCGACGAGTCGATGATCACGGGCGAGCCGATGCCAGTAGAGAAAAGCAAGGATGACAAAGTGATAGGCGCGACAGTGAATCAGACGGGGAGCTTTGTAATGGAAGCGGAGGCCGTCGGTGAAGAGACCATGCTTTCGCAGATCGTCGGCATGGTCGCGCAAGCGCAACGCAGTCGTGCCCCCATTCAAAAAATGGCCGATCAGGTCGCGGGCTATTTTGTGCCTGCGGTGGTTCTGACTGCGATCATTGCCTTTATCGTTTGGGCGACCTTCGGACCCGCGCCTGCCATGGCCTACGCCATCGTGGTGGCCGTTTCGGTTCTCATTATCGCTTGCCCCTGTGCGCTGGGCCTGGCCACGCCGATGTCCATCATGGTAGGTGTTGGCAAAGGTGCGCAGAATGGCATCTTAGTTAAAAATGCTGAATCCATTGAACGGGCGGAAAAAGTCACGCACCTGATTACGGATAAAACCGGCACGCTGACCGCAGGCAAACCATCGGTCGTTGAGGTTGAATCCGCTGAAGGCCAGGACTCGGCGAAGTGGTTGGCACTTGCTGCCGCGGTCGAATCTCAATCCGAACATCCGCTAGCGCGGGCGGTCGTCGACAAGGCGAAAGCGGAAGAATTGCAAATACCTGATATTTCAGAATTCGAAAGCACAACGGGCGGCGGTGTCCACGCGCAAGTGGGTGGTCAACTCATACGAGTGGGTAAACGTGGCTTCATCGAGTCGAGCGGTATTTCGATCTCAGAGAAACTCGGCAGCTTGGCGGAACGTTTGCAAGGGGAAGCCAAGACGGTGATTTGGGTATCGGGTGCAGATCAATTGTTGGGCCTGATCGCGATTGCCGATCCGATTAAGAAAACCTCAAAGGAGGCGATTGAATCGCTGCACGCGATGGGCATCACTGTTGTCATGTGCACGGGAGATAATTCGCGCACGGCCAAGGCAGTCGCCAAAGAGCTTGGAATCGATGAAGTGCATGCCGAAGTATCCCCCGAGGATAAACAGCGGATCGTCAACGAACTGAAAGAGGCGGGTCACGTCGTCGCCATGGCGGGCGACGGGATCAATGACGCACCCGCCCTCGCCGCAGCCGATGTCGGTATTGCTATGGGCACAGGAACCGATGTCGCGATTGAGAGCGCCGGAATGACTTTAGTTAAAGGCGACCTTCGTGGGATCGTTGGTGGGCTAAAACTCAGTCGAGCCGTCATGCGTAACATCCGGCAAAATCTATTTTTCGCCTTTATCTATAATGCGGTCGGTGTGCCCATCGCTGCAGGAGTTTTGTATCCCTTCTTCGGCGTCCTACTCAGCCCGATGATCGCGGGTGCCGCGATGGCTTTCAGCTCGGTATCGGTGGTCACAAATGCACTTCGATTAAAGAAGCTCTCGCTAGATAATTAAACCAAAATCGCACCAATGTGTTTAGCAGATAGAATTAACTTATCGCATATTATGAAGAATAAAACTCATTTATCTGCTTCGATCAACCGCCGCAAATTCATACAGCAACTCGGTGCTGGCGTCTTCGTCACTAGTTTAGGTGGCTTACTTCCGAGTCCTTCTTGGGCAGGCTCCCTTGGCCAAAGCCTGTTAGACTTGGATATCCGTAGGCGCTACGATCTGAACATCGCTTATATGCCTTTCCTCATAAACGGTAAAAAAGAGAGGATCCAAGCAACCGCGATTAACGGAACGGTTCCCGGCCCGCTGCTTCGCCTGCGCGAAGGAGACGATGTGCAGCTAAATGTGACAAATTCGCTGATGGATACCAAGCACTCTTCGATTCATTGGCATGGCTTGCTCGTCCCGCCAGATATGGACGGCGTGCCGGGAGTTAGCTTTGCAGGTATCAAGCCCGGTGAAACTTTTAACTACCGTTTCAAGCTCAAGCAGTCGGGCACGTATTGGTATCATAGCCATTCAAGTTTTCAGGAGCAGACTGGCACTTACGGTCCGCTCGTAATAGAGCCGAAGGAAAAAGAACCGTTCAAATATGACCGAGATTACACCGTAGTGCTCTCCGACTGGACGTCCGATGGCCCAGATGCGGCCTTCCGGAACATGACGATGAGCGACGGCTATTACAATTATCAGCAGCGCACAATTGGCGATTTCTTCAATGATGCAGGCGAGCGCGGCTTGAAGAAGACCGTAGCCGACCGCCTTGCATGGGGCAAGATGCGCATGAGTCCCGTAGATTTAGCCGGCATCACGGGTGCCGACTACACCTACCTGATGAACGGGCAAGCGCCCGATGAAAATTGGACGGCGATCTTTAATCCCGGTGAAACCATTCGTCTGCGCTTTATTGCAGCAGGCACGATGAGCATCTTCGATGTGCGCATTCCCGGCCTCGATATGCAGGTCGTGATGGTCGACGGAAAAGCAGTCAAACCTGTCGATGTCCACGAGTTCCGTATCAGTGCGGCTGAGACTTACGACGTTCTCGTCACTCCAAATAAAGATCAACCTTTCACCATTTTTGCGGAATCATTAGATCGTAGCGGCTATGCTCGGGGCACACTGTCTCCGCAAGTCGGCCTTTCGGCAGCGGTTCCTCAGTTACGCCCTCGCCCCGTGCGCAAACTCGACGATATGGGCATGGGCATGATGGATGATAAAATCTTCGGCGGTGGTAAGATGGATCACGCAGCCATGAAAAACATGAGCGGAGATTCTATGGCTGGCATGAAGGGCAGCCCGGCGACGACATCCACCGCAATCCCCGCCCCCGTCGGCCCCGAACCCTTTAAGCCAGAGGACAAGGTCAACACTGCCATGATCATTATGAATCCGCAAGATCGCATCGCCGAACCGGGTATCGGTCTCGGTGAAGACGGCTGGAAAGTCCTCACCTACGCCGACTTGATCAACGACTCGGGGCAACCTTACACACCCATGGTCGACCGCGAAATGACGATTAATATTACGGCCAATATGGAGCGTTCTATATTTTCCTTTGATGGTTTAAAGTATTCACAACAACCCGGACCGTATAACTTCCGCCACAACGAACGCCTGCGCTTATGGCTCGTCAACCATACCATGATGGAACACCCGATTCACCTCCACGGCATGTGGATGCAAATCGAAAACGGGCAACCGCACGACAAGATCCCCTACAAGCACACGATACTGGTCAAACCTGGCGAGAAAATCTCCGCTTTGATTACACCCATCGAAAAAGGCGACTGGGCGTTTCACTGTCACCTGCTTTACCACATGGACGCAGGCATGTTCCAAGTCGTTAGTGTCTCCTAATCTGAAAAGAAAGTATTTATAATGAATTACAAATTACCGATTCAAATGGGCGCACTAGCCTCCCTCTTGCTCTATTCAACCGCACATGCGCAGCACGAAGGCCATTCTCAGATGTCGATGGACATGTCTCAAGGAGACAAACCAGATGGAATGTCGATGGACATATCGCAATCGCCTCCAATGCGCTCGCCAACGGAGCAGAAGATTTCCAAGTATGCGCCCAAGATGGAAAACGACTTTGGTGAGCCCGTGCATGATAACATGCTTTTCTATTTTTTCAGTGGAGACCGCCTAGAATACCGATCCTTTGACGAGGGGGAGGCAGTTCTTTGGGATTTCCGGACATGGGTGATGAGCGACTACAATAAACTCTACTTAGAGTCCGAGGGCGAATGGTCGATTGACGATAATGCATTTGATAAAGCAGAAGGAAGACTGCTCTATGGCCATGCGATAGCACCCTTCTGGGATGTGCGCGGAGGCGTGCGCTACGATTTTGAGCCCGGCCCCGAACGAGCGTATGCCGTCCTTGGTATTTTAGGACTGGCTCCTCAGTGGTTTGAGGTCGATGCCAACCTCTACTTGAGCGACGAAGGAGACGTGTCTTTCAGACTTGAATCAGAATACGACATCCTGCTGACCCAGCGTCTGATCTTGCAACCCCGTCTTGAACTGGAAGTCTCTGCTCAGGATGTGCCTGAGTATAGCACCTATGCAGGTTTCACTGGCGTTGAAATCGAACTCAGGTTACGCTATGAAATCAGCCGCAAGTTCGCACCGTATATCGGGATCAGTTGGGAATCCGCTCTGGGCGAATCCGCCAATCGTATCGAATCTGGCGGTGGCGACCCCGCCACGACTTCGTTTGTTGCTGGCGTAAAATTTTGGTTTTAAAGCTGGCTCACGGGCAATCCGGACGCCGATTGCCATCCATCACACTATAGAAGAAAGTTGCCGACCCAGTAAGGATAATGATTCCGGTCAGCTCCAGCGCGAGCAGGCATTTCTCTAAAATGAATAGTTGCGGCACACCCAGAGCGGCCTGATGCGCCTTTAACTCACTGCTAGTAAAACTCTTGGCCTGAAAAATAAACATTAATTCAGGGAACCGGGATCCGACCCACTATCGGAGGAAATTTCAAATATTCTCCGATAGTGGGTTACTTGCCAAAAATAGCTCTTTCGTCTCAATTTTAGACTTACGCAAGTAAGCCAATAACGGGGAGAGCTGCACCCGCCCCCGCCGCATGGCACGGTCGAGCATCTCTCTAAACTCCGTTTTGTCGATCAAGCCGAGGCGCTTCGACTCTTGCCACGCCTGCACGAAGAGCACTTCCCAAGGAGCCAAAGCCCCGTCTGTATAATTTTGCCAAAGCAAGCCAGGGCGAACCACCACGAGTCCGTCTTCGAGCGAGAGCTTGCGTTGCACCTCTCCACGCGGCTTCTCAGCCACGGTGTAGCCCTCCGCCTTAAGATATTCGCAAACGGAGGTCACCGTATCGGTCTCGACCGTGACGAAGGTGACCGACAGACCCAACCAGTGCTGCAACTAGGGATGGTCGGCACACTGAAGGTTGGGTAGATGTTCCCGTTGTGACAACGGGTTCAATTGCGTGAGAGATTGTTTGGATGTAGCTGCCACTACGTTACAACGAAACACGAAGTCGGTTAAATACGAGCCAGACCTCTGCAGCTCACTGTTTGCCGCTACTGGATAACATCAGATAAACCAAACTCGACTCGGGAGCTAGAAGCTCCCGCTACGTTACGAAAAAGCCCCGACCATTTTGGTCGGGGCTTTGTGATTGGAATGTATTGCTTGGTTTGAGCGAAAGAATCTCCTGAGGAGATTACATCATGCCGCCCATGCCGCCCATACCACCCATGCCGCCCATGTCTGGCATACCGCCACCATGGCCGTCCTTTTCAGGTTCGTCGGTGATCATGCACTCAGTGGTGAGGAGCAGACCGGCAACGGAACCAGCATTTTGGAGGGCTGTGCGTGTGACCATAGTTGGGTCAACGATACCCGCAGCGAGCAGGTCAACATATTCGCCAGTGGCGACGTTGTAACCCATGGAGCCTTTGGACTTGAGAACTTCAGCCACGACGAGCGAACCTTCGACCCCTGCATTGGTGCAGAGTTGGCGGAGGGGCGACTCAATCGCACGGCGAACGATCCATGCACCGAGGGCTTCGTCGCCTTCGAGTTCAGCGGCAGCGGCTTCGATTGCCTTCGCAGCACGAAGCAGTGCGACACCACCACCGGGGAGGATACCTTCGGCGACGGCTGCGCGAGTTGCGTGCAGGGCGTCGTCGACGCGATCCTTCTTCTCTTTCATTTCCGGCTCAGTTTGTGCGCCGACGTTGATGACGGCAATACCACCAGCGATCTTAGCAAGACGCTCTTGGAGCTTCTCACGATCGTAGTCGGAGGTCGTTGCTTCGATCTGCTTACGGATCAATTTCACACGGCCTTGGATGTCAGAGCTCTTGCCACCGCCTTCGACGATGATCGTGCTGTCCTTGTCGATGGAGATGCGCTTTGCCTTACCGAGGTCGCTGAGCTGAAGATTCTCAAGCTTGATGCCGAGATCTTCAGTGATGCAACGACCGCCAGTGAGGACAGCGATGTCTTCGAGCATGGACTTGCGGCGATCGCCAAATCCAGGAGCCTTGACAGCGGCCACGTTAAGTGTGCCACGAAGCTTATTAACAACCAATGCAGCGAGGGCTTCACCTTCGATGTCCTCAGCGATGATAAGAAATGGCTTGTTCGTCTTGGCAACGATTTGAAGCAGCGGAAGGATTTCGTTGAGGCTGCTGATCTTCTTCTCGTGGATGAGGATGTGCGCGTCTTCGAAGTTCACTTCTTGTGCTTCCGCATCAGTGCAGAAGTAAGGAGAGAGGTAGCCCTTGTCGAACTGCATACCTTCGACGACGTCGAGGGATGTTTCGATACCTTTGGCTTCTTCAACTGTGATCGTGCCATCTTTACCAACACGGTCCATTGCGTCTGCAATGATGTCGCCGATCGTTGTATCCCAGTTAGCCGAAATAGTGGCTACCTGACGAATTTCTTCGCGGTCTTTCACCTTCTTGCTTTGCTTCGCGAATGCAGCCGTTGCCGCAGCAACTGCCTTATCGATACCACGCTTGAGGTAGATTGGGTTCGCACCCGCAGCTACGTTCTTGATGCCTTCACGGTAAACCGCTTCAGCCAGAACTGTGGCAGTGGTTGTGCCGTCACCCGCAGAATCTGCAGTCTTGGAAGCCACTTCGCGCACCATTTGTGCACCCATGTTTTCAAAAGGATCGGAAAGATCGATTTCTTTCGCGACAGTGACACCGTCCTTAGTGACAGTCGGTGCGCCGTATTTTTTGTCAATTAAGACGTTACGTCCCTTGGGGCCGAGTGTCACCTTCACTGCACGTGAAAGTGTTTCGACACCTTTAAGGATCTTCTTGCGAGCTGCTTCATCAAAGAGAATTTGCTTAGCCATAATATGTTATTTTATTTTTATATTTTAAGAGTTTAATGCGGACTGCACTTATGCAATCACACCGAGAATACTGTCTTCATCGATCAGGATGTATTCGACACCATCGACTTTAACAGCAGTGCCGCCGTATTGAGGAAGGAGAACTTTATCGCCTTTTTTGACATTGAAGGGAATGGCTTTGCCATCGTCATCCTTCTTGCCAGTGCCCAGAGCAATGACTTCCGCCTCCTGAGATTTTTCCTTAGCAGAATCAGGAATAATGATTCCGCCGCGGACTTGTTCGTCTTCTTCAATGCGCTTCAAAAGAACGCGTTCACCGAGTGGTTTGATTTTCATATTTTTATTTTATGTATGGTTTGTGGAGATTTATGTGTTAACAAAAAGCTGCGCTCGAACAGGATTGCCCGAGCGCGACTTGTTAAAGGTTATTTTTTATCGTCTTCGTCGACTACTTCGAAGTCGGCATCGACCGTATCGGCATCTTCAGCCTGCTTTGGCTCGGATTCAGCAGCCTCGCCCTCAGGAGCGGCGCCACCTTCGGCAGCTTGCGCCTTGTAAAGATCCTCAGCGAAAGACTGCATGATTTCCATGATCTTTTCCTTCGGAGCCTTAAGCGCTTCAGCGTCAGCTTCTTGGTTTTCGAGAACAGCCTTACCTTCGGCAATTGCGCCTTCGAGCTCAGTCTTCTTGTCTGCTGGGATCTTGTCACCGAGGTCGGTGATTTGCTTTTCAGCTTGGTAAACGATGTTGTCGAGTTCGTTGCGACCTTCGACGCAAGCCTTGAGGGCTTCGTCTTCCGCCGCGTGGGCTTCGGCTTCGCGCTTCAGCTTTTCGACTTCGTCCTTATCGAGACCGGAGGAACCAGAGATGGTGATCTTTTGCTCCTTGCCCGTGCCTTGATCCTTGGCGCTGACGTTGAGGATACCATTGGCGTCGATATCGAAAGTGACTTCGATCTGAGGCGTGCCACGAGACGAGGCAGGGATGCCGTCGAGACGGAAGTTACCGAGGATCTTGTTATCCTTCGCCATCGGGCGCTCACCTTGGAGGACTTTAATGTCCACCGCAGTTTGGTTGTCCGCATACGTGGAGAACGTTTGGCTCTTCTTGGTGGGGATCGTAGTGTTACGCTCGATCATAGCTGTCGCGACGGCACCCGCAGTTTCGATGGCCAGTGTCAGCGGAGTCACGTCGAGCAGAAGCACGTCGCGCACATCGCCTTGAAGAACGCCCCCTTGGATGGCAGCGCCAATGGCCACCACTTCGTCGGGGTTGACCCCTTGGTGAGGTGCCTTACCAGTTAGATCTTTAGCGATTTCTACAACCTTAGGCGCACGAGTCATACCACCGACGAGCACAAGCTCGCCAATTTCGCCGACAGTGTGGCCAGAGTCCTTCAGGCAAGCCTTGAAAGGAGCGATCGTGCGTTGGTAGAGCGCATCACAGATTTGCTCCAGCTTAGAGCGAGAGAGTGTGATGTTCAGGTGCTTAGGGCCAGACGCGTCTGCCGTGATAAACGGAAGATTGATGTCGGTGCTTTGAGTTGAGGAAAGAGCGATCTTGGCCTTTTCCGCTTCTTCTTTCAAGCGTTGCAGCGCCATCTTATCCGTGCGCAAGTCGATGCCATCGCTCTTTTTAAATTCAGCGATCAAGAAGTCGATCAAAGCGCTGTCCCAGTTATCACCACCGAGGTGTGTGTCACCGTTGGTTGCTTTAACTTCGAAGACGCCGTCGCCGATTTCAAGAATCGAGACGTCAAAGGTGCCCCCACCGAGGTCGTAAACTGCGATTACTTCGTCTTGGCCTTTATCGAGACCGTAGGCGAGTGCAGCCGCAGTCGGCTCGTTGATGATACGCTTCACTTCGAGACCAGCGATTTGACCCGCGTCTTTCGTCGCTTGGCGCTGCGCATCGTTAAAGTAAGCAGGCACGGTGATGACCGCTTCAGTGACTTTCTCACCGAGGTAAGCTTCGGCGTCAGTTTTCATCTTCTGCAAAATCATGGCAGAGATTTGCTCGGGGGCAAACTGCTCCTTCTTGCCTTTGACCTCACACTCGATGTAAGCGTCGCCGTTCTTGCCAGAAACGATCTCATACGGAAGGCTCTTAGCCTCTTCCTGCACTTCGTCGAACTTACGTCCGATAAAGCGCTTAGCCGAAAAAATCGTATTGCTCGGATTCGTCACCGCTTGGCGCTTAGCCGCCTGGCCGACGAGGCGTTCACCGCCCTTGGCAAACGCCACGACTGAAGGAGTGGTGCGTGCACCCTCCGAGTTTGGTATCACAACGGCTTCCCCGCCTTCCATGACGGACATGCAGGAGTTCGTTGTGCCTAAATCAATTCCAATTATTTTACCCATGCCGACTGGTAAGCACTCCCAATGCCAGCACGCATATACAATCTCAAATCATTGACTTACAAACATATATAAAACATATAGCGCAATCAGTGAAGATTTAGGCGAGAAAATAAACGCCAAGCTGTCACACATAGTGTCACAGTTCCAAACCAAGTGGCGCAGTTCTGTGACACCCGGTCCGGCACAGGATACAACTGCTTCATCTGCCGTCATATCCCAAGTCCCCCGGAACAGAGTTCCGGGGCTACGAACAAGTCTCAGCGCAGACGAAGTTGTCGGCGCTCGGCGATAAAGATCGGCAGCGAATACCACATAAAGAAAATCGAGATTAAACATTGGTAAACCTGCGCAAAACAACTGCGACTGCCAACTGCAACACTCATCGAACGACTCCATAACATGATCCAGCGAGTGCAGAAGCTCCGTAGGGGGTCGAAGCTCCGTAGGGGGTCATGTCGTTATGTTTGCAATTGGCAGCTCCAAAGAGGTTGGCAAATTGATATGTGAGAAACTACTCTCTATATGCGTGCCCTTCCCCTATTGAAT
>Ga0335398_10004239_pt1 | contig 20136 bp, 20 predicted proteins | sample BON03_FD_205742 | JGI IMG/M metagenome (GOLD analysis project Ga0335398, IMG submission 205742) | Freshwater microbial communities from Lake Bonney liftoff mats and glacier meltwater in Antarctica - BON-03 (spades assembly) (version 2) | ecosystem: Environmental > Aquatic > Freshwater > Ice >... | reverse complement strand
GCAATCGACCGCTTCATCGAACTGCACAACGAAGCAGATGCCAAGCCCTTCAAATGGCGCGCAAACCCGGACGAAATTATTGCTGCCAGAAATCGGGGGTTCCAATTGTTGGAATCAATCCACTAGAGAAGGCGCAAGAGACCTTCAACCTTCTGACGATCTTTTTGGATTTCATGTTCGGACAGCCGACGGAACTGGCGGTCGCCACCCTCGGCACGCCAAAGGGGAACGCAACGCTTCTGATGGGCGGAAAGCCCCACGCAAAGAAGCTGAAAACCTCTGATATTGCGACAGCGATCCGGCTGCACGGCGAAAAAGAAGGCAAGACCCCTCCGTTCGGCCAAGCAGAACTGGGCGCGGCTTTGCAGGCTTTCTGGGATGGGCGGGAAAAGCTCAGTCAACCAATGAATGTAGCGCTGAAGGCTCTACACTTGGAAAATGACATGCATTGGCGTTTGTTCGCCGTCCTTCCCACACTTGATAGGGTATTAAAGCCCGAGCAGACACCAGAAAGCATCAAACTCAACCAATCCCGAGATACCTTTCTTCAACTTGTTGCAACGGATGACGCGGCTTCCAACTTCTGCAAGAACTACATGAAGGAATTGCCAGCCGCAAGACTGCCCACCTTTGCAATGAAGCTTTCATACGTGCTCGACAGGATGCGCGCTGCAGGCTGGAATTTGCCGGAAGACACAGAAAATAACATCAAACGGCTCCGCAATGACCTTGCCCATACCGCAACTTCGGACAAAACGCCGCGTGATCAGCTATGGCCGCTGATGACGGCATCGGTCGCAATCCTGATCTTCCTGACCTGCGAAAGGCTGGGCATCCCGATCGAAAATGTCCGAACGGATATGGCCAGCAATTTTGGCGCAATCGGGCAAGCCATCAAAAGCTGACACAGGTTCCGTAAAAACAAAAAGGCCCGCCGGATCGCTCCGGCAGGCCAAATCCGTAGGATGGAGGTTTACCCCATCCTCCCTTTACAGCTTGGCCGCAACCGATTCCCAGTTGACCAGCTTGTCCAGGAAGTTGGTCAAGTAAGCCGGGCGCTTGTTGCGGAAGTCGATGTAATAGGAATGCTCCCACACATCACAGCCCAGAAGCGCCGTCTGGCCAAAGCACAGGGGGTTCACGCCGTTTTCGGTCTTGGTGACGCGCAGCGCGCCATCCTTGTCCTTGACCAACCACGCCCAGCCGGACCCGAACTGACCAGCACCCGCCGCCGAGAAATCTTCCTTGAACTTGGCAACCGAGCCAAACGCCTCGGTAATCGCCTTTTCCAAGGCTCCCGGCATGGCTTTGCCCGCTGGCCCCATCACGTCCCAGAACAAGGCGTGATTCCAATGCTGGCTGGCATTGTTGAAGATGCCATTTTGCGCAACCGAAGTGGCGTTATAGGTGCCAACAACGATCTCTTCGACCGATTTGCCTTCCCATTCGGTGCCGGCAATCAGCTTGTTGCCATTATCCACATAGGCTTTGTGGTGAATGTCGTGGTGATACTCAAACGTCTCTTTCGACATGCCAAGCGATGCCAGCGCATCATGGGCATAGGGCAGATCGGGAAGGGTAAATGTCATCGGTTCGCTCCTGATTGGACAATTCTTGTTGCGCCAGAAGTGGGTGTGGCGCGCGGAAGGTCAACCCTTGACAGGCCAATCAGTTCCCAACTGAGGTGCTTTCCGCCTTGCCTTTTGGAACGCCGCGATCAGCCTTTGATGGTCTTGCACTTGCCGCGCGCCAGATATTAGTTGGAATAGCGGCCCAAAGATCCCGACATCGACGCCGAAAGATCAGACTTGGTGATGGTCAACCGGTTGAATGGCTTGACATAGCGGTAATCGCCGCTGGTGGTGAAATTCCAGCTAAGGGTGGTGCGTTTGGTGTTGTCGGTATCGACCTTGGCCTGCACCGGCTTGCCAACAAATTCGTTCAGGATAGGGTCGTTCACCGTGGCTTCGGATGCGCCGTCTTTCAACACCAGCGCCACGACCGATGGCAACCAGCCCCTGTTCTTGGCCAATTGCTCGATCTGGCATTCGTAAACCGTATCAGCCAATGCCGGGGTGACAAGGCCAAGCGTGATTGCGGCGGCCAAACCAAGAACAGCGGAACGGACCGGAAATGCCATTCGGGAACCCCAACAATTGAACTGGCCAGATCATCCCCGGGCCAGCCCGCGCCGTCAAGCCGCGTCAAAGGGGCAAGAAACCCATAGTTCGGCCCCGCTAACCCCCTGAAATCGCGTGTAGGGCGCAAGCGTCTCGAAGGGGGCCGCTATAACTCCGACCCCGGCATGGCGGAATGGCTCAACAGCCCCATCACATACACCCCGACCGAGCGGAACGACACCAGCGTATAGCCCTGATCATCGCGCCAGAACGCCGCTGCCACTTGGGCCGCCCGCGTGCGGCGCAACTCTCCCGCAGCCATGCCGCCCAAATCCACCGGGCACAGTTTCGCAATCACTTGATCCGCCTTTGCGCCCTCAACCCGGAACACCGCCCGCGCGTCCGACACATCGGCGGCCAGATGATGTTCCGCCCCCATCGCCTTAGCAATCGCGGCCATTCCGGCGGCAACCTCGCCGTAAGGCAGCACCAGCAGATACTCATCTGGGCTCATCCAGCCGCAGCCACGATCCTTGGCCCATTCCATCCGTCGCTGTTCAGGCACCTTCACCCCAACCGCCGCCTTGATGGCCTTGTCCAACCCCTTGGCCCCCGGCTTGGCCCGCAAAGAGATCATGCCCAACGGCCCAATCTCGCGCACGCTCGCAAAGCCTTCAAACGTCGCACCACCCAGTGCTGATACCGCATCAGACATCCTGCTTCTCCCCCTTGGGGTCCAGGAACACCGGGTTCACCACCCGCGCCTTGACCGTGTCACCGCCAATGCGGGTAAACTCCACCACTTCGCCCATCCGCGCCGGCGCATGGCGCAAAAGCCCCATCGCGATGCCCTTGTTCAGCGTAGGGCTATAATAGGTCGAGGTGACGCGCCCTTGCACATTCCGCTGGCCGTTGGCGTTCATCCCATCGGCCACGATATAGGCGCCATCGGCGATAACCGATCCATCCAGCGTCTCGAACCCCGTCAGCTTCCAGCGATCCGGACTGGCCAGATAAGTCCGCGCCTGCCCCCGCTTGCCCAGATAATCCTCTTTCTTTTTCGAGATTGCCCAATCCAGCCCCAGATCCTGCGGGATCGCGGTGCCATCGGTCTCATCCCCGATCATGATAAAGCCCTTTTCCGCCCGCATGATATGCATGGCTTCGGTGCCGTAAGGCATCACACCATGCGCGGCTCCCGCTTTCACCAAAGCCTCCCACAACGCCCGGCCATGCCCGGCGGGCACGGCAATTTCATAGGAAAGTTCACCCGAAAAGCTGATCCGATGCACCCTCACTGGCAAACCGGCCAAAGTGCCGTCAGCAAAGGACATAAACGCCAACGCCTCTTTCGAGACATCCATGCCGCCCAAAGCCTCCAGCACCATCCGCGCCTTTGGCCCGGCAACCGCGATCTGCGCATATTGCTCGGTCACATTGGCGGTATAAACCTGCCAATCCCACCATTCGCATTGCAGCCAATCTTCCATCCAGCCATGGATCCGGTCCGCCCCACCCGAGGTGGTGTGGCACAGCCATGAATCCTCTGACAGCCGGATCACCACGCCATCGTCGGACAAAAAGCCCTGCTCATTGCACATCAAGCCATAGCGGCATTTGCCGATCGGCAAAGACGACATGACATTGGTGTAAAGCATATCCAGAAACTTGCCCGCATCCGGCCCTTTGACGATGATCTTGCCAAGGGTCGAGGCATCCAAAAGCCCGACATTTGCCCGCGTGTTCAGGATTTCGCGGTTAACGGCCTGTTCATGCGTCTCGCCAGCGCGGGGATAGCAATAGGGGCGGCGCCACAAAGCCACCGGCTCCATGTAAGCCCCGTTGCCTTCGTGCCATTCGTGGATAGGGCTGCGGCGCAGGGGTTGGAAGATATCACCGCGCGATTCCCCGGCCAACGCGCCCATGGTGACGGGCGTGTAAGGCGGGCGGAAAGTGGTGGTGCCGACGGCGGGAATGTCTTCATTCAATGCATCAGCTAACACCGCAAGACCGTTGATATTGCTTAGCTTTCCTTGATCTGTTGCCATGCCCAAAGTGGTGTAACGCTTGGTATGCTCAACGCTTTGATAGCCTTCGCGCGCGGCCAGTTGCACGTCGGACACCTTCACATCATTCTGATAATCCAACCACATTTTTGAGCGCAGCTTGATGTTGGCCCCCTGCGGCATGATCCAGACTGCCGCCATTGGGGCCTCAGTCACGGCTTCGGCTCTGCTTATTGGGCCTGTTTTGGCTTTCAGCCCCAAGGTTTTGACGACCGAAACACCCGCCTCTGCCGCGTCTGCCATTGCCGCTGCAGCCGTCAGAGCGCCGTTGCACGCACCTGCCGTGATAACCATCGCAGAGCCGTCATGGGTGATCGGCGGGCGCGCGGGATCGGGGCGGAACATGTGATGCGTGCGGTCCCATTCCAGCTTGCCGCCGCAATGACTCCACAGGTGAACAACCGGAGACCAGCCGCCCGACATGGCAACCGCGTCACAAGAAATCTCTTCCAAAACAGCGCCTTCACCAGCTTGCAGACCGATAGAGACCCCAGTGACACGCTTGCCACCCTTGACCTTGACGATGCCGCGGCCAGCCTCAACCCGGATACCCATGGCACGGGCGCGGGCGGGCAAAGCGCCGGTCAGTTCCGCGCGCGCATCGATAACGGCGGCCACTTCAAGGCCCGCCTCTTTCAGCGCAATCGCGGTGCGGTAAGCGTCGTCGTTATTGGTGACAACAACGGTGCGATCACCGGGGGAGACGCCAAAGTTCACCACATAATCGCGCACGGCGGCGGCCAGCATGACGCCGGGAATATCATTGCCCGCAAAGGACAAGGGGCGTTCAATAGCGCCAGTTGCAGTCAGGATCCTGGCCGCACGAATGCGCCAGACCCGCTTGCGCGGACGGCCATCGCCGGGGGTGTGATCGGCAATCCGCTCTTCGGCCAGCACATAGCCATGGTCATAAACCCCAGCCCCCATGCACCGCGCCTTGAGCGTGACATTGTCCATCTTTTCAAGAGATTCCAGCGTGGAGTTAATCCAATCCTGCGCCGGAGCGCCGTTGATCACATCCCCATCCACGGGCGCACGCCCCCCCCAATGCGGGTTTTGTTCCAGCACCATCACGCGCGCACCTGCAGCGCCTGCGATCAGGGCTGCTTGCAGGCCCGCAATGCCGCCGCCAACAACCAGCAAATCGCAAAACGCGTAAGCATGTTCATAGCGATCAGCATCCGCCTCTTTTGGAGCTTTGCCCAAGCCCGCGGATTGGCGGATGATCGGCTCAAACACATGTTTCCACGCGGCGCGGGGGTGGATGAAGGTTTTGTAGTAAAACCCACCCGGCAGGAACCGGGCAAGGGCGTTGTTGACCACACCCACATCGTATTCCAAGGACGGCCAGTGGTTCTGGCTGGTGCAGGTCAGGCCCGCGAACAGTTCCGTGGTGGTGACGCGCTGGTTCGGTTCAAACCGATCACCCTGCCCCATGTTGACCAAGGCGTTCGGCTCTTCAGCGCCAGAGGCGACAATGCCGCGCGGGCGGTGGTATTTAAAGCTGCGCCCGACCAGCATCTGGTCATTGGCCAAAAGGCCAGAGGCCAGCGTATCGCCCGCATAGCCCTGCATTCTCTTGCCGTTGAAGGTGAAGTCCACCGCCGCTGCGCGGTTGATCAGCCGGCCGCCTTTGGACAGACGCGTGCTCATTTGAAACCCTTCCAGTCGGGCCGCTTGGCCTTGATCTTTTTGATGATATCAGCGGGCGGTGCCCCGGTTTGGGCTGCATATGTGCCAAACACCTCCAGCGTGGCGGTGTCGCGGGCGGCCAAAAACCACTTGCCGCAGCCATAGGCATGACGCCAGCGTTCAAAGTGGACGCCCTTGGGGTTTTTGCGCGCGAACATATAGGCCTCGAATTCTTCATCCGAGGCACCGGGGCCAAAGCGCTTGAGATGCGCCTCATATCCGGGGGCGAGTTCGGTCTCGTCGGCCATCACGCCGCAGCAGGGGCATTCCAAGATCAGCATGTCATTAAGCCTTGATACTCTCTTCGCGCCAACGCGAATTGAAGTGGATCGGAACTGAGAACCCGACGGAATGAAGACTCTCTTGCTTACTTTCCTTCGAAGCACTCACATCAAGTTTGCCCGAAATAACCGAAACGATAGTTCCAGCAATGGATGCAGAACCCGCAGCGGCAGCCTTATTTTCTGCCTGCAGTGCAATCGAAAACTTTACCAACTGTTCACCGTGTTGAACGTCTTTTTCTCCAACCGAACCAAGGGCTATTGGAATTCCTTTCCCTTTTTTTGATGCGTCCTGTGCGGCTGCAACTCCAAGCGAAATAGAAATTAGCGTTTGAGCCACAAAGTCCTGAAGGGAAACTCTATCCATCAATGCGCCACCCCGGCGGCCACGCTCTCATCAATGAACTGGCCCTCCTTGAAGCGCCACATGTTGAAGGCCTCGGCCAGCGGCCCCGGCTCGCCTTTGGCCATCAACTCCGCCATCGCCCAGCCGGACCCCGGAATGGCCTTGAACCCACCCGTCCCCCAACCGCAGTTGATGAAGCAGTTCCCCAGCGGCGTCTTGGAAATCAAAGGCGAGCGGTCGCCCGTCATATCCACAATCCCGCCCCATTGGCGCAGCATTTTCAGCCGCGACAGCATCGGAAAGGTCTCCACCAAAGCCCGCAGAGTTTCTTCGATGTGGTGGAAAGACCCGCGCTGGGTAAAGTTGTTGAATCCGTCGGTGCCGCCACCAATCACCATCTCGCCCTTGTCAGACTGGCTCATATAGCCGTGCACGGTATTGGCCATCACGACCACATCCATGCAGGGCTTGATCGGCTCTGACACCAGCGCCTGCAAGGCAACCGCCTCAATCGGCAGGCGGAACCCGGCCATCTCGGCCAACTGGCCCGAATGACCCGCCACAACCATGCCCAGCTTGTTGCAGCCGATAAAGCCCTTGGCGGTGTCTACGCCAACAACCTTGCCACCCTCAGAGCGCACGCCGGTGACTTCGCAATTCTGGATGATATCCATGCCCATCTCTGAACAGGCCCGCGCGTAGCCCCAGGCCACCGCATCATGCCTACCGGTGCCACCACGGGCTTGCCACAGGGCGCCGAGCACCGGATAGCGCGGCCCGTTGATGTTCATGATCGGGCACAGCTCTTTCACCCGCTGGGGGGAAATGAATTCCGTTGTCACCCCTTGCAGCGAATTGGCGTGCTGGGTGCGCAGGTATCCCCGCACCTCATGGTGCGTTTGCGCCAGCATCATCACGCCACGCGGTGAGAACATGACGTTATAGTTCAGATCCTGCGACAGCGTCTCATAAAGGCTGCGCGACTTTTCATAGATCGCCGCCGACGGGTCTTGCAGATAGTTCGACCGGATGATGGTCGTATTCCGCCCGGTATTGCCGCCGCCCAGCCAGCCCTTTTCGATGATGGCCACATTGGTCAGCCCGTGGTTCTTGCCCAGATAATAGGCTGTTGCCAAACCATGGCCGCCCGCGCCCACGATAATCGCGTCATACTTGGCCTTCGGCTCAGGGCTGCGCCAGGCGCGCTCCCACCCGGTGTGATGGCGCAGCGCCTCGCGGGCAATGGCAAAGACCGAATAGCGCTTCATCGTGGCGTCTCCCGGGGAAAATGGGGCAAGGGCGTGCCCCCTATTGGAACAAGCGACGTTTAAACCCGCAACCACAGGCGGCACAATCAGGAAAAAAAGCGACATGCGGCGATATGCCGGAGCGATAAACGCGGCTTTGCGGCGGCAAGGCCTTTTGCCCAAGGCTATGAGAGGTTACATCAGCGCCGACACGCGGCCAAAGACAGATGGGCACAGGCATGGAAACGACTTGGTTTTGGATCATCGCAGTCGCGCTTGCAGCGGGGGTCGCGGCTTGGCTGATCCGCAGCATGACCCGCGCGCATGACGCCGCTGCCCCCGGTGCCGCCAAGGATGTCGAGGTTTACAAAGATCAATTGGCCGAAGCCGACCGCGATCTGGCCCGTGGCACTTTGTCTGACGCCGATGCCGCGCGGGTCAAAACCGAAATCGCCCGCCGTTTGCTGGAGGCCGACCGCACCCTTCAGGCCCAGACCGCCACCGCAGCCCGGGCGCCGTCGCGCACCTCCGTCTGGATTGCGATGGCGTTGGTGGTCGCGGCAATTGGCAGCACCTTTTTGATCTACAGCCGGATTGGCGCGCCATGGTACTCCGACTTGCCCCTTGCCCAGCGTCTGGCAGACGCCGATACGGCCATGGCCAACCGCCCCTCGCAAGCCGAGTTTGAGGCCGCCGCCCCAACTTTCGTTCAACCCCAGATCCCGGATGACTTCGCCGCCCTCATGGACCAACTGCGCGCCGCCGTTGATCCGGCCACCGCCACCGATCTGACCGGGCTTGGCCTGTTGGCCCAAAACGAAGCCAGACTTGGCAATTTCACCGCTGCCATCGCCGCCCAAACCCGGCTGATCGCGGTCAAGGCCAAGACGGCCACCGCTGCCGACCATACGGCCTTGGCCGAGATCATGATCTTTGCCGCCGGTGGCATGGTGTCTCGGGAGGCCGAGGAAGAGTTGAAAAAGGTGCTGACGCTGGACCCGGAAAATGGCGAGGCGCGGTATTTCTCGGGGCTGATGTTCGTGCAGGGCGGGCGGTTCGACCGTGGCTTTGCGCTGTGGCAACCGCTGGTAGAAAACAGCCCGCCCGATGCCCCCTGGTTGCCCGATCTGCGCGCACAGATCGAAGATGTCGCCTATCTGGCCGGGGTGAACTTTACCCTGCCCGAAGGCATGAAAGGGCCCAGCGAAGACGACGTCACCGCAGCCGCCGAAATGACCCCCGAAGAGCGTCAGGCGATGATCGAAGGCATGGTGAACCAGTTGTCAGAGCGTTTGGCCAGCGAAGATGGCGAGGTCGAGGATTGGAACCGCCTCATCCGGTCTCTGACTGTGCTGAACCGGATGGAGGAGGCGCAATCAGCCTATGACGAATCGCGCAAACGCTTCAAAGGGCGGGCGTCAGAGCTGTCCTTCCTGCGGCTGGCGGCGGTCGAATCCGGGTTGAAACCGTGATCTGCGACGATCTTGCCAGCTTCGCCGCCACCCTGCCCCGTTCTGGCAGCCTTGCGGGTCTCGATCTGGGCACCATGACCATCGGCGTCGCCATTTCAGACCTGCGCCGCTCTGTCGCCTCACCGACCGAAGTGATCCGCCGGGTGAAATTCACGGAGGACGCCAACCGCCTTTTGGCCTTGCTGACCAGCCGCGAGATTTGCGGCATCATACTTGGGCTGCCCTTGAATATGGACGGATCTGAGGGCCCGCGCGCCCAATCCACCCGGGCGTTTGCGCGCAATCTGGAACGGCTGACGCCGCTGCCCATCAGCTTTTGGGACGAGCGCCTGTCCACCGTTGCGGCAGAAAGGGCACTCCTGGAGGCGGATGCGTCGCGAAAGCGTCGTAAAGAGGTTATCGATGCCGTCGCGGCAGGCTATATTCTGCAAGGCGCGCTGGACCGTTTGGGGTATCAACAGCGCCAATCGCAAGGGGATTATTCTTGAAAGACGACGTCTGGAGCCGTGATGAGATCCAATCGCCTTGCGTCAAGCTATGCGTAGTTCACCCGCAAGAGCGGATCTGCGTCGGCTGCCTGCGCTCCATCGATGAGATCACAAGTTGGTCACGTCTAAGCCATGAGGCCCGCGCCGCCATCATGGAAGAATTGCCCGCACGCGCGCCGCGCATCGCCAAACGCCGCGGCGGCCGCATGGCCCGGTTGGCCCAGGACTGACCGATCGCCCGATTTGCCCTTTTCCAAATACTCCCGCCGGACGTTCCAGCGGCTGGGTCAAATGCCGTCTTCGGCCAACCAATCAGCCACACCCGCCATCTGCGGCCGCAGATAGGCAATCATCCGCCCCTCCTCCGGCGCCCGTGCCCCCGCGCCCCAAGGGGCGACGCCATGGATGGTCATCCGGTGCAACAACGTCGCTTGCCCCGGCAAAACCGGCACTTCCACCCGGCGACATCGGGCGAACACCTCGGCCCGTGCGGCACGGTACACCCCCGTAAGATCGGTCTCGCCCATCCGTTCCGGGGCCACCCCTGACAACGCCTCCTGCAAGGCTGAGCGAAGGATCAGATGGCTGCCCTCCCACACCACAAGCGGCGAAGCAGCGGCGTCACAGGCATTCAACGGCAGGCCCAAGATCCAGGCATGCGGTTCTTGCAGCATCCGCAAACGCTGCGGCCCCATTGGCAACAGCCCGTCCAGATGGGCGGCATCGCGGCGCTGGCGAAAGCCAAAAGCCGCCGCATCCTCGCCCTCCCAAGGCTCCGGATAGCCGGGTCGCACGACAGACAGTTGGGCCGCATGCAAGGCGCAAGGCACCAGCGGCAGGGCCTCCCACGGAAAGGCCACGCCGCCCACCGCCCCGTCCAGTCCGTTTGGCAAAGCATCCACCCCAACGAACCAAGTGCCGCCACAGCGCCAAGGCTCGGAACTGGTGGCCACCACCGCCAACGCCACCGGCAAAGCCGCCGCCGCCCACTGGGCAATCGCAGGGTGCGGCCCGATCCGCTGCCAGCCCGCCCCGCTCACCACAGCACCTTGCGCAGCATGTTCAGCGCCACCAGCGTCAAAAACACTGCAAAGGCCCGTTTCAACGGCTTGGGGTTCATCGAATGCGCCAGCCGCACCCCGTAGGGCGTGGTCAGCAAGGTGGTGCCAATCACCACCAAAAACGCGGGCAGGTTCACTGCGCCAAATGTCAAAAGCGGCGCGCCCTCAACTTTCACCAGCAAAAAGCCTATCACCGACGGCACCGCGATCAAAACCCCAAAGCCCGAGGCCGTTGCCACCGCCCGGTGAATGGGCACGCCGAAAAGCGTCATCAAGGGCACGCCAAAAGTGCCGCCCCCAATCCCCATCAGCGCCGAAAAGAACCCCACACCAGAGGCCAGCGCACCCCGCACCACGCCTTTGGGCATCGCCTCACCCAGTCGGGCCGTATCGCGGCCAAAGGCAATCCAGAGGCCCGCAAGCCCCGCCAACACCCCGAACACCGCCTGCAACGCCACAGACGGCACCCGCGCGGCCACCGCCACGCCCAGAACCGAGGCCCCGATCAACCACGGTGCCCATGTCTTCAGCACCTCCCACTCCACCGCGCCCCTGCGGTTATGCGCCGACAAGGACCGCACTGAGGTAACCACAATCGTGGCCAATGATGTCGCCACGCAAATCTGCATGATCTGCCCATCGCCGTAGCCAAGCGCCTGAAAGGCATAGAAAAACGCAGGGACCAAGACGATGCCACCACCAACGCCCAGCATCCCGCCCACCACGCCGGCAAAGCCGCCGATCACGATCAGGGCGGCCACCATCGGCAACAATGTGGACATCTCGGGGATCATCTGACTCTCCTGTCTGGGTCAAACCGTCTTAACCCCCGCCCGCAACAGGAGCCAGCCCTTTGTAGGACTAGGCGGCCTGCGTGCTGACCCGTTCCAAAGCCCGAAAGACCACCTCTGGCCCAGCCCCCTCACGGCTGACTTCGGTCGATAGCACCTGCCGCCAGCCCCGCGCGCCGGGCAGGCCGTGAAACAGGCCCAGCATGTGCCGGGTGATCTGATGCAAGCGCCCGCCCGATGCCAGATGCGCCTCGATATAGGGCAGCATGGCGTGAACGATAGCCATCCGGTCGGGGGCATGATCCACACCCCACAAAGCATCCGCACCGATCAGCACCGCCCCCGGATCGTGATAGGCAGCCCGGCCCAGCATCACCCCATCCAAGCCCCGATCCAACAGCGCCCGCGCCTGATCCAGACTGCTGACCCCGCCGTTCAGGCAGATGGTCAAATCAGGAAACCGCGCCTTCATCGCCAGCACCAGATCGTAATCCAAGGGCGGAATCTCGCGGTTTTCCTTCGGGCTCAACCCCTTCAGCCAGGCTTTGCGGGCGTGAATAATGAAATGGCGCACTCCGGCCACTGCCACCGTCTCGATGAACTTTGGCAGCACCTCCTCGGGCACCTGATCATCCACCCCGATCCGGCATTTTACGGTTACCGGCAGATCCGTCTCACGTTGCATCGCGGCGACACAGGCGGCCACCAGCGCAGGCCGCTCCATCAACACGGCACCAAAACAGCCCGATTGCACCCGGTCTGACGGGCAGCCGCAATTCAGGTTGATCTCATCATAGCCCCAACCCTGTGCTGCCCGCACGGCTGCGGCCAGCTCCAGCGGGTCCGATCCGCCCAGTTGCAAGGCCACCGGATGTTCAGCGGCGCTGAAATCCAAAAGCTTGGCCCGCGGTCCATGGATCACAGCAGGGGCCGTCACCATTTCCGTATAAAGCATGGCGCGGCGTGTCATCATGCGGTGAAAGACCCGGCAGTGACGATCTGTCCAATCCATCATCGGCGCAACGCTCAGACGATGCGCGCCATAAACTCCGTTTTTTATTGATAATTCAGTCATATATAGAAGATCTCACTCGGTCGCATTTGGTGTCATTTTGGCATATTTGGGCCGACACATCCCCATCGGTAGTCCTCAGGACACCCAAAATCTTGTCGAGAACACCTGAAATCGGCTCAATCGTCGAACGAAACCGCAAGGATGGCACGATCAGCTACCCTGCACGGACCTTTATAAAGTCCAAGGGCCGGATCGTCCATCAGTTGCGTCCAGCTTTGATCGACTGACCACGGCGCAGACGTGGCGATGCGCCGCGAAAGAGAGCTTCAAGCTCTTGGCGGCGGCGATATCGGTCGCACCAAAGCCCAGGTGCTGCGCAAAATCCGCGAGGCGCTTGCCATCAGCGATATCCCCTGCGACGCACTTCGGCCCCGTGACATCACCGACTTCGCCCGGACCCTGTCGAAGGGGAAATCCCCGTCGACCGTTCAGAATTATCTCAGCCACCTAAGTTCCGTTCTGTCGATAGCACGAACAGCTTGGGATTACGACATGAACCGCGATGTGGCACAGGACGGGATCACCGCTGCGCGCCACCTTAAGCTTGCAGGGAAATCCCAATCCCGCACCCGGCGCCCAAGCCTTGACGAGATTGACCGCCTCTTGGCGCATTTCATTGAGACCCACACCCGAGACAAGCGCAGTCTACCCATGCACATCGCAATGACCGATCCTATGTTTTCATCACGTCGCCAAGAGGAAATCAAGCGGCTCACTTGGGAAGATTTCCACGAGGCCGACATGACCCAGCTGGTGCGCGATATGAAGCATCCTGGACAGAAGAAAGGCAACGACGTCAGATGCGAAACGCCCCCGGAGGCCTTGCGCGCAATGCGGCTGCAACTTCACCGTAAGGGAAAAATATTCCCCTACAACTCAGACACGGTCAGCCGCAGGTGTACCTTCGCCTGCAAGTTCCTCGATATCGATGATCTGCACTTTCACGATCTTCGCCATGAGGCAGTGTCAAGGGTGTTCGAGATGGGGAAAACAATCCCGCAGGCCGCAGCCGTTTCGGGACATCGTAGCTGGCAATCCTTGCAGCGATACACCCATCTTCGGAAAACGGGCGACAAGTATGATGACTGGGCTGGATGGGAGTGTTTGGAGAAACGGTAGGCTATGTGACTACGGCGTCTATACAAGGGTAGTGTTGGTTGCGGGAGCTCGGTTTGGACACTGTTTCGCAAAAATGACGGAAAGCCGGATCGGAAGGTAAGGCAAACCAATGCCGGGCCAAGGATGCATGGTGTCAGACTGCTGGGCCAACGCTTCGCCGCTCGGAGGGTCACCCGGCAGGTTGCCAAGGCTCAAACCCGCATGGCCGTGCTGAACAGCTTCACCGCGCTTGGAACACCGATTACTGAAGTCGTGGGATGGTTCCGTCCAGGGAAAGGGGGGCCTCAGTCATCAAGCGATCAGTGCATCAGAGTCCCGGGCAGGGGATATCGGGGCGGCTGATTGTTGGCCTTTTGTTGATCGGCTGCTCATAGCGTGCTACCCAAAGGCAACATGCGAAGGGCGAGCGCCATGGTCTCTTTCCATCAAAGACGTCGGATATTGGCAGGCCTGGTGCGCTCGGGGCTCTGGCGCTCGATGCAGGACCGGGTCTGGCACAGCCCCCCGGGCGCACACTGATTATCGGGGCGGGGCTTGCGGGTCTGGCGGCGGCGCGCACCCTGCAAGATGCGGGCCATGCCGTCACCGTGCTAGAGGCGCGCGGGCGGATTGGTGGGCGCATCCACACCTCGCGGCTTTGGCGGGGTCTTCCCATGGATCTGGGGGCGAGCTGGATTCATGGGCAAACCGGAAACCCCTTGACGAAGTTGGCCCGCGCAGCCAGCGCGCCCGTTGTGGCCACCCGCTATACATCTGCCGTTTTGCTAGACCAAGACGGGGCCGTGATCGACCCCGATCTGCGCCCGGCGGAAACCCTTTTGTGTCGGGCGTTGAGGGCGGCTGACCGCTTGGAACAGGACATATCTGTTTTGCATGCCGTTGAGGCATCGCCGGATTGGCAGCGCGCCGATGCAGATCTGCGGCGGTTGGTCATGAATCTGGTCAACAGCACGCTGGAGCAGGAATACGGCAGCCCCGCACGTCTGCTTTCCGCGTGGCATGGGCAAGACGCATCGGAGTTTGGCGGAGAGGATGTGCTGTTTCCCGGTGGGTTCGACCAGATACCCACCCATCTGGCGCGGGGCCTCGACATCTCCCTGAAGGCCGAGGTGGCGCAGATCGCGCCGGGTCAGGTGCGTCTTGCCGATGGCAGCCTGATTGCGGCGGATCGGATGGTCTGCACCCTGCCACTGGGTGTTCTGCAATCGGGCCGTCTGCGTTTTTCCGACCCGTTGACGCCCAGCCGACAGGCGGCCATCGACAGGCATGGCATGGGGCTTTTGAACAAATGCTGGCGGCGGTTTGACCGTGTGCATTGGCCCTATGACGTGGATTGGCTGGGCTGGATGGGGCCACGCACCGGGTTTTTGGGGCTAATGGGTGTCGCTGGCACGGGGCTTGCGCGCGCCCGTGCTTTTGGGCTTCAACGCCGCCGATCCGGCAACCGAAGTCGAAGGGCTAAGCGACCGGGCCACCATAGCCTCCGCCACCGAGGCCCTGCGCGCCATGTTCGGTACCCGGTTTCCGGCCCCGGTGGCCGCCCAGATCACGCGTTGGGGGCAAGACCGTTTCGCTTCGGGCAGTTACAGTTTCAACGCCCTGGGCACCAACGCCACCACACGGCGTGCGCTGGCCGGCCCGGATTGGGACGGGCAGCTTTGGGTCGCGGGCGAGGCCGCATCTGCCGACTATTTCGGGACAGCCCATGGCGCGGTGATGTCTGGACATCAGGTTGCGCGCGACGTGTTGGCGCGCGGGTAACAGCCCGCGTCATGCCTTCAGGATTGCTGGCTCTGACCACCCGACCGCGTCTGCTGCAGAAACCGCCAGACCAGCACCACCCCCGCCAGCCCCAGTGCGATGACAAAACCCGCCCAGATGCCCGATGGGCCCATGCCGCCCGGATGCGCCAGCACCCAGCCCAGCGGCAACCCCAGCACCCAATAGGCCCCGAGTGAGACCATGGCCGGAAAGCCGGTATCCGACAGCCCGCGCAAAGCGCCCGTCATGGTGGATTGCACCCCATCCATCACCTGCGCAAAGGCAAAGACGAAAAAGATGGCGGCGGCAATCGTGATCACCTGCGGGTCCGGCGTGATCCAGCCTGCGACAGTCCGGCCATAGAGCGCCAACAAGATTGCCGCCGCGGACAGCCAGACCGTGCCCAGCCCCAGCGCCGCCCATGTGATCGGGCGCAAGGCATCGGTATTGCCCGCGCCGCGCTCTTGCGCCACTCGGATCGCGACCGCCCCCGACAACCCCAACGGCACCATGTAAAGCAGGCCCCCGACCGACATCGCCACCTGATTGCCCGCCAGCGCCACAGCACCAAAGGTGCCGATCATCAGAGTGGCCACCGCCATGGCCCCGGTTTCGGCCACATACATCAGCCCCAGTGGAGCCCCCTCACGCGCGACCGAAGCCATCTCGGCCTTTGAAAGTGCTGCGCGCAGCCGCAACCGCCGCATCGACTTTGCCCGCCGCCAAAAGGCCCATGCCGAAAGCAGCGCCAGCGCCTCGGCCACCAGCGAGCCAATCCCCGCTCCGGTCAGGCCCAGTTGCGGCAAGGGGCCGATCCCCCAGATCAGCGCATAATTCAGGGGAATGTTGATGATCACCGCCAGAAACGCAAAGCCGGTGCCAAGCCAGGGGCGGTTCACTGCCTCGAAGGCGGATTTGAACACGGTCAGGATGGCAAAGGGCACCATCAGCAGTGAAATCGTCACCCAATAGGGAAACATAATCGCCAGAACCTCGGGCGGTTGGCCCAGATAGGGCAGCAGCGGCCAGACCGACAGCATCACAGCCGTGCCCGCGAGGCCAACACAGGCCCCCAATGCCAATCCATTGCGCAAGATCACCGGAATGCGCCGCCCCAGCCCCGCGCCATGGGCAGAGCCCACTCGCACCGATAGCGCCGACAAAAGCCCGTAGATCGATGCCCACAAAATCACCGCCACCGCATTGGTGATCCCCACCGCCGCCAGCGGCAGCGCCCCCAGCGGGGCCAGCATCACCGCATCTGTCACGCCCAGCAACGTCGATGCGCCCAACCCCGCCACGATCGGCACGGCGAGGGCCAGAACCGCCGGAATTTCGCGGCGGATCGTGGAAATGACTGCCATCATGCCTCCGGGCTTTGGATGAACTGACCGTTTATGCAGGTGGCGCTATCAGGTATGGGGACCATGTCAACGGGTCGAAGGGCACTTGCCCCCCACGAGAGGCTGGCGCCGCATGCCGTTTCGTTACAGCGCGGTCGGCCAACCGGTCCGAGACTACATTGGATTTTATGCGCTACCTTCGGTTACACCCTAGTCAGTTTTTTCGTATTGTATGCTCAGAGGTATGATGGGTCCGGGTCACATGCGCGTGTTTTTGAAGAGGGTCGCGGCCCTCGTTGGTTTTGTGGCCGCGCTGTGGGCTATTCAGACAGTCAATTGGGCGACCGGCGACGCTCTCAGCACCACCTTTGGACTTATCCCAAGGCATCTGATCGGGCTTGATGGTATTGTCGGCATGCCCTTATTGCATGGCAGTTTCGCGCATTTGATCGCGAATACACCGCCCCTGCTGTTATTGGGCACGCTGCTGGCCGCAACTGTCACGCGCGGCCTTGTGGCGATGAACATGGTCGTGATCGGCCTAGGAGGCACATTGGTTTGGCTTTTTGGCAGTTCGGCCATTCACATCGGCGCATCCGGGTTGGTGTTTGGCTGGTTCGGCTTTCTGATCACGCGCGGCTTTGTAGACCGCTCAGTCGTAACGCTTGGCGCGTCGGTTCTGGTCGGGGTGGTCTATGGCTCGATCATCTGGGGCGTACTGCCGGGTCAGCCCGGTGTTTCCTGGGAGGCACATCTGTTTGGCGCAGTTGCAGGCATCGCTGCGGCCTTTTTGATACGCGCGCCCCTTCATGCGCCCCGCCTGCGTGATGTCGATCTTCTGTAACAAACCTTAAGCGGGCGGCCCCGGTTCGGACAGTCGAGCTGATGCAATGCCTTTACAAAAGGGGCCATGCAAACGGGACGCGGCAATCTAAGACAACTTATGTGCGAGAAAACCGGGATCATGATGCCACTTTCCAGATATTCCAACGACGATAACACCACTTTGATTTCGGATCAGACCAGTTGAACAGCATCTGGGAAACTGATGGTTTGAACTAAGGGCAATCTGGTGTGGGCAGAGGTTTCACTTCCCGCTGCTTCCCTGTCAGGCTTATCAAAATGAAGAACGGTTCATGAAATTTCGCTTTGGTTTCAACTCAAAAAGCATCTTTCGTGCGTTCCCGATACTGGCGGCAGTCACCGCTGCGTCTTCTGCGTCCGCGCATTCCGAACTTCGCGGATCAGTCCCCGCCGCCGGGGAAGTGCTGGATTGCGCGCCAGCCAATTTTGAGCTGCAGTTTAACGAAGGGGTGCAGTTGACCGCGCTGCGCTTGCATCGGCTGGATGGTGCCGAGATTGAGCTGCCACGCCGCTCAATCCGTGAGGCAACGATTGAGACCATCGACCTGCCGCCGCTGGAACCCGGCGAATTCCGGGCCGAATGGCGTATCATCTCGCCGGACGGCCTTGCGGTTGGCGGGGCCATTCCATTCAGCGTCTCGGGAGAGTGCCGTCCATGATCCTTGAATATCTGCAACCAGATCCGTCTTTTCTTGACGGCATCAGCGTGGTGGTGCGCGCGTTTTACTACGCAGCGACCATCGGCGCAGCGGGTCTGGCATTCTTTGTGATCGGATACGGCCACCGGTTGCGGCCTGCTGAGGTAACGCGGCTGCATCGCACCCTCTTGGGCGCCATCATCGCAGGGCTGGCCCTGTCGGTTGGCGCGCTGGCACTAAGAGTATTGGTGCTTACGGCTGGGGCCAGCATGACGGACAGCGCCGTCTGGGAAGTCATGATGCGCTCGCGCATCGGCGATTCCTTCTGGATGCGGTGCGTGGGCCTGTTCCTCCTTTTTGCCGTGACGATGCCCTGGCGCGCAGGGCCTGCAATCGCTGCGGTGGGTGCGGTGCTTGTGCTTGGGTCTTATGCGGCGATGGGGCACTCAATGCTCTTTCAGCCACGGCAAGAAATCGCGGCGCTGGTGGTCCTGCACCTAGGCGTCGTGGCGTTTTGGGTTGGTTCGCTTTTGCCGCTCCTTTCAGTGGCGCAGCGTCCCGATGGCGCGGAAACCGCGGCACTGCTGCACGATTGGAGCCGCGCGGCGACGGTCGCAGTGGTGGGTATGATTGCAAGCGGTGTCCTGCTGACCTGGTATCTGACCGTCCGTTTGGACCTGATCTTCGAGGCATGGCATGGCTGGGCGCTCGCAGCAAAGGTCATGGCTGTGCTGGCGGCCCTCGCACTGGCCCTGTCGAACCGGCTGCGCCACACCCCGGCGCTGGCACAAGGCCAACCTGGGGCCGGGGCACGGCTCGCATCCTCCATCCGCCTCGAGATCATTTTGGTGCTGTTTGCCTTCTACTTCGCAGCCGAAATGGTCTCTGTGCATCCGATTGACTACGGCCACAGGGTGCAAAACTGAGGTGCCCCTGAAATGAGGGCTGCCCGCGAAGTTCGAGCCATTTGTTAAGATGGATTTCTGTGGTGGCAGAGATGATCCGGAATAATCAAGGGCAACAACCGCGCGCCACAACGCATGGCCAACAGTGCGCTTAAGGCGATCTGAAAAGACCTGGCGCTGTGAAAGCTGTCAAAGATTTCGATTGGCCGGAACGAAACTGCCTGAACATGATGATGGTATCCCGCTGCTTAGGACCCTCTGCCGGAAACCACCAATAGAATTGGATGGGCAGGCCAAGCCTGACCTGCCCGTGCCGTCAAGCTCACTGACCGCGCGCGGCGAGCCAGGCATTCATCTGGCCGATCTCGGTCTCTTGCGCGGCAATCACCGCTTCTGAGAGGGCGCGGATTTCGGGGTCTGTGCCGAACTCTAGCTGCACCTTGGCCATGGCCACCGCTGCCTCGTGGTGCGGGATCATGCCTTTGACAAAGTCCACGTCCGCGTCGCCGGTGTAGGGGATCATCATATCCGTCATCATCACATCCATCGCGGCGGCATAAGCCACCACAGCCGGGTTATCAGCAAGCTCGGGCGGGATCATCGTTGACGCTTCCATGCCGTCCATACCATCATGATCCATTCCAGCCATGCCAGAGTGGTCCATGCCTTTCATGGTGGTTTGGGCAAAAACCAGCCCGCCAACAACGACAATAGCGCCAGAGACCAGCGCGAGGGTTCTCTTTTTCATTATCAACTTCCTTGTGATTTGTCGTTACGCGGGCGCAAAGCCGGCATCGGTCAGGGCCGCTGCAAGCCGGTCGCGCGGTGCGGTTGTGGTCACGTCAACCGTGTGGGTTGCGGGATCGG
>Ga0335398_10004221_pt1 | contig 20210 bp, 14 predicted proteins | sample BON03_FD_205742 | JGI IMG/M metagenome (GOLD analysis project Ga0335398, IMG submission 205742) | Freshwater microbial communities from Lake Bonney liftoff mats and glacier meltwater in Antarctica - BON-03 (spades assembly) (version 2) | ecosystem: Environmental > Aquatic > Freshwater > Ice >... | reverse complement strand
AAATTTTACTCCTGAGATATTGATTGCCGTGAAGATCAGGTAGGCTGAAATGGCGATGACTACAACGCTGATCTCAGGGAAAAACACATTGAAGTACGCTCCAATGGCCGCTGCGATTGCTGGTGGGTCAAAAATGAATTCTATGCTTTGTGCCATTCCGGCCAGAAAACCCCAGTTTTTTCCCAATCCCAATCGAGCATAATCAAATGCGCCGCCGGCTTTGGGAATAGCGCAGGCCATCTCGGTATAGCTGAAGGTGAAGGTCACATACATGATGATGATGAAAAATGTAGCTACCGCCAATCCAAGCGTTCCACCTTCAGCAAGAGCACAAATTCCTCTCCTGCTTCTATCTCATTTATTCCCATTACAAGCGGGTCGCTCAGAAGCTCTCCCGATTCGTCAATCCCTCGCTCATCGAAGGGGATAAACTCGAAAAAATAGCCATGATTCAATGCCAATTTCATAGCCATAGAATGCGGTGAACAGCTGTATGCAATGAATCCTTCTGATGCCAAGTAGGTATCCAAAATCGTAATAGGTGTTTTGCAAAGCGCATCGAAATCTTTGCGGTAAGTTTCAAAGGCTACCCCTCCAGAAGCGAATACCTGAAAATTCGGCCAGATTTCATGGATATTGCTGAGTTGATACCGTTCGATGATGCGCTGAAGCATAAGAAGCACCCAAGAAGGAATTCCTGCTATTGCTCCAATATTCCATTGAGGAGCTTGCTCGGCGATGGCCTCTACACGCTCATCCCAGTCTCGGATGGCAGCAATTTCCTTTCCCGGTCTGTAGAACATGTCGTACCAATCGGGGAAATTGCTCACATTGATTCCAGAAATCTCTCCTTCGCGGAAGCCCTCTATATTTTTATCCAAACTAGACGAACTCCTCAACATTAACACTTCAGACTCATACAGTGAGTCAGGAAAATTGAACTTATGAAGCGAATTGATCATGGAGCTACCTACGGATTGCATAGATGCCATAAACTCATTCGTAATTGGAATTCGTTTACTGTTTATGCCGGTAATACCGCTGCTTCTGGCAAAAAAGTCTGGTCTACCTAGCCAAGTGATATCTTCCAAACGCTCCTGCCTGGCCCACCATTGCTCATGTATTTACTCGTAATTGAAGATTGGAATCTCTTTTCTATAAGCTGAGACCAGATCAGGGGATTTTAAGATCTTTTCAAAAACATGATACTTTCCGAAAGCTGTGTTTTTCGTTTGACTCAACAGTTCTCTAAGCTGATTTTCTTGTGGAAACTTCGGATTGTCATCTACTGATTGGAATTTTGAGGTTATCTAAGTACCCACTTTTACGAGCTTTCCTACTAGGGCCATATATCTCTTTTAGCCATCAAAAAGAACAAATGCAATGGCTTTGGGCTGAAAGTTGTGTAAAGTATTATCAAATCAAAAATCCAATTTTCTAAAAAGTTAACATTTCTTAAATCCAATAATAAGTCCCGCTTCTGGGTCAATAAAAAAACTAATTATAATGACAGCTTTTATTATGTTTTACCTAACCACAAGAAAATGAATTACTCAAAACATCTCTTTGGAGGAATTTTAATTTTGTTCTCCTCAATTCTTATCAGTTGTAAAAATGATCCGGATCCAGTCCCCATTCCGACAGGCAGTAAGGAGACATTTGATCTAGCGTCTGTCGCAGACCCGAGTATTTCCGGAACAGCTGAGTTTATTGAAAATAAGGATAACTCCACAACCATCAATTTACAACTTTCCGGAACTCCAGCTGGTGGAATGCATCCAGCTCACATACATCTAAATACTGCTGCCGAAGGCGGTGATATTGTCTTAACATTAGGTACAGTTACGGGAGGAACCGGAATGAGTAGCGTAACAGTCAGTTCATTGGATGATGGTGCTCCTATCTCCTACTCCCAATTGATTAATTTCGATGGGTATATCAATGTACATGTCTCGTCGTCTGATTTAGCAACACTGGTTGCACAAGGTGATATAGGAGAAAATGCGTTAACTGGTGAATCAAAAACTTATGCGTTAGGTACCGCGGCTGTCCCAGGAATCAGCGGATCAGCTACTTTCAGTCAGCGCATGAATGATGAAACTTTGGTGAAGATCATGCTGGATGGAACACCTGATGGTGGGATGCATCCAGGTCATATTCACGTAAATACTGCTGCTGAAGGTGGTGCTATTGCGGTTTCTTTTACTCCTATCAATGGCACTACAGGAATGAGTGTCACTAATATTTCAGCCTTGAATGATGACACCCCAATTACCTATGATGAATTATTGGTTTTTGATGGGTATATCAATGTTCACCTTTCAGCCGCGGAGCTGGGAACCTTAGTTGCTCAAGGTGATATAGGACAAAATGAGTTGACTGGTGAATCAAAAACTTATGCGTTAGGAACCGCGGCTGTCCCAGGAATCAGCGGAACAGCTACTTTCAGTCAGCGCATGAATGATGAAACTTTGGTTAAGATCATGCTGGATGGAACACCTGATGGTGGGATGCATCCAAGTCATATTCACGTAAACACTGCTGCTGAAGGTGGCGCTATTGCGGTTTCTTTTACTCCTATCAATGGCACTACAGGAATGAGTGTCACTAATATTTCAGCCTTGAATGATGACACCCCAATTACCTATGATGAATTATTGGTTTTTGATGGGTATGTCAATGTTCACCTTTCAGCCGCGGAGCTGGGAACCTTAGTTGCTCAAGGTGATATAGGACAAAATGAGTTGACTGGAAAATTTAAGTCTTATGTCTTGGGTGAAAAAGCTGTACCAGGAATTAATGGTACAGCCACTTTTAGAGAAAGGGCTAATGGCTCTACATTGGCTATTTTAGAAGTTCAAAATACCATACCTGACAGTTCTCATCCAGCCCATATCCACGCAAATTCAGCTGCAGTTGGAGGAGGCATTGTTATTAGTTTAACTCCTGTAAATGGAAGCACAGGAATGAGCATGACCAATATTGTCGCTTTGGATGATATGACAGCTATTACCTATGCTCAACTATTGACTTATAATGGTTATATCAATGTCCACCTTTCCATGGCACAACTTGGAGTAGTAGTGGCTCAGGGAAATATTGGAAATAATTCAAATTAGGAATAGAAGACAGATAGTTTTGAAAAGCTCAAGATTGATTTCTTGAGCTTTTTTTATGAAAAAACAGTGATGAAGTCTTTCAGTGATTACAGATTTTCAGATTGCATATTACTGCATTTAGTTTCAAAAGTTACTTGGTATTTGAAATGCAAAACCTTCATGCTAGGAATTTCCAATACCAATTGGATGTACCACTTGTCTCTATGAGGCTAACTATTGAAAGCAAAAATGATGAAAAATATACGTACTGCTGTGTCTTTAGGTACAGCTCTATCCCAAGTGCCGTAGCCAAAGGCAGGGTAACTTTACACAAGGATTCTCTCTTCTGCATCCAGAGGCTGTCCCTAGGAAAGCAAGCTTGTTTAGATTTGTGAAAGAAGGATCATAAGCATCATATTCCACTATATCCTTTGAGATTTTATACGCGCCTTTTGCAAGACCCAATAGATATAGGAAGCGGTATATAAACTTTTGGATAAAAATCGAAAAAATCCTTCTGACTACCTTTATAAGCAGGACTCGATTAAGGTCAGTTCGGGATTTCTAGTTCCTAATCCAACCTCCCGTAAGCAAGATCCTTTTTTCTCTATTTTTCAATCTCCTATTTCACCGATCCAATCCCAACCGTTTCTCCTCCTCTTCTTTTGCTTTCATCGGCAGCTTCCATGAAGGCATAGATCTCTAGCGTTTCGGCAGCATCAACTGGTGAAATGCCGGATTTGAAGAATTCTGCAATTTTCACCGCCAAGGGTTCATAGCCCTCATATTTTCCCAGAACCAAGTTTCCTTCCGAACCGAAAGCAGTTCCTCCGTATTCATGTTTTCCTGTTCTCGTTCCTCTAAAAGTCCCTATTCTTCCATCTTTCCATTTTCCGATCACCACATCGGCATCGGGAGTACTTACTCGGCTCACTGATTCGCAACCTGGACCCATCACGGTAAAAAGGATTTCCACGCCATGGATTCCATACCAAAACAAATCTGGATGTCCAGCTTCTATAGTGGCTGGACTGAAGGCATCGCAACCTAGCACTTCCCCGATTTTTCCATTATGTCGAACTGCCTGTGCATTGCTCATATATCGCAGCGAGGAAGCCGAAAAGATGGGAACTCCAGCAGCTTCTGCTCCTTCATAAATCAATTGGGTATCCGCAAAACTCGACGCTACAGGTTTGTCGATGAAAAAAGGCTTTTTTGCCTGAATCACTTTTCTGGCTTGGGCAAGTCTCGGCTTTCCATCATTGGTTTCCAAAAGCACCACATCGACTTTTTCCAGCATCGCTTCAATAGAATCCGTAATCTCCACGCCCAATTCTTTGACTTGCGCTATGTAATCAGGGATCCGATCCATAGACGATTTGATATCCCGACTGCCATAAGGATAGGCCGCTGTCACTTTAAAACCTGCCAATTCTGGCCTTGGATTTTCTCCGTTAAAAAGCTTGGTAAATGCAGGGGAATGGGAAGTATCCAATCCAATGATACCAATTTTGATGGGATCAGCTTTGGAATTTGCGAAGAGCGAAAAGGGCAAAGCACTGAGACTTGCAGCAGCTCCTAGCACAGATGAATTCTTTATAAATGATCTACGGGATGATTTCATAAGTAACTGTTTTGTAATAGAATATTGTTAATCATATAAAGCTTTGATTTTAAAATGCCTCTTATTAACAAACCTTGGAGGTCTTTTCTCGAAGCTTTGATTTTGGAGTAAAGCTGATCGACCTCGAAGGTTTTGAATACTGACTGCTTTTTCAATATAAATCACCCTTTGAACAAAAACCTTCGAGGTTGAAAAAAACCTCAAAGGTTAGCAACTGCTACCTGAACCCTGCCTGCTGACCTAAACTTTAAAGAATATTTTTTTCCGATATAGAAAATATAGAAATAGCCAAACCAAAGCCAATGCACCAAGGCTTTCCATAACTGGGTACCAGTTCTCGCTTAAGGGTTTGTAAAGACCTTCAAACAATAACCTTGAGGTATATCTGAAATCGACAAAGCGATAAATCATGTAGATCGTCAAACTGTTCATCCCTACAATCACAAGGAAGAAGGACCATTTTTGAAATTTGAGGATATCGATGATCCAGTAAAACATGCCTAGGAAAAGGAAGGACATTCCAGAAGTCAAGAGTATGAAGGAACTCGTCCACAATCGCTTGAAAATCGGGAAATGAAGGCTCCATACCAGCGCAATGACAATACAAATCAAACTGGTAAACAGGATTTGCTTGAGTTTTTGGTTTTGAGAAAGGCTGGATTTTTTTAGAGTTTCCCCGCCAAAAGCTCCTAAGATCGTGAGACAGATCGCTGGAAAGGTGGTCAGGATTCCCAATTCATCGAATTGACCTTGCAGCAACCTTCCTGGTAGGAAAGTCCGATCAAACCAAGCGATTAAATTCCCTTCAAAACTCAGGTCACCAGCTCCAAAACCTGGAACAGGAATCAAGAAAACTACCGCATAATACAGCAGTAAAATTGCTCCTACGATCATCAGCCGCTTCATCGAATCAAAATTCAGGTAAAGCACAGTGGTGATAAACCCGGCAATTCCGATTCTTCCAAGCACAGATCCCAGACGGATTTGTTCCCAGTCAAAGAAAGGAAAAGGCGCATTTTTATCCAGCATACCCAAGGCAATCAGAATCAACATTCGGATCAAGGCTTTTCGATAGATTTCGTTTTTAGGAATCTGAGTCTTCAGCGCCTTACTCAAAGAAAAAGGAATGGATACGCCCGAGATAAATAGAAAGAGCGGGAAAATAAAATCATAGAAGGTAAAGCCGATCCACTCCGGATGCTCAAATTGAAGGGCCAGCCCATTCAGCCAATCCATGTTTGTCTTTCCTTCAAGGCTACTAAAAAAAGCATCCGCCCCGCAAATCATCAACATATCGAATCCTCTCAATGCATCGATTGAAATTAGGCGTTTTGATTCGGGAGTTTGGCTGAATAGCATGCGGATTATAGTTTAGGTTCCCAGCCTTTTTCGTATTCTCTTCCCCACAGCTTCATGGCGGATTTGTCATTTAAAATCCTTCCTGAACTCTGGTCAATATCCAAAGCTCTTCCTGTTCGGTAGGAAATATTGCCCAGATGGCAAAGCATGACACTTTTTACTATTTCCTGATACGGAGAAATTTGCTTCTCTCCTTTCGTAATTGCATTTGTGAAATTCGTGAAATGCGCAATATCCATATCAAACCCAGCGCCTCGCTGATCTACCACCGTATTGCTGGTTGGCTCGGCACTTTTAATAAGCTTGTTTGCGTTGTCGTAGATTTTGTAGGAATTATCAAGCAATTCCAGCGTGCCATTTTCCCCGTGAAAGGAAACTCCTGAGCCCATGTCGTTGATCCCCCTACGATTACAGCTTCTGCCTTCCCAAAGAATACTTTTGTTAGCTTCGAAATCAAATGAAGCAATTTGCGTATCTGGTGTCTGCCAATCATCCTTGAATTGATAGCGACCGCCGCTTGAATAGGCTTTTTTCGCATAATCTACATTCAAGCCCCAGCGCGCCAAATCCAGAAAGTGAACTCCGTTATTGACTATTTCGCCAGTACCCCAGTTCCAGAACCAGTGCCAGTTGTAGTGAATCAGATTGTCTTTGAACGCAGCTCTCGGAGCCGGTCCCTGCCAAAGTTCGAAGTCCAGCCATTCAGGAACTGTGACTTCTTTTCCATAACCAATCGATTGGCGCGTGTTGGTGTACCAGGCGCGGGCGTAATAGGCATTACCGATTACTCCGCCATGAAGTTCGGCGATCGCTTCCTGCACTCTAGGCCAAGACCTTCGCTGATTGCCCATCTGGACAATTTTCCCATAGGCTGAAGTAGCCTTCGAAAGTAATTCCCCTTCTGCCAGATTATGACTTCCCGGCTTCTCTAAATAAACATGTTTGCCGGCTTTCAAAGCCATCAAGGCCATCGGAGTATGCCAATGATCAGGCAAAGCAATAGCTATTGCGTCTACATTTTTATCATCCAAAGCCCTTCGGAAATCAGAAATTCCTTGCGGCTTGCTGGTTACTCCGGACTCTTCAGCCAGCGCCAAACCACTGCTGACCGCTCGGGAATCGACATCACAGATGTATGCGATCTCTGCATTCGGAACTTTTGCAAAAGCCTGAACATGTTGGGAACCTCGCCCATTCACCCCCATTATCGCTACACGAACCTTGTCTTGCACGGGATATTGGGACAAAATATTGAATGAATGTGCCGAACTCATCACTCCCAAACCTAGACTTCCAGTTGCTACGGTTTTGATGAAATTTCTTCGTTTGACGTTTTTTTTCATATGATTATAATTTGATTTTCAAAGGTCATATGGAATCTCGTGGGGCTGATAATGATACCTCCTAGTGTCGCATCTAAATTGCCCGATTTCATAGGTTTTGGTTTTGGTTTAATGATTCAGGGATGATCAGGCGGAATATACTTCTCGCCCATGTTTGATAGTTTTGAGCACTTCGAGTTCGCCATTTTCCTGGGTTCTGCAGAGAATCAAATCAGCAATCGATCCTTCTTTGAAGAGGCGATGACCTGGATTTACAAGTTTTTCGGGACGGACAGAAGCCATGTCCCAAGCTTCGGTAAGTGAGGCAAGCTTATTTTTTATCAAGAAAGAAACTCCACTACGAATATTGGAAGCAGATCCGGCAAGGATCGAAGGATTAGATTTGAGGTGCAGCTTGCCGTTCGGTGTCATGGTGACTTCTCCGCCAATGTGTAGGGTATAATCGCCTGCGGGCATTCCCGACAGCGAAACTGAGTCGCTGACAAGCATAAGGTTTTCTTTTTTCACCTTCTGAAAAACCTGAATCACCTCAGCCGGAAGATGAAATCCATCGGCAATAATCGATGCTCCCAACTCATCCTGGGACAATTGTGACCAGATATAATTGGGATGGCGGGCAAGGATTGGATGTGCTCCATTTCCAAGGTGAGTTGACAAACTAGCTCCAGCATTAACGGCATCCAGTATTTGCTGGTGTGATGCATTCGTATGGCCAATCGAAACCAGAATACCGTGATCCATGCATCTTTCAATAAAGGGAACGGTGTTTTCCCATTCCGGCGAAAGCGTGATCATTTTAATCAAGCCTTTGGATTCATTTTGCCATTTTTGAACCAAGCTCCAGTCAGGTGCACGGACAAATTCCTTGGGATGCGCTCCTCTGGGACCATCCATCGGCGAGATAAATGGACCTTCAATATGTAATCCTTCAATGCTCATTCTGGAAAACTCATCGCTTTTCCGAAGGGAAACAATCTGAAGAATCAACCGACTGATCTGCTCGGGATCGTTGGTGATGATAGTCGGGAAATGTGTCGTCACTCCCTCCTTATATAAAAGTCTGGAAATCTCGGCCAGATTCATCGGGTCTGACTGAATCTCATTGTAATCGATTCCTCCATAACCATTGACCTGAATATCTGTAAAGCCAGGCCCGAGAATCAGTTCTTGTTCTAAGGGGTTTTGAGTTTCAGAGATGCTGTCAATGATTCCTTCAGAAAAAGAAATCTCGATCGCTGAGCCATCTCGGTATGAGTACCCTTGAATTTTCATAAGATTATAAATTTTCGAGCGGCCATGTTACTAGCTATCGGGAGGAATATCGCTCGGCGAATAATCATCTCGGTGTAGGACACTTGAGTCATGATTGACTTCATGTTAAAAAGACCCATTTTCTGACCTTGTGCCCATAAGCTGCATAATAAACCAAGTAAATATAACATGGGAAAAGTACCCAATAAGCAAAGCGGACATCGTACAGATCAGCTAGATATCCGTAGATCAAGGGCATGATTGCGTTTCCACAAAGTCCTATAATCATGATCGATGCTCCAAGTTTGGTGAATCGACCGAGTCCATCCAGCGCCAATGGCCAGATTCCTGCCCAAACCAACGAATTTGCCAAGCCTAGCAACACTACAAACCAAATGGAAACATCTGTGGTAATGCCAAAAAGCGTAACCTCGCCGGACGTGAATAGGATCAAGAGTGTGAAAGTCGTGCCCAATAGCGTGCAAATCCTTAAAATATTGACCTGAGAAATCATTTTAGGAATCAAAGAAATCCCGATTAGATAGCCGATAATAGTGAAACCGAGCGTAAATGACGGAAAGACTTTGGCTTCCATTAATCCGATTCCAAATGAATTGGCATAGCCAATCACGGTATCGATGGCAATTACTTGGGTACCCACATGAAGGAAAATAGCAAAGGCTCCCAAAATCAAATGCGGGAATTGTAAGATGGAAGTTTTGCTGGAATTTGCTTCGGCAAGCTCCGCACTTTCATGTTCGGTATCAATCTCTGGAAGTGGTGAAAAACGTACCAGAATTCCCAAACTCACCAAGACGGTTCCCACGACAGCATAAGGAGTAATTACTCTTCGAATCAGCTCATCCAATACGGCATTTTTCTTGAGCTCTCCCATAGTTTCCAGCTGATTGAAAAGTTCAGTATCCCCAACTCTTAACACTACCGCTGCAAAGATGATGGGAGCCAGAATTCCTGCGCCTTTGTTGAAAATACCCATTACACTGATCCGCTGAACGGCTTTATCCTTTGGACCCAAAATAGTCACATAGGGATTAGCGGCCGTTTGCAGCACTGCGAGGCCTGTTCCCAAGGTGAAAAGTCCCAGTAAAAAGACTTCGTAGGTTCTACCCATTGCCGCGGGAATAAAGATATATGCACCCACCGCCATAATGAAAAAGCCAAACATCATCCCCTTTTTAAAACCGACAGCTTTGAGCAGGTAAGAAGCAGGAACAGACATCACCAAATAGGAAATGTAAAAAGCAAAAGCTACTAGGTAGGAATCAAAATTGCTGAGGGTGAACGCGATTTTAAAATAAGGAATTAGGATGGCGTTGATCCAGGAGACGAACCCAAAAACGAAAAAAAGGACACCGATGATAGCGATCGAGATCCAGGTATCTTTTTGGCTTAATGACTCTGCTTTTACGGCTACCGATGTTGAAGGCATAGTTCTTTTGGGATGAAAGCGATTAATAGAATTTTTAATATTTGTACCTGCAATTCCACCATTCTAGAGATAGGAATATCATAAAATAAGCTCTACGCTAGAATTTAGACCACTTCTGTCCTCCGTCTTCGGTCTTCCAGTCTTTTAAGCAAAGGGAATAAGGCCAATGGTATAATTATGGAGAATCAGAATGATCAATTGAGTTTCGCTATAAATACAAAATTTTTATTCAGCAAAACAAGACTTTTCCGATCAATACTTAGAAAGCAGTGATGAGGAACCTTCATCTAAAAACAAGTGGTGATTCGGGTGACTTTGAAGGATTGAAGCTGGATGATCCGGGATGATTGGACCTTCTAAGCAATTTTTTATTGCTAATGCTTTTCGGGTATCTGGCACGGAGCAGATAATGGCTTTCGATTTCATGATTTGCCGAATTGACATGCTGATCGCCTGTTGAGGAACAGCCTCTAAACTGGGAAACCAGCCTTCACCAAATTGCTGCATTCGGCAGGCATGATCGAGATCGACCACGATATAGGGATGTTCCGTCTCAAAATCTGAAGGAGGATCATTGAACGCAAGGTGACCATTTTCACCAATTCCCACAAAAGCCACATCAATTGGGTTTTTGCTGATCAATTCCCCTAGGCGGGCACATTCGGCTGTAGGATTGACTTCCCCATTGATTAAAAAGTAGGCTTTCAACTGGGGTAATTGATTGAAGAAACGCTCCAGTAAATATTTTCTAAAACTTGCCGGATGGGTAATTGGCAAGCCTAAATATTCATCCAAATGAAAAACGGTCACTTTGGACCAAACTATGTCTTTTTCAGCAAGCAACTGATTTAAGGTCTCAAATTGACTGGTACCAGTGGCTAAGATTATATTGGCAAAGCCTTGATTTTGAATTGCCTCTCGGATAAGGATGCCACCTTCTTTTCCGGCAAGTTTTCCCAGTTCAATTGGGTTTGGAGAAGTCATTCGATTCATGGGGAAGGTTATTATTGATCTCCCAAATTATGGGATTAATAATTAAAATATGGTAGGATCTGATTAACTAAGACTAATATTTATTTTCATTGTATGTATCCTGATAGGTGTATGTTCCGGTCAAAAACGAAATCTTGATTTGGAATTGGATCGAACTCCCCCTTTTTTCCAATAGGGCAAGTGCCTGTCCCGAATATTGGGAGGGATTTTAGGTTGTAAATGAGTTTTAAATTTGGCAACGTGTAACTAAACGGAAACACATAATTTTTATAAGACTCCCTTAGCGGCCAGACTGTTATTAGAGGCAACTTTGATAACCTTCAATAGGAAAGAATTAAATCAAGCACTTTTAATAGCTATGACCACGATTTGCAAATCACAAGAATTTGCAATGAATATTTTCCATTTGTGTTTTCAAAATCAAAGGCTGGACTTCAGTCTCACGATTGTATTTAAAACTTAGTGTTTTGGAGGTTAAATAAGTCAATAGAAATGACAAATTTCATCAGTTCCAAGAAACCACCACGTTCCGATAGTTAATAAATGGTATGCTCTTTGTCGATTTAGGAGTAATGCAAACCAAATACAAAGTTTACGCAGGAGCATTTTTTCTCATAGTTTTAGTATTGCTTTCGTTCAAATCGGATCAGATCTCGTCAAAGTCGGAACCGATAAAATCTCCAAGCTTTTCTGCTGATATCAATAAGAAAACCACAAAAGCGTTCCTTGAAGTGTGGCAGCAATACAAGCCACTGCATGCTTATGGATTTGAAGTAGTACAGAAACGACTGAAGTCCTCAACAATGCAAGCCAGGCCAGTATTTGGGTTAAGTCAAATTTTTGGGGAAAGTCGCCGATATAGATTGAATGTGGCAAAAAAGATTCTTGACTCTGGAGAACTAAAAGTAGCCGATCTACCTGAGAAGGTATTGAGGGGATGGTTTGCTCACGAATTGGGTCACATTGTAGACTACGAAAATCATTCAAATATTGGAATGATCGCCTACGGAATAAGGTATTCGCTTTTTGATGATTATAAACGCGAGCGTGAACATGAAGCAGATAGTATTGCGATCAGGTACGGTTTTAAACAGGAAATAATCGCAACCAAAAAATACCTACTGGAAAACGACTTTATCTCCTCAAAATATCAAGATCAGCTCAAAAAATATTACATGTCTGTTCGTGGAGCTGAACTTTGCCCCGAAGGTGTGATGCCGATAAAACCTAAGGTCGAGCTATAAAGTCAAGTAGTGCCTTCATTTTTTTATCCTTCATTACTTTAGGCGTTTTAGTTTGGCCTCCTTTTTTGTTTGATTGGCCTAAAAATGCGGTATACTTCTCTTTTGAAATGACTTTTACAGAAATATCTTTGAGGGCTTTAGACCTTGCCACCTTATAATTTTTATTCGTGGACTTGAGCAGCTCGTCTAATTTATCAGATATGGCTTCAGACTCCACGTCTGACACAAGAACCCACTGATGTATATAATCCCCATCTTCATTTCTCATAGCTGCTACCATATATTCATTGATGGTAGTCTTATAATCTTCAGCCAACGCTAGGATGGCTTTATCCATCTTTTCTTCTGAAAGTTGTGATCCAACCACATTGAGAAAGAATTTGGTACGCCCTGTAATTTTAATCTGCGGTGGGTTCAAGCTTTCAAATCGAATCACATCACCTATAGAATAGCGCCAAGCACCTGCGCAGGAACTCAGTAATAGCACATATTCGGCTCCCACTTTTACCTCATCTATTCCCAATACCAAGGGATCAGTACGTAATTCTCCGGAATCATATATCCCTCGCGCATCAAAGGGTACAAACTCGAAAAAATAGCCATGACTCAAGGCCAACTTCATCGCCATTGATCCGGGACTGCTTGTGTAGCCAATAAACCCTTCCGAAGCCAAATAAGTATCCAAAATCGTAATTGGTGTTTTGCAAATTGCTTCAAAGTCTTCTCGGTAAGTTTCAAAAGCCACTCCCCCGGAAGCATAAACCCGAAAATTCGGCCAGATTTCATGAATATCCTTAAGTTGATATTTGGCTATTATTCGCTTGAGCATTAATAGCACCCATGAAGGGATTCCAGCTATTGCACCAATATTCCATTGAGGTGCTTGCTCTGCTATGGCTTCAACTCGCTCATCCCAGTCGCTGATTCCTGCAATTTCCTTTCCAGGTCTGTAGAACATTTCGTACCAATTGGGGAAATTACTCACATTTATCCCTGAAATTTCCCCCTCTTCAAAACCCTTTTCGTTTTTGTCTAATCTGGCAGAACTGCTCAACATCAGCACCTCAGATTCATAAAGAGTTTCAGGAAAATCAAACCCATGAAGTGAATTGATCAGGGAAGTTCCTACTGATCGCATCGAGGCCAAAAACTCATTTGTAATTGGAATTCGTTTACTTCTTTTGCCAGTGGTCCCGCTGCTTAGGGCAAAAAAATCAGGTCTGCCCGGCCAAGTTATATCTTCTAAACGTTCCTGCCTTGCCCACCATTGCTGATGCATTTCCTCGTAATCAAAAATAGGCACCTCTTTTCTAAAAGCAGCAATCAAGTCGGGAGATTTTAAGATTTGTTCAAAACCATAGTATTTTCCAAAAGCTGTATTTTTCGCTTGGCTCAATAGCTCTCTAAGCTGATTTATTTGTGATTCTTTTGGATTATCTTCTCCTGATTGAAGTTTTCCAGTCAGGTCAACACCAGCTTTTACCAGCTTTCCTAATAGAGCCATATATTTTCTTTTTTGACTTCAAAACTACAAAGGCCATGCCTCGGGAAAAAATTTATTCAAGTAAAAGCTTTTTCGCACTCAGCAATACCAGCTCAAGAATTTATTAAGCCCTAATCTATATTATCTCAATCAGCATTCGCTTGCTGTAAAAACTAGTATCTCAAAGAAACCTACCTGATGCCAGTTTCTCCCGTCTGGTTTTGGGATCGGAAAGCGCACTCAATCTATTGTATTCATCAATTTTATTGTAAAGGAAAACTGAAAATTTCCCTTTTCTTCACCTTTTTTCTTTGATTCTTGGAAATTTTTCAAGTTCGCATAGTATGATTTCTATATCAAATAGTTGTTTGCCACGGCTTGACTCCATCAATTCAAAATTCTCTTTTTAAATTCTGGAGTTAAGCCGGCATTGTCGAGGCGATAAAATGAGCAAAATACAAATTTAAATAGTTGATTTTTAGACACATCACCTTTGTAGAATTCAGATTGAAGAAACTTAAAAACGTCGATCGACCCTTTATTTAAATTTGTCAGGGTTTCAGATTTTTCTTCCAAAACACTGTCTATTATCTTATCAATTTTTTCTTTATTGAATTCTTCTCTGATCATGAATTATGTCGTTGATACTTCTTAAAATTCTCTGCCTGCTCAAAAATCTCTTTGTATACCTCATCTCGATCCACCGGAGGATAATCGTTTTCTGCAAGTAGAATAATCAAATCCACCTTCAGTTCTGCCTTGATATCATCCCGCTTGCTCCAGTCGGTGTATTTCGCTTTGTCATCGACCACATTTTTGACCAGTTGTGCCAAATGAATCAACTTATCCTCTGGATACACAAAGTCGTACCGTATTGCCAACTCTTTCAGAATATCATAAAAAGCTTTTTCCTCAAAGTCAATACCCAGTTCTGTGAAGGAATCTTTCTCCTTTTTCATGGCATAATGTAGGTCAATAATCTCGTTGGTAAAGTCCTCTAGCACTTCACTCTGAAGCACATCGCTTTCCTTTCGTTCATTGTATTTTTCTACCAGCGTTTGCAGCTGCTTCGAAAAATCAACTCCCTTCACCTTATTGATCTGCTTAAACTCATCGATGGCTTTCGCCAAAAGCTTTTGAAGCAGTTTGATCTTGGTATGCGGAAGTTTGATCTTATCAATCTTGGCCAAGTAATCCGCATCGAAAATATCTACTTCTTTGGCACCATCCTCCCCGAGTTTGAAGATCTCTTCAACGCCTTCGCTCAAAATCGCCTCTTGGATCATCTCGCGCACTTTCGCATTCATCCGATCGGTATCGGGAGCCTCCCCTTTGGTGAGTTTGAATACGATGGATCGCACCGCTATGAAAAAGTGAATCTTGTCTTTCGCTTCATTGCTAAAGGCCTGACTTCCGGAGCAAATATCATAAGCCGCTTTCATCCGCTTCATCAGATTCATAAAGCGCTTTTCCAATTGCTGGGTAAGCTGCACATATTCAGCTGCCATATTTAGCGTGTTCAATTGGGCTAATGGCGAACCCACAACATACTTGCTGTAGTCAAACTTATGGAAAATCGCTTCCAGTAGATTCACCTGATCTTTGACCACAATGATCGACTGCTCGATATCCTCAAAGTTCTGGCTGTCCACCGTAGAATACTGCTTCAAAGCCAAATTCATCTGCTTTTTGATGCCGATGTAATCGACTACCAAGCCTTTTGTCTTTCCTTCAAACTTCCGATTCACTCGGGAAATAGTCTGAATCAAACTATGCTGCTGCACGGGTTTGTCGATGTACATGGTATCCAAAAAAGGTACATCAAAGCCTGTCAGCCACATATCCACCACGAGCGCAATCTTGAAATTACTCTTGGCATTCTTAAACTGCCGGTCCAGTTCCTTTCGATATTCTTGAGTGCCCAGGGCATCGTACATGTCTTTGACATCATCCTTGCCTCGAGTCATCACTAGATGGATTCGAGCCATAGGTTTGAGTTCTCGGGTATCTTTCTCAGTCAACTCCAGTCCTGCTTCTGCTACCAAAACTTCCGCCCATTCGGGTCGCAGAGCAATGATTTCTTTGTAAAGTTGGTAGGCAATCTCTCGGGTGCTACAGACAAACATGGCTTTTCCCTTTACTGTGCTCCCTTCTTCGATTCGCGCTTCATAGTGAGTTACAAAATCATTGGCAATGGCCTTGATCCTTCCTGGGTCACCCAAGATCGTCCGCATTTGTGCCATTTGATGCTTACTCTGATCGATCTGGTACTCATTCCCTCCGTCATCGGCCACCATTCTGTAGTAGTTTTCGATCTCTTGGAGCTTTTTATTTTCCAGTAATACCTTTGCCGCTCTTCCTTCATAGACGATCCGCACAGTGATCTCATCCATCACCGATTCGGTCATAGTATACGTATCCACGATCTCCCCAAACACATCCATCGTCGGATCAATCGGCGTTCCCGTAAAACCAACATAGGTGGCATTGGGAAGGGAATCATGAAGATGCTTCGCAAAACCAAAGCTCTTCTTTACTCCACTTTCTGTCACCTTCACTTTCTGGTCTAGATTCGTTTGGCTGCGGTGCGCTTCATCCGAAATACAAATCACATTGCTGCGCTCGGTCAGTAATTCGGTGTCTTCATTAAACTTATGAATCGTGGTCAAAAATACGCCCCCACTATTTCTGCCTTTCAGCTCGGCTCGCAAATCCGCTCGACTGCCGACACTCTTGATCACATTATCTCCGACAAAGCCCTTGGCATCGGTAAACTGTCCGCTCAGCTGATCATCCAGATCGGTGCGATCGGTAATCAATACAATGGTCGGACTGGCAAAGTCCACGCTCTTCATCAGCAAACGCGTCAAATAAAGCATGGTAAAACTCTTTCCGCAACCTGTAGCTCCAAAGTAAGTTCCTCCCTTCCCGTCTCCGTGCGGAAGCTGGTGCAGCTTGATATTTTCAAAAAGCTTGGTCGCCGCATAGTACTGGGGATAGCGACAGAGGATCTTTTCGTCCTTCTTGGAGCTATCCGGCAGGTAAATAAAATTATGAATGATGTCAACCAAGCGATGCTTATCCAGCATTCCCTTGATCAGAGTGTACATGGAATCGATGCCATGCACTTTGGTACTCAGTCCGGTATTCGGATCGATCTCCTGATCCAAACCTTCAATCTTGCGCCAGGCATAGAAGAACTCATAAGGCGCAAAGAAACTTCCAGCCTTGGTATTCACCCCGTCGCCCATGATGCAAAAAGCATTGTACTTAAATAAATCTGGAATATCCCGCTTGTATCGGATAGTCAACTGCACATAGGCAGAATGTAAACTGGCTTCCTCACGGATGGAAGACTTAAACTCAAAGACTACCAGCGGCAAGCCATTGATATAAAGAATCCCATCGGGGATGCGTCGCTCAAAGCCCTGAATCTCCAGCTGATTGACGATCTTAAAAATATTCTTTTCGGGATGCTCGTAATCGATCAGCTGAATAAAGGTATCCTTCTGATTCCGATCTTCCCGCTTGAGCAGAAAGCCATCCCGAACCCAATTCATAATCGTTTTATTCGTCTCATACAGATCCGATGCTGGCAACTTCTCCAAATCCCGAACGATCCCAAAGACCTCATTCGGAGTGATTCGCTGATCGGCATAGGTCTGCTGCAAAAAAGCCTGCAAATCTTCCCGAATCAGTACTTCCTCCGACCCACGATTAATCTCCTCACCGTGCACATGGGGATAACCCTGCGCTTCCAAAAGCGAGATAAAGGCTTGTTCGTTTGGGCTTCGGTAAATTTCATTCAGACAACTTATTAACAAGTTTTTTCATCCATTCTGTAAACCTCGGACATTTCTGTAACATATTATCGATTCCAAGCATATCAAAAATAAGTTCTCCATCTCCTGTTTTATCATACCCAAAAATTCTAATCAGCCTCTTGGATGGAGCAGTATCAGGATCATTGTTAATATCTTCTGGATTGGGGTATTTTTCTAGGATTTGATCAATCTGAGCTAGTTTTTCTTCATCATCAATCACCAATTCGAAACCCTCCCTTCCAGAAAACATCAATGCCTCTAGTTCGTGACGTTGGATATAAGGAAGGAAATCCGGATTGTTATCAAAATCATCATGAATTGCACTTTCGATCTGGTGTATTCTCGTGGAATCAACTGTGTGACCTGGGAAGTCTGTAGGCAACCGAAAAAAATCAATTATACTTGTAATTATAACATTTCCTTGCGCCAGAGTTCTAGCTACCTCATTTCTAAATTTAGGATAACCTGTTACACCTCCCTTTTTATGCTGCTTTCTATTCGTAATAATAGTTTGAGCATGCATTTCATTAATAAAACCTAGATTGATTAGGTAAGGAACAATCAAGTTTTGAACCAATATGATCTCTGTATCCCCTTCAACAATAAAAACCAATCGCTTCATCAGACACTATAGGGTTGTGCACCTAACTTATTTTGCCCCCATAAATCTCCTAAAGTGTATTCTTCCAGCCAGGTTGAAAGTTCTTCACTCTTAAGCCTTTTAAATACTGACCCGTTATTTTCTCGATCTGTAACTATGATATCTTCAGGCTCGAAATTGTCAATTAGACTGGTGGATTGGGTAGATATAATCACTTGCACTTTTTCTGAGGCTTTACGAACCATAGCTGCCAATTTGTTAATCGCTACGGGATGCAATCCCAATTCTGGTTCATCAATAATGATAGTTTCTGGCGGGTTCGGCTGCATTAGCAGCGTTGCGAGGCAGATAAATCTTAAGGTGCCATCTGAAAGATGATAGCCATTAAAATAATGATCAGGATGTCCTTTTTCCTTCCATTCCAATTCGATCTTATTTTCATTAAGAAAGTTCGGCTCTAAATCAAAACGATCAAAAAATGGAGCAATTGATTTGACCATTAACTCAATCCGTTTAAAATGCTTAGGCTCTTTTTCTTTCAAATAATATAGAAAAGCGGCTAAATTGGATCCATCACGTTTTAGATTATGATTATCATTCAGATCGGCCATTCCCTTAATTGGGGATGTGTCACTAGTGTCATGAAAATGATAGACATCAAATTCCATTAATCTTCTATTAACATATAAAGCTTGACTTCCTTTAATTTCGGAAAACTCAGATTCAGCAACATTGCTTTCGTATTTTTTTTCACTCCATCCAGTAGACCATTTATAAGCGGTTTTAACAGACTTAATAAATAATCTATTTTGACCTAATTCCAATTCTATTAGAAATTTGTTTTCATAATTCTCCTGGCTTTTAAAAAAAATGGTAAGCGATATTTCTTCTGTTTTCTTTCTCCCAAAATGCAGCAGGCTGTCTGGCCCTCCTTTTTTCTGGACGTAGTTTTGAAAGTTCTGATTGTAAATATTCCGTATCAGAGAAAAAATCGAAATGAAATTACTCTTGCCAACTCCATTACTTCCTAAAAGGATATTAATAGGCAGAAGATCAATCTCCAGCGATTTTATGCTTTTGTACCCCTGTATTTCAATTCGTGTGATCATATAGACAAGATACGATTCTTTGGAAAATGACTCTAATTCTTAATTTGAAATTTTACTTTATGAAGAGAAAACTTCTCCTCAGCTCTAGGACATATCTCTTCACCGTGCAAATGGGGATAACCCTGCGCTTCCAAAAGCGAGATAAAGGCTTGTTCGAGGTGGGCTTTGGTGAATTTCATCAGGGTATCGCGCTTGGGTTGATCGTCCAAGACATGGTTTGGAGTCGACTGGCTATGCTGCTTATGGTTTCAAAAATGTCCTTCTCATCAGGTAACTTACCATAAACCAAATCCGAAAAGCCTCCCAAATACGCACTTTTCAGTGCATTCCAGGTGTCATTAGTTTCTTTAAATATAATGGCTTCTTTGGGATGAATGGCTAGCCATTGGTTGTTTGATTTGTACCCTTCAACATCATCTTGAGCCACTTTTTTCAGCATCACTTCAAATTCTTCCCCATCCAAAAAAGCCGATAATTCATCCAATCTAAGCAATTGGTGTAAATCATAGCAGTGACGAATTTTTAGCCTCAAATCTTCAATGGGTGTCTCTGTATGTGAGAAACGAACTAGGCTCATGATCTTTTCGCAGATGGTGCGTGTGGGGGCTAAAACACGAACTCTAAAAGGCATTAGGTTGTATTCTTTCGCCATTTCCTCCTGACCCGTTTCCAGCATCATTTGTGAGATGAAAGAACTGATTTCTCTGTCAGAATGTGGCTCGTGGTAGCCCAACCAAGTTGACTCTAGCACAATAAAATCGCGCACCTGTCCATAATTCCCTTTGAACTGCTTCGGGAAAGTATGCGCTGTTTTGCGAATCATCCCTTTTT
>Ga0335398_10004214_pt1 | contig 20239 bp, 8 predicted proteins | sample BON03_FD_205742 | JGI IMG/M metagenome (GOLD analysis project Ga0335398, IMG submission 205742) | Freshwater microbial communities from Lake Bonney liftoff mats and glacier meltwater in Antarctica - BON-03 (spades assembly) (version 2) | ecosystem: Environmental > Aquatic > Freshwater > Ice >... | reverse complement strand
TATATACATATATATATATATGTGTATATATATATGTATGTATATGTATAATGTGTGTATTTTTGCATGTATGTATGTATGTATGTATGTATGTATGTAGATATTTGACACATCAAAGCAGCAAAGTCACAATGGTCTGAGTCACAATCCAAAAATCCACGCACACGAACACACAAACCCACACACAGATGCAGAAGTCATATCACACATGTGCATGCGTCATGTCAGACATACGAATGAGTCCTGCCAAACGTATGAATCAGTTATATCACACATATGCACAAGGACGCAAGAGGGAGCCTAGGCGCAAAAAGACAAAGAGTCTGACCTGAGCGATGGAGCAGCGAGTACTCAAGACATAGACGCCTAAAACATCTTCAGGCTTGTACTTGTAGCCTTCGTGGCAGATCACACAGACAAGCCCTGCGCACATCGCCAGTCGATTCAGTAAAAAGTGGAGTATGCTTCGGAAAGTGGAATATGCTTCGGAAACTAGCCCTATGTCTACTGTCAAGTAGCGTTACGTGTATTGTGTATGGGTATAGTGTAGAAAGATGAGGCGGGAGCAAGAGACCATCATCGTCCGAGAGATCTTGGTCCTCCCAACCCATGGCCTTGGCCTGTTCGGAAAAAGCCTTGGCAGCATCTTGTCCCATGCCCAGGCCCATCTCCTGGAGCAGCCGCTCGCGCTGGGCGAGAGCGATACCGCGCTTCTTGTCTACGGTAGCCTCCCGCAGTTGAGCGATGGAGAGAGTCAGCTGGGGGTTGCCCTCGGAAAGAGCCAGAAGGAGTTGTTCAGCAAGGGACCCCATCTGCTGCTCCGAGGACATTTCTTCCAAGGCATGCAGAGACATGAGGAGCGAAGAGCCACTGCCACTTTGTGCCACCTGCGTCTGAGCAGCCTCATAGCCACGGGAGATGCCGGTCAAGAGTTGCAACACATGCGGCAAGCACGGCGTAGCCAAGGCGTTAGCCCAGGCAGTGCCCTGTTTATCCACGTCGGCTGCAGGAAGGGTATCAGCAACCACCTGCGCTAGCCGCTCCACCAACCCGGCGTCCGTCAGTTTGGCGCGCAATTGGCATGCCGTCGCCTCGTTGCCCATGCGCTGTACAACAGACACAAAGCAATCAACGTAGGCCTCGCGCTCCTGTGCACTTGCGTGCAACGGTTGCTGATGGATATGTGCTTCTTGTTGCAAAGGCATGTGCAAAGGCATGACAAGACTGACAAGACTGGCCTTGCATTCCTGGCTGCTTTGCATCAGGAGCTCCAAATGTGGTAGGAAGTGATGAACAAGCACGCACATCAGCGAATCGTTGCCGTAGGTGAGAAAGGGTAGGACATGTGCCAACAATTGCACAATCTTGGGCTGCTCGCGCACTGCCGGCGACCCGACCCGCTGCAATAGCGCCGCAAGCTGCTCGCCGCGCACCTCCTGGCTGCTACTGCTGCTGCTGTGCTGATTGTTGCTGGGGGAGGCAGTGTCGACGGAGCTAGGCTCGGCAAGAGTGGAGTCGAGCGGGTCAAGTCGGTTAGCTTGCTCGACGAGCTGCTCCACGATGAGTAACATGCGCTCAACCGAGGCCGGCAGCGGGTCGAGTTGGAGGGCGCTACTAATGCGCGCGAGAAGCACATCAACAGCGCCCAAATGCAAGGCAGCAAGACGATTGACACGCAGACGGCAACATGCGAACAGCACATCCAAAAGCAACGGTTCCAGTTGAGCACCCGCATTCGGCGAGGAGTTGGAGGAGTTGGAGTCCATTTCCGTGAGGCGCTGGAGGAGAAGCGCAAGACCTTTGGTCTCGCTCATGAGTGCTGTCATGGCAGCGTCCTTCTCGTCATCAACCTCGACATGCGACGTATCATCAAGGGCATCAATCAAGGCTTCCGTAGCCTCTCCATCCAGCCCTTGCAGTCGATACACAATTTCCATAGGAAAGAACCCCCCAGCGCGTGCAGCGGCGGCCGCATCGAATCCTGCAGCAGGCAGCCATACTTGTTCATACACGAGATGGATGGGTAAATGGAGGCTGATGATATTCCCACGAACCATAACTTCCATGCCATTCTCATCGTCCATGAGCCCAGCCATATCGAGATCCATGCAGATTTTGCGCTTGACGTCGCGCATGGTGAGGCCTATTTCGCTCGATGTGTATGGGTTCTTGGTCAGCGCTCCTCTGATGTACTCCTCTTGCGTCGCTGATTTTGTCAGGATCAACAAGTACACCTGATGCGTGTGAGTTTGTGTGTGTCAGTATGTGTGTGTGTCAATGGCACACACGTCTGTGGTTTGAGTGTGTAGGTGTGTGTGTGGGTGTACATGTGTGCAGCGGAGGAGGGGGCGTTTGGGAGAGAGAGAGCGAGCGAGAGAGAAAGAGAGAGGAAATGAGAAGAGACAGAGAGCGTGCGCGCGAGAGAGCGAGACCGAGCGCAAGAGAGAGAGAGCAAAAGAGTGAGAGAGAAAGAGAGCGCGTGCACGCGTGCGCGCGCGAAAGAGAGAGAAAGAGAAAGAGAAAAGGAGAAAGAGAGAGAGAGCACGCGCGCAAGAGAATGTGAGAAGGAGAGGGAAGGAGAGAGAGAAAAGGAGAGAGAGAGAAAGAGATAGTGTGTGTGTGTGTGTGTGTGAGAGAGAGAGAGAGAGAGAGAACGACAGAGAGACAGAGAGAGAGAGAAGGTGTGTGTGTGCCTGCATATGAATGATTGATGTTGCGTATACGAATAATAAATCGTGTTACACACGTACGAATAAGTCATATCACACGTTCATATCACATGTACGATTAAGTCATGTCACACAGGCGTACCGGCAGGGTTTTGACAGGGCACATAATAGAGCTCAACTGCTCGAGGAGAAAGACAGCAGTGCGACCGTGCCGGTGTTTTTCGAGGGCGAGCACACAGGCCATGCAGAAGCGGCGCTTATCTTGCTCAGACTCGGAGGAGATAGACGCAAACGTCGCACGGAGCAGCTTGGCGCAGTCGTCGATGAGTTTCGTCTTTTGAACAATCAGGCTTTGAACATGCAGAAAGTTGTCAAGCATATCGTTGAGTAAGGTTTCGCTCTGTTTGAATCGGCGGCGGATGCGCGGGAGCTGGAGCAGCAGCCCAAGCAGCTCCAGTAAATTCTTGAGCACCAGTCCTTGCGCAATGTCTGAAGAGCACGAGTGCTCGCGCGCGCGGATGCGAGCAACGTCATCGGTGATGAGGTGGCACAAGACTGCCAGAAAGCCTCTGGCTACAGCATAGAGGCGGTAGCTTTCGTCTTGCATCAGCTCAGTAATAAGCGTGAAGATCTCGGCACTCTGCCCGTTGTGTGCAGCGGCCTGTCCCAGCATACTCGTCACGAGGTCGAGCACTACAAGAGCACGGTGCGGGCTAGCAGCGGCAATAGCAGCGAGCAGAGTCTTGGTCTTGCTCCGTACCGCCTGTGAGCACCGATTCAGGAGTAGCTTGCGTATCCAAGTATGCGACAGTAAGTCGCCTTGCCCACTGGTGCCACCCCCTCCGCCGCTAACTCGCCAGCGACGCAGCCATCGGTGCGCATACTTGCGCGCGAGGTGTTGTTGGCGAGTGAGTGCGCGCGAGGAAGTGCCGCTCGATTGTTGCCACTGCCCATATGACGTGGTGCCGGCCTGCCATTGCTGATATGTCACGCTCGGCACATCCTGGGTGGGCATGCCCATGTTCTGTGTGATTGCAGCGCTGGAGGGTGGAGCGATGCGAGTTGCGGCGGTGAGTTGCGGCGGACGGCAGCAAATGTGCGCAAGGATATCGAGGACGGGAAGGATGACGGACGAGGCAACTGCCGTCTGCTCCCCACCAATCTCAACTGCTTTGAAGAGGAGGTGCATGACTGTCTTGTACTTGAGCTCCCAGCACTTGTCAGGCTCCCTGCAACAATCCATGAGCAGCTGCATTTCGTTGCGCAGGGAGGTGTCGAGAGGCAGAGCACGGCTGTACTCCAGACACACATCTACCTTCGCCAAAATACCTTGGCGCAGCATCATGGAGGTCAGGGCTGGGTCGTCACGCACGAGCACACATATGACAGCTCGAGCCTGGCGCCTACTAGCAGCACTGCCTGCATGCATGATGGCACCCATGAGTTCAGCCAGCAAGCCGTCTTGGAGCATGAGCCGTCGGGAGGAGGCGCGGTGTGCTACTCGCTCCATCAGCGCTAATGCGTGCAGGACCAGGCGCGACGAGCAGCCAAAACAGCACCGAGACTCCGCCACGTCATCTCTGGGCAACCAGCCACGCATAGCATCATGCGGTTGCTGCGCCTCATTTTCCCGCCCATTAGCTTCAGTTGAGGAAGAGTTGAGGAAGAGGGTAAGGTGGTGGCGAACAGCAGCCAGGAGCTGGACAGCGTTGCTCATCCTGTGGAAAGCAAGCTTGGCATCCTTGCAATACACCAGCGCTGCTGTATGTATGTGGCGATGAAGGATGGCAGAAGCGCCTGGCATACTTTGCCCAGACATACCACTAGTTTGCCCAGACATACCACTAGTTTGCCCAGACATACCACCCGCTGCACCACCACCATGATGAAACATCCCAAGCCCCATGCCCCCAGGCGCGCCAGGGTGTGCAACAAGTGGCTGGCCTCCCGCATGTGCAACAAGTGGCTGGCCTCCCGCAGCGGCGGCAAGCGATGAGAGCGAAGCACCCACTGCCACTGAACCACCCACAGGCCCCCCTAGCGCACCAAACACAGGAAGCCCGTGTGTGTGAGAGTGCAAGCCGTGTGCGTGTGAGTGCGCTGCACCAGGCCCACCAAGAGAAAGAGGGTGCAGTGGGTTGTGAGGGTGAGGTTGGCTGAGACCAAGACCAGCTGCTACACCAGGTGCTAGACCAGGTGGCATGCCTGCAAGGGCACCATTGGGAGAGGGAGTTGAAGGTGCACCAACGTGAGTTGCAACGCTGGATGACTGAGATGGAGGGTGAGTTGGATAAGTCAATGCACCACCCGCTGTACCCGCTGCGTCGTGCAGCGCAGGCACAGCAACACCCTGCGAACCAGGTGTTGCAGCAACGGATGAATGGCCAAGGAGCTTCTCGAGGGTTTGGGTGCAGGCAGAAACATCTTGGAAAGCCATGTGCGCAGCGTGCGAGTGTCGCTCCATCGTCTGGAGGGCCTTGCTTTTGTCTTCCTCCGTCAGAATGGGCTCAACGCTGAAGCTGGGCTTGCACACGAGGGTGTAGTCGAAACGCGCATGTTTGCAGTAGCCACATTCGTTGCACAGAAAAGCATCGAGCTTCTCATAGTTGAGGTTGCGACAGAGGCGGCACTGAAACGCGTTTTCGCGGCAGTGGCGACAGATACCGTGCTTGTCCGTGACGGGCCGATTGCAGCGCGGACACAGCATTCGCTGGGCCAGGCTTGCAGCAGGTGCCTCGTGCAACGCCGCAAACTCGATCATAAGATTGGTTGCGACAATGGGGATGGGCAGCACGGCAGAAGCCTCCAGCTGATCCTTGCCTACGTCAAGCACCGCAAACTTTTTCCATAGGCTCCACTTGCCCTTGAGCTGTGTTATGTCTGTAACAGCTTTGTTGTTATAGTAAAGATGAATGGTCTTGACCTGCTTGAGGCGCCCTACGTCGGTCATCGAAACAGTGAAGCGCTGAATCGTGTGCGCGCACGAAAGCTTCACGAGCTGGGCGCTGTCGGTAAACTTGGCTTCCGTTCGCAATTGCTCTAGCTTGTGCACTGACAAGGGCTGCTGGGCGCTGGGCGTGCAGACGAGACACGGGTGACTCTCGAGATAGTATCCTTGCACGTCTACAATCGCATCCAGCGACTGGTACAGGGCACTGTTGGGATGCCGCGCCACCCGTGCTGCCTCGCTCCGCATCAGCTTTGTCACCGCAACGGCAATCTCGTCGAAAATGAGTGCAGTATCGTCATGATGCGCCACTCCCTCCTCCGCCTGCGCAGGCAGTTGCGAAGGAGGGCAAGGAGGCAAAAGAGCCAACACACCTAGAGTTTCGAGCAGCTCACGACAGTGGTGTCCGCTATTGCTCAGCTCCGGCACTAAGCGCACCAATTTCTGCAGGAGCAGCGGGCGGTGCGTGGCTCGCGAGGCTGATGTATGCGCCCAGATGGCATGGATGCATCGCGATGCCTCTGCACGCACCTTAGCCGACGTCGACTCCAGAAAGATGTGCCGCACAAACGTGTCGACCTTGGCGTGCTGCAACACGGCATCCACCGCCGCATCTCCCACCCACACCAGTGCGCCATGCGCAGCGCCGGCAGTGGCAGGAGGTGCCGTAGAATAGACAGGAGGAGTATGCACATTGGCTGCGACCGCAGCACCACGACGGGCTGCAGGAGTCTCGTGAGAAGGAAGAGACTCGTCTTGAGACGAGTCCGACTCACTTTCGGCCGAGCGAACACTCTTGCCCTTTGCGTTGTTGTTGCTTTTGTTGCCGGTGTTGTTGTTGCTTGTGTTGCCGGATGATGTCCTCCCTTTGCCCGCCAGGTTGGGCCCTTGAGAGAGGTCTCTCTGGTGATAGATGCGCGCATCCATCACTCCATGGCCTTCGTAGTCGTTAGTAGAGGAGTTGTTTGGCAGCAACGGGCTGGCAAAGGCACAAGACAAGAGCTTCAAGCACCCCTCCATCGTCTCAACAGGGAGAGCTTGGGCACACCCAAGCTCAAGTACTAGCGCCAGGCAGGAGGGTGTTTCACGGCAATACGACTGCCAGATGGACACTCGCGTACTTGCCTGCTTCACGAGATTACCGAGGGTGATGACGAGGTCGACAGTGTGCTCATGTGAAAGCTCCTGGGGGCACTTGGCACCTTGGTCCACAAAGGACTGTATTGTCACGAAAGCAGCTGAGATTGAAGCACGCTCGCGAACGACGTCATACTGTTGGCGGCTGTCAAATAGGCGTCGCAGCACTCGCTTCACGCTCTTGCGCACCGGTGCCGCTCGTGGGATGCTGAGGCACCTGCACAACTGCCCCACAACCCCTGGCCACATGAGCTCTGCAACGCGTGTCTGACCTCCCTCCACACCCTGAAAAGCATCACCTCCATCTAAAGCATCACCTCCATCAGCTGCGCACTTGTCACCTGTGCCCTTGTCGGCGGTGTCTGGAGCATTTCCGCCCTGATCTGACGCAATGCCCAAGCCTGGCGCACTTGAAGCGGTAGCTGTTGGAGTGGTAGGTGTTTGAGTGGTAGGTGTTGGAGTGGTAGGCGTAAGAGGATGAGCAGTTGGTGCATGAGCACTTGATGCATCTGAGCTGTGACCACTTGATCCAAACGCCCGGACAAGGTGCGAGTGGCACTTGAAGAGGCTGCTCGTCAGGCGCAGCACCGAGTCTAGAATGGCAAGAGGTATAGCATCAGACGACTCAGCAGACGACTGAGGTAGCCCCTCACCTTGCGCAGGCGCCTGCATTTCAAACTGGGCATCTTCACGGTAGAGACGATCCAGATCATGGTTATCGAGACTCTCATGAAACAGACTCTGCGTGAGGCAGGACTCGGAAGATTGGAGCAAAACGCTCCCGGGTGTGGGGATAGCCTCGGTGGTGGATCGAGTCTCAAGAGTTTCCATGGCACCTAAAAGCGAAAGGTCAAGAGTGTGGAGCAACTCCCTGATCTCAGCGGCTGACATGGCACTAAGCGCGTGAGGATGAAGCGCGTGAGCATGTACAAGATGCGAGGGGTGTGGCGAATGACATGTTGCAGCAACATGCGAGGCCTGTCGTGTATCCTCCTCGACCCATCGCCCATGCACTGATCGCAAGGATGTTGATGCCCTCTCAGATGCTGATGCCCTGTCAGGAGCAGCAGTTGGAGGGTGCCTTGCAAGAGGACCGAGGGGCTGCCTTGCAAGAGGACCGAAGGAGGCATTAGGACCGAAGGAGGCATTCTTGTCAGGACCTGAGATGAGCTGCGAGAGAAGCTCCAGTCCCAACAACGGTGCCTGCAATCGCTTGGCACCCCAGCAAGATTCGAGAGGTCCGACTTGCAGTAAGGCGCTGCACACACTATGTGCAACAAAAGGCACACACCACCCTTGCTGCCGTAGACTGCTATTCGTCATCATTCGCATTAACTGCATGGTGGGGATGCACTTTGTGCCGCTTGCCGTGCGCATCAAGGCCGGCAGCGAACGACAGAGTGCACGCAAAAGTGCTGACGCGTAGGCGACTGCGGGCGATGGCGGGTGCTCGGGCTCGAGACTCATGGCAATTGCTAGTTTGAGCATGCCCTCCTCATCCCATGCGTCCACATTCGGAGGATACAGCCACTGGTGCCGCTGAGCTTCGAAATCGAGAGATAACGTGTCGAGAGATGAAGTGTCTCGAGATAAAGTGTCAGGAGATGAAGTGTGAGGAGCAGGAGATGAAGTGTGAGGAGCAGCGTCTCCAGTCCCGAGTGTAGCCGAGTCCTGCATCCCATGGTAGCAAGACTGGCACAAATCAAAGTCCTTACATACTCGGCAATGCCAGCGCAGGCCCACGACGGGCTGGTGATTGCAGCGATCACAGCAATACACCACAGATGCCTGGCCGTCTTTCTCAGGCGCCTGCACCGGAATGACACACTCTTGCCAGTAGACCGCGCCAAGGCGGTAGGGGTCCATGTGGTCGTGATCTACGTGGTGGTGGGCGTGGGAGGCGTCCTCCTGCGAGGCGTCCTCCTCCAACTGTTGCAATTGAGCACCAACCTCCATGTGTGCTTGACTGCCATCGTCGAAATGCACTTCCGTCACGGCTGGCTCAGCCGCCCCAAGAAGCAGCGAGGCAATGCGCTGCCCAAAGACGGCACGCATGGTGCTGGAGTGCGGGTCTTGCTGCTGCACGCCCTGCACCAGCAGCTCCAGACACGATTGGAGCACTTTGTCCATGACTCCATCATCCTTGGCCATAGCTATGGCACCGCGAGAAGATGAGCTGCCAACATCAGCAGCAGTCTGGGCCAGGTACATACCATAGCTATGCAGGATGGTGACGATAGACTCGGCGCAAGGCTCCAGGTGCGCACCGCAGTCAACGCGGCTTGACTGGTGCAGCATCCAAAAACACTCGCTGAGACGTTTAAGGAGGAGAGGCCATTGTTTCAACAAAACGGACAGATGCGCCGGACGCCTCGCTGCGACACGCGCCATCAGGGATGTCAAAGTGGTAAGCATCGACGGAGACACCACCTGAGACCAAAGCAGGGCGTCATTTTGGAGGGCTGGCATGTGCAAGAGCTGGGCCATGGCAGTCATTTGCGCTAGGTCTTTGGCCTCGCAGTAGACTTCCCTTGACGGAAACAGCACCTTAAGAAGCCGCTTCAGCATGGGTCTCGTCGATATTGGCCGTTGCAGCACAAGGTGCTTGGGCAGCTCGGCCATAAACTTGTCACGGCACGTGCGACACTCACTCTCGAGTGATTGTAGTCCACCGACACTCCAGTGGATGGCGAGTGCATTCATGATACTGATAGCGGCCTTCTCAGTCACGTCAAGACCACGAACAGTTGGACGTTTGGCCTGGAGGCTTTTGAAGCGTCTCTCTTTGGCTGCAGCAAGGTGCGCGGCGCGCCGCTGCTTTTCAGCCCATCCAAACTTATCCTTCCTCATCGCAAACACCTCTACTTGATCGATGGTTGGTAAATTGCCTCGAGTGTGGCACCCTAGCGTACTCAGCACAAGCTCCTTGTCCGACAGCAGCACCTCCTCGTTTGTGAGAGGCAACGAATACCACCGTTTCACACCCGGCTGCGTCGGAATGACGCGGTCGTGCACATGCAATTCAGTAGGAATATGGTCAGACAAATGATCAGGCAGTGCATCACCGACGAGGACCAAGACACCTATCATGCACATATCTGCAATGGGGTTCTGGATGACAAGGCGTAGATGATCAAAGTGAGCGCTCACGAACGGCTGGTTCACGCCAACACCTCCACTTGCCGCGCCTGCCGCACCATTTGGCTTCCGAGCAAGGTCAACAACATGCGGCACAGGCACAGGTACTCTACTAGCCACATCGCCAGTGATTTGCACTTTGGTGCTAACGCACACGCCTTTCTCAAAAAAATCGACAGGAAATGTGACATTGACGCCGACCTTTGTGTGCGCCTTTGCATCAACGTCGTACTGCGCATGAGGTGAGACACGTGAGGTCAGATGTATATGAGGTCAGATGTATATGAGATGAGATGCATGAGGTGAGATGCTACTTGAGATGCATGAGGTAAGATGCTAGTTGATGTGCTACTCAAGATGCTACTCGAGATGCGATTTGAGATGCTACTTGTTAGTGGCAAGCTAGCACCCGGACATCTCAACCTCTTCAACCTACAACACACCTATACATTTCTGTAATGTGCCAGCCAGCGCTTTTGGTGCTGCATGTGTACTTTACATGTGCATATTGCTATGTGTAAATGTAGCATGCGTGTGTATGGTCATGTATGTGCGAAGAGAGTGCGGAAGACCTCAGGAGATGCCTGGCACGAGCCTGGAATAGATATGAGTACATCTGACATGAGTACGTCTGCCTGTCTCAGAGCTTGGTGTTCGCTAAGGGCCCAGTGCTGCAGACTACCATCCTCGAGCAAAATCATTATGCCGGCTAGCGCAGGACGCGTCCATGACGAGGCCGCCATGCCACACACTCTCAGAGCGCTGCCGTCACCAAGTGCTGCCAGTGGTGTGTGGATCCAAAGCACTCGAAGCGACGCGTTGCTCACTTGCAAGAAACCCAGTGCACCAGTCTTAGAGCTGCCCATAACCAGCTGGCCCCAACCATATCCCACATCCGCAAAGGTATCGATGCAAGGTTCTGAAGCACGCGGCGCACGAGCAGCCTTTGCTAGGCCCTCTGCGGTCACCAAGCTTGATCCGGACTGGGCATGCGAGTCGGGCTTGGTATTGGGCTTGACCTGCCTTGACATCTCTTGACTTGCCGGCACATCTGAAGACATGTCTAGATGCGCCCAATCGATGACATGTGAAGCATCTCGTGCAAGTCGTGCAACCACCATCCGTTGCCTGCCTCCTTCTGAGGTCCCATACCCGCATATTAAGATGTGGCTCTTGAGAGAATAAAAGACAGAAATGGCAGAGGCATCCTTGATATCAGGGAAGAAGTCTTGGGGTTTTGACACTTGGTGCTCGAGCATGCAAGGGCCCTGATGCGTAGCCACTTCTAGATCCACAGAAAAGCGGTAGAGGGCGCCACTCTGCAGCATGACAAGCACGCCCATGCTATTGGCATCGGCGAAAGGAGTAGCAGCACTGATGCGCTCCCCCGACGAGTGTCGCAACGAGTAGATTGGGCACATCGTGTCTGCTGAGAGATCATAAATATTGACCATGACCTGTGTCACCACAGCCAGACACACCTGGGAGTGGGGGAGCCAAAAGATATCTAGAATACTGACGTGTGAGCCAAGAACTTCGAGCGATAGCTCTAGTGTCACAACTGCTGTCACCTTGCCGCTCGCGCTCAAGCTGCATACACAACACTTGTGCTGGCCAGATGCAGCCAAGTGCCGGGGGCACAGGGGATTGAATATTAAGCGGAGCGGTTCGAAGGGTAATACGGTCTTTGACAGCAACTTGATGCTAGTCTTGTCCATAGCGAGAGAAACACATGAGGCATCAACCATCTTTTTGCTCACGTCAAAAACCTCCACTTTCTCGCCCTCTGCAACTGCCAGCATTCCGCCCGATGACATGGACAAAATAGATAGTGGTGCCATTGGGCGTAGGCCAGATGCATCAGACGAAGCATCGGTATTCTGTACATGAGTAGAACCCGGCGCAAGCGGCATGGAGCACAAGGGAGGCAAAGCAAACGTGGCAGCCTTGAGCGACCGTCGCTGCACGCATGCATGCAACTTGGTGTTTTCACGAGAATGCACCGTTTTTAAGGGTGCAAGTGAAAGAGGGCTGGGACCGTGCTGTACAAGTGCACCTTGGCGCTTTTGTTGCGCACTTTCGCGCTTCTGTTCCGTACCTTCGCGCTTCTGTTGCATTTGAGCAACCATGCAATCATATAGATTGGACAAGACACTTGACACGTGACTGCCACGAAGCTTGTTGAGCAGAGTCTCTCGAGCCGCACGCGTCAACTGTCCCGGAAGTTTTTCGCAATCAGCCAGCCAGGCAGTGAGATCAACCTCATCCTCTGCTGACACAGCCCCCGAATCAGCATCAGCAGCCACATTTGCGTCACCCACTGGGTCTGGAGAAGGTGTCGACGACGCACCTGGAAACGACCCATCTGGAAAAAGACTTTCGCCGCCCGCTGAAGTTTGGTCAACGCATCGGGGGTTGCGTGGATTGAGCGCCAAGCAAGCATGCCCTGATTGCTTTCCGGCGCCACAATCGCAAAAGAAGCGCGAGTAGCGTGAATAGGTAATGTCATGACCTCGGTGGCACACTTTGGCACAGACAGCACAGCAGCCCTCCTGCAACGTCAGACCACATGTCCAGCAATGATACCAATGTTGCTCTGAGAAGGTGTTGGAAGTCTTGGTGTAGCTGCAGACCTTGCAAGCTAGACGCCCTTCCTCCTCCTCCGGAGACACCTGCTCTTCATCCAACAGCCCCTCACTCTCTCGCATCATTTCCTCCTCCTCATCAATTGAGACAGCATCTTCATCCATATCCATGCTAGCACAGTCCATATGCGAGCCGACTGCGCTGGAGTCATCAGGGTCCATATGCCCCGTGCTGCTGATGTAAGTGACAACAGAGGTGGCCACGGTGGATTCACCACGCGAGGTGTAGGACATGCCTTCGTTACTCACTTCACTCGACGTCGAAACGGTTGATAGTGTGTCTGAGGCTCGCACATGTGCAGATGTCACAGAGCCCAGATCAGAGAAGGGCTGGCGAGAAACTTGCTGAAACGACGCCTGCTGAAACGACGCCACCAAACCCCCCAGCATATCCGCGAGATTGGCTGCTGCCTGAGGAGTGGTGTGTGGGTTTGAGGCGGCTTTGTTGAGAGCATCCAGCACTACATTCATCATCCGCTCTACGCACGTCTGTGACTGGCGGAAGCACACAAACTTGATGCCCGCGAAGCATTCCTTGAGCACTTGTCGCGGCATGCGGATTAAAGTGGGTAACAACTCCAGCAGCGCCTGCCCATGCGCACAAACACATGTCACACCACTCAACCACAGATTAAAATCGACAAAATCATATCAAATCAAAATTGAGTCACAGCAGCGCGACTGGAGGTGGATAGAGTGCCGTGTCACAGATCGAGGGTGCAGTCAACAAGGTCACCAGCAACAGGCAAGGGCAAGAGACCTCGGCGAGCTGAGACGCCATGTGGTCGATGGACTCATCAAGACCATCCAACACCAGCGTTATCAGCCGCAGCGAGCTTCTTCGTTGTGCTGATGCCTCTCCACTGCTGCACATAAGGCTTTCTGCAACAGACCCTGTAAAACACACACACGCACACACATACACACACACACGCACACACGCACACACGCACACAACAATTCACACACGCACACACAGCCGCAGCGCCGGCAGCGGAGTGTGTTGAGATCACGTCAGATGTGTGAATGAGTCATGTCACACACACCACAATCGAATGAGTCGTATGACGTGTGAGCTCTATTGGAATGTGTCATGTATTGGAATGTGTCATGCCGCAAATAGATCTCTCAGACTTCACTTACCTACGAGCCCTGTAGGCACAGCGGCGCCAGAGCAGACTGACGCTGGCGAAGAGGATGACGAAGCAACACTTGGAGGTGAGATCGCGGTTGAAAGATGCGAGATCTTCGGTATGTGCATACTGCGGTGTAGCAGCAGTTTTCCAAGGAGGGCACGCAGCTGATTTGATTGACATAGTGTATGACATGGTGCATGACATATATTCAAAATGTGCTGGGTAAAGACAAGTGCAGACTACGGGTAGATTGAAGACGTGTTGCCTTAAGTGGAGCATCAGTGCAGACTACGGGTAGATTAAAGATGCGTTGCCAAGACGAGTTGCCTTGAGTGCAGCATCAGTCGAGTATGCAAGACTTACATACATAACGTACCTAACATACATAACATAAAGGGTATCGAGACCAGAGGAGAGGGAGGGCATACCTGATAGAGGAGAGAGAGGACATACCTGAGGACGGCGGAGGGCGCCAAGAGCTTCAGCAATGTTACGGCGCACAGTGGGCTTGAGACGCGCCAACGCCGCCGACGCAGGCTTTTCAAGAATACCCCGCAACAGCAGCACAAGATCCCGGATAATTTTGGGATCTGATGATAGGACGAGTATGTGGAGCAACGCCGCTATCTTTCCCTTGCCCCGAATGCCCTCTGGCAGAGCCTCGTCAATGCAGTGGATGGGAATGGTCGGTAGCGGCGACTTGTTGACTGTCGAGGTCGGGTTGTCGAGGTAGAACATCACCATGGCAGTGCTGCGCTTGGGGTGGTTGACAAGTTGGCGCACCGTCTTGATGCAGTGCTCCAGGATATACGTCACACTGGCATTGTTGGCCTCCAAGTGCAGCTGCTGGGTGCCGAGGACCTGCAAGAAGGTATCGACACGGCGGAGGCTTGAGAGGTCGCGATGTTGCTGCTGAATCTCTTCCGACACTGACAGGGTGTGCAGCCATGCCTCGCACTGGGAATGCACCAAATGCAGCCGCTCGTCCGTCGTCACGTCGGCCATGAGCACCAGGAGTCGCTCAATAGAGGTGTCAAGCATCGTGCTCTGCCGCCCACACCGCGATTGTGAGGAGGCTGTGTCGGCTATCTGCTTGGTAGCCTGTTGCAAGGTTACAAGCTTGGTACCAAGCGCTGATATCACCTCGGCCACCCGGCAGGTAAGATTGACGGCAGTCGCAAGCTGCCCATGCGCCGCACCCAGCCCCTGAGTTCCCTTGCCAACACTGAGCACAAGACTTGCCTGCACCTGTGCATCCCACTCCAAATAACGACTGCAAGCCTCAGAGGGTAGGCCTTGGGGGCCGCTTGATGTAGGCACCTGGAGCTGCGAGGCGCAAAAGCTTGCAACGGCTGTGCGCATCGAGTCGGCTTTATTGCGCACTCCAGTTGCTCTTGAAGTGCTCGCCTCGACGGGTAGCCCAGCGCCAAGCGCTGCTTGACGCACTTGCCAATTGGCTCCTTGTATGGGCATGGAGGTGGTGCTGACAGCGTTGGCAGCGCTGTCAAGTGCTGCCCAGCACGAAACAACCAAAGAGAGGCACTTGTGGATGCATGCCATGACACCATCAAGATCCTCCAAGACATGCTGCGAGTGTTCATCAATACCTGTGTCCAAGTGGTTAAGACCAGCACCCACTCCGTCCCGTCCCGCGCCCAGACCCGCTCCGTCCACAACCTCTATGTTCACATCCTGGCGCTCTGGGCTACATGAAGTCTCCGTGCCGCACAGCAGCAGCCGCAGCAGGGCAAGAAGGGCATCAAGGCACACAAGTGGCATACATGATTCAGAGCTCCAATCACCAGATGATGAAGAGCTCCAATCACGGCATGTCCAACTTTTGGCAATGACATCTGTCGCGTCCACAATCTCACGAAGTAGAAGCTTCGAGGCCGCGGCTTGCCCCGAGCCGCCTTGCACAGAGCGTTGCAATTTGCCGCGCAAACCTAGCAGATAGCGCAAAATTGCTGCTGCCTGCTGCGGTGCAGCCCCGTGCACAGCCTCGTGCGCACCAGCCGCCGAATCCATAGTCGCTGGCTGGGCGCAAACTGAAAGCAGCGACTCGTGTACATGTTTGTTGAAAAGACACGCGCTTTGCAGCACAGCAGCCCGAATCACCTGATCTCTATAGCCCAGCATCTGAGGTGTCGACACGAGACTGCTGAGAAAAGACTCCTGAGGCGACGACTTAAAAAGAGAGTGTTGCATTACAAGCTGCGTGCTCTCGACAAGCCTAGCCATTCTGTCGTCCGCAGCCTGCAGCACGCGTACAGCCTCGACATCAACTTGCGACGCCATCCAGCTCAAATTCAGCACCTCCATCTGAGACATATCCAGCGATTTGATGGTGGCAGCACGATCAGGGTCGTCGATGGAAAAACGAAGCAAGCACTCCACAGACGAAACACCCCAGTCGGTAGAACGTTTCTTTTCGTCCGAAGCCTGCGCCTCGCCACACAGAAAGCTCTCAATGCTGCACACCAAACTATCACACGGCTGCGAAAAGTTGTACATTGTGTAATGGACAAGCGGCAGCAAGCCCATCAACGCTGGTGACGGCGGGCCACTGGTGTAGGGTGCCCCAGGCGCATGACACTTAAGCGCATGACGCTCAAGCATGTCAACCGTCTTGATCAGAAGCTCGCCCCTCTTTTGCTCGGTTAGCGTAGTGAAGAGCAGCACCAGCACCCGAGCATGGTCCATATGCAGAACTGGTCTAGACGAGGTGTCGGCGTTCCGCGTCACCGCCAGCTTCTTAGAATCTAATTTGGTTGGACCCAAAAGTTCGGCACTGAGCACCGGGCTACTCGACGCCACACTCGAACAACTACTCACTGCAACTTCCGCGGTGGTCTCGGCGGATTCAGCATCAGCCAGTGGGACAGTTATATCATCGCCTAAAACGTCAAGCGAGGCAAGCGAGGCGTTCCACAAGAGCATCACAAGCGGCGAATCGGTTTGTTGCTGGGCAGCCAAGGACGCATCGCGCAAAGCAATACGCGAGACAAGCGCCAAGACTTGTCGGGGCATGCGCACCGGCCATCGATACACCGCAGCTTCGAGAAGCAAACGGCCACGCTCATCCGATAAATAGCCTCTATCCACCATGGCAAAGGCAAGTTGGCGAATGCCACCATGACGAGGCGTGGCAGAGGTGGAAGATGTAGCCTCCGACTTTGCGCGTGGAGAAGCCGAGCATGCTTCAAGCACGTCGAGAAATCCATTTAGCACATCGACTGATAGATGCTTCACTATCAGTGGCCCCAACATATCGCTGGCTGGAAATTTGAAGATGTGGTCGTTCAGCAGGCGATCAATAGAACGCACATTGCTCTCACCCTCTCGCACTTTCCCTGTCTGCACCAGCCTGTGTTTAATAATCTGAGCGCTCGGCGAGCTAGCAGGTTCTGGCGATTTGACTGTGCTGCTTTTCAGCGATGACGTGGGTGTAGAGGGGCTGTCTTTGAAACGCGCCGTCACTTTGAGCGGGCTTTCGAGAGGCAGCATGCCCAAGCCCGGCGTTTTTTGGAGTTTGGGTAACTCACGACCTGTTGTGTTGTGGATGGCGGACGACAATGGCAAGGTACTTGCCGGGTCTAACGGCTTAATAAACGCCGAGGAAAGCGCCGAAAAAAGCTTGATCAATATGCCCTCGCCTGTTACTGACATCAAGATTGAGAATCGTGCATGCGCAGTGTAAACTGCAGTGCACTGCCAACCGCAGCCCTCTTGCAGAACGCAAAGCGAAGGCGAAGGCGACAACGGGCTGTTTGACCGTCGGCAGGCTTGCTCTAGCTTTTCCAGAGAGCTGTCGTGTGCAGACGGCTTCTGCTCTGATTGAGGCACCCCATCAGCAATCACGCGATTCATCATTTTGGTCATGAGCGAAAGAGCCATGGCGAAGAGATCTGATTTGACTGCCAGCATTGCTGCCGATGAGCTTGCGTGGTCAGTAAACATGTGCGACAAGACGAGCACCTCAAGGTTTCTGCGAAAGTGGATTTCGTGTGCTCCTCCTTCCATCTCAAGGATTGCCATGATCAGCTTTTGCGCGGCCGTACTTTTGGTCGCCACAGAAGATTCGTCGCCAATGTTCGCCTGTGATTGCGGATTGGCAGCCTCCCACGCCACATGGCGCACCACCCGAATCCAATTCCAATACATCGCATCCATCGGGAAACTGCAGAGCTGTGCCAATTTCACACCCTCAGTAGCACAGTCTAGGCTGCATGTGGATAGGGCGCCTCGCTCCACAAGCTCGCACAGCGCCCGTGTCACTCGCCGCGGTCCGTTGTTTGAGACAAGATGAATGCGACACACTTCCTGCCGTCCACGGTGCAACTGCATCCAACTGCTCACTGGCAGATGTTTTGCAAAAGACGTCGACCGCGACGATATACCTGCTGCCAATGGCGAGATGTCAGTCGAGTCTAACACAAAATAAACCGTTCCACCTCCCACCCCTCGGGCGCGCGGCAGTTTCAGCGCACCGGCGGCGAGGTGCACCGCGCCGAAGCTGCCGCGCGCCATCAGGGTAGGTCCAAATGAGGGGGAACAAAAAGTTGGGGGGGGGGGTCATCCGGGACTTTATCTAGGCTAAATCCTAATTCCGGGGTTTATCCGATTTTTGGCTGACATCCGGGGGTTTATCCGATTTTTGAGTCTTAATATCCGGGAATTGACCTTAGATAACCTTACGGATTTTCAGTCTTTAAATCGGATAAACCCCGGATTTTTGGCCAAGAATCGGATAACCTCGGAATTAGGACCCCAAAAAATTTTCCACCTCCTTTGGACCTGCCCTGATGGCACGCGGCAGCTTCGGCGCGGTGCGCCTCGCCACCGCGTGCCCCCCGCCGATGCCGAAACCCACCAAAAACGTGTGGAAAATTTCGAATGAGCGGTGCCTTCACAAACAAAAGGGAACGTACGTTTCAAACTGGAAAGGTCGGTTAACACGCAGTTCGCATGCTTTTGACCTACACACCTGGCGTGGCAAGGGTTCGCGTGAGGCGGGACAGCAGTGGACTCAAGCCAGCGCAGTGCACCGACCTGGAGGCGGCGACCGGCCTGCTCTCGGCTGTGGTGGTGCCCGCGCTCACGAGCAGTTCCTCTAATGGGACTGTCCTGTGCGCGTGAATCTTATCACTGGCACTCATCATCGTCTCCTGCGTGATGTTCTTGTCTGAACACAACACAGAAAGCGCTTTGATGGCCTCGCCACCAGCGCTTGAAGAACCCATCCTGCCTGCCCACTCCAAAGCAGCGAGAACGCGATCAGTCATGTCGGTCACAAGTTCCTCGTTGTCGGCAGCCTCGTTGCCTCCACTTAGCCCCGTACCGGCGCCCGACGGCCGCAAAATATGGAGGGATAAGAACGCTGCGCACTGCAGGAGAAAGCACGCATGCTGCTCCGCCTTGGGGCTCGTAGAGTCTGCCGCCGCGTGATCCGACTTGACAAATACGTCCAAGCACGCTGCCACTGTCCTGTACATTTCGTAGATTTGAATTTGTGTCCTGCCATCGACCACCGCGGTGGGGTTCTTGAGGAACGGGCCGGTGAGGGGGTGCAGCCCATCACCGGAAGAACTTTCAGATTGCTGCGATGGTTGGTCGCTAGTGGCAGTTCCGAGTGGCAGCTCCTCGCCCCCTGGTGGGAGCGATGCATCGGAAACCTGGCCCTCCTCGCCCGACATCTGGATGTCGGGTTTGCACACCACACAATGGCCTGTTCAAGTCCTCTCTGCCACTCTTCCTTGATGCCAATGATGATGGGCTTCTTTCAAGAATCTTTGGAATTCGATAGGAAAAAAAATGCTAGATTGGCGGGTCCAGATCACGTCCCCAAACCAAACACACTGATTTAACTGAAGAATTTTGGAATTTCATCTTTGTGCGTGTGCTTGAAGTTTACTGTGCATAAATACGTATAATACTGCGGTGCCGATCGACGACCTCAGGTGTGTGCCCCTTTGCAACTGCCCTCATGTTCGGTTTGTCTTTCAAACAACTCTCTTGCATTGTCAGCCCACCGTCGCTTCTACGTGAACTCAAGTGACTCACGCAGTAGTGACTCGCTCCTACGTGAATTAGTCACGCAGTAGCCCTTTCGTAATCGCGAAAGATCTACAAAATAACATTTTTAAATCGAGTGCGTGTCGACTACACGCATATACCACGATACATACAAACATGTGACATGAATTGCGGGAGTGCCTTTGCCACTGAGCCAGGCGCTTCCAGGCCTCCTTATTACTGCACCTCCTTCTGTGTGCGTTCCTGGTGTAATTGGCGCGGTAGCTGTGTGGATCCAAAAAAATGCGTTCCTGCTGTACTTAGCGCGCTAGCTGTGTGGATCCAAAAATCCAAAAAAATAAATTCTATTTGACTACAGGTGTATGCGTTTGCCGAAGTCCATGGTCCATTGCTGGAGTTCCTTCGAGTCAGGCGCTTCCGGGCTTCCTTATTACTGCTCACCACCTGTGTGCGTTCCTGCTGTACTTGGCGCGCTAGCTGCGCAAAGCATTTAAAAAAAAAAAGGGGGGTAACAAAAAAAAAAAAACCACG
>Ga0335398_10004205_pt1 | contig 20266 bp, 17 predicted proteins | sample BON03_FD_205742 | JGI IMG/M metagenome (GOLD analysis project Ga0335398, IMG submission 205742) | Freshwater microbial communities from Lake Bonney liftoff mats and glacier meltwater in Antarctica - BON-03 (spades assembly) (version 2) | ecosystem: Environmental > Aquatic > Freshwater > Ice >... | reverse complement strand
CTGCACCATGGACAAGTGCCCTCCGCGGGCGGCCTCGGCGCTCCGGTCCGCGGTCCACTCGGCGCCGGCGACACGGAGCAGCGCCTGCGCCACTTGGAGGAAGCCATTGCTGGCGGCGCAGTCCAGGCACGCGCGGAGCATGGCCGGGGGGAACGCCTCGTTGCCCGAGTGCATATATGGCTCGGGGAAGACGAGACGGTGCACCTCGGCAACATGGACAAAGAAGGTTGGGTGGAGCACGCGGCTGCCCTTGTACAAGATGGCCCAAGCGCGCAGTTGATGCCAGTCCATGGACAGCACCAGGCGACCGAGAATGTTGTCCTGCAGCGCGAGCAAGGCGCACCCCGCTGGCGCCGCCGGCGCCGCTGGCGCCGCTGGCGCCGCTGGCGCGGGTGCCACGGTGGAGGCGCCCATGTCCCTGAGGGCGAGGGGTGGGTGTGGAGGAGACGCCAATGGCCACCACGTGCCGCTGTCCGGACTCGCCGCGCGCGGGGGCAGGGGGTTGCAGCAGATTGGCCCCGCCGCGCTGCACGCGGGCGGCGCGGGCAGTGGCGCGGGTGAATCGGCGGCGCGGCGGCGGCGCGGGGCGGGGCGCGGTCGCGTTCAGAGGGACGAACCTCAGAGGCATGGCAGAATAGATGAGAAAGCCCCAACACACTTCGGGGTAATGGCCCAACCTGCCTAAAAAAAACACCGTCATCAAAAAACAACAAGTGGCGCAGTAACCTTCGAGGTTGTAACATCGGCGGTACCCCGATTGAACCTGCACAGGCACCCCCGACGCCCAAACCCGTGGGACGGCAGCGAGGATCGAGGCTCAGTCCGTGACCCCAGCTCCCCGGGGGATCGACCCGTGGTCCTGCGCGGCGGGGCCGCGCCCCGGCGCCGGGGCGCCCATGGAGGCGGCGATCGCCACAACGTCACGCGGCTGGGTCTGGCCGGGTAGGGCGCCCAGCCGCGAGTAGCGGAACGCGGCGCTGAACGCGCTGGGCACGCGGTAGTCGTCGGGCGTGCCCTCGATGGCACCCTCGGCCATGGCCGAGGTGTGCACCACACGGGTCGAGTAGTCGTCGACCCTTCCGCTGAGCGGTGCGCCGTCGCCGTCAAACGACTGGCCGATCAGCCTGTGCGGCCAGACGGCGAGCTCCGCCTCGGGCACACGGGGCACGAGCCACAGGTCCAGTCGGCGCCGCGGGCCCTCGAGGTGGCCAAACACGGGCTGCGGTGTGACCGAGACGCGCCACTCGGGCAGCTCGACCGTCAGCGACGAGTAGCCGCGCATCGGGTTGGCGGCGCCGCACGAGCGGCGCATTTTGAAGTGCATGGCCTGGGCCCGCGCGTTGGGATCGGAGCCGCACGTGAGGTTGGCGGCGTGCCAGCCAAAGTTGTTGTCGCCCACCTCGGCGGCCCAGAACGAGGCGTTGAGCCAGCGCTGCGCGGGGGCGTCGTGCCAGGCAAGGTGCACCTCGGTGAGGAAGGAGCCGTGCACCGTGCTGTTATTGAGCTCGAACGAGGCGAGCGACATGCGCATGTTGACGAGCAGGTCCTGCGTGCTGAGCATGTTGAAGTAGCAACCCTCGCACCCCCGGAAGTCGGCCGTGCCACCGTGCGCAAACGCGAGGTGCGGGTCGCCGGTGGAGCTCGGCAAAACGCAGTGGCTGTATCTGTCGTCGTACGCTCGGCACGAATAGTCGCACGTCCCTGGGTCCCATACAGAACAGAACAACGTCAGTGCGGAGCTGTCGCTGAGCGTGCAACCCTCCCTCTGTGCGCACACAACACGGGAGCTCTCTCCGGGCGGCGGCAGCGACGGAGGCGGTGGCGACGGGGGCCGCATCAGGTGGGGCGCGCACAGCGACAGGTCAAGCTCGGACGCGTCGGCCACGAGATGGGCAGTCACCGGGTTCCACGCGTTGTTTTGCGCCTTCCACGAGTGGTGGAGGCGGCAGGCGCGGCCAAAGGCCGCAGCATCGACAACCAAGCCAGCGTCCTTCATTTGTTGCGTCTCCTCGGCACTCCGCACACGCATGGCCATATTGCCGTAGTCTTCTCCTGTCAACGTCTTGCCCAAGTCTCCTAGGAACATCGCCTCGAAGTCAGTCACCGCCCCCACATCCCAGGTGTAGAGCTCCTGTGCGAAATCGAACGCGTCCGAGAACATGAGTGCCATGGTTGTCACGCTCGACGTGTCCCACCCCCCAAGAGGTTGGTTGAAGGTGCGGCTGTCATAGAACATGTATGCCATGTCGGTCGCACTCGAAGTGTCCCACCCCCCGATGGGTTGGTTGAACTTGTGGGCCGCACCAAACATCAGGTTGAAACTCACGACATTCGTCGTTACAAAGTGGCCTAGCGGTTGATTGAATGCAGCGGCATAGGAGAACATTTTTTTCATGGTCACCGCGTTTGATGTGTCGATCCACACGGGGTCGTTGAAGGAGTCACGGTAGGCAAACATTGCTGTGAGGTCGCCGCTGAAGAACGCTTCAAGTGGCACCAGGTGGGGCGCGCACAGCGACAGGTCGAGCTCGGACGCGTCGGCCACGAGATGGGCGGTCACCGGGTTCCACGCGTCGTTTTGCGCCTTCCACGAGTGGTGGAGGCGGCAGGCGCGGCCAAAGGCCGCAGCATCTACAACCAAGCCAGCGTCCTTCATTTGTTGCGTCTCCTCGGCACTCCGCACACGCATGGCCATATTGCCGTAGTCTTCTCCTGTGAACGTCTTGCCCAAGTCTCCTAGGAACATCGCCTCAAAGTCAGTCACCGCCCCCACATCCCAGGAGTAGAGCTCCTGTGCGAAATCGAACGCGTCCATGAACATGCCTTGCATAGATGTCACGCTCGACGTGTCGCACTCCCCAATAAGTTGGTTGAAGGTGCGGCTGTCATAGAACATGTATGCTATGTCGGTCGCACTCGCAGTGTCCCACCCCCCGATGGGTTGGTTGAACTTGTGGGTTGCACCGAACATCAGGTTAAAACTCAAGACATTTGTCGTTACAAAGTGGGCGAGCGGTTGATTGAATGCAGCGGCATTGAAGAACATTTGTTTCATGGTCGCTGCGTTCGATGTGCCGACCCACACAGGGTCGTTGAAGCCTGCACTGTAGGCAAACATTGCTGTGAAGTCGGTCTGTTCCGGCGGAGGCGGTGACGACGGGGGCCGCACCAGGTGGGGCGCGCACAGCGACAGGTCGAGCTCGGACGCGTCGGCCACGAGATGGGCAGTCACCGGGTTCCACGCGTTGTTTTGCGCCTTCCACGAGTGGTGGAGGCGGCAGGCGCGGCCAAAGGCCGCAGCATCGACAACCAAGCCAGCGTCCTTCATTTGTTGCGTCTCCTCGGCACTCCGCACACGCATGGCTATATTGCCGTAGTCTTCTCCGGTGAACGTCTTGCCCAAGTCTCCTAGGAACATCGCCTCGAAGTTAGTCACCGCCCCCACATCCCAGGTGTAGAGCTCCTGTGCGAAATCGAACGCGTCCATGAACATGCTTTGCATGGTTGTCACGCTCGACGTGTCCCACCCCCCAATAGGTTGGTTGAAGGTGCGGCTGTCATAGAACATGTATGCCATGTCCGTCGCACTCGAAGTGTCCCACCCCCCAAAGGGTTGGTTGAACTTGTGGGTTGCACCGAACATCATGTTAAAACTCATGACATTCGTCGTTACAAAGTGGGCTAGCGGTTGATTGAATGCAGCGGCATTGAAGAACATTTGTTTCACGGTCACCGCGTTCGATGTGTCGACCCATCCCACGGCGTCGTTGAAGATCTCATCATAGGCAAACATTTGTGTGAAGTCGGTCCGTTCCGACGTATCCCCGACTTCGATCAGCATGCGCCGAAGCGAGGCGCTCGCCACGGCGGCCGGCGCCCCCGTGGCGAGGCCGACGAGCAGCCCCAGCAGCGTTGTGGGAATTTTTGGTCGAGGCGAGTGAGTGGGGGTTGCCGTGTTTACAGCACCCCATAAAAAAATGGACGTTGGCACGGACCTGCAAACACCGCGAGACTATCGGGTCAAGGGCAAACACCGCGAGCCTATCAGGGTAAGGGTTAACCCGGAAGGCGGCGCAAGCCGAAAACCTGGCGGGTACCCCGATTGCCCCTGCACAGGCACCCCCGACGCCCAAACCTGAGGCTCAGTCCATGACCCCAGCTCCCCGGGGGATCGACCCGCGGTCCTGCGAAACAGGGCCGCGCCCCGGCGCCGGGGCGCCCGTGGATGCGGCGATCGCCGCAACGTCGCGCGGCTGGGTCTGGCCGGGTAGGGCGCCCAGCCGCGAGTAGCGGAACGCGGCGCTGGACGCGCTGGGCACGCGGTAGTCGTCGGCCGTGCCCTCGATGGCACCCTCGGCCATGGCCGAGGTGTGCACCACATGGGTCGAGTAGTCGTCCACCCGCCCGCTGAGCGGTGCGCCGTCGCCGTCGAACGACTAGCCGATCAGCCCGTGCGGCCAGACGGCGAGCTCTGCCTCGGGCACACAGGGCACGAGCGACAGGTCCAGTCGGCGCCGCGGGCCCTCGAGGTGGCCAAACACGAGCTGCGACGTGACCGAGACGCGCCACTCGGGCAGCTCGACCGTCAGCGACGAGTAGCCCCGCGCCAGGCTGGCGGCGCCACACGCGCGGTGCGTGTTGCAGTGCATGGCCTTGGCCCGCGCGTCGGGATCGGAGCCGCACGTGAGGTTGACGACGCGCCAGCCAAAGTTGTAGTCGCCCACCTCGGCGGCCCAGAACGAGGCGTTGAGCCAGCGCTACGCGGGGGCGTCGTGCCAGGCAAGGTGCACCTCGGTGAGGAAGGAGCCGTGCACCGTGCTGTTATTGAGCTTGAACGAGGCGAGCGACGTGCGCGCGTTGACGAGCAGGTCCTGCGTGCTGAGCAGGTTGAAGTAGCAACCCTCGCACCCCCGGAAGTCGGCTGTGCCCCCGTGTGCAAATGCGAGGTGCGGGTCGCCGGTGGAACTCGCGTTGTGTGGCACCAGGTGGGGCGTGCACAGCGACAGGTCGAGCTCGGACGCGTCGACCACGAGCCCGGCGGTCCCTGGGTCCCAGTCATTGTTTTGCGCCTTCCACGAGTGGTGGAGGCGGCAGGCGCGGCCAAACCCAGGGTCGCCCGGCAACGCCTCGGCGCTCATGCGCGAGTCCATGAACATGGCTCCAAATTCGGTCACCGCCCTCACATCCCACGCGTAGAGCTCTTGGGCAAAGGCCTGTGTGTTATAGAACATCGAGTTCATGTCGGTCACAGACGACGTGTCCCACACCAACGGCTGGTTGAATGCCACGGCGTTATAGAACACAACCCCCATGAAGGTCACGGACAACGTGTCCCACGCGAGCGGCTGGTTGAATGCCACGGTGTCAGCGAACACCTCCCCCATTTAGGTCACAGACGACGTGTCCATCGGGACGGGGTCATTAAAACTACTGGATGTGAACATTGAATTGATGTCGGTCACCGCCGACGTGTCGTAGCATCCACCGCCCATCCAAAGGAGTCCATCTGGCGTGAATTTAATTGACAAGGTGGCGGGCGCGCACAGCAGGCCGCTCGGGGCAGCGACCTCGCTCAGAGGCGGTGACGACGGGGGCCGCACCACGTGGGGCGCGCACAGCGACAGATCGAGCTCGGCCTCGTTGGCCACGAGCCCGGCGGTCACCGGGTTCCACGCGTCATTTTGCGCCTTCCACGAGTGGTGGATGCGGCAGGCGCGGCCAAAGCCAATGCCGCCAGACACCGCCTCGGTGCTCATACGCGAGTCCATGAACATGGCTCCAAATTTGGTAACCGCCCCCACATCCCACGCGTCGAGCTCTTGGGCAAAGGCTGGCGTGCCTTGGAGCATCGCACCCATATCGGTCACAGACGACGTGTCCCACGCGAGCGGCTGGTTGAAGGCAGTGGCTTCATCGAACATAAAATCAATTCCCCTCACGGACGAGGTGTCCCACGCGAGCGGCTGGTCGAATGCAGTGGCGTCACGGAACATAAACTTCATTGTGGTCACGGACGAGGTGTCCCACACGAGCGGCTGGTTGAATGCAGTGGCCCCATTGAACAACAGAGGCATAGTGGTTACGGACGAGGTGTCCCACACGAGCGGCTGGTTGAATGCAGTGGCGCCACGGAACACGGAAAGCATATTGGTCACGGACGACGTGTCCATCGGAACGGGGTCGTTGAATGTTGTGGACATGAACATGCCCATCATAATGGTGACCGCCGACGTGTTGTAGCACCCGCTACCCGCTTCAACGAGTCCAGTTGGCCAGTTTCTAATGGACGCGGTGGCGGGTGCGCACAACAGGCCGCTTGGCGGGACCTCGCTCAGCATGCGAGGAAGCGAGGCGCTCGCCAAAGCGGCCGGTGCCCCCGTGGCTAGGCGGAAGAGCAGCCCCAGCAGCGTTGTGTGCATTTTTGGTCGAGGTGAGTGAGTGGGGGTTGCCCTACAGCACCCCATACAAAAAATGGATGTGGGCGCCACGGACCTGCAACCACCGCGAGACTATCGGGGTAAGGGTTAACCCTAACCCAAGCGGAAGGCGGCGCGGGCCGACAACCGGGCGGCAGACGAACCCGATTGCACATGTGCGTCGCGCCGCGCCGCCGCGCCGCCAATGCGCCGAGCCGCCCATGCGCCGCCGCCCGCTCTGCTCAGGGTGCAGCGGATCGACGCGCAGTGCCCCGAGCTCTCCCGCAACAACGCAGAGGTTGCCGCGCGCGCCGGGCACCTCGAGGCCCTGCAGTGGATGCACGCCCACGGCCTCGTGCTTGACGAGGCCACCTGCGCCGCCGCTGCCGACGCGTCGGCTGAGCGGGCCCTCGTCGCGCTGCAGTGGGTGCGCCAGGTCAGCTGCCCGTGGGACCAGCGCACCTGCGAGGCCGCCGCCGGGCGGGGCGACCTGCCCCTCCTCAAGTGGCTCCGCGACCCGGAGCGCGCGCCCCCTTGCCCGTGGGACAGCGAGTCCTGGACCCCCGGAGCACCCCGCGAATCAGAGGCCTGCCAAACCGCCGCCGAGGAGGGGCACGACGAGGTGCTCCAGTGGCTCCGCTCCGCCCAACACCCCACCCCATGCCCGTGGGACGACGAGGACGTCGCACGCGCCCGCCTGCGCCGCGCCCGAAGCGGCGACTTTGACCCGGCCGCGCTGGGCTGGATGCGCGGCCGGGTCGAATCGCCCAACGCCCTCCACTGGCTCACCTCGTTCTTTGACCAGGCCGAACCCGAGTGAGTGGGCGGTGGGGGGGGGTGCGTGTGCGGCCAGGAACTAGAGGTGTGGACTAGGCTCGAACGGGGCGCGCCCAGGACTGGCCGAGCGCCGAGCGCAGTGAGTGCAGCGAGTGCAGCCAGGGGCAGCCAAAGGCACGCATGCACGCGTGGCCAGTGGTGCGGGTGCGACCAGGAGTGCGCGTGCGCGACCCAGGGGCGCGGGTGCGTGTGCGGCCAGGAGCTAGAGTCGTGGGCTAGACAAGTGGGCCGCGCCAAGGACTGACCGAGCACCGAGCGCAGCGAGCGCAGCGAGCGCAGCCAGGCGCAACCCAAGACACGGGTGTGCGCGCCTGGGCCCAAGCGGCCAGGGGTGCGGAGTGCGTGTGCGCGGCCCAGTGGCACGGGTGCGTGTGCGCCCAGGAGCTAGAGTTGTGGGCTAGACTCGGGGTAACTCCAGTGGGGTGCGGCGAGGACTGGCCGAGCACCGAGCGCAGCGAGCGCAGCGAGCGCAGGCGAGCGCAGCCAGGCGCAACCCAAGACACGGGTGTGGCGCGCCTGGGCCCCAACGGCCAGGGGTGTGGAGTGCGCATGCGCGACCCAGGGGCACGGGTGCGTGTGTGTCCAGGAGCTAGAACTGTGGGCTAGAATCGGGGTAACTCCAGTGGGGCGCGCCAAGGACTGGCCGAGCACCGAGCGCAGCGAGTGCAGCGAGCGCAGCCAGGCGCAACCCCAGACACGGGCGCGCGCGCCTGGGCCCAAGCGGCCAGGGGTGCTGAGTGCGCGAGCGCGACCCAGGGGCACAGGTGCGTGTGCGCCCAGGAGCTAGAGTTGTGGGCTAGACTCGGGGTAACTCTAGTGGGGCGCGCCAAGGACTGGCCGAGCACCGAGCGCAGCAAGCGCAGCGAGCGCAGCCAGGCGCAACCCAAGACACGGGCGCGCGCGCCTGGGCCCAAGCGGCCAGGGGTGCGGAGTGCGCGTGCGCGGCCTAGGGGCACGGGTGCGTGTGCGCCCAGGAGCTAGAGTTGTGGGCTAGACTCGGGGTAACTCCAGTGGGGCGCGCCAAGGACTGGCCGAGTGCCGAGCGCAGCGAGCGCAGCGAGCGCAGCCAGGCGCAACCCAAGACACGGGCGCGCGCGCCTGGGCCCCAGCGGCCAGGGGTGCGGAGTGCGTGTGCGCGACCCAGGGGCACGGGTGCGTGTGCGGGCAGGAACTAGAGGTGTGGACTAGGCTCGAGTGGGGCGCGCCCAGGGCTGGGCCGAGCGCTGAGCGCAGTGAGTGCAGCGAGTGCAGCCAGGGGCAGCCAAAGGCACGCGTGCACGCGTGGCCAGTGGTGCGGGTGCGACCAGGAGTGCGCGTGCGCGACCCAGGGGCATGGGTGCGTGTGCGGCCAGGAGCTAGAGTCGTGGGCTAGATGAATGGGCCGCGCCAAGGATTGACCGAGCACCGAGCGCAGCGAGGGATGCGAGCGCAGCGAGCGCAGCCAGGCGCAACCCAAGACACGGGCGCGCGCGCCTGGGCCCAAGCGGCCAGGGGTGCGGAGTGCGCGTGCGCGACCCAAGGGCACGGGTGTGTGTGCGGCCAGGAGCCAGAGCTGTGGGCTAGACTCGGGGTGACTCCAGTGGGGCGCGCCAAGGACTGGCCGAGCTCCGAGCGCAGCGAGCACAGCGAGCGCAGCGAGCGCAGCGAGCGCAGCCAGGCGCAACCAAAGACACGGGCGCGCGCGCCTGGGCCCAAGCGGCCAGGGGACCTCGACGGTAACCCGATTACCGATTTTGTAACCTCGGCGGTAACCCGAGTACACATGTGCGTCGCGCCGCGCCACCGCGCCGCGCCGCCGTGCCGCGCCGCCAATGCGCCGCCCGCTCTGCTCAGGATGCAGGCGTGCGGAGGGCGCGTGCGCAACCCAGGGGCACGGGTGCATGTGCGTCCAGGAGCTAGAGTTGTGGGCTAGACTCGGGGTAACTCCAGTGGGGTGCGGCGAGGACTGGCCGAGCACCGAGCGCAGCGAGCGCAGCGAGCGCAGGCGAGCGCAGCCAGGCGCAACCCAAGACACGGGTGTGGCGCGCCTGGGCCCCAACGGCCAGGGGTGTGGAGTGCGCATGCGCGACCCAGGGGCACGGGTGCGTGTGTGTCCAGGAGCTAGAACTGTGGGCTAGAATCGGGGTAACTCCAGTGGGGCGCGCCAAGGACTGGCCGAGCACCGAGCGCAGCGAGTGCAGCGAGCGCAGCCAGGCGCAACCCCAGACACGGGCGCGCGCGCCTGGGCCCAAGCGGCCAGGGGTGCTGAGTGCGCGAGCGCGACCCAGGGGCACAGGTGCGTGTGCGCCCAGGAGCTAGAGTTGTGGGCTAGACTCGGGGTAACTCTAGTGGGGCGCGCCAAGGACTGGCCGAGCACCGAGCGCAGCAAGCGCAGCGAGCGCAGCCAGGCGCAACCCAAGACACGGGCGCGCGCGCCTGGGCCCAAGCGGCCAGGGGTGCGGAGTGCGCGTGCGCGGCCTAGGGGCACGGGTGCGTGTGCGCCCAGGAGCTAGAGTTGTGGGCTAGACTCGGGGTAACTCCAGTGGGGCGCGCCAAGGACTGGCCGAGTGCCGAGCGCAGCGAGCGCAGCGAGCGCAGCCAGGCGCAACCCAAGACACGGGCGCGCGCGCCTGGGCCCCAGCGGCCAGGGGTGCGGAGTGCGTGTGCGCGACCCAGGGGCACGGGTGCGTGTGCGGGCAGGAACTAGAGGTGTGGACTAGGCTCGAGTGGGGCGCGCCCAGGGCTGGGCCGAGCGCTGAGCGCAGTGAGTGCAGCGAGTGCAGCCAGGGGCAGCCAAAGGCACGCGTGCACGCGTGGCCAGTGGTGCGGGTGCGACCAGGAGTGCGCGTGCGCGACCCAGGGGCATGGGTGCGTGTGCGGCCAGGAGCTAGAGTCGTGGGCTAGATGAATGGGCCGCGCCAAGGATTGACCGAGCACCGAGCGCAGCGAGGGATGCGAGCGCAGCGAGCGCAGCCAGGCGCAACCCAAGACACGGGCGCGCGCGCCTGGGCCCAAGCGGCCAGGGGTGCGGAGTGCGCGTGCGCGACCCAAGGGCACGGGTGTGTGTGCGGCCAGGAGCCAGAGCTGTGGGCTAGACTCGGGGTGACTCCAGTGGGGCGCGCCAAGGACTGGCCGAGCTCCGAGCGCAGCGAGCACAGCGAGCGCAGCGAGCGCAGCGAGCGCAGCCAGGCGCAACCAAAGACACGGGCGCGCGCGCCTGGGCCCAAGCGGCCAGGGGACCTCGACGGTAACCCGATTACCGATTTTGTAACCTCGGCGGTAACCCGAGTACACATGTGCGTCGCGCCGCGCCACCGCGCCGCGCCACCGCGCCGCGCCGCCGCGCCGCGCCGCCAATGCGCCGCCCGCTCTGCTCAGGATGCAGGCGTGCGGAGGGCGCGTGCGCAACCCAGGGGCACGGGTGCATGTGCGTCCAGGAGCTAGAGTTGTGGGCTAGTCTCGGGGTAACTCCATGGCGGCGGTTGTGCCGGGCGGCCAGCCGGCTCGCCTCTGGGCCCCAGCGCTCCCCGTGCTTGACCAGCTCCAGGACACCTCCCGACGCGGACACTTCCTGAAGCGGACACCTCCTGAAGCGGACACCTCCTGAAGCGGACGCCACCTCAAGCGTACACCTCCCTTTCGGGCCCTCAACGGGGCGACCCACCTTGGACGCCACCTGAATGGGCACCCTGCTGCGCTCGCACGGCTCGTTGCGCTTGCACTTGGCGCGCTCCCAGTTGACTCGAAACTCTGCGAGGTTCGGAGATGCGATCCATTCCAACGTCCACGCCAACCGGGGGCTTCAAGGGTCCGAACCCTCGAACGGACGCGGCGCACATGGGCCCAGGCGAGGCGGGCGTTCGTCCATGCGCACGTCATGGCTTCCCCGATTGCCGGGCCGAATCACACCGACAGGTCGCCCGGGCTGTGGGTTGGAGGGGACCGCCGCGTGGAACCACTCGTCAGAGATTCCGCACGTCGATCCGCAGGGCGGAAGGTCTGCTCGTTGCGAATACGCGTCAGCTTCGCTTCGGGTAGGTTGGACTCAACCGACCCGGGCCCCTTGCTCCCTTTCGGGTACATGCGCCCTTTAACGTACGTTTCAACGCGTAGGGCCTTCTTCTTCTGTTCGGCAATCTCCACAGCTGCCTTGCTCAGAGCCCGTTGAAATGCCTGCACCCGCGCCTGCAGCGCCTCAATCTGCGCATTCTGCGCCTCGTATCCCGTTGCTTGCTTCGCACCACCCTCTGGTCCAAGTGGGATTCCAGCGACCGGCACCCCAGTGACGAAGCGTACCTGGGCGGTGCTGGGTGTCGTAGGCATGCGCACAGGCGCCCCGGGAGGCGTGCGCACACCGAGTGGCGTGGCTGGCGCGGGGGACGCGGTTGCTAGCAGTGTGCGCTGGGCCTCAACGAGCCAGGCCGGTTCCTTGCCCGCCTCGGCAGTGGGGGCCGCCACCAATGGTGGGGCTGCCAAGCCAGTGGCCGCTGCGGCGGAGGGGGGCGTGATGGACCATACGATTCGATTGGCAACATTGTGCCACTTCTGGTCCTCCCTAGCTTCGGGCTCGCTGTGGTTCACCTTTTCGTGCCGCTGAACGTCGTCCAACATTCGGTTGGCACCTGCTACAACTTTGTGCATCTCGGATGCACTGAGAGGGTTCAGGTTGGATGCTTGCTGCGAGACACTTGCAGTCTCGTAGTTTGTTGTCTGGGCAAACAGTGTTTCGATCATGAACGGGAGCGCCCCCCAGGGGCGCTCCGGGGGAACCCGAGGGGATGAATGTCCATCGGGCCGTGAGCGACGCATGGCCCGCGACACCCGTCTGGCGTTCAGATATAATGTGATTGCAAATGCAGCCGCGAGGTAGACCTGGAACTCGGAAATGGTTTCCTCAACTGAGGCAGACAGATTCACATACCGGAGGTAACACAATGCCCGCACCAGCTTGTGGAGCGTGACGGGGGCCGGGGTCACGGCAACCTCGCCACCAGTGGCACCGACCGGGGACCTGCTCAATTCCGGCGAGTGGAGAACCACGGAACCAGCAGAAGTAGCCGCCGCCGCGTTGGCCGCGCCCAACGCCGCCATGGTCGCCCGCGCCGCGGCCAGGGCCACCGCGGTCTTGTGTGTCACATTGACGGCGTCGATGCGACGAGCCTGGGCCAGAAGTGCAACCGGGGCGACCCAGGGCCCCACGAGGCGGCCCTGGGGGGTGTATACAAACTCGGAACCACCGGGGTCGACCATCGAGTCGGAAATGGGGTCCTTGGTGGACCGGTCAGCGAGGGTGACGTTTGCGGGTACCACCATGCACGCATCTGCCACCTTCTCCACTACTGTGCGTAAAATGCCGCCTTGCAATTCACGGAGTGTATCCGAATGTGCCACGAGGTGCGGGTTGACATGTGTGGATGGGGTACCGAGGGTGGCACGGGGTGCAAATGTGCCGTGGCGTGTCATGCCAGTGATGGTCAACACACCAAGGCCCATGGCGACCCTGGCAAATGCAGCACCGTGGTGCACCCAGGCCACCGGAGATTGCGCATGTTGGCCCGTAAACCGACCAAGGGCTTCTCGGTGGCACAGAGTCATGGCGTCTAGTGCAGTGCTCTATTTTTTTGGACCGGATGTGAGTGCGACGAGCGCCCGCGCGGGCGCGCACTATGCTTCGGCGATCTGTGCGTTGACCTGACCCCGAGGGGCCTCGCGGTCCCATGGGGTCACTCGAAGGTTTGCACCGGTGCCCTTTTTTTCGGCCGCTGTGGGAACCAACCCGACCTCGCATGGGTGCCGGCACCTCGGCACTGGAACGCGACGTGCGCAGCCTCGACCGTGACCTTGAAGCCCACCAGGCCGCATACAACCGGTTCCCGAGCAGCCAAGGGTTGGCGTTGCGCGACAAGGTGGACGTCCACCTGCACGGCCCCGGTGGTGTGGCGGCCAGTGACGCGAGGGTCACCAAACTCGAGACCGATGCCTCAACTCTCAAGCTCTGTGTCGAGAACCTCGAGTCGCCCGGGGCGCAGCCGTCGACGGCGCTCCAGCCTGGGGAGTGTGCTCTGGCATGCTCCCTTGACAGCTACGCGAGATTGTTTAGACCTCGAATCGCTCCGAACGCGCGTCGGTGAAACGGCCACCGGGAGCGGCCCCGCCACAGGGCTCGTCGGGCAAGTGGCGCACATGGCGACCCAGGCCGAGGTGAACGGCCTCGCCGCCGCCCTTGGCGTGGACCTTGCCCCGGGCGTGGCCAACACCGGCCTGTTCCAGCGAGTCAACTACAACGGCAAAGCGCTGGGCGCCCTTGTCAGGCGCACAAACCAGCTCGAGGAGAGAGTCGGCAAACAGGCACCCCAGTCTCAGGTGGACGTGATCCAGAACCGGGTGTCGGTTCTCCAAGACCGGGTGGTATCGCTGGAGCGCGCGCCGGCCACGGGTGCTGCAGGCGTTCACGCTGCGCCACCCCCGGTGGCACTGGACTCGCTCGACTTTACCCAGCAAGTCCGAGCCGGGGCGTACCGCTGCAAATCGCGCTCGCTCGGGGCCCAGTCGAGCCCGAGTTTCCAGCCAAGCCCTGGGTATGTGTTGATCGCGGACGGCATCCTGTTGGAAAATTTCACAATGTGTCGAACTGACGAAGACTGGGCTCGGAATGCCCTGACCAATCCGGTCTGGGGGGGTCGACCATGGGTGGAGCGGCCAATTGCCACCAACACTTGCACCCCGTACTATTTCCTGGCCAAGGAAGGCGACGACTTGCATATATGCGCGCCCACGTTGGCGGATGCCCGTGGCGCAGGGGCGATGGTCGACATGGAACGGCTGTTCCACCAGCTCAATCAGTAACAGCCTCCGCTGGGGCGCGATCCCTGTGCACAGGGGCACCACCGGCCACCCCCACCGACCAAGGCGCCACGGCGGGGCCACTCCAAACGCGCGTGAGCGCAGCCAGTGCAGTGAGTGCAGCAAGCCCAGGCGCGAGCGGCAGTGGTGCGTCGGGTGCGGTGAGTCGGCACAGAGTCCACGTGCAACCCCGCACCCGCAATACGCGCGCCCACAGCGTACACAGCCCCCAAACGCGCCACGCGCGCCCAGTGCACAGATCCAGTGCCCCCCCCCCCCCAATTGGCTCAACGCCGCCGCGCCCTGCCCGGGCATGCACACGCGAGCGCGCGGAGACCGAGGGCACCCTGCTGGCCCGGCCAACTGCTTGTGAAGGGTGCAGGGTTCAGGGGTAACCTGAGTTTGCGCGTGCAACAGGGGCACACCTTTGAAGCATAGAACTCGCGGGTGATGAGCGTCGGGCCGCGCATTAAGAGCTCCGGTGCAAACGTCTTCTTGGGGAACCCGCCGCTAAACACGCCGTCGCCCCTTCAGGGGGGCGGACGCCGCGCCCGGTGCCGCTGGCACGGGGCTCTTGGCCACCTGGCCACAGACGGCCGTGCGCGCGTAGCGCAGGGTCGGCGACGGCGCCATGCAGCCGCTGAAGGCATTGACCGGGGGTACTGGAGCTAAGGGTAGGGGTTACCCGAGTGCGCACGCCTTGGTCGAGCTCGGACCTTGGTCGGGATGCCTTGGTCGAGCTCGAACCCAGGCCCCTTGGTCGAGCTCGAACCCCGGTCGAGACCCCTTGGTCGAGCTCGGACCTTGGTCGGGACCCCTTGGTCGAGCTCGGAGCTTGGTCGGGACCCCTCGGTCGAGCTTGGACCTTGGTCGGTGCACATCGGACCTTGGTCGGGACCCCTTGGTCGAGTAAACCTCATGGGCGCGCCTTGCCTTGGTCGAGCACCCGTCTCTTTTTTGACGGGTTACGTGCAACCCAAACTCCAGTGCAAATGGACGACGCGGGACTCCGCCCGATGTACGCTCGGGCATACGAGGCCTTTGGACAAATTGCGTCCGTGACCCAACCCTCAACACTTCCGTTGAGACTCACCTTCTTTGGGATATCCCCGGTTGCAAAGATGGCGCTCGCTGCGCTCGTACCCACCCTCGCCCCATTCGCGATGGCTGTCGGGGTGGGGGCCGCAGGCGCAGCCGCAACGCATGCGGGCACCTTGCTCTGGCGCAACGCCAAGTGGGCAAGGGCGATCGCAGCATACCAGCAGCAGGCCGCCGTTGACGTGGACGTGTTTTTCGACGTCGAGATTAGGCGCGCCTTGGAGCTTGTCGAGGACGATGCAAGTGTCAGAACGGAGAGCCTGAAGAAACTGTCTGGACGCGCCGATGGCGCCACCCCTGCACAGTGCGTTCGAACCGCGAAGGCCCTACTCACGCCATCGTTCCACGCGGATGAGGCCAAATTTGAATGGCGCCGTCTGAACGGTGTAGCATACTTTGCAACCGCCCTCTGCGACTCGACCCCGATGAAGCGACCATTCGCCAGCGCCGCGCGGACACTGTGCCACAGACCCACGCCGCCGCAGCTGGACAGCTCGCGGTGGTACCTGCGGCCCCGTGTGATGGACTCGAGCACATCTTCCGTGATGACGCCCTGTGCGTGCAGCACCTTGAGGCTCGCGGCGCGGAGGTTGGTGGCGGCGATGACCCTTGCCATCGGAAAGACGCGCCGAATGCCCGGCGGCACCTCCGTGTGCATGGAGATGACCCGCATGTCGAGGTCGCCCGGTGCCATGTCCACTGGTTGCATTGTGTACCTCTGTCTGGGGTGTCTGAAATTTATTGAGCTCGCGCTCGGCTCGAGTCGGAGAGCGGCGCGCGCATGGACGATTGGGGCGACGCGCACTGGGCGTTGCACCAGGTGGGCCCCCGACGGGCTTGGCACCGGTGACTGGGGCTTTGACACCTCGGGTATGACACCGCCTGGCCCTTGGCCCAGCGACCGCCGGGTGCGCAGTGCTGCTCGGCGCGCGCCTCCTGAATGGGGCACGACACACCCCGTGAAGCGATCATGACACGCCCCCTGGACACACCTTGGCGCCCACATTGACAGTCGACGCCGGCGAAGGCGTGGCTGACACCCACAACCACCCAGCCCGCAGCGACCGAGTCTAGTGGGCAGCTGTGCGCGTTGAGCTCGCTGCGCTCTGGACCCGGTCGCTGTGCGTGTTGAGCTCGCTGCGCTCTGGACTTGGTCGATGCGTTGAGCTCGCTGCGCGCTGGACGTGGTCGCTGCACGTGCTGAGCGCTCTGGACTCGGTCGCTGCGGCTGCGTCGCGATCGCGCTCGCTGCGCTCTGGGGCTTGGTCGCTGCGTGTGTTGAGTTTGCTGCGCGCTGGACCTGGTCGCTTGCTCCGCTCTGGACTCGGTCGCTGCGGCTGCGTGTGTCGAGCTCCCCGGTGTACGTCGCGGTTGAGCTCGCTGCGCTCTGGACGTGGTCGCTGCATGTGCTGAGCTCGCTGCGCTCTGGACATGGTCACTACGTGTGTCACCCGGTGGACTTGGTCTCTGCGGGCGTTGGGGGGAGGTGACCCGAACTGGTAGACTCGATCGCGACTGAGCTCGCTGCGCCCTGGACCCGGTCGCCGTGCGCGTTGGGCTCGCTGCGCCCTGGACCCGGTCGCCGTGCGCATTGAGCTCGCTCCGCTCTGGACGTCGCTGGGCGCGTTGAGCTCTGTGCGCGCTGGACTTGGTCGATGAGCTCGGTGCGCGCTGGACTGGGTTGCTGCACGTGTTGAGCTCGCTGCGCTCTGGACTCTGTCGCTGCAGCTGCGTGCGTCGAGCTCTCCCCTGTGTCCTCGGTCGCGAATCGAGCTCGCTGCGCTCCGGGCTTGGTCGCTGCGTGTGTTGAGCTCGCTGCGCTCTGGACTTGGCGGCTGCATGGGTTGACTTTGCTCTGGCCTCGGTCGCTGCGGCTGCGTGTGCCGAGCCTCACCGGTGTGCGTCGCGATTGAGCTCGCTGCGCACTGGACTCGGTCGCTGCGGCTGCGTGTGTTGGGCCCCATCCGTGTAGTCGGCCGCTGAGCTCGCTGCGCTCTGGACTTGGCCGTGGCTGCATGCGCCCTGGGCTACCCCGACTCGGTCGCCGTGGCTGCCCGCGTTGAGCTTGCAGCGGTCCGGTCGGTGGGGGTGCGCCCCGTTGCCCCCCCCCCCGCTGGGGTCAGGGGTTGGGGTCTGGGGTCAGGGGTTCGGGTTCGGGTTCGGGTTAACCCTAACCCTAACCCGCTGCATGTGTCGAGTTCACCAATGTACGTCGCCGGTTGAGCTCGCTGCGCTCTGGACTTGGTCGCTGCGTGTGCTAAGCTCGCTGCGCTCTGGACATGGTCGCTACGTGTGTCACCCGGTGGACTTGGTCTCTGCGGGTGTTGGGGGGGGTGACCCGAACTGGTACACTCGATCGCGATTGAGCTCGCTGCGCTCTGGGCTTGGTCGCTGTGCGCGTTGAGCTCGCTCCGCCCTGGACTCGGTCGCCGTGCGCGTTGAGCTCGCTGCGCTCTGGCAACGGACTTTTGGGCTTGGTGTGCATGTTTTTTTTTGCGCCACTCGGGTTAACCCACCCCAACAGACCGTCCATGGGCGCCGGAACCTCGAACCTGGAACACGTCGTGCTCAACCTCGACAAGGAGTTGGCGGCCCATCGGACCGACTACAACCTCTTCCCGAGCAGCGATGGAGTCGCGCTGCGCAAAAAGGTGAACGCAATGGACGCAGCCGCCGGTGTCGATGTGAGTCGTGTGAACGACCTCGCCAACGCCCTTGGCGTGGATGCGGCCCTGGGTGTGGCCGGCACCGGTCTCTTCCACCGCGTGAATGTCATGTACGAAGAGTTGCAAACGCTGAAGGAGGGCGGCCTGGGCACTGCTGCTGAAGCAGGCGCGGTGGCAGACCTCGCCAACGCCCTTGGCGTGGATGCGGCCCTGGGTGTGGCCGGCACCGGTCTCTTCCACCGCGTGAATGTCATGTACAAAGAGTTGCAAACACTGAAGGAGGACGGCCTGGGCACTGCTGCTGAAGCAGGCGCGGTGGCAGACCTCGCCAACGCCCTTGGCGTGGATGCGGCCCTGGGTGTGGCCGGCACCGGCCTCTTCCACCACGTGAATGTCATGTACGAAGAGTTGCAAACGCTGAAGGAGGACGGCCTAAGCACTGCTGCTGAAGCAGGCGTGGTGGCAGACCTCGCCAACGCCCTTGGCGTGGACGCGGCCCCGGGTGTGGCTGGCACCGGCCTCTTCCACCGCGTGAATCCATATACGAAGAGTTGCAAACGCTGAAGGCGGACGCCCTGGCCACAGGTGCTGAAGCAGGCGTGACAGCAGTGAACCCGCTCGACTCGACACACTGTGTCCGAACCGGGGCATACCGCTGCAAGTCGCGCTCGTTTGGCCCGGTTACCCCGCACTTCAAGCCCAGCCCTGGGTTGGCGGTGACTGCAGACGCGACCTTGTTGGAGAATTTCACACTGTGTCGGTCCGACGAAGCCTGGGCGCAGAATCCTCTCTCCCACAAGGTCTGGGAAGGTCGGCCGTGGGTGGAGCAGACCATTGCCACTAACAGCTGCACCCCCTACTACACATTGGCCAAGGAAGGCGACGATTCGCACATCTGTGCGCCCACGTTGGCGGATGCCCTGGGTGTGGGGGGGCTGATGGACCGCGAACGACTGTTTTATCAGCTATACACGCCGCAGTCTGCTGCTGCGCAAACCCAAGGTCCCGATGGTTAACCATGCGCCACGAGCGCGACAACCCAGCCTGAAGCGGCCACGCCGTGGGTTTGCTGCGGATGCGCGCGTATCAGGCGAACGGGGAGTGCGGCTGCGCCATGTGCACGGCGTGCGTACGGCGGTCGAGCTTGCCGCAGCAGTATCGTGCAGCCCCGGCGCGCGCGCCTTCGAGGGATGGGCCGCCGACCTGGATAATGTCCGAGGTGTCCGACGTTCATGTCCGAGGTGGGTTAACCCGGCTGACACCCACAGCAACCCAGCCCGCAGCGACCGAGTCTAGAGGGGAGCTGTGCGCGTTGAGCTCGCTGCGCTCTGGACTCGGTCGCTGTGCGTGTTGAGCTCGCTGCGCTCTGGACTTGGTCGATGCGTTGAGCTCGCTGCGCGCTGGACGTGGTCGCTGCACGTGCTGAGCGCTCTGGACTCGGTCGCTGCGGCTGCGCGTGTTGAGTTCACCTGTGTACTCGGTCGCGATCGAGCTCGCTGCGCTCTGGGCTTGGTTGCTGCGTGTGTTGAGCTCGCTGCGCGTGTTGAGCTCGATGCGCGCTGGACCTGGTCGCTCGCTCCGCTCTGGATTCGGTCGCTGCGGCTGCGTGTGTTGAGCTCACCAGTGTACGTCGCGGTTGAGCTCGCTGCGCTCTGGACTTGTTTGCTGCGTGTGCTGAGCTCGCTGCGCTCTGGACATGGTCGCTACGTGTGTCACCCGGTGGACTTCGTCTCTGCGGGCGTTGGGGGGGTGACCCGAACTGGTAGACTCGATCGCGATCGAGCTCGCTGCGCCCTGGACCCTGTCGCCGTGCGCGTTGGGCTCGCTGCGCCCTGGACCCGGTGGCCGTGCGCGTTGAGCTTGCTCCGCTCTGGACGTCGCTGGGCGTGTTGAGCTCGGTGCGCGCTGGACTTGGTCGATGAGCTTGGTGCGCGCTGGACTGGGTTGCTGCACGTGTTGAGCTCGCTGCGCTCTGGACTCTGTCGCTGCGGCTGCGTGCGTCGGGCTCTCCCCTGTGTCCTCGGTCGCGAATCGAGCTCGCTGCGCTCCGGGCTTGGTCGCTGCGTGTGTTGAGCTCGCTGCGCTCTGGGCTTGGTGGCTGCATGGGTGCTCTGGCCTTGGTCGCTGCGGCTGCGTGTGTCGAGCCTCACCGGTGTGCATCGCGATTGAGCTCGCTGCGTACTGGACTCGGTCGCTGCGGCTGCGTGTGCTGAGCTCGCTGCACTCTGGACTCGGTCGCTGCGGCTGCGTGTGTTGGGCCCCACCTGTGTAGTTGGCCGCTAAGCTCGCTGCGCTCTGGACTTGGCCGTGGCTGCATGCGCCCTGGGCTACCCCGACTCGGTCGCCGTGGCTGCCCGCGTTGAGCTTGCAGCGGTCCGGTCGGTGGGAGTGCGCCCCGTTGCCCCCCCCCCCCCCCCCCCCGCCGCC
>Ga0335398_10004197_pt1 | contig 20295 bp, 13 predicted proteins | sample BON03_FD_205742 | JGI IMG/M metagenome (GOLD analysis project Ga0335398, IMG submission 205742) | Freshwater microbial communities from Lake Bonney liftoff mats and glacier meltwater in Antarctica - BON-03 (spades assembly) (version 2) | ecosystem: Environmental > Aquatic > Freshwater > Ice >... | reverse complement strand
TCATTGCCCCAAGGGCTAACAAAAAAAAAAACAAAAACTTGTTTTTTGTTTTTGCATTTTGTTGTTTTGTTTTGTTTTGACAAAAACAACAACAAAATATTCTTATGTCATTGTCTGTTAACAAAAAAAAAAACAAAAACTTGTTTTTTGTTTTTGCATTTTGTTGTTTTGTTTTGTTTTGACAAAAACAACAACAAAATATTCTTATGTCTTTGTCTGTTATTCTTTGTTCCAAAGAACAAAGAACAACAGAATGCAGACAATGACAAGTCATTGTCTTTATCTGTTATTCTTATGTCTTTGTCTGTTACTTAGGTTATGTTTATTGGTAAAGCGAGTATCTGCAAAATACTTAAAACAGGTTCGAATCCTGTCATAACCTCAAATTCTAATGAAAACATATAAAATTATACTAGATAAAAATTATAAAAAAGGTAAATTGGTAAAATGATCAGGAGGTTTTTCACAATTAACTCTTTTCATATCTAAAACTAAAAAAACTATTTTTATACCTACACATAACGTCAATCTAAAAAATAACTCCGAATTAATTTTGGGTATACAAAATCAAATTGTCTCCCATCAAGATTTAAAATGATGAGGAACATTAAAACAACAAATTGATTCCTGAAAAAAAGAACAAATTGGATATTATGAACAGGATATCGAAATTAGAGGTACGGGTTATAAATTTGAAATTGAATCTTCTTTTTTAACAGACAATGACATAAGACATAGCCCTTGGGGCAATAACTTGTCATTGTCTGCATTCTCTGGTTTTGCAGAAAACAGACTAAAAATAGATTTAGGTAAAAGTCATGAATATGTCTTAGACATTCCCGCCCATATTGTATTTACACGAGATAAAAATATGACTAAAAGTATTAAAGGCCAATCTACAAATAAACAAGATTTAACACAATATTTAGCTAACATTCGAAAATTTTTTCCTTTAAATGCTAAACAACATGGTATAGTTATTGGACCTCTTAAATTTATAACTTATTAACAAAAAACATGTTTTTTTTTTGTGCTTTTTTTATTCTCTTATAATTTTTTTTAGTTTCCCTATTTTCTTGGGGAATTCATGTTTTAAATTAAAGCATAAAGAAAAAAAGAGAGGAGAATATATCATGGACCCCCCCCTATGAATTTTGGGCAAAAAAGAATATTTTGTTTGCCCAAAATAACAACAAAATATTCTTTGTTCCAAAGAACAAAGAACAACAGAATGCAGATAACGAAATATCGTTATCTTTGTCTGTTAACCGCCCCTGGCGATAAGTTGGTATAACTTATCGCTAAAGCGATTATCCCAAGCTTATCTTGGGGCTAACAAAAAAAAAAACAAAAACTTGTTTTTTGTTTTTGCATTTTGTTGTTTTGTTTTGTTTTGTTTTGTTTTGTTTTGTTTTGTTTTGTTTTGTTTTGAGAAAAACAACAACAAAATATTCTTTGTTCTTTGGAACAAAGAACAAAGAACAACAGACAATGACAAGTCATTGTCATTGTCTGTTATTCTTATGTTTTTGTCTCTAATATAACAAAGATTATTGTTTTCTAAATGAAACAAAAAGATTGCATATATTGTTAAAACGGCTATCCCAAGCTTATCTTGGGGCAATTCTTTGTACTTTGTTCCAAAAAACAAAGAATATTTTGTCTGTTATGCAATACGGAAGGTTAAAAACCAAATAATCTAAAGAGTCTCCTAATCAATATTTTGTTGTTGTTTTTGTCAAAACAAAACAAAACAACAAAATGCAAAAACAAAAAACAAGTTTTTGTTTTTTTTTTGTTACTCTGTATTATACTGTATACATAGTGTCCCAAGAAACGGAGCATAAAACAACAACAAATGGCAAAACATTTTCACCCTTTTCATTTAGTTGATCCTTCACCATGGCCTTTTATAGGAGCATTTGGTGCTTTAGGTTTAACATCTGGAGGAGTTTTATATATGCATTCTTATGCATTAGGTAGTATTCTACCAGTAGTATCTTTATTATTAGTATTAGCTGTAATGGCTGTATGATGAAGAGATGTTATAAGAGAAGCATCTTACCAAGGTCACCATACATTAGTGGTACAAAGAGGTTTAAGATATGGTATGTTATTATTTATCTTGTCTGAGGTATGTTTTTTCTTTTCATTTTTTTGAGCATTTTTTCATAGTGCTTTAGGACCAGATATAAATATAGGGTCTATTTGACCTCCAATAGGTATTCAAGCTTTAGATGCTTTTTCTGTACCTTTATTAAATACAGCTATTTTATTATCATCTGGTTGTACTGTTACATGATCACATCATGCTATGGTTGCAGGTGATAGAAAAAATGCTATAATAGGTTTATTTTTTACAGTTATTTTAGGTTTAATCTTCACAGCTTTACAAGCAATGGAATATTATGAAGCACCTTTTACTATCGCAGATAGTATATATGGGTCTACATTTTTCGTAGCTACTGGTTTCCATGGACTTCACGTTATTATAGGTACTTTATTCTTAATGGTTTGTTTATATCGTATTTTGGATCACCAATTTACTAAACATCACCATAACGGTTTTGAAGCGGCTATCTGATATTGACACTTCGTTGATTATGTTTGAATTTTCTTATTCTTATGTATTTATTGATGAGGTAGCTAAATTTTTTACTACTAAGGTGTATCATTTTACTGTGGTACACATATTAACAGACAAAGACAATGACTTGTCATTGTCTGCATTCTGTTGTTCTTTGTTCCAAAGAACAAAGAATAACCGCCCCTGGCGATAAGTTGGTATAACTTATCGCTAAAGCGATTATCCCAAGCTTATCTTGGGGCTAACAGACAAAGACATAAGACATAACCCTTGGGGCAATGACTTGTCATTGTCTGTTAACAAAACAAAAACAAGAATTTGCCCAAGGGCGAACAAAAAAAAACAAGTTTTTGCATTTTGTTGTTTTGTTGTTATTTTGATATAAACAACAAAACAACAGTTTACTATACAAAAAAACAACCATGAAAAAAGAAAATATCGCAAGATTTAAAAAATACGTAGTCCAACAAAATCTAAAAAAAAAACCTGAAATTGCTAAAATTATTTCCAGTGTCCGTTCCGAAAGAACAAAGAACAACAGAATGAAGACAATGCCCAGCTGCAATTCATCCCAAACTATTTTGTCTTCTACAGAACAACAGTATGCAGACAACGGCCAATCGTTGCCCCAAGAGTTATGTCTTATGTCTTTGTCTGTTAAAGAAGAAAAATCAGCTGAAAGATGCTTTGAAACAGTAGAAAAAAATAAAATTTTACATTTAGCTAAATCTACTTTAAAAGAATTGCAACAAATTTCAAGACAACAAACTGAAAATTTAGTTGGGTTAGAAATATCTTTAGCTGGACGTATTAAAGGAGCAGCTAAAGCAAGACGTACCACTACAGGTTTAAGTGGTTCTTTAAAACCACAAACCATATTAGGCTCTGAAATTTATTCTATTTACCAAAAAAATGTATACACTAAATGAGGAACTTTAGGTTTAACTATAAGAACAAACAATCTTATAACCAGTGTTCGTTGAAAATAACCGCCCCTGGCGACATGTTGTCACAACATGTCTTGGGGCTAACAAAAACTTGTTTTTTGTTTTTGCATTTTGTTGTTTTGTTTTGTTTTGAGAAAAACAACAACAAAATATTCTTTGTTCTTTGTTCCAAAGAACAACAGAAAGCAGACAATGACAAGTCATTGCCCCAAGGGCTAACAAAAAAAAAACAAAAACTTAACAGACAATGACAAGTCATTGCCCCAAGGGCTAACAAAAACAAAAACAAAAACAAGTTTTTGTTTTTGCATTTTGTTGTTTTGTTTTGTTTTGACAAAAACAACAACAAAATATTCTTTGTTCTTTGTTCTTTGGAACAAAGAACAACAGAATGCAGACAATGACAAGTCATTGTCTTTGTCTGTTATTCTTTGTCATTGTCTGTTAACAAAAAAAAAAACAAAAACTTGTTTTTTGTTTTTGCATTTTGTTGTTTTGTTTTGTTTTGACAAAAACAACAACAAAATAAAATTTGCAGGTTATTGCAATAACACAAAATCAAAATGATTAAAAAATATAAACCAACCTCACCAGGACGAAGACACCGTATCGTTATTTTAGATACTAGTTTAAGTAAAGAAAAACCTTATGTTAAAATAAGGTCTTTGAAAAAAGGTAAATCAAATACAGGTGGTAGAAATAATACCGGTCAAATAACAATGAGACATAGAGGTGGTGGTCAGAAAAGAATAGTACGTACAATAGATCGCTCATATAAAAAAGGTAAGTATTCATCCAGCACTGTATTACAGATAGATTATTCACCTAAAATGGGTGGTAATATTATATTATGTGCCACAGGTTCACAAGAACCTTTTTACAGATTAGCTACTCAAAATGTAACAGTGGGTAGTACTTTTTCTGGACCTTATGTCCATGACGAAATACCTAAAGATGGGGATGTTCGATATTTAAAAAATATACCCCAAGGACGGCATATTCATTCTATAGAAATGATACCTGGAGCTGGTGGTGTTTTAGCAAGATCTGCTGGAGCTTTTGCTACTTTATTATCACATCTGCCTTCTGGTCATTCTATTCTTATGTTACCTTCTAAAAAAACTTTAACTTTAAGACATGATTGTTTGGCTACTTTAGGTAAGGTCGGTAATGAAAAATATTATTTAAATAAATTAGGTAAAGCAGGTGCATCTCGATGAAAAGGTATTCGACCTACTGTAAGAGGTGAAGCCATGAATGCTGTTGATCATCCACATGGTGGGAATAGTCATGGTTCGGGTGGTTTAGGTAAACCTATTAAAAATATTTGAGGGAAATTAGCTAAGTTTACTTCCCCTAAAAAATATTAACAGACAATGACAATGACTTGTCATTGTCTGCATTCTGTTGTTCTTTGTTCCAAAGAACAAAGAATAACCGCCCCTGGCGATAAGTTGGTATAACTTATCGCTAAAGCGTTTATCCCAAGCTTATCTTGGGGCTAACAGACAAAGACATAAGAATATTTTGTTGTTGTTTTTGTCAAAACAAAACAAAACAACAAAATACAAAAACATATTTTTTGTTAACCGCCCCCAAGACATGTTGTCACAACATGTCGCCAGGGGCAGTTAACAGATAGAACTGTGCTAGAAAGGTGATTAGGATTGTTTGCTAAACAATTATCCATTAGGATATGAGGGTTCAAGTCCCTCCAGTTCTGTTGCAGAGATAACAAGTTGGTATTGTTGTTAGGCTCATGTCCTAAATGTTAAGAGTTCGAATCTCTTCTCTGCCATAATATTTTAACAAAAACTTGTTTTTTGTTTTTGCATTTTGTTGTTTTGTTTTGTTTTGACAAAAACAACAACAAAATATTGTTCTTTGTTGTTTTGTTGTTGTTTTTGTCAAAACAAAACAAAACAACAAAATGCAAAAACAACTTCTTTTCATGTCAACATTGTTAACTTTTCATTTTAAAGAACTCTATTTTCGTATAGCTTATTTTTTATTTTCATGATTTATATCGTTGCTTATCGCTTATGAATTCAAAGAAAATATTTTATTGTGAATAACTCATCGAGTCTTTTCAGAAGAGATAGAGATAATATATATAAGTTTACCTGAAGCTATATGAAATTTTCTTTTAATAAGTATATGAGGTGGATTATTAGTCACAATGCCATTAATAATACTAAACATTTACGCATATTTTCGTTCAGGTCTTTATCAATATGAAGCATCACGTTGAGATGTTTTTATTGGTACTATAACTTTAGGATGAATACCTTTTCACTATTGACAAATATCTATGATATGACCTAAAATTGCTAATTGGTTTTTAAGTTATAGTGAAGATTATACAAATCTTTCTTATTTGCCTACTATGAATCAATTTTTTTCTTTTTTATTAAATTGATCTAGTATCACATCTTTCTTTTTTATGTTTTTTTTAATTTTATTGTTTAGAATAATTTTAAAAAAAGAAGAATCTATGAAATGATACACTAATCATCGGGAAAAATATTTATTAGGTTTTTTATTTATAAGCGGTATATTAACTCCGCCAGATCTTATCTCACAAATTTTTGTAGCAGTGGGAATTTTAAGTACTATCGAAATTATCGTGTTTTTAGAAGCTCTTAAGATGGGATGAAATTTTTATAGGCACAAAATATCATAAATCGGCCAAAGGTTATATATAAGTATGCAAAAAAATCTGAAGCTGCCGCTAATTTTACTTAACAGACAAAGACATAAGAATATTTTGTTGTTGTTTTTGTCAAAACAAAACAAAACAACAAAATGCAAAAACAAAAAACAAGTTTTTGTTTTTTTTTTTGTTAGCCCCAAGATAAGCTTGGGATAAACGCTTTAGCGATAAGTTATACCAACTTATCGCCAGGGGCGGTTAACAGACAAAGATAACGAAATATCGTTATCTGTATTCTGTTGTTCTTTGTTCTTTGTTCCAAAGAACAAAGAATATTTTGTTATTGTTTTTGTAGCCACAATACAACATGTAGCATTCGTAGCTCAGTAGGTAGAGCAGCTATCTTCTAAGTAGCATCGGATGGGTTCGAATCCCATCGAATGTTGTTATTGCCTGCATTATGTTGTTTTCTTATTGTTTTACTCCTAACAAAATAACATAATGCAAAAACATAGGTAAACGAATTAACCGCCCCTGGCGATAAGTTGGTATAACTTATCGCTAAAGCGATTATCCCAAGCTTATCTTGGGGCTAACAGACAAAGACATAAGAATATTTTGTTGTTTTGTTTTGTTAAAGCGGTTATCCCAAGCATATCTTGGGGCTAACAAAAAAAAAACAAAAACTTGTTTTTTGTTTTTGCATTTTGTTGTTTTGTTTTGTTTTGAGAAAAACAACAACAAAATATTCTTTGTTCCAAAGAACAAAGAACAACAGAATGCAGACAATGACAAGTCATTGCCCCAAGGGCTATGTCTTATGTCTTTGTCTGTTATTCTTTCTAAGAGAAAGCTTATAACAATTTTTTAAAATTAAAATGTATTATATAATATTCTTTTTACCCTTAATGAGTGCAATGATAGCAGGATTAGGTGGAAGATTTGTAGGTGAAAAAGGGGCAGCTAAAATAACAACTATATTAATAATCTTAACATCACTGTTATCTTGATTTGCTTTTTATGAAGTAGGTATAAACGGATGTCCTACTTATGTACCAATGTGAACATGAATAGAATCAGGTTCTTTTTTAGTAGATTTTGGTTTACAATTTGATAGTGTTACAGTTACAATGCTAATATTAGTCACAACTGTTTCAGCATTAGTACATTTATATTCAACAGAATATATGAATGGTGATCCACATTTGCCAAGATTCATGTCTTATTTATCATTATTCACATTTAATATGTTAATATTGGTAACAGCGGATAATTTTTTACAATTATTTATAGGGTGAGAAGGTGTTGGTTTATGTTCTTATTTATTAATTAGTTTTTGATTTACTCGAATAGAAGCTAACAAATCTGCAATTCAAGCTATGATAATGAATAGAATCGGGGATGTTTCTTTAGCAATGGCTATGTTCATAATTTTTATTTATTTTAAAAGTTTAGATTATGCAACAGTTTTTGCTTTAGCATCGGATGCTTCTTTTAATACAACATTCCAATTTTGAAATATGGATGTTAATGTTTTAACATTAATAGGTATATTATTATTAGGTGGGGCTGTTGGTAAATCTGCACAATTAGGTTTACATACTTGATTACCAGAGGCGATGGAAGGTCCAACGCCCGTATCTGCCTTAATTCATGCGGCCACGATGGTGACCGCAGGAGTCTTCTTATTAATAAGATGTTCTCCTTTATTAGAGTATGCTCCAACTGCTTTAACAGTTATTACCATAATTGGTACTGTTACTGCTTTCTTTGCTGCTAGTGTAGGTCTAGTCCAAAATGATATTAAAAAAGTTATTGCTTATTCTACTTGTTCTCAATTAGGTTATATGGTTTTAGCTTGTGGTTTATCTAATTATGCTGTTAGTTTATTTCATTTATTAAATCATGGTTTTTTCAAAGCCTTATTATTTTTATCGGCAGGTTCAGTAATACATGCTATGAGAGATGAACAAGATATGCGAAAATTAGGTGGATTAGTACATAGTACACCTTATACTTATTCGATGATGTTAATAGGATCGCTATCCTTAATGGGTTTCCCATTTTTAACAGGTTTCTACTCAAAAGATGCTATTTTAGAATTAGCTTTTGCTAATTATTCTTTTGATGGTACTTTCGCTCATTGATTAGGTTCTTTAGCTGCTGCTTTTACCGCTTTTTATTCTTTAAGATTACTTTATTTAACTTTTTTATCTAATCCTCATTCTTCTCAAAGCTCTTACCAAGATTCTCATGAAAGTCCTTGACAAATGACTCTTCCTTTATTTATTCTTTCTATTGGTAGTATTTTTGTAGGTTATTTATTTCGAGATATGTATATTGGTTTAGGTTCTAGTTTTTTTGGTAATTCTATTTGAGTTTTACCTCATAATTATTTAATGGTTGAAGCTGAATTTATTGAAGATACTATTATTAAATGAATTCCCGTTATTTTTAGTTTATTCGGTGCTTTTTTAGCTGTTTTCTTATTACATTCTACTCCTAATTTTTTAATTAATGTTAAAGCTTCTTCTTTTGGTAAGTCTCTTTATACTTTTTTGTCTAATAAATGACATTTTGGTTTTATTTATAACTATTATATAGCAAAACCTTCTTTAGAGTTTGGGCATGATGTTTCTTATAAAATTTTAGATAGAGGTTTGATAGAAATGTTAGGACCTACTGGTTTCTCTTCAGGTATCTCGAAATTATCTAAAAATTATTCTTCTTTTGTTGCTACCGGATTATTATATAACTCTGCATTGTCTATTTTAGTTTTTACTACTTTATTTGCTATTTTATATACTAACCCTATTTGAATAGCTCAATGAGTTGATTTATTTTTAATTTTACCTTTATTATGTATATTAACAGACAAAGACAATGGCTAGCCATTGTCTTTGTCTGTTAAGTTTTTGTTTTTTTTGTAAATAAAATTTTATGACCCCCTCTCCTATAGGAGAGGGGGTCATATTTATATCTAACAAAATACAAACAAAGAACAACAGAATGCAGACAACGACAAATCGTTGCCTCCAAGGCCTAACAAAAACTTGTTTTTTGTTTTTGCATTTTTTTGTTTTGTTGTTGTTTTTGTCAATTTTCATGTACCCCCCCCTTTGATTTTTTTCTTTTCTATTTTTTTCTTATACTTTATTCTAAAACATCCTTTTACAACAAAAAAAAGGAACTATTAGGAAATTTATAAAAAAAGAGAAAAAGAGGAAAAAATTTGAAAATTTTGGGTCTGAGTGAGCCTCTTTAGACCTAAAAATATTTTTTTGTTGTTTTGTTTTGTTTTGACAAAAACAACAACAAAATATTCTTTGTTCTTTGGAACAAAGAACAACAGAATGCAGACAATGACAAGTCATTGTCTTTGTCTGTTAATATCTAACATCAAAAGAAGAGAGAATGTAGAATGATCTCTTGATCATTCTCTCTTCTTTGATGTTATAGTATATATATATAACATATTTTTTATTTTCCTTTTTGTTGTTTTGTGTTATTTTTTGATAAAAATAACCGCCCAAGAGATGTAGGTATAACATATCGCTATTTTGTTATTGTTTTTGTCTGTTATCCCCCCTCTCCTAATATGGAGAGGGGGGATTTTATACTATATTTCAATTTTTTACATTTACATGTAGGGTTTTAATATAAGGTTTTCTTTAACCGCCCCTGGCGATAAGTTGGTATAACTTATCGCTAAAGCGATTATCCCAAGCTTATCTTGGGGCTAACAGACAAAGACAATGACTTGGCCCCCCCAAAGGTTATGTCTTATGTTCTTGTTTTCATTTTTTTTGAATCTAAGAACAAAAAATATTGGGTTATTACAGACAATAACAAAACAAAATATTTTATGTTACAAAGAATAACAGACAAAGACAATGACTTGTCATTGTCTGCATTCTGTTGTTCTTTGTTTCAAAGAACAAAGAATATTTTGTTGTTGTTTTTGTCAAAACAAAACAAAACAACAAAATGCAAAAACAAAAAACATGTTTTTGTTTTTTTTTTTGTTAACCGCCCCTGGCGACATGTTATTATAACATGTCTTGGGCTAACAAAGAAACTGAAAAAATCCCCCTCTCCTATAGGAGAGGGGGATTTTTAATTTAGATAAAAAAGATTCTCTGCCCGAGAAAACCTAGATAAAGAATAAGTGTATAAAAATTAGTACAGTTTAGCTTGCACATACTGCCTATACAGCGGTGGTCTTCCGCCTTTTATAAAATAGCCTAGTAAGATACATGGTTTCGAGCTTAAGATGCTTTCAGCTCTTATGCCAGAAATTCGTAGCTACCCTACGATGCCCCGTGTGAGGGAACAATAGGTACACCAGAGGAATTTAGTTTCGGGTCCTTGCGTACAATGAAACTACGTATCAAAGCTATAAACTTCCTATAGATTTAAAACCGATCTGTATTACTACGATCTGAACTCAAATCAAGTAGCCCTTTAATAGACGAACAGTCTAACCCTTAGTAGGTGCTGCCCCACTAGGATGGGCCTATTCAACATCGCATTATGTTATTTTTTATTTAGCCCCAAGACATGTTGTGACAACATGTCGCCAGGGGCGGTTAACAGACAAAGACAACGATTTGTCGTTGTCTGCATTCTGTTGTTCTGTGGAACACAGAATATTTTTTTTTCTGATATTAACTAAAACAAAAAACAAGTTTTTGTTTTTATTTGCTAATATTATGTTTTAATTTATATTTAAAACTTTCATGTACATAAGGTTCCATTATTTTTTTTAAGATTGAAAAATATTTTTGAGGTATATATAATCTATATTGATCCTTTCTTTGTTTATGTAAAGAAGGATAAACATTATATTTCGCAATAAATAGTTTTTTTAGGATTTCTAAATCCTCTAAAGAAAAACTATCTGTACAAAAAATATATGCAGAAGTATTAGATTTCAAAGATCCATCATCCATAAATCAATAAGCTAAGCTTCTATCTGTAAAATAATCTTGAAGGTTGGTAGGAACTTTTTTACGTTTTTTTGAATCATAAAATAATTCTGCCAATTCATTTAACTCAGGGGTAACCACAGTATTAAAATACCATCTTTGGTAACCTGAAGAATCTATACTGCAACGTGGAGGTGTTTTAACGATAAATTTAAAACAATCATACAGATGAAAAAGATAATCTTTATGTATTTTAGATTGAATAAAGCGCAAACGTCATGTTTTACCATGAGTATAAGTTTGAAGGCTCGCATCACCTAATAAAACACCAATTACTATATCCCTTTCATTATTAAATTTTATCATAAAAAAAAAATACATCACTAACTAACAATAAAAACAAAAACTTGCATTTTGTTGTTTTGTTTTGTTTTGACAAAAACAACAACAAAAATATTCTTATGTATTTATTTGTGAATAGTTAGGGCAAAAAAATCTTCTTAGCCCCAAGACATGTTGTCACAACATATCGCTAACAGACAATGACTTGTCATTGTCTGCATTCTGTTGTTCTTTGGAACAAAGAACAAAGAATATTTTGTTAGTCCCAAGATATGCTTGGGATAACCGCTTTAGCGAAAGTTGTCCCAACTTATCGCCAGGGACAGTTAACAGACAATGACATAAGACATAGCCCTTGGGCTAACAAAAAAAAAACAAAAACTTGTTTTTTGTTTTTGCATTTTTGTTGTTTTGTTTTGTTAAAGCAGTTAACTAAGCTTATCTTGGAGCTAATTAAGAAGCTATTAATCGTTTAATAGTTCAGACTCTATCATTTTCCACAAAATTGTGGATCTCGGCGTGTAGTCGTTGAGGGGTCATCCATCAAGATGGAGAGGACTTCCCTGCTGATTGTCCGCACCTCTTATTGTTTCTTAAGTAAACCTAAGCAAAGAGGATACACCGGATATTCCAGCATATAGCCAAGTACTGTCAATTGATTTTACAACCAATCCGCCCCGAAGTTGAGGTGGCAAACCTTCTCATCGATAAGAACTCTAAGAGAAGATTACACTGTTATCCCTACAGTAACTTAATTTATGATCGCTTACTATTCAATGAAAAATAAGCGGGTCACTAAAACCGACACTTAGTCCCTGATCGTCACATCTGACTTTCAGTCAAGCCAACTTATGCTTTTCTACTTCTTTCTCAGTTCCTGGCTGAGATTAGTTGACCTCTTGCAATCCTTTGTTATTTTTTAAAAGGAAAACGCCCCATTTAAACTGTCTCATAAACATGTGTTTTTTCACATCTTCTAGATGGAAGAAAATTAGTTTTATTTTCTCAATCAAATTGGTTTTTTCAAATATCGCTTCAGATTTCCTTTTGAGAATTCTTTCATAAGCTAACACCAATTAGACTACATAGATAGGATAATAAAACAATATTTATTAACAGTAAAGCTTGGTAGGGTCTTTTCGTCTTATAGGAAGAAGGTAGTATCTTCACTACCATTCCAATTTCACTAACTAGATTATTGAGACAATGAGAACATGGTTAATCCTTTCATACTATCCTACAATTAATAGGCAATTGATTACGCTACCTTAATACGGTTATAGTTACCGCAGCCATTTAGTCGTCATTATATTTATCTCGTTAAAGATAAAATTTCAGATACAACCATTGGGCAGGATTCACTTCCAATACTTCCAATTTCTTGTTGGCTGAAAGCTGTGTTTTTGTTAAACAGTCCTGTTCTCTGATTTTATGCTCTTCAGCACTTGTCTTCCATATCAGTCTCCTGACAGAGAATTTCACTCTCAAAGTGTGAAGTCATCTTCTTGCGAACTTACGATGACATTTTGTCGAGTTCCTTAATAATCCTTCAGTTATCGCCTTAGTATTCTCTACTTTCTCACTTGTGTCAGATTTAGTACAATTTTTCTTCTGTGTTCTAAAGAACAACAAAATATTTCTATCTTATTTCTAGCTTTTACATAAAAAATCTAAGAGTAGATATCCAGTTAAAGGTCAGAATAGAAAAACCCATCAACTCCGGCATCAGCCTACGTTTTAGGGATTGAATAACCCAACAATGTATTTCAGTGTGTTGGAAACCTTGAGATTTCGGCGGTTCTGACTTGCAGAACTTATAGTTACTCATATTTGCATTGTCACTCTTATGCTTATTCTTTCCAGAAAATCTTACGCTATAAGATGTTCAGCTACCGCAATATTTTGTTGTTTTGTTTTGTTTTGGAAAACAACAAGAAAATAAAGCTAGAAGCTTCGGTAATATATTTAGCCACCTTAATTTTCGGCGCCGCTTGACATATTCTAATGTGCTTTTACGCACTCTTTAAAAGATAGCTGCTTCCAAGCTTACTTCTTAGTTGTCTTCGTCAAACAACCGTCCTTTCACACTTAATATATTTTAATGACCTTAGCTTTCTATCTGGGTTCTTTCCCTCTCGCCCATAAACCTTATCGCCCATGGACTGACTATATGCTCTCTTTTTCTTGTTATTCGTCAGTTTGATAAGAAAGGGTACCATTTTTAAGAGGCCCACTTCCTTTTCAGAGCTTTACCAACAAGAAAGTTTTACATATGCAATACTTAAATATTTTTCGCTGAAAACTAGCTATTTCTAAGTTCGGTAGGCATTTCACCACTTGCCTCAACTCATCCTAATATTTTGCAACATATACAGGTTCGTTCCTCCAGTCTTTATTTCTAAAGCTTTCAAACTGGCCAAGGCAAGCTCACTTAGTTTCTAGTCTTCCATGTTAGACTTTTCGCACTTTTCATACTCTCTTTCGATTTGTCTACCCTTCTTCGGTTAAACTTGCCTAACATGAAATCTCGCAAACTCATTATACAAAAGGAACTTTCTCATCCGCCTCTCGGCTTAGACTCGAAATGCTTGTCTGTATTGGATTTCAGGGTCTTTTTCACTATTGCTTCGCAACTCTTTTTCAACTTTCCCTCACGGTACTTTTTCACTATCGATCTATTTTAGTATTTAGCCTTCTCATTATTGATATGATCTTTCAAACCGGTGGTTCTACTTTATTTTATAACTTTATTGGAATACAGGACTTTTACCTTCTTTGGTTTTCTTCCTTTTTTTTTTACACATTGTGTTTGTTAGCCTCTGATGAGGCGGTTATATTTTGGCTCTTCGGATTTCACTCACCGTTACTTTCCAAATCTCTCTTGATTTCTTTTCCTTCTATTACTAAGATGTTTCAGTTCATAGAGTTTTGTTAGGAGTTTTGAAGTTTTCTTCTTGGTTCTTTAACAGACAAAGACATAAGACATCGCCCTTGGGGCAATAAATTGTCATGATCTGCATTCTGTTGTTCTGTGGAACACAGAATAAACATTAACAAAAAACAAGTTTTTGCATTTTGTTGTTTTCCCCACTCCTTGAGGTTATGTTAAGTTCAACGTTTCTCTTCTTAACTTTTCATTTTTTCTACGACCTCTCTTCTAAAATAGTCTAGTCTTCCATTCAATACATTTTTCTTACTTTTTCTTTATTTATCATTTTTCATATCTTAGGTTTGACCCTTTGTGCTTCTGTTTTTTTACATCTCACAGATATGCGGCTTAGTTGGTTTGATGGCTTGTTCTTATTGTCTGCATTCTTTTGTTCTTTAGAACAAAAGAATGCAGACAATGACAAATCGTTGCCCGAGAGCTAACAAAAACAAAAACTTGTTTTTTGTTAATATGAGTATAGGATTTGAACCTATATTTACTCAGTCAAATTGAGGGGTCTTGCCGATTAGACGAACTCATAAAAAAATTTTTTTGACATTATATGGCCCCATGACATGTCATGGGGCTAACAAAAACTTGTTTTTTGTTGTTTTGTGGTCACAAAACAAAACAATAACAGCCATTGTCTGTTATTTAAATTTTTGACAATATAACTCAAATTTTTTAGAGTTAGCATTCCCCCCTAATTTAGATTCTGTGGGACGTAATAATGTTGCTGTTATTTTACTATTTTCTTTTTTTATTATAAACATATTTTTAGCTAATGCATTATTGCCCACTTTATAATTTGATTTGGGTAAAATTAAAGATATTTTTTCACCTATTCTGATTTTTACTCCTGGATTATTGATTATTCAATTTCTTTCCGATAATGATTTGTTATTGTCAGCATTTTTTTGTTTTGTGGCATATAGATTAACTGCACCTGGCGACATGTTGTCACAACATGTCTTGGGGCTAATAGGTTTAATTATCCCTATCTTGTTTTTTTTTATTAAATGACGAGCTTCTTTTAGTGTTTGTGCTCATCCTAGTGTGTACACTATGGTATCTAATCTATGATCTAATTTTTTTATTATATTGGATGTACAACTATCTGCAGATTTATTTGTCATCACTATTTTTTTTAAATTTTTTTCAGATAAAACATATTTTGATTTAAAATATTGTTTGGCTCAAAATTGTGATGCTCATTCTTTGGATATCGTTGTTTGTTTGTCTAGTTTACTTCCTGAACCTTTGAAAGATCTCTTAGGTGTTGGTAATATTCCAGTTTTTTGGTATTTATTCATTTTTTAACCGCCCCAAGACATGTTGTCACAACATGTCTTGGGCTAACAAAAAACAAAAACTTGTTTTTTGTTTTTGCATTTTGTTGTTTTGTTTTGTTTTGACAAAAACAACAACAAAATATTCTTTGTCTGTTATTTAACAGGTTTGGAGGGATTTGAACCCCCATTAGCTATTTTGAAGACAGCGGTACTGCCCTTGTACTACAAACCCTTTCTTTTTTTTCTATTCTTTCTTAAAAAAACAACAACAAAATATTCTTTGTTCTTTGGAACAAAGAACAACAGAATGCAGACAATGACAAGTCATTGTCATTGTCTGTTAGCCCCAAGATAAGCTTGGGATAACCGCTTAGCGATATGTTATGCCAACATATCGCCAGGGGCGGTTAACAAAAAAAAAAACAAAAACTTGTTTTTTGTTTTTGCATTTTGTTGTTTTGTTTTGACAAAAACAACAACAAAATATTCTTTGTTCCAAAGAACAAAGAACTACAGAATGTAGACAATGACAAAATATTCTTTGTACTTTGTTCCAAAGAACAAAGAACAACAGAATGCAGATAACGATATTTCGTTATCTTTGTCTGTTAACCGCTCCTGGCGACATGTAGTTTCAATATGTTTTGGATATAGTTTTATATTTAACTATATAGAGAGGGAGAAAGAGAAAAGATCCCCCCCTGTGTACTAGTTGGTTAAGGCGCTTGTTGTCGGGAAAAAATTTTTTTTGCCTGTTTTTTTTTGTTTTGTTTTGACAAAAACAACAACAAAATATTCTTATGTCTTTGACTGTTAACAAAAATTTGTTTTTGCATTTTGTTGTTTTGTTTTGTTTTGACAAAAACAACAACAAAATATTTTTTTTTCCTCTTTTTTTCCTCTTTTTATAAGTTTTTCATTTGTTTTCTTTTTTTGAGTTAAAAAGGCAAATTAAAAGAAAAAATAAGAGAAAAAGAGAAAAGAAAAAAATCAAAGGGGGGTGTACATGAAAATTGGGAAAAAGAAAGAAAACGGGAATATTGCAAAGAGAAAAAATCCCCCTCTCCTTAAGGAGAGGGGGATTTTAGAGTAAAAAAAAAAACAAGTCTATACACTTATTTTGTCATTGTAATTGTCTGCATTCTGTAGTTCTTTTTAGAAAGAACAACAAAATGCAGAAACAAAAAACAACTGCCCCTGGCGACATATTGTGACAACATGTCTTGGGCTACTTAAGTTTTTATACAAAATATTACGAATAAGGAGAATCGAACTCCTGATATCTGTTTGGAAGACAGAAAGTTTACCAATTAACATATATTCGCTATAATCCAACGCCAGGTTCCCCTAGCGTTACCATGTTACGACTTAAATCAAATTGTCAATTTTCCTTGATTCAAACTTCAACTAGTCAACCAAAAACCAATTTCAAAAAAAGAAGAAAAGAGGGAAAGAAGCAAACAAGAAGAAAGATAAAAACTTGGGGAAGAATAAAACTTTTCGACTTTGACGGGCAGTTTGTACACAAACCAGAGCCAAAATTCACCGCACCGATCTAATATGCGATTACTACTAAATCCGACTTAATGTAGGCGAATTGCAGCCTACAATCCGAACTGAAGGTAGAATTTAGTTAATAGCGAGTCTTCACAGACGAGCAAAACATTGTAACTACCATTGCAACACAAATATAGCCCTAAACATAAGCGTCATACTGACCTGACTTAATCTGGACCTTCCTCTATCTTTCGATAGCAGTATCTCTAGTCATCCAAGGATGGGAATAGAGAGCCAGGTTACGTTCGTTTGAGGAATGAACCAAACACTTCAAAGCACGAACTTAAGACGGCCATGCAACAGCTGAGACTGATAAAAACAGTCACAAGAATAGGTAAGGTTCCTCGCGGATTGTCAAATTAAATTTCATGTTTCTCTAGTTGGATGGTTTACTGTCATTTACATTTAAGTTTTAATCTTGCGATCGTAGTCTTTAGGTGGGTAGTTTAACGCGTTAGCTACGACTCCAAATAAGAATTCAAAATCTAACTACCATAGTTTACGGCTAGGACTACACAGGTCTCTAATCTGTTTTGCTCCCCTAGCTTTCGCATATAAGCGTCTGTCATAGACTTGAGAATTGTTTTCACTTTAGATGTTCCTTTGAATATCAAAACATTCTACCGCTCCACTCAAAATACCATTCTCATCTTCAAGACACAAAGATCTAACCTAAAAATACGCCTAATCCTTGCTGATTAGAATTTAATAAAATTAAGAAAAGATCCGCCGGACTGCTCTTTACACCTTTAGTAATACCGAATTCAACTCCACCTGTATGTATAACCGCTTCTGCTGGCACATATCTTAGAAAGGCGTAGTACAATTTTCTCTTCAATATAGGGAAAATATATATAACATAAGTTATTCAAGGTCACTTCATCACTCTTTCGAGCATTGTGAAATATTCTCTACTGCTGCTTCTTGCGAAGTTCACCCTTATCTCATTGTGAATGTGGCTGTTCAGACTTTTCATCCCAGCTAAATGATCTTAGTCTTGGTGGGCTTTTATCCCGCCAACAAACTAATCTTCCTTTGACTCATCCTCAAACGATCTTTGTCTTTTGAAGTCTATAACATAAAACAAAAACAAGTTCTTGTTTTAACAGACAATGACATAAGACATAGCCCTTGGGGCAATGACTTGTCATTGTCTGCATTCTGTTGTTCTTTGGAACAAAGAACAAAGAATATTTGGTTAAATTCTTCTTTATTCCTCATTTTATTAGGAATTCGAGGGCAGATAATCAATGTTTTACTCACCCGGGCGCCATGGACTCCTCTAGAGTACCATTCGACTTGCATGTATTCTTCGCCTTGATAGCTGAATTCTGGACTGGTAATAAATCCTATTTTCCTTTTTTAGTCCTGAACTATATGTAACTCTCACACAAAACAAAATTTTGTTTTGTAGTTAAAAGGATCTTAACCCCAAGGGTTAACAAAACAAAAAACAAGTTTTTTTTTGTTTTGTTAGCCCTTGGAGCAATGACTTGGCTTTGTCTGCTTTCTGTTGTTCTTTGGAACAAAGTACTAAGAATATTTTTTCTTTTTGTAATCTTTTTGCTAGGGGTATTTTAAGAAACTCTTTTGGTAGGATTTGAACCTACACTTTTTTCATTAACAGTGAAATGCCCTACCATTAGGCTACAAAAGATCTAAAGATAGGCTAAGCAGGATTCGAACCAGCAACCTTATTATTATCGGTAATACAGCTCTACCAATTGAGCTATTAGCCTTTTTGTTGTTTTTGTCAAAACAAAACAAAACAACAAAATGCAAAAACAAAAAACAAGTTTTTTTTTTGTTTTAATGAAATATGGAGTATGGCAGAGTTGAACTGCCGACCTTTACTTTGCAAAAGTACTGTTCTACCAACTGAACTAATACCCCTAAAAAAATGTTTATAATCTTTTTTTAGCTGTGCTAGCATTAGTTTTAGTTCTTTGACCACGACAAGGTAAACCTCTATTTAAATGAGAACCTTTAATAGTATTTAAATTAATTTGTTTTTTTTTAGCAAATCGAACAGAATCTATTAAACTCGCATCAATAAGTAATTGAGGTACGGCAAATTTTCATTGATCTTTAAAATTACCAGATGTAGTATTTTTACTAATTTCAGTAACTAATCTAATAAAAGCATCTTTTTTACGGGTACTTAATAAAGACAAAGGAGTTTGAGGTAAAATACCTAATTTATAACATAATTTATTAGTAAGATAAGAACCAAAACCAGGTATTTTTTTTAGATTCTCAGAAACAGATAAATTTAAAGATAATTTATTTTGTATCATAATTAGAATTGTGACTTAGGAAAAATCAGTTAGAAATAACAGACAAAGACATAAGAATAACAGACAAAGACAATGACTTGTCATTGTCTGCATTCTGTTGTTCTTTGGAACAAAGAATATTTTGTTGTTGTTTTTGTCAAAACAAAACAAAACAACAAAATGCAAAAACAAAAAACATGTTTTTGTTTTTTTTTTTGTTAACAGACAAAGACATAAGAATAACAGACAAAGACAATGACTTGTCATTGTCTGCATTCTGTTGTTCTTTGTTCTTTGGAACAAAGAATATTTTGTTGTTGTTTTTGTCAAAACAAAACAAAACAACAAAATGCAAAAACAAAAAACAAGTTTTTGTTTTTTTTTTGTTAGGCCTTGGGGCAATGACTTGTCATTGTCTGCATTCTGTTGTTCTTTGTTCTTTGGAACAAAGAATAACTTATCGTCAAAAGCTATTATAATAACAAAAAGGTATGTAGACGCTACAGGATTCGAACCTGTGCTGCTTCTTTGTAAGAGAAAAGCTCTGACCAACTGAGCTAAGCATCCGCTGCAATTCAGGGTAGCAGGAATTGAACCTCCAACCTCTCATTCCCAAAACGAGTATTCTACCAATTGAACTATACCCTGTTTTTTAACTGACAAAAATATAAGAATATTTTGTTGTTGTTTTTGTCAAAACAAAACAAAACAACAAAATGCAAAAACAAAAAACAAGTTTTTGTTTTTTTTTTTGTTAACAGACAATGACATAAGAATATTTTGT
>Ga0335398_10004180_pt1 | contig 20373 bp, 16 predicted proteins | sample BON03_FD_205742 | JGI IMG/M metagenome (GOLD analysis project Ga0335398, IMG submission 205742) | Freshwater microbial communities from Lake Bonney liftoff mats and glacier meltwater in Antarctica - BON-03 (spades assembly) (version 2) | ecosystem: Environmental > Aquatic > Freshwater > Ice >... | reverse complement strand
GTAGGTCGTCGCGAGTTCGTCCTCATGGGTCCGGTAACGAGGCGGTAACACAAAGACCTCAACCGCTCCATCAGTGACATTCGAGAAAAACGCTCCCTTGCCGACACCCAAATTCGCTGCTTGCGGCACCTCCACCGTCTGCTCGGGCAACACCATCCACGGCTTGAATGTGAAGCTCAATTTACCCGCATCATCTTGGGACAATTTACCATAAGTGCGTTGCGGAGCCGCGCCCAGACCCGTGCCGGCAAACACCTTGTTAGATTGTCCATCCATCTTGAAGCGACGCTTCCGGGACGTGAAAAAGTCCCAACTGAAGATCGAGCTAAACATCGTGAGCCGGAACGACCACCCCGCCACAAAGTAAGCGATCATAATAATCACCAACGAGAACCCCGCACTCACCCACGGATTCATCGTCGAGCTCAACGTCAGCAACCCCAGCAGAGCCGTGCGACCACCTTTCAACGCGGCGTCAATCGCCCCCCAAGGACTCAGCAAAATCAGGCCGTTGATCGCATGCGATGCCATCCACACCACCGCAAAGATCGCGATACCAAACGGCACCGTCAAAATATTCAGCAACCACGACAAATCAAAAGCCGCCAACTGGATCGTCGCTAACGTTCCAGGCATAGCCCCCACGACGGGTGCCGCAGACGCCACTGCATCACTGCCGATAATCATCTTCGATAACGCTGCCATCGTGAACGGCACCACCAAACCCGCCGCCACCAATCCCGAGGCCTTATTTTCCACCGTTTCCATCACATCCAACGGTTTCTTCCAACCCGGGGGTAACACCGCACCAAACGCATCCTTCGCCGCGACCGCGCCCACCAAGGCCAGCGCCGGAAGCCAGAAACTCGCTTGGGCAAACCAGGGCAGATTCGCCCGTTCTTCAGCCGGCGTGGTGAAATACTGATAACATCCATAGGCGCCCGTGCCCAACAACGGCGATATGGCGATCCCTGTTACCGTCGTCACCGCTGCCGCAATCGGAGCAATCGGTGAGCGGTCCTTGGACGGTGCTGCAGCAGCAGCGGTCGCCGCCCACAGTGGCAACGCCAGCACGGACATGAAAAAAGCGAAAGCGATAATAGGAGTGAATCGTTTCATAAGCAACAAACAGGCAGTCGGTAGGGGAGAGTAAGCGCCTTCTTCCAGATTTTGCACCCTGAAACTCCCGGAGAAAACTACACTAGATCGCGTCCGTTTTTCAACCTGCTCCCCAGCTAAATTCACAAACCCAATCGCTGTCGCCACTGGGTCAACGCCGCCATATTTCCCCGGGAGTCCGCCCACGTGCAGGCTTCGACCTCAAGCTGCCCGCGCTTCACCGCAGCCGCAAATGAATCTGCTTCATACGCATAGAGACCGCGATCCGCTAAAATCGTTATCCTCTCGACCTGCTCTTGGCCTGCTCGATGCACCTCTATAATCGTCGCCTCCGTCTCCCTCGTGATCACGTAGGGCAACCGCACTTCAATCCAACCCGCCGTTCCATAAATCCGCAGATAATTCTGCTGCCGCAATCCTACGCCGCATGACACCTCGGCCGTGATATCGCCCGCAAATCGCAGAATCGCCGAGGTATATTCGTCCACCCCTGCGACCGCATGCACGCGACCCACCGCATGCAACTCCTCCGGTTCCGCAAACGCCTGCCCGCGTGCGACTCCGGCCAACAATCTCGCATAAGACAAAGGATACCCGCCGACATCCAAGATACCTCCGCCTCCCAGCGACTTATTCCAAAGCCGATGGCTCGGATCAAATTCCTTGCTAAAACTAAACACCCCTTGCACGTGCCGTAGCTCGCCGATCTCCCCCGCGCGCACCAACTCCACCAATCGCGCCGTCTGGGGATGGCAACGATACATCCATGCCTCCATCAGCGTGCGCTTCGCCGCCAACGCGGCGGCCTGCATTTCTTCAACCTCTGCCAAAGTCATTCCCATCGGCTTTTCGCACAATACATGCTTACCTGCCGCGAGCGCGGCTAAAACCATCCGCTTATGTTCCGGATGCGGCGTGGCCACATAAACGGCATCCACTTTCTCATCCGCGAACAACGCCGCATAACTCCCATGCGTGTGCTCCCGCGTAATGCCCTGTTCCGATGCAAATCGCTCCGCCGATGCGAGTGTCCGACTCCCCACCGCCTGCAGCACACTCTCCCGTGCACTCGCCAAATCTCCCGCGAAAATCCCCGCAATCCGACCCGTGGCAACGATCCCCCAGCGCAACGGCTGCGGACAAGGAGATGCAGATTCAGAATTCATCGCCGGGATTGTATCGGAATAAACACCCGCGTCGAGTTCAGCTCCGCGTTCCGGCTCTTGTTTCCCTACCAAGAAGTTCGCCCCACCGGTGCCCGACAGGTGCCGCAACCCGCCCCCCCCCCCCGACGGTCAACGTCAATAGACAACACCCCCCGACTCCTCATGATGCCAAACGATTGACCAATTGCCGAAAACACCCAACCACGGTGACTGCCTTTCCCCCTCCCCACCAAACCGGCCCCCTCCTCCCGCCTCTCCTCCTCGTATGAATAGCTCCATCAATACCCGTCTTGGCATCATGATGTTCCTCCAGTTTTTTATCTGGGGAGCCTGGTTCACCACCATCGCCGTCTTCATGACCGCTCAAGACATGGGCGACCTCACCCACTGGCCTTACACGGTCAATCCCTTGGCCGCCATCATCGCCCCGTTTGCCCTCGGCTTGATCGCCGACCGCTTTTTCGCGACCGAAAAAGTCCTCTCCGTTCTCCATATCCTCGGCGGCATCATCCTGCTCTTCACCCCGAGCCTCGCCCACAGTCCCGGCGCCTTCATCGCGGCCCTGTTGGTTTACAACTTGTGCTACATGCCGACGCTCGGGCTCTCCAATTCTCTCGCCTTCAGCCACATTAAGGACGCCGAGAAAAACTTCCCCCGTATCCGGGTTTTCGGCACATTAGGCTGGATCGTCGCGGGACTGTTTATCTCCTTTGTGCTCGGTCGCGTGCTCGGCACTGTCGCCGAAGCCACCGCGTGGCCGCTCTACACTGCCGGTATCGCATCAATCATCCTGGGAATCTTCTGCCGCAGCCTGCCGCACACCCCTCCCGCCGCCGCCGGCCAAGCCATTTCCGCCCGGTCCATTTTAGGGCTCGATGCCCTGCGTGAACTCGGTAGCCGCCCCTTCTATATCTTCCTCATCAGCTCGTTCCTCATCTGTATCCCCCTCGCGGCCTACTATAACTTCACCCAACTCTTCCTCTCCGCGACCGGCTTCACCAACATCGCCGGCACGCAGACGATTGGCCAGATGTCCGAGGTCGGTTTTATGCTTCTGATGCCCTTCTTCTTCGCCCGTCTCGGCGTGAAATGGATGCTGGTCGTCGGCATGGGCGCATAGGTGGCTCGCTACGCGCTCTTCGCTCTCGGCGCTCCCGACAGCGTCGCGATGATGATCATTATGGGCATCGCCCTGCATGGGATCTGCTACGACTTCTTTTTCGTCACCGGCCAAATCTACGTGAACAAGAAAGCCTCCGACAAGATTCGCGGCCAAGCCCAAGGACTCCTCGTTCTGGTCACCTACGGCTTTGGCATGTTGATCGGCGCCCAACTCGCCGGTGCCGCCTTCAACCGTTACCTCGCCGGCGCTGACGCGCTCACCTTGGCTCAGTGGGAATCATTCTGGTGGCTCCCCGCCGGCTTCGCCGCCGTGGTCATGGTATTCTTCGCGCTCATTTTTAAAGACGACCAAGTCGCCACCGACCGCAAAATGTAGCGGCCCATTTCACCGCGCTGACTATTACTCGATAGTGGCCGATCGGTCACTATCGGCGGATTCACGTTTCCGCTACATTGATCACTTCGATCAACCTGCGGCACCTAGGAGCTTGTCGGACTTAACCCCTCGAAGCGATCTATAGGCTCAAGGATGACTTCAAAGTTCGCCGCGAAGTGATTGGATTGAGACTGAGGCACCTTCGAGGCCGTCTTATTGAGATTCGTTTCTAAGTCCGACAGGCTGCTAGGATTGGCCGTGGGGTTTCAACCCTCACCTCAACCCCATGTTGCGTTTCGCTCCCGGTCGCTTCTCACAACCCCTCAACCAATCAGTCGGCACCGTGAGTTCCACCGATCGGACTTTTGATTACGCCATCACCACCGATGACTACCCCGTCTTCAACCGCGTCACGGCCATAATTCGTAACCCATGACCGAGGAGGAAATCGCCTCCCATGGGTTGGACCTGAATCAACGCCCGGGATCCGACGCCACCTCCATCGCCAACCTCGACCGCCCAGAGACTTCACTCCCGTACATCGTGCCGTCTTTGAGTCCGTTCAGCACCAACAATGGGGAAACCTAACCCGGTCAGCCGGGCCTGAACCCGCAACCGCCTCCGGCCGGATCGTCTTTTCCAAGGCGGTCGCGCGCCGACGTCGGCCTACTGTCTTTTCGCGTTAAGGCACCAATCGCGCCGCTTCAGCAATATCGTCCCAGGCGTAAAACTGGAACGTCCGGTCCGTCGACATCGCCACAAATAACCCCCCCGGAAATCCCGGTAGCTCCACGGCCGTGACATCACTGCCATCGCTTTCCTCCGTCGAGAGTTTTACCGCTCCCACCAACTCATGCGCATGCGGGTCGGTTGCCGTGCCTTCGCGTCGAAAAATCCGAAACATATCCGCCTGCTGATCCGACACCAAAACAAAGCCGGTGTCCGCTCCGGTGGGATAGATGGATATACCTTCGTGATCGCGCGCAAAACCCTCCCGCCCGATCACGGTGAGCTCGTCCTCCGCATCTTCCGCCGCCGGATCAGCCAAGTATTTGCGCACCCCGAACATCTCGTCACTCGCGTAGATAAAACCTTGTTCAGTATCGACCGCCAAAGCCTCGATTTCCTTCAAACCACTCCAGTCTCCAAACGCTCGCACAAAGATGCCGTGCAATTGCCCGGTGCCATCATCGACCAAACGATACTGGTGCAGATACCCTTGCCGCGGCGCGCCAAAATCCGACCGACTCACGATCGCAAATAAAGCGCCATCCCGCGGCCGACGATACAACGCAACCCCCATGACATCACGGGCTCGTTCGTTTTCGAAAACCGGGATGCCACCGCCATCGACCGCCACCATGTCCGGCAACCGAAACACGCGCAGCCGATGCGCAAATCGCTCCGCCACGACCACGAGGTCGGCCTGCCCTTCACCCAACGCGATATCATAGGCGATATCGACATTGTTAGGCCGCAGGATTCCGCGCACGGATCGGTCTTTCTTCTCAATGCCATCGAGCCCGAAAACCAACAACGCACCATCAATATTCTTGTCGGTGCCCAGCACCAAACTTTCCGCCGGGTTCGCACGATTAATCCAAATCGCGGGGTCATCGGTGTCGTGCTTGGCTTTTGTGGTCACGACCCGCGGCTGCACCGGCTCCGCATTAAGCGGAGCCTGAGCGAGGGTCAAAGCCGAGGCGGTAATATATAAAACCACCCCCGCCGCGAATAGCTTACCGGAATTAGTCATCATAGCTTCCAACGGATGCCGAAGTTGATTGTCCAGTTATACTCTTCAAATTGCCCCAAACGTTCGGGCGTGCCCGCGGGCGATTTAAAGAAGACCTTGAAAGGCTCATTGGTGATATTGGCCCAATCACCGAAAACTTCCCAATTATCGGCAAAACGATACCGCGCCGTCAGGTCGAGCTGAGTGCTGCTATCCACCCAGGTGTCTTCGTAATTCTCGCCCCCAAATGCCTCATCTTCTCGGAGTCGTTCGCTGCGATAGTTCAAGGCTAGCCGAGTAAAGAACCCGCCCCGTTCGTAAGTCAGAGCCAAATTGCCGACCTGATCGGAGTTGCCGATGAAGGGCAATTTCTCCCCCGGACGAGTGGGGTAGATCGCTTCCGAATTCGCGAAGGTCACGTTGGCCATCAGCCCAAGACCATCGAATGGCGCGGGCAACATGCGCAGCTGTTGTTGGTAGGCCAACTCGAGTCCGCTAATCTTACCCGAACTGCCATTTTCAAACGTGGTGAGCGCATAATCCGGCAGCGGCGCATAACCATCATCGATCACAATCTCATAAGAGAAGTTCTTGATGTCTTTGTAGAAAATACTCGCCGAAAGAATCCCGAGCGACGGCAGATAATGCTCAACCGAGGCATCCCAATTCACCGACTCCAAAGCCTCGAGATCCGGGTTACCCCGAAACACTTCTTCATCGTCAACATTGATCGCCAGTCGCGCCGCACTGTCTCCAAACGACGGACGTGAGAGCGAGTTGGAATACGACGCCCGGAGCACGGTATTATCGCTCAAGTCATGCCGCAGATAGAGGCCCGGCAACCAGTTGGTGTAGGCCTGCTTCGAAAACTCGGTGCCGAGCACGACCTCATTCTCCAGGTCAACTCGCTTGCCCGTAGTATCAAACTCCGTCCGCTCGACCCGCACGCCGGCGGTCACCGTCGATTTGCCGATCGTTGAACTGCCCATCACATAAGCCGCCAACACGTCCTCATTCGATACCCAGTCGTCCAACTCGCTGTCCTCAAAGGCCCGCACCGAGTCGAATGCCGCCAAATTCGCCGTAAAGGCCGCCCGAGCCCGGTCTTTGTCGATCCGCGGAACATCGAACCCGTAAGGGAAACGTCCGACTTCACCGACTAAATTCGCAAAAGTGAAGTCCGCCGGACCTCCCTCGTATTCGAATACTTCGACTTCTTTGGTTTTTTCCTTCGCGCGAAATGCCCCTCCGAGCTGCACGTAAGCAGGGTTCGTCGCCGCCAGATCGTAGCGAACATTCAAGATCGCATCAAATTCAGTCTCATCCCCAAAGTCGTTGGTCACCTCAACCCGCTGCAGTCCGTAAGCACTCGGATCCTCGATCGCCGCTCCCCCTGTTTGCGAAATCTGCAGATCATAGGGATCGGAGAAACTGTAAGTGAAATTGCCATCTCTTGTATTCCGACGGAAACGGTATTGGGTCTCATTCGGACTTTCTTCATGTCCTTTCGAATGGCCTACTTTCCCATCGATTTTCCATGCGCCGTCGCGGTATTCAAAGCCAGCCGAAAGGGCTTCAAGCGTTTGATCCTTCACGCGATCGCGCAAGTCGCGCCGGAACCGGCGCATCCCTTCGACCGTCGCCCCGGTCGCATCCAGCGCGACCAGGTCTCCTTGAGAGAAATCGATCACGGTGCGATACCGTTGCTCGGTGTCGGTGAATCGATTGTAGTTACCTCGCAGATACCAGTGCAGTAGCGCGGAGGGCTTTCCTTCGATCGCGGCAGTCACCCCGTAGCGTTCACGGTCGATCACATAGTCGCGATAGTTCATCGCCTCCAGAAAGTAATAGTCCTGCCCATCCGTCGGAGACTCTTCCTCACTCCACCCGTCGTGCTCGTAGTTGTAAGAACCAAACTTTCTCACCTGCCACGTAGGTGCCACCAATACCCCAATTTTACCGTCTTCGGTCACCGTGGAAACGGAGCCGCTAAATTTGTAGCCCATCTCCTCCGAAAGTGCGGAGAAGATGCCTTGCCCCTTAAACGAGGCCGCCAGCCCCCCGTGGTCAAACGGGCTCTTGGTTTTGATGTTCACCGTGCCGCCAATGCCTTCTCCATCCATGTCAGGTGTCGGCACTTTGATCACCTCGACCGAATCCATCGCATCAGCCGGAATCACGTCGAGGGCAATCCCCCGATCTCCCTCTTCCGGACTCGCCAATTTGATCCCGTCGAGTTGCACCGAGTTAAGCGCATAGTTAATCCCGCGCACCACAATGTAGCGCCCCTCACCCTGGTCGCGGTAAAGCGACAGGCCCGGGATACGTTGCAACGCCTCGGCCGCATTCTGGTCCGGGAAACTGCCAATTTCGTCGGACGCGACGATATTGCTCAGCGTTTTAGCCGCGCGCTGGGCGTTGATCGCCCGAGCCGTGCCGACGACCGCACCTTGGATGACCATCGCATCCATCAGCAGCGTTTCAAATGACGCATCCAGACTAGCGGTCAGACCGCCCGTCACTACTACCGCGTTCTGCATGTCGCCATAGCCAACATAACTGAATCGCACCGATTGCGAACCTTCGGCCACATTGAGCAAGGTGTAGCTACCGCTCGAATTTGTATAGGCCTCGACGCTCGTGCCGACTACGCTCACGCGCACCCCGCCGAGAGTCAGCCCGGTATTGGCGTCGGTCACTCGACCGGTTACCAGACCCACTGATTGAGCGACCAAGGCGACCGTCGAGCCTAGCGCTATTATGGAAATTAAAAGAAAACGTTTCATAGTTCTTACAGGTGTGAAGGGCCTCAGAACGTGCCCTCCACCCCGTTCGTCAACGCCAGCACCGTCCCGTCACGGAAACTTCACCCGGGAGAAACCGGCCCGTAACATTGGTGACAATCATGCGACGAATATTGCCTAATTTCACTGATCCTCTTCACCTTCTCCCATGGCCCTAACCAAAGCCCAAATCAACCTGCTCCGAGGGCTTCGTCATAAACGCGAGCGGGAAACCTCTCTCCGCTACATCGTTGAGGGAGCCAAAGTAATCAGCGAACTCCTCGCGGCCGGCCATACTTTCGAAGCGGTTTACCGCACTCCTGACTGGGAGCCCGGAGACTCTGCTTCGCCAACGATTCAGATTCCCTGGGACACCATGGCTCGGATCAGCCATTACCCGACACCATCGCCTGTTCTCGCCGTCGGTCGCCTGAGCCGCGCTGAACTCGTGGAAGATGAACTTAACACGGGTCGCACCCTAGCCCTCGACGGTATCCAAGACCCCGGCAACGTCGGCACCCTCATTCGTATCGCCGACTGGTTCGGGTTTCAACGCGTGCTGCTTTCCCCCGAATGTGCCGATCTCTTTTCCCAAAAAGTGATCAACGCCAGTATGGGCTCCTTCGCCCGGGTTCGAGTCATCACCACTGATCTCGCTCCGATTCTCACTTCCGCCTCCGTCCCCATCCTCGGCTGTGACCTCGCCGGTGAAAGCGTCCACCAGCTCACCCCTCTCGAACACGCCGTCATCGTCATCGGCAGTGAAGGTCGCGGACTCTCCCCCCGCATCACCGCAACACTCACCCGCACCGTGACCATCCCGCGTCATGGCAGTGCCGAATCCCTCAACGCCGCCGTCGCAGCGGGCATCGTCTGCTCCCACCTCTGCCCGTAGCCCCTCTTCCCCTAAACCCGGCCGGCCGGCCTCTCGGAAATTAAAATTCCAAAGCCTCCATTCCAAAATTTTCTCTATGTCCATATCTGGCTATTTCTCTCCCGACTTCGATCCCGCTGAACTCGCCCAATTCTATCAAGAACGAGGCTACTTCGTGATTGAAGACGCCTTCGACCCGGCCGAAGCCGCCGCCATCCGCGACGACGCCACTGCCATCTGTCGCGGACAACACGGCCCCGTCAAAGGCGCGCCCTCAATCGCGCCCGACGCCTCCGACGCGGAAGTCCTGAGCCAAATGCTCTGCATCCATTTTCCGCACAAAATTTCTCCCCTCATGCGCGATGCGTTGGCCCACCCTCCCCTCGTCCGCGGTCTCACTTCCGCCATCGGCCCCAACGTAAAGTGCATGCAATCGATGCTCTTCATTAAATCTTCTGGCAAGCCGGGCCAAGCATGGCACCAAGATGAAGACTACATCCCGACCCGCGATCGTTCCCTCCTCGGGGCGTGGATCTCCATCGACCACGCCACGCAAGAAAACGGCTGCCTGTGGGTCATCCCCGGCTCCCACCGTCCCGGCATCCTCTGGGACCAACATTGGCATGGGGATCGGCGATTCGACTGCGCCGAGGAATCCCGTGGCTTTCCTTGGACCGACGACGATGCTGTCCCCGTCGAGGTTCGCCCCGGTTCCGTGGTCTTTTTCAACGGCTACACCCTCCACCGCTCACTGCCCAATCGAGCCCCCGCCGGCACCTATCGCCGGGCCCTCGTCAACCACTACATGAGCTGCGAATCGTTCTGCCCCTGGCAACCTCCCGCCCCCGACTTTAAAGCCGGCATGGCCAAACACGACTACCGCGACGTGGTCATCGTCGCCGGCCGCGATCCCTATGCCCATCACGGCTACACCAGTCTTGCAGAGCCTCTGCTGCGACCCGACGGCCGCACCGGCTGCGTCAACTGGACCGACGGTAAAGTAAAAGAATACCACGACGCGGCGCACTCGTGAGTGATTCAACCGCCGCCCCTATCTGGGCCGAACTTCGCGCCGAGTTTTTCCTTCCCGCCGGTCAGATCTACCTCGACGGCAATTCACTCGGCCTCATGAGCCGACCAGCCCAAAACGCTGCCCTCCGCGTGCTCGCCGCATGGGGAAGCCAGGGCATCGGAGGGTGGGCCGAAGCCGGGTGGATCGATCTCGCCGAACGCACCTCCGCCCAGCTAGCGCCCTTGGTCGGAGCCTCGTCTCAATCCGTCTGCGTCACCGCGCAAACCACCATCAATTTACACCAGCTCCTCGCGACCCTCTTTGACCCCAGTCACCCGACCCGCCGCATCATCGTCGCCGACGCCCTGAACTTCGCCTCGGATACTCACGCCCTCTCCAGTCACCTCCGACAACACCAACTCGACCCCGCCACCCATCTGCGTCTCGTCCCCTCCCGCGACGACTTCACTCTTCGCACCGCCGATATTATCGCCGCGCTCACCGACGACGTGCAGCTGCTCCTTCTACCCAGCATCCTCTATGTGAGCGGCCAACTTCTTGACCTATCCACGATTACCGCCGCCGCACGGGAACGTGGGATAATGGTCGGCTGGGACCTCTCCCACAGCATCGGCGCCCTGCCCCATCAACTTGAAACCGACGGCGCCGATTTCGCGATTTGGTGTAACTACAAATACCTCAACGCAGGCCCCGGGGCCGCGGGAGGACTCTACCTTCATCCTCGTCATCACGACCGCGCTCCCGGACTAGCCGGCTGGTGGGGCGTCGACCCTTCGCATCGCTTCGCCCTTCGTCCCAACCATCAACCCTCCCCCGGGGCGGCCCGCCTCCAAATCGGCACCCCCAATATTCTCAGTCTCGCACCGTTAAGTGCAGCCCTCGAAATGATCGCCCGTGCCGGCGGTATCTCACCCATTCGCCAACGCTCTCTCGCCCTCACCACCCATTTCCTCAACCGGGCCGAGTCTGAGCTCACCCCCCTCGGACTCGCCATCGTCACACCCCGCGAATCGGCCGAACGCGGCGGTCACATTTCGCTGGCGCACCCCTCCGCTGGTCAAATCTGCGCCGCCCTCCGCTCCCTCGGCATTGTTCCCGACTTCCGCGCCCCCGCCGTGATTCGATTCGCTCCTACCGCCCTCTACAACACCTTTGCCGAAGTCGACCAAGCGATCGACCAACTCATCACCATCATGAAGACCCAAGCCCATCTCGCCTTCCCTCGCCCTGAGACCGCCGCCCCCTAACCCTGCCGCGATGCCAACCTATCACGACATCTCTCGTCCGCTCCACCGTGGCACGCCCCCCTGGCCCGGTGATCATCCCGTTGACTTCAAATTTGTCGCCAGAATCCCCGACGGTGACGCCGTGAATATCGGCAACCTCGCCATCAGCGTCCACAATGGCACCCACGCCGACGCACCGTTCCACTATAACAATAACGGCCTGACCATCGATCAGCTCCCCCTCGATCTCCACGTCGGCCCTGCTCAAGTCCTCGATGTTCGTGGCCATGCTGCCATCACCATCAATCTGCTCAGCTCGCTCGGCGCCGGAGCCGTGCCTCGACTCCTACTCCAAACCGGAGCCTGGGCCACTCCCGACACCTTCCCCACCGATTGGAGCCTCCTCGACTTGGACGTTCCCGCGTGGCTGGCGAGTCGCGGCGTTCGTCTCATCGGACTCGACGCCCCCTCCGTTGACGAACTCACGAGCAAGGAGCTTCCCCGCCACCACGCCTGCGACGACGCCGGACTGGGTATTCTTGAGAACCTTCTCCTCGATGATATCAAGCCCCGCGCCGATTACGAACTCATCGCACTCCCGCTCCGTATTGTCGGCGGCGACGGCTCCCCGGTCCGCGCCGTCCTGCGCGCCCCTGAATAGTTTTTCAATTAATCCGTAACCTCGCTTCGGCAACTCGGTATCCCCTCAAGTCCGCTTACTATGACTTCGAACCGTGCCTGCCTTCACCTCACCAATTTCCTTCGCTCCTACACCTCACCGCGCGACCAACGCGAATTCTGATCCTAGGGACGACCCCAGCGACCACGACCTCATGCTGGCCGTCCGAGCCGGCGAGCTCTCGCGACTCGGTGACCTGTTCGAACGACACCACCGCCCCCTCTTCGGCTTTCTCGCCCGACTTACCCGCGAACCCGAGGTCGCCGAGGACCTCGTTCAGATCGTCTTCCAGCGTATGCTCAAATACCGGCACACCTACCGCGACGAAGGCAAATTCTCCGCCTGGATCTACCACCTCGCCCGACGCGTTGCGACCGACCACTTCAATCGGCGCAAACGCATTCCCACCCCCACTGACCCCACCACTTTTGCCGACGTTTCCGACGACGGCACCCCTGCGGCTGACGAGCAAGCCGCCAAATCCGACGAACTCAATCTCATGCAAAACGCCCTCGCTGCCCTCCCCTCCGAAAAACGCGAGATCCTCATCCTGCATCGTTTTCAATACCTCCCCCATGACGAGATTGGTCGCCTCCTCAACATCTCCGCCGGCACCGCCAAAACCCGCGTCCACCGCGCCCTCGCCGCCCTGCGCGACTGCTTCTTCAAGCTGCGTCGCAATCCGTCCGCCGCCACGTCCTAAACCCATTTAGATATTCATTCCTCATGAACTGCCATCGCACTCAAGACTCCTTTATCGACTACCAGACCGGCACGCTTCCCCCCCACGAAAATCTCGCCGTGCGGGCGCACCTCAAAACCTGTCTCACTTGCCAACGCCAGTGGGCCGACCTTCAACAAACTCTCCTCGCCCTCGATAAACTCCCCGAGCCCGAGCCCACGCCTCGACTCCGCGCTAACTTCTACGCGTTCCTCGAAGAAGCGCCCCTGGAGCACGTCGCCCCCAGCCCCTTCGCCCTCGCCCGTAGCCGCATCGACAGTTTCTTCGCCGCGATCCTTCCGAGTCGGCCCGCGCTCCAATTCGCCCTCACCATCGCCCTGCTCATTGGCGGTGTGGCCGCCGGCATGCGCCTCATTCCACCGTCTGCTCCCACCATCATCACGCGGACCGATCCCGCCACTCAACAGGAACTCGCCTCCCTCCGTGCTCGCGTCGAATCCATGGATGAACTCGTCACGAGCCGGCTCCTCACCCAGCCCGCCACCAACCGTCTCCGCAGTGTGCTCGCCGCCCTCAACGAAAACGACAGCAACGATCGCACCCTCGCCGCCCTCCTCAACACCCTCGCCTTCGACCCCAGCGTCAACGTGCGCCTCACCGCCCTCGAAGCGCTTTACGCCCACGTCGATCGTGCGCCCGTGCGCTCCGGGGTCATGACCGCTCTCGCTCGCGAACCGTCCCCGCTCGTTCAGGTCGCGATGATCGACTTTGTGGTCGCCTCCCGCGACGCCCAGGCCTCGCCCACCCTCACTCGTTTGACGCGTGATCCTTCCATCGACGCCGTGGTTCGCCAAGCGGCCCGGCGCGGCCTCGCCCAGCTCTAATTTTCCTACCACCGACGTATCCCTACCCGCACTACATCAACCGTAAACTTCTTTAGTATCATGAAACCCAAACTCCTCTCCATCCTCTCCGGCGCCCTGCTCGCAGTGGCCACCCTCACCGCGGAAGAGACCAAAAGCTCCATTGCATTTTCCAATCCCACCGAGCCCGGCCGTTTCAGCGCTCGTCTCAGTAACGGTGAAATCACCATCCACGGCGGCGACTATGCAGAGGTTACCGTCTCCTCCGACGCCGATGGCGCCCCCCCAAACCACCCCCGCGACGACGGCCTCCGGGTCCTCAGCTCCTCCGCCACCTTCTCTCTCGAGGAACACGAAAATACCGTCGTGCTCGACTATGGCACCGAAGGATGGACTCAAGATTCCGAGTTTCACGTCACCCTGCCTCGCCACACTCATATCGATATTGAGATCGGATTTGGCGGTGAAATCCAAGTGGAAGAAATTGACGGCGATATCGTCATAAAAAACCTCAACGGCGAAGTCGCCCTGCGCAATATCGGTGGCGGTGTCATCGTGGAATCCGCCAACGGCGAGATCTCCGCCTCATTCACCAAGGTCAGTCCCGATCGCCCCCTGTCTTTCAGTTCCATGAATGGCGAAATATCCCTTCGACTCCCCGCCGATACTGCCGCCGACGTGCGCTTCCGTACTCACAATGGCACCATTCTGACCAATTTTTCCGATGATGAGTTGATCACCAAAACCACCAGTTACCATCGATCAAATGCTCCCCCGACCGGGGAATTTGCTGAAGTCGCCGCCGACCTTGCCCGTGAGGCCGTGCAGATGGCCCAGGAGATCGCTCAGGAAGTGCGGATCGCCGTCCAGGAAGCCCGTGACTCCAAGCATGGACCACGGGTGCAAGCCCCGCGCGCGCCCCGCGCCCCGCGAACGGCCATCATTCCGGCCATGGCCGGAGGCAAGGTCATCGCCGGCACCCTCAACGGGGGTGGCACGAGTATCCAAGTCGCCACCATGAACGGCGACATCGTGATCCGTAAAAACAGGGACTAAGCTCCCCCGTGGCACCAGGCCTTAGCCGGCGTCCTCAGCCTCACCGCCATCATCACTTTCAGCGGCTTTTTTGGTGGCCGTTTTTTTGGTCCGTGGGGACCGTGATTTACGCGTCGCCTTCTCTTTGGCATTCAACCACAGCGAATCGTCCTTCGCATTGCGTTTGAGCCACAGAATCTCATGACCGAGCTCCACAAAAACCGGCTTATCATCGGCCTCGTCCGGCACCATCAACCCCGCCTTCACCAAGCCCTCAAGCAGCTCGATCACCGGCCGATTCATCGCTCGCGCCAACGAATCAAGTTCTCCTGAAACCCCCGCCCCTCGGGTCTTCGGCTGCAGCAACAAACGTAACGCGGGTAATGCATTCTTCCCCGGGTCACCCCTTGCTTTAACCGGCTGCGGCACCGCAGGTTTCTCTTCTTTGGGCTTATCGGCATCAACCGGTGCCGCGGATTCATCTTTCGACGTTTCCCGCTGAGCAGACTCTTCGTTTGCTCCGTTGGACTTGGGCTTGGATTTATCGGCATCGCGCGTATTGATCCAGAACCCACCGCGGCCGTCCTGCTTGATCCAGAACAGCTGACCGCTGGACTCCACAAAACTCGGCTTACCACCCTCCTCTTTGGCGGACTGCAGTCCGATCGCACTGAGCGCCTCAAGCAACACCTCTTCTGACTGCTTCAACGCCTTCGCCATAAATGAAACGGTGCCAGACAATCCCGGACCGCGACGATTTCGCCGCATCTTGGGGATCAAAAGATCGAGTAAGGCCAAACCCTCCGGTAACGACGGAGCCGGCTTGGCGACTTCGGCCTCTTCTGCCGCGCGACGCGCTGCCCGGGCGGTTTCCCGCTCGGCATCCTTTGCTTCCCGAGCCGCCTGCTTCGCCTGACGCTCGGCCTCTTCGGCGCCACGCTCAGTTCGCAGATCTTCGGTCTCCGGTGCATCATCATCGAGTTTGCGCAACGCCGTCGGCTTAAATCGAGCCCGGGGCTTTTCGCGAACATTCATAAAAAGCTGACCGCGGTTGTTACGGTTCAACCAATAAAGATCTCCCTCAAACTCGAAGAATGCCGAAGACTCATCGTCGTTTTCCGGCACCTCGAGGCCACACTCTACGAGCGCGCCGACTACATCGCATGGCTCTTGATCCCAACGTCTCGCGAGATAATCGATCGCCGCCGCCTCACCCAAACCTCGCTGATTCCGTCGCAAATGCGGTTTGATCGCATCGAACAACGTCGGCAAATCGTCCTCCAAGTTAATTTCGTCCCAATCCTCAACCTCACCCCCTGCTGCCTCCTCGGCCAACGCATCCGGGTCATTATCGAGTTCCGTGTCCCGGAAAGTCCTGAGTCCCGAGTTCCGCTTCTCACCTTCTTTCGGTTCAGGTTCACCCCGCTTACGGGCCTCAATCGCACGCTCCGCCGCCGCCTCACGCTCCAGACGACCAGCTCTCTCCTCGGCTAGCTTGGCCTCCTCTTCAGCCTTGGCCTCGGCCGCGGCTGCGGCTTCCAGGGTCCAATCGCGCTGCGTGCTACGCCGCGCCAACGACGTGAAAGCGAGCGGGTTATCGTCTACCGTCCGGTAGTCGATTATCTCCCACTCATCTTTGCCGAATTCGTTTAGAAAATTCTCCAGCAACTGCGCGCTTACAAAGCCGCCCTTTCCGCTGCTGATTACCTTATATTCCCAGATAGCCATAAGTTAGTTTTATTCGAAAAACTTCCAACCCTTCCCAGATCCCTCTCTCGCTGCCGAGATTATTCCTTTCTAGGGCTCAAAAGACTTCAAAATAGTTGATGTTTATTCAACTTTCTCAACCAATCAAATTTTTCATCTAATTTACTAACAAGGATTTGAGAAATTAACTAAGATTCGGACGCTTATCGAGCTCCGATCGGCTTACTCATTACGCCCCACCACCCTGCCGACCAAGATTCAAATGCGGTAATAGGTCAAACGAGGATCAGTTTCATGACCGCCCGTAGAGGCCGATTAGAAGCTTCGACGCACGCCCAAAGAAATGCCCGTTTGCTCTTCATCACCGCCCGTAAAGAAGTCGATCGATCCCCGAACGGACCAGCCGTCATCTAACTTTCCTTCTAGACCAAGACCGGCATAGAACAAACTATCGGAGGCGTTAGGCACCGTTCCCACTCCCAGATCGAAACCATTGATCGCCTTGATGGATATTCTAGCGGGATCGGAAGACAATTCATTGATCCACCCAATCGCCAAAGAGGGCTTCCACTGTCCTTCTTTGGCCGCCAAACGGAGACCCAAAGCCAGATTGGACTCGTCCGATGAGAAGTCCCCTACGATCCGACGATCCGCCGCCGTGCCTAGTTCGGTAAAGCCATCAGCCTCGGCCGATGCCCAAATTATTCCACCAAATGGCGTCAGAACCATATTGTCGGAAACTGAAAAATCATAGGTCATCTTCGCGAACCCAAAGGACCCACTACCATCAAAGCTTGCGGATGATGCGCCTAAATCGCTCCGACGCGTGCCATTATAGTCGGTCGAGCTCACGGTCAGGCTGCCCATAAACGTGAAGTCTCCGGAGGTGAAGAGGGCCCAGAATTGTCCCGCAATCGTATCAGAGTCGACCTTACCGCTGGTCGGGGTGGGGGCCGGTGAATTGATTTCAAGATAATTACTGGAGGCATCTATCTTCACCAATGCGGCGCCTACATTCCAAGTATCGGTGCCCCAAGAAGCGTTGAGGCCATAATAATTGGAATCGTTTTCACGCTCCAATCGGTCCGTCGCCGGGCTCACTTCACGACTGGTAGAATTCCCCTCAACTCCCACGGCAAACCCCGCCTGGGGGGATCGCAATTGATAGAAATTCTGGTGCTCAGAATTGAGCCTCAATTCCAAACCCGCTGCATAACCGTTAAGACTATCAAAATTATTGATTTGGGCGGAGCTCAACGTGGCCAGAGTCACCGCTAACAGGGTCGCGAGCGATCGGGTGATAAACGAAGTTTTCATAAAAGGTTATTTGATTTGAAAATTGAGCAGGATCCGCGTGCTAAGAGCGACCAATGTTTTTTGAAGACCACGGGAGACCCAGTACTAAAACGGTGAAACTAGAGCGTGGCTTTCAGCCGGAAGAAGACATTGCCCCCGCTACTGTAAAGATAAGTGGCTTGCCATATCTCCGTGGTGCCATCGGAAGAAACCATTTCATGCATGACCCCCTCGGTGCTCCAAGTTGAGAGATCGGAAGTCGCCTCGACCGCATAGGTCACCCCAATGACTGCCACTGGGCGCTGGTAAACGAACCGGAATTGATCCGTTAACGCTTCGACGTAGGTGGGAAGCACCTCGACCGATTTCGGCTCCAACCCCAATGCATACTTCATCAAGTTCGAGATTCCGTCGACCGTCACCACCGCGTCCGGGCCACTGACCGCTGGGTCCGCGATTTCGGTCGGCGTAAACCGCCCGAGTTTCCACGCGTCAAAGTTTCCGGTCACGACCAACGTCTGCGATACCGCCATAGCGGGAGTGTAGCTAGCATTGCCCGGCTGAAGGGCGCGAACGCTTACCTCCCCAACTCCCGATAGCACTAATTGCCCGCCTTGAATTGATCCCGGGCCACTCGCGACCTCAAAAGTCACCGTGAGTCCGGACGATGCCGTCGCCGTCAAATCGATGGGAGTTGACGAATACGCCCGTGTTTCCAACGACGAGAAATCTATCGTTTGATCGGCTTTCGAAATGACCAGTGTGCCCGATGTGCTGCCCGAAAAGGTCGTATCATCGATGACAGCTGAAACCGTGTAAGAACCCACTTCGGTCGGCGGAGTCGCGCTGCCATCGTAAGTCACATTAACCGTGAGGCCGGCTGGCGACGTGGTAACTGAAGCGGATTTTGCCGACCCATCGTAAACCGGACTCAAATCGCCCAACGTGATTGTCGTCGAGGAAGAGGTAATCGTGAATGAACGAGTGACCGGAGTTGCCGCCTCGAAATTGGCGTGACCGGACTGAGTAGCCGTTACGGTTACAATTCCCACGTTGGACATCGTCAGAGTGTTATTGTCGATGCTGGCCGGGCCGCTATCCACCGTGAACGAAAGCGGTAAACCTGATGACGCCGTGCCACTTAAAGCCACACTCGCATCAGGTAAGTCTTGGTCGGCCGGCCCCATGAAATCGATCGTCTGCGAGGCCTTCTGGATCACCAACGTGTCGTTCGCCATCCCGCCAAATGAAGCATCATCAATCACGGCAAGGACGGCATAACTTCCTGCCCCGCTCGGCGTAGTGGTGCTGCCATCGTAGGTCACTACGGTAGTTAAACCGGTGGGATCAGTGGTGACGGTAACCGGCTTCGGCGCACCGTCGTAAGTCACGCTCAAGTTTGAGAAACTCAATGTCGCGGTCTGTTTCGATACCACGAACGAACGCTCCACACTGGGAGCCGGTCCAAAAGAGGAGTCACCCGCTTGGGTCGCACGAACCATCACCGTTCCAGTGCCGGTAAACGAGACCACTTCACCACTCAAAGTCGCGGGGCCAGAAACCAACTCAAAGGAAACCGTCAAACTCGAGCTCGCGGTCGCCACCAACGTGACACTTCCAATGGAAAGGAGTTGATCGCCCGGACTCGCAAAAGTGATCGATTGAAATCCTGCTAATTCCCCGGCCGTGATAACCTCCCCCGTTGAGGATACGGTCATGGCGGTAATGTCACCGGCACCAGGAACCGGTGCTTGAGTCACCACTGCGCCGCCTCCCGTGGTGTAAGATATCTGGGTCAGGTCCGCACCGCCTGATGACCATCCCGTGGCTGAGGCGTAAACCACCACATTTAGGTTCTCACTCACCAAACCAGAATTTGAATCGAGACCAAATGTAGCTCCCCCATCGCTGGAGGTCACCAGTGTTCCGGCTTCACCGACCGCCAACACATTACCCGCGCCATCCGCCGCTACATCTGTAAGTGGGCCTGCTCCACTGGGAGAGGTCACCTGGACCCAGTTTTTTCCATCCGTTGAAGTAGCGATGATCGCTCCAAACAAACCATCCGTTCCGACGGCGGACCAACGTCCCGCCGACGCATCATAGGTCACTCCGCTTAATGTGCCCGATAGCGAACTGACCGAACCTATGCTCCAACTTTGGCCATCATTGGCTGACCATAAAACAATCGCGCTAGAATCCGAACGACCCACTGCCACCCAGAAAGTCCCGTTATTACCCACGTCACGCAGTTCACCGGAAAAAGGCGGGGTGCTCAAGTCACTCCAAGTCGATCCGCCATCACCTGATCGCACCATAAAACCACCATCGCCTACCGCGACCACCGTATCACCGGCGGCGTGCAGGTTTGCTAACGTAAGATGCGGAGTGACAGTGGCAGCCCGAGTGGTCGTAAAAGTGGTTCCTCCATCGGTGGAACGGACTAGATCACCCGTAGGACTAGCGAGTCCCACTACCGCACTGGTAGATTGAGTGATTGCCGAAAGATCAGTTTGGACCACGTCGCCCACGACTCGAGTCGCCACGGCCAACACGACCGCCACGAGGAGGGAGAGATTAGCGAAGGCGGAGCAGGTCATGAGAAGACAACGTAGATGGTGATAATGGAGGAAGAAGGGCGCCGGAAGATGGTGGAGGAGTTGACCACCACGGAGTC
>Ga0335398_10004173_pt1 | contig 20383 bp, 18 predicted proteins | sample BON03_FD_205742 | JGI IMG/M metagenome (GOLD analysis project Ga0335398, IMG submission 205742) | Freshwater microbial communities from Lake Bonney liftoff mats and glacier meltwater in Antarctica - BON-03 (spades assembly) (version 2) | ecosystem: Environmental > Aquatic > Freshwater > Ice >... | reverse complement strand
AACTAATTGGATTTCGGCGCTTTGACACCCACTCAATTGCTCTAAACGCACTTTGGCCCCGAAAAATAAATTGAAATAATCGATTTTACCTGATTTATGGGGACAGAATTTTCAAGTTGGGTTAAGAGGTTAAAGAGTAATTTCCTTATCTGATTATCCGCAATTCCCTCTACTTTGATAAAGTTGACTTCGTAAGCTAACGAGGCGCCGTTATTCAGAACTATGGAAACTTGAAGGTTTATTGCCGCTAGTCAGAATCATGACAGTATCCATATTTTCGTTGGTTAGTTGGTGGAAAGATTCCTGCCATCTGGAAAGCGGGGACGTCGGAAGACTGGCCACGGTGAGGCAGGCCGAGTTGCCCGATTATCTTCACAATAGTAATCAGGATTGCACCAATTATATTCTTGTTGCTTATGCCAACTGGTGATAAAGCGGGTTATCATTTTATTTTGAACATACCTTATACTATCTTTCTTAACTGTAAGTTAGTAATTGAGTCCACTTCCCCTGATGAAAAACCGATTCCAAGACCTTACTTCAGTTGATCTTTACAGCAACAAAAAACAAGTCAAATGGCTGGTGATCCTGGTTTCTATCGTGATAGGTTCGGGCTCGATCTGGTACACGAATTTACTGGTGGAGGAGCTCAAAGAACGGGAAAGAAGACAAATTGAGTTGCTTTCCAAGGCCTTGGAGTACGCATCCACCACGTCAGAAAATCTCACTTTCATCTCTCAAGAGATCATCAACCAAAACTATTCGATTCCGATCATAATGGTCGATGCAGAAGGAGATCCTTTTGAATTCCGAAATATCAGCTTCAAAAACAATTCGAATCTAGAGGATTCTACCAAAACCCTGGAGAAAGAACTCTTGGAAATGCAGGAGGAATACGAGCCAATCTATCTCTCAGAAGCAGATATTCAGGTGTATTATAGGAATTCGGAGCTACTGATCAATCTCAAGTATTATCCCTATGTCCAGCTTGCAGTGATTTTGCTCTTTGGCGTATTGGCTTACACACTTTTCAATCAAAGTAAAATAGCTGAGCAAAACCGGGTTTGGGCTGGATTGACCAAAGAAACTGCACATCAATTGGGGACGCCCATCGCTTCACTCATGGCTTGGATCGATTATCTGCGAAACTCTCCGGTGTGGGATGAGAATCGTGAAATTATCCAGGAAATGGATAAAGATGTGGTAAAACTGCGAATGGTCACTGAGCGGTTTAGCAGTATCGGCAGCAAACCGGTGATTCAAACCGAAAATCTCTACGAAAGCATCGAAGAAACGATCACGTATTTGCGTCCAAGGATTTCGACCAAAGTACAGATGAATATCAATGCAGACAGCAAAGACTTGGAAGCGATGTTGAACCGTCCACTTTTTGAGTGGGTCATTGAGAATATCTGCAAAAATGCTGTGGATGCCATGAGGGGAAAAGGGATTATTAACATCGATATCCTACAAGACAGTGATAAGTATGTGATTGTCGATATCACTGACAACGGAAAGGGGATGGAGAAAAAGCTATTCAGACGCGTATTCAATCCGGGTTTTTCTACCCGACCACGGGGCTGGGGTCTGGGACTAACCCTCGCTAAGCGAATCATAGAGCGATACCATGGAGGTAAGATTTTTGTGAAAAATTCAGAAATCGGAAAGGGTACTACTTTCAGAATTGTGCTTCACGGTAGCTTGGAAGGCGCATCGCAGTTTGTGACGGAGGGACTACTGGAATACTAATTTCGATTTACGAATTTCGATTTGGGATTTACGAGGTGTTGAGGAGCTTCATCGGTTTTTTCTCATTTTGAGGTTTTGTTCTTTTCTTGTAGGTCAGAAGAAGATTAACACGTTTCGATTTACGAATTACGAGGTTTTGAGGAACTCTAACTGTCTTCTTGCTATTCCGACTTTTTCTACTACTAAGGAAGGTCAAAATTTTAAGAAGACTTTCGGCCTACTAAGAGTCACGTAAATCTTAATTCTCCAAGGCAATAGCAAATTTCTCAATGATGAATGGAAAATAGCGAATGCTGAAGTTTGAAAATACTTTCGAACTATCCAAAGCCTAGTAAATCGTAATTCCCCACCGCAATAGCTGATTTCTCAATTATGAATGAGGAATGAAAAATAGCGAATGCTGAAGTTTGAAAATACTTTCGAACTATCCAAAGCCTAGTAAATCGTAATTCCCCACGGCAATAGCTGATTTCTCAAATATGAATGAGGAATGAAAAATAGCGAATGATGAAGTTTTGGAAATACTTCCAATCTATCCAAAGCCTCGTAAATCGTAATTCCCCATGGCAATAGCTGATTTCTCAATTATGAATGAGGAATGAATAATAGCGAATGATGAAGTTTTGGAAATACTTCCAATCTATCCAAAGCCTCGTAAATCGTAATTCCCCATGGCAATAGCTGATTTTTCAATGATGAATGAGGAATAAAAAATAGCGAATGATGAAGTTCTGAAAATACTTCCAATGTATCCAAAGCCTCATAAATCGTCCTTCGTAAATCACACATCCCTTCGCTCTTTTTTCCCTACCTTTGCACCCAGAAAAAATATATCCCATGAGTCTGAAAGAAGAAATCCAGAAGCGAAGAACCTTTGCCATTATTGCCCACCCAGATGCTGGGAAGACGACTTTGACGGAGAAATTGCTACTTTTTGGAGGTGCGATTCAGACTGCGGGCGCGGTTAAATCCAACAAGATCGATACCGCGACTAAGTCTGACTGGATGGCGATTGAGAAGCAACGAGGAATCTCTGTGGCGACTTCTGTGATGGGATTTGAGTACAAGGGGATGAAAATCAATCTGCTGGATACGCCTGGTCACCAAGATTTTGCAGAGGATACCTATCGAACCTTAACTGCCGTCGATTCGGTGATTATGGTCATTGACTGCGTCAAAGGGGTGGAGATTCAGACTGAGAAACTCATGGAAGTATGTAGAATGCGAAATACCCCTGTGATCTGCTTTATCAATAAGCTGGATCGGGAAGGACGCGATCCCTACGAACTATTGGAAGAAGTAGAGCAGAAGCTCAATATTCAGTGCCATCCGCTTTCCTGGCCGATCGGTATGGGGAAAAGCTTCAAAGGAGTGTACAATCTTTATGATCATAAACTCAATCTTTTCACGCCTTCTCAACGAAAACTGAGTGACGTGCGTCAGCAGTTTGAAGATCTGGAAGACCCCGAATTAGACAAATTGATTGGAACAAGTTATGCAAAACAACTCCGTGAAGATGTGGAATTGATCGAAGGAGTATATCCTGAGCTGGACATGGATGCATATCTCACAGGTAAAATCGCACCGGTATTTTTTGGATCTGCTGTCAATAACTTTGGTATCAACGAGATGCTTGATACGTTTATTAAAATTGCGCCAGCTCCAAAAAGCCGCAAAACCGATGAGCGGGAAGTGAAACCTGATGAGGCAAAATTCTCTGGTTTTATCTTTAAAATCCATGCAAATATGGATCCCAATCACCGAAATCGTATTGCATTCCTTCGAATCTGCTCGGGTAAATTTGAGCGAAATAAACCCTACAATCATGTAAGTGGTCCAAAGCCCTTGCGATTCTCCAATGTGACGCAGTTTATGGCGCAGGACAAGGAGATTATCGATGAGGCATTTCCTGGTGATATAGTCGGACTATATGATACTGGAAATTTGAAGATCGGAGATACCCTGACTGAGGGTGAAAATATGGTATTCACTGGAATCCCAAGTTTTTCACCGGAGATTTTCCGGGAGGTGGTGAACAAGGATGCGATGAAGACCAAGCAGCTCGAGAAAGGACTGAAGCAGCTCATGGAAGAAGGAGTTGCCCAGCTATTTACCTTTGACATGGGCTCACGCAAAGTAGTCGGCACGGTAGGTCAACTCCAGTTTGAGGTGATCCAATTTCGATTAAAGAATGAGTACAATGCTACGGTGGAGTTTCAGCCAATGAATCTGTACAAAGCCTGCTGGATTACCTGCAAAGACAAAAAGCAATTAGATGAATTTGTCCGGTCCAAAAACCGTCACATCGCCCATGACAAAGACGGCAAGCTGGTCTTTATGGCCGAGTCAAAAGCTTGGCTTCAGATGGTACAGGAAAATTATCCCGAGATTGAATTTCACTTTACTTCGGAGCTTTGAAAAAACCAAACCTGCCAGATTTAGAAAATCTGACAGGTTTTTTAAATGCTACACAAAATTGATTACACGGAAAAACAATGTTATGTTGAAAAGGAAAGATTTCGAAATAAGGGAGGGTGTTATTTGAGCTGTAGCTCTTCAAGTACTTTTTGATAGTCCAGAATATCAAATTTCTGAAATCCATTCGGTTCAAAAAGTAAAATCTGATCCGTTGCCAGCACCAGATTCTTTTGAATCAGTTGCTTTTCTTCATCCAAGTACAGTGGAATAGGCGAATTTTAAATCAGGGGATTCATCCGAAGCGTCTTACTGTTCTTTGCCAAGATGACTATTGCTCCATCTGTACTCGGTGCTAAAGTCATCAATTCCTCATAAAAGCTATCCAAACAAGTCTTGCAGCCTTCGGGATGGATGACCAAGATCCAATTTTTTGGTTGAGGAATAGCCTGTGCATTCGCCACCTGTTCGAATTCAACTTGTTGGCAAGAGTTTAGGAAGAGAATCGCCAGTATCCACCATGACTTACTCGTCATACTCCAATCCTTCAAAGCGGATGATGTCATAGCGCAGAAAATTCTCATCAAAGTCATCCCGATTGGGATTATTGGTAGAGACGTAAAGGCCTTTGCGGCCAACGAAGTAGTTCCAAGGTTGAATCTGATGAGTCTCAAATAAGTGTTCTCCAATAAGGTCTAAATTCGAGCTTATAACCATTATTCCAACTTTTGGTCTATTTCCAAAAAGTCCTCTTGGAGTAATATTATATTCATTTGAGTCTACACCCAAAAAGAAAAACCGATAAAAAACATCACGGTATTTGTCATAAATAACAATTTCATATCGATCATTTTTAAGTTCTTCAATTATACCCTCATCACCACCAAATGCTTTTTGGCTTAATTCATGAAAATTATTTACAGATGTAGATTTTACTGCTTTATAATCTATGAGTGTATTCTTACTTTTTGAAATTATCCAAAGCCTATGGTCTGTATATGGAGCTACAATTATGGAATCATATCGATCAGTCCATGAAAAATTTTCATCGCGCCTTCCCTCTGACCAAATATTTTCAGGCCTATAAATAGGCATCCATTGGACAATCTCTTTTTCAGAAAGCAAATTTACTTGATAAATATGCTTCACCTGAATAGCCTTCTTTTCGCTTATTTCAAAGAAATTCCTGAGGAAGGGTTGTGCTCCGAATAATTTGTCATCATTGAATAAAAATGGAGTTTCATTGTTGGCGACTAAAAAGTTCACATCATTGTCAATGTCTTCTATTGGAATTGAGAATTTAACCTCTCCTTTAAAATTCAATATTTTTATCTTTGGGGGAATAGAAGCAATAAATAGACAATCAATTCCAATTATTTCGAACCCATTATCAACTCCGATATTATTTGGACCTTCAGAAAACAATGGGATTTTGTAGCTGGCTCTCTTTTGCTCAATATTAAATAGTATTATTTCAGGGATACTTTTGTTTTTTATTGCTAAAAATTCGCCTGAGTCAGTTTCTATATATTGAGTTCTAGTTCTATCAGGGTTAAAAGAATTGTCTATTGAAATCTCTAATGATTCCGTTAACTCTAATTTCATTCTAGATTCCACATTTTTCTTTGTACAGGAAGAAAGCAACAAAACCCAAATAAAGTTGATGATAAGTTTCATAAATTTTGGAAAAAGGGCCGTGATAGAATGATTAAAGATCCTTTAACATATCTAATTCAGCTTCTTACACAGCCCAATGAACGGAATTTGATTATTGGTTTCCTACACCACCTGACTCACATCCACACATGTTAGTTTTGGTTGGGTTTTTACAATGTTCTCCATTCCACTCACATTCGAAATTGCTTCCTTGTGCCTCCACTTCAGATGCACCCAAATACGATATTCCAAAGCCTGCCATCCCGGCAAGTCCGATACCTAGAATAAATAATTTTAATTTCCTCATGACTCCTGTCTTTTTTAGTTTGTTTGATAATTGATTTAGATCCAGATTACTCTGGGATTCTGATCTCTTGGCCAAAATGATCTGTATAAACCTATTCTATTCTGCAAAAAAAAAACAAACTAAATGAAATAAACATTTTAAAATTATAGTGAAAGGCATTAATTAGCATATCACCTACAAAATTTAATGTAGAAAAAAATATGTTTTTCGGTGTTATTTCCTTATTTCTGTAATCAAAAGATGATTTATTTAAATTTTGCGGATATACTTGAGACTCCTTTCCTGGTTTTTCTGGTTTAAATTGTGCCCTTTTTTCTCTTTTTACCAAGCAAAGGGTAGAGTCATAATCATACCAAAATCAAAAGCCTGGTTTCAGATGGTGCAGGAGAACATAAGAGATTGAGTTTGACTTTACTTTGGAGTATTAACTAGCTAAACCTGCCAGATTTTTAAAATCTGGCAGGTTTTTTTTCAAATTCCCTTTATAAATTCATCATTCAGAAAAGGAATATTGTCTGGAAAGAGAAAGATTCAGAATGAGGAAGGGCGTCATTTGAGCTGTAGCTCCTCAAGTACTTTTTGATAGTCTAAAATGTTCCTAACTGCTTAAATAACTGGTCTGGTTTTGTTGCCTAGACTAGGAAAAAAGGGTCAAATAAATGATTAAAAACACTCTGAGTTTTGTAAAATATTTAATTTTTTCCTCTTTCACTTGACAATTTTGTATTGTAGCATCGCTGTACCTGGATTTCCCTGAATGCTGAGCCCCTCGATCTCGGCTTGGATCATAGTTTCTACATCATAGTTGTAAAATAAGAGGGAAGCCCTCCCTTGCGAATCTGTTTGAATAGTTGAGTTCCAGTAAAGTGTCACTCTCCGATCAGGTTTGGTTGAGGAATTGTCTTGGGAAGTATACTTTGGGGTGTAAAATTCCTGCTCGATCTGATACCCTCGCATTTTGGGGAAATCCGAAATTTCAGCTGACGGAGCAAAATCCGCGGATCGCTTTTTGGTATAGAATCCAATAACACCATTGGCTCCTCGCACACCAAAAATAGCGGTATCTGGACCTTTCCAAACGGTATAACTTTCTATCTCCTGAACCTGGATTGCGTCTAAGCTTGCAACTCTGATCGGAATATCATCCAGCATAATCAAGGGCTCTACTTCACTATTGACCGAACCCACGCCTCGGATCAAAATGGTCGATCCCGGCCCACTCCCTGTGACCTGCACGCCTGCGACTCTACCTTTGACCAAGTCAAGTGGATGAAACTGATTTTCAAGTCCCAGAATGCCAGCCACTTGAATTTTCACTGAACCATTGCCATATATCCTTGGACCAGAAAATGATTCCTCAATTCTTCTCCCTTTTACTTCCACACCTTCGAGCTCAAATTCTGAATTCTCAAAATCAAAAGCTTTGTCAATAGTTCTACGCTTGTTCAATTCGGAAATGAAACTATTAGCCTGAAGCGATTGAGAAATCTCAGAGCGAGATGTATAGAAAAGTAAGGGAGGGCTAGGGGAATTCTCAATTAAGATCCTTGCCGTTGATCTGTTGTTTTTGGATTTTCCTTCCAACATCACTTCGGTGGAATCAAAAAAGATAAGGTCGTGGATTTCAAACTTTCCTGCTGAATTAGCATTTGCTATCTTTGAGGCTGCTATGGGGTACAAAGACAAGTAGGATACTGAACCTTGGGCTTCAGGTTGATTGGTTTTTTGATTTTTTAGCACGCCACGGATGGTCAGTCCCTTTTCGACTCGATAGGCAGGTTCTAGCTTTTCTCCGGCTAGGGCCTCCTTTATGGTGAATTTTCTCCAACCCTGTGTAAGCATAAGTATATCCAGCGCCTCTTCCCGATCAGGATTTTCGGGATTGAAATAGTATCCCGGCGTTTCGACGTATCCTTTGAGTTCCGAAGTAAGTAAAAGGTTGGAATGGATGTTATCCTTACTTTTATTGACTCCAATCTGTCGAGCATCAAAGACACTCAATGAAAGACTGGCTTCCGAAGGTTTTCCATCTTTGGTTTTTACCTCGATATCCATTCGAATAGGTTCTCTGGGTGCATAAGTTGATTTGTCTGTGGCGACAGAAATAGTGATTTGATCTTGATGATCAATGAAAATGAGTCGCTCTGCCAATGGAATCCCGTTTTCATCCAAAGCGGTAAGTTGAGCGATTCCAGAGGGAAATTCATTTTTTGGAATTCTGGCAAAAACGATCTTTTTTGAAAGGTCTGCCTTGACTGAAGCGCAAATCAGCCCGCGAGTTTGTGCCAAAAGATTCAAAGTTTGGATCTGTGAATTTTCAGTGACTTGAATTTTGATGACTACATCTGTTGCTTTTGGAGAGTTGATCACAGCCATGACAATGCCCGATTCAAGCGAACTGGGCAAATTCACTTCCTGGCCTGAGCCTTCGATTCTAGCTTTATAGGTTTTACCTTTTTCAGGGAGCAGCGGGAAAATCCCCATTCCCAATGGATTACTTTCAAATTCTGCAAGGACTCGATCACCTTCGAGGATATGTCCTTTGACTTTTTTCCCCAAGCCATTTTCCCCGAGTACCTTAAAAGCCACTTTACTCAAAATCCCTTGAACCAAATGTCCACCTTCGGGAAAGAACTGAATATCCAAATCATCTTGAGAAACCTGCTCCAAAATGGGCGGCGCCTCATTCCAAATAGTAATCGGTCTATAAAAAAAATATTCCTCTCCGGAATTTCTCATCCAATTAGTGTATGCTCTAAGCAGATATTGTCCTGGAGGTAGCGAATCGGGCAATTGTAACTGTCCACTGGCAAATCCGTCGGGCGTGAACAGGGTATGCTCCTGAATGACCTCATTCTTAGTGTTAATCAACTCTAAGTAAATGGTACGGCTAAGTGATGAAGGCTCATGATAGGGCCCTGCAGTGAGGTAAGCTTTAAACCAAATAGTCTCGCTTGAGGCATAGTATGACCGATCTTGATGAAGGTAAATCTTCTCTTGAGGCAACACCGAAACGTACTGCTCAAATGCGGCAATAATTTTTTGAAGAGAGTCATTTTCAGGAGAAAAAGAAATCAGGAACAATACTATAACTCCCGAAAAAACCCAGGAAACTTGTTTTTTGAGCGTTGGTTTCGTCACGGTTTTGAATGCAGATGGTCCATTGAAAAGATTCTTACGATAAATAAAGTCTAAAAGCCCAAACCACTTGGGAATTTATCTAAGGATGGTTTGGGCTAGGTCTTTAACTTATGGGATTGCGATAAATTAAACTATAAATCAGGTATCACATTCCCAATCCATATAGACTACAATCACATTGGAGCAATTCCAGTTACCACTTGAGTGATATAATTTGCCACATCCGTCATAATAATCGACTCTTGAGCATGCACCCTGAGCTTTAGCCTCAGATGCACCCAAATACGATATTCCAAAGCCTGCCATCCCGGCAAGTCCGATACCTAGAATAAATAATTTTAATTTCCTCATGACTCCTGTCTTTTTTAGTTTGTTTGATAATTGATTTAGATCCAGATTACTCTGGGATTCTGATCTTTTGGCCAAATTGATCATTGTAAGCATATTCTATTCTGCAAAAAAAAACTAAATGAAAAAATTTTTTAAAAAATTTTAGGTCAGGCCAAAAAACACCTCCTCAAACTCAAACTTTTCTCCACTAAACAATCCCTTATCGCTCAGTTTCAGATCTGGAATAACCAGCAAGGCCATAAAGCTTAAGGTCATAAACGGAGAATTTAAAGTTGAACCCAATTCCTTGGCTATGTGATCAATCCGGGTGTATGCAGCGGCCACTTTATAGCCATCGGCAGCGGACATGATGCCGCCTACCGGCAGTGGTAAGATTTCTTCCTGAGTTCCATTGACAGCTGAGATGCCACCTTTTGCTTCGATAATTAGATTCACCGCGCGACAGATCGATTCATCATCGACTCCCACTGCAATAATATTATGAGAATCATGCCCAACGGAAGAGGCAATTGCTCCTGATTTTAAGCCGAAGTTTTTAATAAAAGCAACTGCTGCCGGAGCTTCATGATAGCGATTCACGACGGTGATTTTCAAAATATCATCAGATAGATTCGGCTCTGCAAGTCCATTTATCTCCATTATATAGCCTTCGATACCTGGCGTAATCAACTGTCCATCCAAAGCTTCGATTACTCTGACTTTACTTCCTTTTGATTCTATCTGAAAGTCTTTTGTGGTTTTCGGTAAACAATTGAAATTATTAATGATGTCATTATTGACTCGCTGAATCAGTGGTTTCCCATTTTCTGCAACCTTTTCACCATTGATATAGGTTGCCACAACCTCAAATTTTTTCAGATCTTTGACCAAAATAAAATCAGCTGGATCACCTTCTCTTAATTGACCAACTTGAAGTGAATAATGAGAAATCGGATTCAGGCAAGCCGCTTGAAGGACGTCAAACAGGTTCTTTCCTTTGGCTACAGCCCGAGCTGCGAGGTTATTGATATGTGATAGTGCCAGATTATCTGGATGCTTATCGTCTGAGCAAAACATAACCATCTCAGGATAATCATCGATCAGGTCGATCAGCGCTTCAAAATTTTTGGCAGCCGAGCCTTCCCGAATGGCGATCTTCATTCCAAGATTGATTTTTCCCAATGCCTCTTCGTAAGTGAAGCACTCGTGGTCGGTACTTGGGCCTGCTTTGACATATCTTTTTGCAAGCTCACCTTTTAGCCCAGGGGCATGACCATCGATGGGTTTACCGTGCTTTTGAGCGATCTTGATTTTTGCCATTACTATTGGATCTTGATTCACCGTGCCGGGCCAGTTCATCATCTCTGCCAAGTAATGAATCTCCGGTCTACTCATCAAGCGCTCGATGTCTTCTACATTTATTTCACCTCCGGCTGTCTCAAAAGGAGTGGCCGGGACGCAGGAAGGTGCGCCAAAATAAAATTTGAATGGGACTTTGTTCCCATTTTCAATCATATATTCCACGCCCGCCATTCCACAGACATTCGCTATCTCATGTGGATCAGAGATGGTAGCCACTGTCCCGTGAACCACTGCTAATCGTGCAAACTCAGAAGGGACGAGCATGGAGCTTTCCACATGCACGTGCGCATCGATAAATCCCGGCATTAGAAATGGAAGATCAGCTTCAAGAGCAATGTGCTCAATATGCTGGATTTTGGACTTTTCTATACTTAATTGTACAGGATATATTTTTCGGTTGGGGATATCTACGAATTGTGCTTGGAGCTGCATGGGCATTGGGGTTTTCAAAAGATGATTTATATCAAATTACAATCAGAGCTTCCGGGTATTGAACAATCTGTTTAGATTAAAACTACTATATTTGCGCCTGAATTAAAAAAGCGGAAACGCTTAGTTTTTGAATGGAGAAAATCGTTATTGCTATTGATGGTTATTCAGGTTGTGGTAAAAGTTCTACTTCCAAGGCAGTAGCAAAGAATTTGGGCTATACCTATATCGACTCTGGAGCCATGTATCGTGCTGCCACGCTTCATTTTTTTAACGAAAAACTTTCACCTACGAGTCAAGAGGATGCGACTAAAGGCCTGGGTTCATTGGAAATTTCATTTCAGATAAACCCCAACACAAATCTTCAAGAAACGTATCTGAATGGGCAGAATGTGGAAGATGAGATTCGATCCATGCATATTTCTCAAAAAGTAAGTGAATTGGCTACTGTAGCTTCGATCAGAAAAGAACTTGTTGCACAGCAACAACGTTTGGGAATAAGCAAGGGAGTTGTGATGGATGGAAGGGATATTGGGTCTGTGGTATTTCCTCAGGCTGAGCTGAAAGTCTTCATGACTGCCAACCTCAATATTCGCGCAAAGCGACGTCAAATGGAATTAGAAGCGATGGGACAAATTGTGGATCTGGCGGACATAAAGGAAAACTTGGAAGAAAGAGATCAGATAGATTCCAACAGAATAGAGAGTCCCTTGATGAAAATGCCTGATGCGGTGGAAGTAGATACGAGTGAGTTGACTTTTGAGGAGCAGGTGGCACAAATCGTGCAGCTTGCAAGTGCAAAAATTAAGACGAATTAGGATATGGAAGTGACAATCGATAAGAATTCAGGCTATTGTTTTGGAGTGGAGTTTGCCATCAAAATGGCTGAGGATGAAATGGAGCACAGCGAAAAACTATATTGCTTAGGAGATATCGTTCATAATGACATGGAAGTTAGGCGACTGAGTGAGAAAGGTCTTGTAGTCATTGATCGCGAGCAATTAGGCCAACTCACTAATTGCAAAGTTTTGATCAGAGCACATGGCGAGCCACCTGAAACCTACAGAACGGCAATTGAAAATAATATTGAGCTTATCGATGCTTCTTGCCCTGTAGTATTAAAGCTTCAACATCGAGTAAAAAATGCCTTCGACAAGATGGAGCGCGAAGAAGGTCAAATTGTGATTTACGGGAAAAAAGGTCATGCGGAAGTAATCGGTTTAACTGGTCAAACGCTTGAAAAGGCTATTGTTGTGATGGAGGATTCTGATCTTGAAAAAATAGATTTTAGCAAACCAGTTACCCTTTTCAGCCAGACTACGAAAAGTACCAAAGGCTTTTATGAAATATCCAAGAAAATAGAGGATCGAATTAAAGCTTATAAAGGGGAGTGGAATCAGTTGGATTTCAATGCAAATGATTCGATTTGTCGTCAAGTTTCAAATCGTGAGCCTCAACTCCAGAGATTTGCAGTAGAGAATGATGTGATTCTTTTTGTCTCGGGAAAGAAAAGCTCGAACGGAAAGGCACTTTACCAAGTCTGCTTGAGTGAGAATCCTCGAAGTTTCTTTATTGAAAATGAAACTGAGTTGGATCAAGACTGGTTTTCATCGGGAGATAACGTGGGAATATGTGGCGCTACATCCACTCCAATGTGGTTGATGGAGCAGGTGAAGTCACATTTAGAATCGCTTTCAAAAAAAGCTTTAATCGCTTAAGAATGAATGTTATTGTAGGATTACTGAAGATATCTGGGAAAAGTTCAGAGATTAAAATTCATTTATAAGTAATATAAAAAGGTTATTTATTAGATTTGGGGCGTTTTTCAAAGGTCCATAGTTAAAAGCAGATATGTCTAAAATAGTGAAGCTTAAGAAAGGATTTGACATCAATCTAGCGGGTAAAGCAAAGCAAGAGCTTTCAGATTTCGCTACCGCTCAAACGTACGCAATTAAGCCAACGGATTTCATTGGGTTTCAACGTCCAAAAATCCTTGTCAACGAAGGAGATACTGTTAAAGCAGGTACTCCTATTCTGATCGACAAAGCAATGGATCAGATCATCTACGCATCTCCAGTATCGGGAGAAATCATAGAAATCAAACGCGGTGATCGCCGAAAATTGCTTGAAATAAGGATTTTGGCAGATAAGTCTATTACTTTTCAGACTTCCGAAAAAGTGGATTTAGATTCAATAGATAGAGATGCCTTAGTAGCTAAATTGGCCTCCAGCGGAGTTTGGCCAAATATTATCCAGCGTCCATTTGGGATAGTAGCCAATCCAGCTGACACCCCGAAGGCGATCTTTATTTCCGGGTTTGATACTCATCCTCTTGCGCCTGATTATGGATTCACCCTTCAGGGCGAGGAAAGGTATCTCCAGGCAGGAATTGATACTCTGGCAAAACTGACTTCAGGAAAAGTTCACCTTAATTTGGATGGATCCAAACCAGTTCCCGCGGTTTTCGCAGAAATAAAAAATGCGCAGATCAACCAATTCTCAGGCCCACATCCGGCAGGAAACGTAGGTATTCAAATTCATCATTTGGATCCTGTAAACAAAGGTGAAATTGCTTGGACAGTAAGTCCTTTGGGAGTAATTCAGATTGGTAAGTTTATCATAGAGGGAATTTACGATTCATCAAAAATAATTGCGATTACAGGATCCGAGATCACCAAGCCTTCGTATGTAAAAACATATAGCGGTGCGAACGTATCCTCTTTTGTAAAAGGAAATTTAAACTCTGGTCACGTAAGAGTAATTTCTGGCAATGTGTTGACAGGAGAAAAAATTCATTTGGAGGGATATCTTGGCTTTTATCATGGCCAAGTGACAGTGATTCCCGAGGGTGATTATTATGAATTCTTAGGATGGGCAAAGCCGACAACTGAAAAGTTGAGCTACCATAGAGCATTGGGTTTATTGTCATTCCTCACTCCGAAAAAAGAATATGTACTCGATTCCAACGGAAGAGGCGAGGAGCGCGCATTCGTGCAGACTGGTGTATTTGAGTCTGTCACTCCAATGGACATTCTTCCTGTCTATTTACTTAAGGCAATTATGGCAGAAGATTTCGATGAGATTGAGGAGTTAGGCATTTATGAGATTGTAGAAGAAGATTTGGCACTTTGTGAATTTGTAGATGTATCCAAGCATCCGGTGCAGGAGTTGGTAAGAAAAGGTATAGAATTAATCCAATACAGTTAATCCATATGAAGTTTTTAAGAGATTTGATGGACAAGCAGAGGCCTCTTTTTGAAAAAGGAGGAAAGCTTGAAGGTTTATATTACGCATTTGAAGCAGGGGAGAGTTTCCTTTTCAGTCCTAATCATACCACAGGTATTAAAGGCGCTCAAGTAAAAGATGCTATAGATTTAAAGCGAATGATGATCACCGTTGTGGTGGCATTGATACCATGTTTGCTTTTTGGTATTTATAATACAGGGCATCAGTATCTATTGGCTACAGGTGGGACTACCGGTATTTGGGACAATTTCGCAGATAAGTTTACAACGGGGGCGTTTTTGGTTCTTCCAATAGTTCTTGTAGCTTATGCTGCTGGGGGTATGGTCGAGGCTGTATTCGCAGTTATCCGAAAGCACCCAATCAATGAAGGTTTTCTTGTCACAGGAATACTAATTCCATTGGTTGTTCCAGCTACTACGCCACTTTGGCAAGTAGCTCTTGCTACAGTCTTTGCAGTAGTGATCGCAAAAGAGGTATTTGGTGGAACGGGAATGAATATCCTCAACGTGGCAATGACTGCAAGAGCGTTCTTATATTTTGCTTACCCAATGCAGATTTCAGGTGATCAGGTGTGGACTTACCTCGGCGATAAGGTAGCAGTAGATGGTTTCTCAGGAGCAACTGCACTTGCAGTAGCTTACAATGCTGGTGTTGACGGTGTTCCGGTTACAGAAGCACTCTCAACCCACAATTCAGTCTTGGGGGCAGATTTGTTTAGTTTTTCGAATTTATTTATAGGTTGGATTCCGGGATCAATCGGAGAGACTTCGACTTTAATGGCTCTATTGGGTGCCTTGATCCTTATCGGAACTGGAGTTGCTAGTTGGAAAATCATCGTTTCTGGATTTGCGGGCGCTTATTTGATGGGTTTCGTAATGAACCTGTTCGCTGCTAACGAGTATATGGCGATGCCTCCTCAGTACCATTGGGTAATGGGTGGATTGGCTTTCGGAATTGTCTTTATGGCCACTGACCCAGTTTCAGCTTCTCAAACCGAAGCGGGAAAATGGATTTATGGATTATTGATTGGAGTATTAACGGTGATTATCCGTGTGACCAATCCTGCTTATCCAGAAGGAATTATGTTGGCGGTGTTATTTATGAACGTATTTGCACCGTTGATCGATTATTATGTAGTTAAAGCTAATAAAACAAGGAGGTTACAACGTGCAACAGTCTAACGCTTATATTATCACATTTTCCGTCATCTTGACGGTAGTATTGGGACTTCTTTTATCTGGCACTTCTCAAGTTCTGGGACCAATGCAAAGAGAAGCGGTTGCTTTGGATCAGAAAAAGCAAATCTTGGGCGCTGTCATTCCAAGTGAAGAAGTCGCAGCAATGACACCAGAGGAAGTTAACACTTACTATGGAAGTCATATCTCATCTACAGTGGTGGATGCCTCCGGAAAGGAAGTAGAGGGTACTACAGCAGAAATGGTGGATGTAGGTAAGAACTATAAGAAACCACTGGAGGATAGATTGTTTCCTGTTTACATTTTTCATGAGGAAGGTGATGCAGCTAAGGTGATGTCATATGTATTTCCTATTTATGGAGCAGGGCTTTGGGATGCTATCTGGGGTTTTATTGCTCTGGATACTAATATGAATACAATAGGCGGTATTACGCTAGCTCACGCAGGAGAGACTCCCGGTCTTGGCGCTAGAATCACTGAGCCTGGAGTACAGGCCAGATTTGAAGGAAAGGAAATTTTTGACGAGTCAGGAGATCTAGTAGCTGTGCAAATGCAAAAAGGTGAGGGTAGGGATTATGATACGAATCTTCACCAAGTGGATGGTTTATCAGGAGCTACAATTACGGCTTATGGGGTCAATAATATGCTAAAGAATTACTTAGGGTATTATCAGCCATATATTGAGAGTAAAAAGTCCTCAACAGCTGTTGCTGCATTATAATTGAATAATCAACTCAAAAATTAGAACATATGAGTGCTGAAACTATAGAAAAAACGATCGTAAAGAAGCCTTCTGAGGCACTCCTTTCGAAGCGAAGAAAAAAACTAGTATCTGATCCTTTGGTGGATGATAATCCAATCACTATACAGGTTTTGGGGATTTGTTCCGCTTTGGCAGTAACAACACAGATGAAGCCTACCTTGGTAATGGCTATTTCAGTAATTTTCGTGATTGTGATGGCAAACTTGACGATCTCTTTGATGCGAAATACAATTCCAAGCCGAGTTCGAATTATCGTGCAGCTTGCAGTAGTTGCAACATTGGTGACTTTGGTGAGTGAGGTATTGAAAGCATTTGCTTATGATATGTACAAAGAGCTTTCGGTGTTTGTGGGTTTGATTATCACCAACTGTATAGTAATGGGTCGATTGGAAGCATTTGCTTTGGGCAATAAGCCTTATGATTCAATATTGGATGGATTTGGATCTGCTTTGGGTTATGCCTGGATTATTCTAGCTGTTGCCTTCTTCAGAGAACTTTGGGGAGCTGGAGCAGTATTCGGAATTCCAGTTTTTGAATATATCTCTAGTCTTTTTGGACCTGATTTCAAATTGGCTACGAATGGATTGATGGTGTCGCCAGTAGGCGCATTCATTATCTTAGGATTGATCATCTGGGTACAGCGTACCAAGACAGGTTATGTTGAAAATTAATTAGAAGTTAAAATAATGGATTTATTTAATTTAGGTATTCGGTCGATCTTTATCGACAACATGGTTTTTGCTTACTTCTTGGGAATGTGCTCCTTTCTGGCAGTATCCAAAAAAGTAAGCACTGCGATAGGTCTAGGTGCTGCGGTAATTTTTGTATTGACAGTGACTGTACCTGTTAACTGGCTTTTGAATGAGTTTGTATTGAAAGAAGGTGCCCTTTCCTGGGTTAATGGAGAATTGGCTTCTGTCGACCTATCATTTCTTAGATTCATTATGTTCATTGCTATCATAGCTGCGATGGTGCAGCTGGTAGAGATGGTAGTGGAGAAATTTGCTCCTGCTTTGTATGGTGCTTTGGGTATCTTCCTTCCACTGATTGCAGTGAACTGTGCAATTCTTGGAGGTTCCCTTTTTATGGCACAAAGAGATTATACTTTAGCCGAAGCGTCAGTCTATGGTTTTGGATCAGGAACTGGGTTTTTCTTGGCCATTGTCGCTTTGGCAGCCATTCGTGAGAAATTGAAGTATTCACATGTTCCCAATGGATTGAAAGGTCTTGGCATCACGATGCTGTTGACTGGATTGATGGGATTGGCATTTATGTCCTTTATGGGAATTGATCTTTAAGATTCAATTCAATCTAATAGTAAAGGCTCTGAAGAAATTCAGAGCCTTTTATTTTTATGGTAGTTTTTTCCCATCTTGTTTCATTAACTTTTGATTAATAAAACCCTAAAACCTACATCTATGAAACAGTATCTCGCATTATTCGCACTTTTGTTTTTCTCAATTCCACTATCTGCCCAAACTGGTGAATGGATCGAACTATTTAATGGTAAAGACCTAGATGGCTGGAAAGTCTCTGAAAACTCCGCTTCATTTGTCGTAGAAAACGGTATGATCAAGGTAGCAGGTCCGCGCGGGCATGCATTCTATGTTGGGGAGGTTGGTAATCATGATTTCAAAAATTTTGAATTGATAGTAGAACTGAAGACCATGCCAAAGGCCAATTCAGGGATTTTTATCCATACACAATATCAGCAAAATGGATGGCCGAGTAAAGGCTACGAAATCCAAGTGAATCAATCCCATGGAGATTGGAGAAAAACCGGTTCAGTATATTCCTTCCAAGATGTCAAAGAAGTTTACGTGCAAGATGGTGAATGGTACACTGAGCATGTGATTGTTAATGGAAGCCAGATTACCATTAAAATTAATGGAAATACAGTTAATGATTATGATGAGTCAAAAGATGAAAAGCGCTCTGGTGGTCTGGGTGATAAAAGCTTGAGCTCCGGTACCATTGCTCTTCAGGCACATGATCCAGAAAGTGTAATCTATTACAGAAGTGTAAAGATTAAATTATTAGACTGATTTAATATGCTTTTGAAATAGAAAATGCCTAATCTTTAAGATTGGGCATTTTTTTTGAACATAACTTTTTATTAACCAAAACTATGTCCTTTACTTCAACTCGAATCGTTTCTTATTTCCTAAGAGGGTTACTATTTCTAACTCCGATCGCTGTCACCAGTTACATTATTTATAAAACCATTATCTTTTTGGATAATTTGATTCCAGTGCCGATCCCGGGAATAGGAATATTAATAGTACTGGCCGTGACAACCTTTTTCGGTTACTTAGCAAGTCTTTTCTTTGCAAAACCTTTTTTTGAATGGCTAGAGCGAGGCCTAATTAAAATCCCTTTGGTCAATCTAATTTATACCAGTATCAAAGATCTGATGGGAGCCTTTGTAGGAGATAAGAAGAAATTCAGTTCTCCCGTGATCGTCCAAGTAAGTGAGAATCTGTCACGATTAGGGTTTATTACCCAAGAAGATATGTCAGTGATCGGTTTGCCTGAGTTGATGGCAGTCTATTTTCCTCATAGCTACAATGTGTCTGGGAACGTGTTCCTTGTTCCTTGCGAAAAGGTGAAATTGCTCACAGGTGTGAAGAGCTCTGAAGTAATGAAATTTATGGTTTCTGGGGGAGTATCCGGTTTAGGGTAAAAAAAATTTAAAATATTTCAACTAAAAATTTAATTCTTTCTTTCTTTCTTTAGCTCATAGTCTAAATGACTTTTAATTTATCTAATCACAAAAACAAAAAAATTATTATGTTTGAAAAAATCAAGTATGCTAGTCTGACTGTAATTATGGTTCTAGGCTTTGCTTTTTCCTCAAGTGGTCAAGCATCTGTTGGCGGATCGGGAGGAGATATTTATGATAATCGCTTATGTAGTGTCAAACCGGGAGAAAATAAGAGTACTGAGTGTCAAATTGTAAATCCGCATGGATTGTGTACAATCTATTCGACATGTCCTTAAAAATAAAAATCGGGCGATTAGCCCGATTTTTTATTCTATTTTTTGTTTTCTCCTGTAAGAACGGAGCAAATGAATATGGATTAAAAAATTTAGGCCTGACTTATTCTATAGATACTGTAAGTATTGGAATCAAAGAATTTCAGTTGTCTGATTACTCCGATTATTCAATTTTTACAAATGATTCCCTCGATTACTTCTATGGGTACAATAAGCCCCGCCACCGAATAGATATTTTTTCACTTAGTGATCGAAAATATTTGAAATCAATTTCCTTAAACACTGATGGCCCAGATGCAGTGGGGTCACCTTTTGATTTTTTTATACATAAGCCGGATTCCATCTTTTTTTATGGGGGTAATTATTCATTGGATATCATTAACGAACAAGGAGTACTTGTTGCTAAGAATCTACTGTCGAAAACTCGGAATAGTTCTGATTTTGAGAAACAGAAAGCAGGGTATTTATCTGATCCTATATCTTTCAAACTTTATTTTATTCAGTATCAAATTCCGTTTTTTTCCATTCCTACTCTATGGAGTCAATCCCAAACCAAGCGAAGTATTATCAGTTACCTATCCTGGCAGAGGTTAATCTTGATACTGGGGTGGCTATTGAGTATCCTTTTAATTTTCCAGATTCGTACTTGAAAGAAGGGGAATACTTAGCCCAACTTGAAAATCGAATTAGACAACATTATGTAATACAACAATTTACGCTGATTATTTTTACAATTGGGTCACAACTTTTGACTTCCTCACATAGGGTCTGTCCTTAAATTTGAGCGCATCA
>Ga0335398_10004167_pt1 | contig 20403 bp, 17 predicted proteins | sample BON03_FD_205742 | JGI IMG/M metagenome (GOLD analysis project Ga0335398, IMG submission 205742) | Freshwater microbial communities from Lake Bonney liftoff mats and glacier meltwater in Antarctica - BON-03 (spades assembly) (version 2) | ecosystem: Environmental > Aquatic > Freshwater > Ice >... | reverse complement strand
AACTAAAGCGCATAAAAGAACACATTCATATGAGGAAGTTGAAATTTCAAAAGTGTGCGAATAAGGAATCATTTGTTTAGTTTTGAAAACTTTGCAAAGAGCTGGGCCGCAAAGCTATCATTCGCCATATCTACTCGATTGGGCCTCCTTCCATTCGACAACTCAAATTCCTTCTTCCAAATTTCCAATTGCTGCAAAATCAATCGTTTTTCATTCTCTATGTTCTCTATTGTAATTTTCAGTTTGGCTACTTCCTCCTCTGATTCACCTTCTATCTCTACTTTCTTAACAAACATATTCGGAATGTCTAACGTATTACGAGTTGATACTGTCACTCGAACTGAAAGGTCTTCATAACTCTTATCAAACACATTCAATGAAGCACTTCCGTCAACATGAGCTATCATCCTACCCCCAGGTCTCAATTGTTTGCAAAGATTCACTGCTTCAAAAGAATCAACATTCGGCAATTTGAAACCAACCCTGATAGCATCAAATGGCGCTCGAGGCAACGCATCCTTCATAGTTCCATCCAACGGCATCATGATGACCTGCTTCAACGGAACTCCCTTATTTGAGAGCACAGTAGCCATTCGTTTCAAGGTGATGTCCACTAGTGAAGGTGAACGATCTATACTGCTCACAAACCCATTCGGAAGGACCAACAAGCACATTGCTGTGGTAAGAAACCCTGAACCACTTCCACAATCCAGCACTTTATTTCCAGGTAGCAATTTGTCAGCAAGGAGGTCCAGCTCATGTGCATCATCTAATGGGCTTCTGAGCGGCAAAAATTCAGGACTGAAGTTTCGTCGCCAACCAAAAGTCAAAGCATCTGAAGAGTCTGTTTTGTCCCTATGCATAAATTGAGTTCGATCCGCTTCCAAAAAGGCACGTGCAACGGCTGTTACAGTGAGATGACCGCTGAAACAATATCAAATACAACGTACATGGCTTAGACAGCAACCCTTGCGATTGAAGTGCTTTAACCAACGAGCTCATTTCAGATTCAACGAGGGGGGCCTTGAATTAAGTAAAAGGATGGCTGATGATGATGCCAAGCCTCATAGAGGTGGTCTGTTAGAGGTCGGTGTAACGTCTAGGCCACTGGGTCATTCTCTATTGAATCAAGGCAAAGCTTTTACAGAACCTGTGCCGCCGTCAGCTTGTAAGTGTGTTTCTGTGGGTTCTCTGTTTTAATCGATCTAATGAATGTTTAGTGTTGTCCAAGTTGAATGAATTTTTGCCCAAGCTGGAGCAAGCCAATAAGGCGCTAGAGCTTGATATTATGGAGAATCCCGAAAAAGCTGCAGAGTATGATGTAAATAATTGCGATGATGAAATCGACCATGTAGAAATGAACGTGGCTCTTGTCCCATTGGAAGACGAAGCTGAACCTGAAGCAACCCCCCTCAAAAAAGTTACAGTTCTTGAATAAAGTCTTTATTATATTTTTTAAATTAGAAGAACAACTCGTTATTAGAATTGGAAATATACGAAGGAAACAAGTTGAGATTCGACAAGGTACTAAGCACTATAAAAGGCAATTCACGCGTCTCTTTTGATAAGTATTATAAATTATTTGATTTTGCTTATATCTGGTAATAGATCCACCAGAAAATCCAAATTTAGCTCATCTTTCGTGGTAGAAGCCAAATCTTGGTATTTAATAAGTTTCCTGTTTTCGCCTTTGGCTTTCTCGTATGCTTTCAGAACAAACTCACTAACAAAGAGTTCAGTTGCCTTGGATACTAAGAAAACTGCTTCAGATCCCGTCATCTTAACATCTTTATCTAATTTCATTATCCTGCGAATTGTTCCAGTTCTAATGGTTTCACCATCCGCTTCCAGCAAACTCGGCTTGCTATCCCGTTTCCTTTTTTTACTGCTAGTGCTAGCATTGTCATCGTCGTCCTCGTTTGTTTCTACAGCTTTAGTTTCATAATCGTCAATTCCATCCTCTGATTTTACCACTGCTTTCAATATCACCTCTGTTTTAGGTTGCTCTTCTTTGACAATTGTTTCAGATATGTTGTCTAGTTTGTCTCCTTCCTCTTCACTAGCAGTATCGCCACTTTTGGGAGAACCTTCTCTGCTGCTCATTATTCGTAGGCTACTATGTTGAAATGTTTTCTTTTTTTTATGATGACGAGAAGCCTTCTCTCAGACCAACTTTCCTTTCGATGCGTTGAGATCTTACTGGCCAGCACTCACTAATCTAAATCATAAGAACATCAGAAACCGCCATACTACTGTATCATTTAAGTATAGAATGCTCTTTCATAGTGCTGGAAATACTTTTTGAAAAAAGAACCGAAGCATCAAGACAATGTGAATGGCATTTGGTTCCTGGGCTTCCCCACGAACAAATCTGAGATTTGTTGCCAAGTGCTGTTGGTTAAATTGAATTTGATTTCTATGCAATTTTATTCTGATTAGTCACCTAAAGCGAACGCCCCGGATCACTCACCGTGCAAAAGTTTGATTTCAAAATTTATTTTTAACTTATAACTCTAGGCTCTCCAAGTATGCCAACAATTCAAAATGCTTTCGTTTATTCCCGTCGAGCTCCTTATAAATGAAAACGTATTCAGTCGATCGATGAGCAAACCATACCATTGTAACATCCATTTCTAACTATGCATACCGATTTTTTTTATTCTTATGCTGGATTCAGCATCACCACCTTGTACTCCCAGACGGAGACTAGCTTCAGCTTTGGCGCTGGACAGCAGATTCACCACGAAGCCGGCAGCTGGCTTCATAATATCCAATGGCGAGATGATTTATCGAGGGGCGAAAAAGATAGGGAATGTATATTGTTTGGTGTCTGTGTATTTGCAAAAGGATGGAACTATGGAATTTTCTGTTCATGTTCCTGAATCGTGTTCCATAGTAAGCATTACGATGAGACATGAAGAGTTGGTTCGCGACGCACGCGAAGTTGCCATCGTCCTTATTAACAGATTAACTTGGACTCCAAGCGGACTCCAATTCACTAATAAAATATTACCTAGCTGATTGTTTTTGACCAGAAACTGGCCGCAGTTTCTTCTTGGCTACGATATTTTTAGGCGCTGGTCGAAATACCCCTTCGACTCGGTTATCGTCTGAATCATTTGGTGTATCTTGTAAACTGGTCAATTTGCGAACAGGTTTCAAAAGAACAGAATCCGAATGCTTAACAACACGTTGATATAGATTCATTAAATTGGCTTCGTTCTCTTTCAAATCAGCATTTTCACGTTGAAGTCGGTTGATTCTTTCTTGGTTTGAGAACTGCTCCACTTTCAGGGCTTCTAACTCTTTCGACATGGAGTCCGACTTCCACCGGATTCCTTCCATGGCGTTATGAAGCTCCTCGCGCTCCACCTGTCCATGATTCAGCATCACTCTTTTCTCAGTATCGAAAGATTGCTTCAATTTGAAAAGCTCCATTTCGGTCTCAGCTTTGATTTTAGAGATATCATGTATTTCCGCCTCCTTGGCTGCCAATTTTTCTAAATTTTCTTTCTTTAGCTTTTCCAATTCTTTTCTGAGATCTTCTGCGGTCGAGAGAAGTGCTCGACTTTTTTGATTCTCTAACTTTAGTTGAGATTGTAATTGAGATACGGAATCTCCAAGATTGTCTCTATCCCTTTGCATCGATCTCGAGCGTTCGGAAAACCCCAAAATTTGACCTGCTGAAATTTCTTCCTGTTTTTCAAACTCCCGCTGTAAACTCGTATTTTTCTGCATCAACACTTTTGCATTCTGTTGTTCCGTTTCTAAACGACTTGTCAGTGAATGCAATTGCTCTTGAAACATCTTTGCTTGACCTTGCATGTTCCGTACATACTCTTTGTTTGTCGATTCCATTTCTCGGGTAAGTAATTCAATTTTGGGCTTCAACTCCGAAAGCTCCTTCGATGTAATTTGCTGGTCTGATGTCTTGTGGGCGATAATCAACTCCATGGAAGCAATTTGTTTTAAACCTTCATTGTGGTCTTTCACAACAGCCTCATTTGATCGTTCTAACGCATGAAGTTCTTTCAACTTTAGATCCAAGTCACTTTCAACATTTTGCAATTTGACTCGGAGACGTTTGGATTCTGATTCCTTCAAACTTTTTTCTTTGGATAAATTGGCTTCAAATTCCCGAAATTTCGCTTCCCATTGATGCTTGTGATCCTCCAACGATTTATGCAAATCTAGGCACGTTTGTCTCTCCTTTTTATTCAGCATATTGAGTTTGTCAATTTCGGTTTTCGTCTGGTGCGTTTCTTTTTCCATTTTACTAGACAATTCTGTGTTCTCTTTCTTTAGCTTCATATTTGATGACTGCAGTCGTTCCATTTCTTTGAGGCTTTCCGAAACTTGATGCTCTAAGGACTCCTGTAGCTCATTGCTCTTTGATTGAGCTTCAGTTGCCGATTGAAACCCACTTGTCAATTCCTTGATCCGTGTCTGATACTCTTGTATATTTCGTTCATTCTGGATTTTGAAAATCTTAGTATTCTTCTCAGCTAGTTTCAACTGCTTGGATACTTCTGCATTGGTTTCTTTGCATTGCTCCAGTTCATTGCATAACAAACCAATTGCTTCTTTTTTATCTTCTGCCAGTTTAGTTGCAGTTTCAAGCTGACTTTCAAATATACGGACCAATTTGTCGTGGCTTATTTGAGCTTCTTCGACTTGATCGCTTTGAGCAGCTTTCAAATCGTTGATATCTTGGTTCAATTGTGAAATTTGCGATTCTAACTCTGCGACTAAAGCGGTTTTTGAGCTTTTGATCTGTCGCAATTGGATCTCCAGCGATTCTTTTTCGGATGTATGTTCTTGCTCAACATGACGTTTTTGACTAACGAGTTCCGCAGCTTCAGTTCGCAAGAGTTCAATACTTTCCTCATATTCAAAACATGCCTTTCGTTGTATATTAAGGTCTGTTTCTGCAGTTGAACAACGTTCTTGCAATTGATTCAGCGATTCTTGCACGGCCTTTTCACTCGTAGTCAACTTTGTGAATTCATTCATAAGAACATCGTTTCGTTTTCCAAGAGATTTTCCTCTCTTGATTTCTTCAGAGAGTTCTCCCTTTAATAATAGGAGGTTTTGCTCCAATTCTTTTGTTTTTGTCGTAAAATCCGAACAACGTTCCTCAAATTGCTCAATTGTATTCCTCAATTTCGAAATCTCGTTTTCAGCAAACTCCCTATATTCGTTATTCGCGAACTCTGCCCTACTGTGAGCTTCTTCCGACGAAAGTTTAGCTTCACAAAGAACTTCCCATTTTTCTTTGAAGTATGAGCTTTTCTTTTGTTCCTTTTTTAAACCTGATTCTAATTCCTGAATACTCTTTGTACACGATTCCAAGGCTGATTCATACCCTGCCTTTGCATTTCGTTCCTCCGTCAATGACTTTTGAAATTTAGATAGATGTTCTGTTTGATGATTGCAAAACAATTGCAATTCCACCAACTTTTTCTCATTTTGCTCCAACGTCAAGTGTTTATTTTGACAATCTGATTCCAGTCTACTAATTCGAGAGCTCTCCTGTTCGCTTCGACGGCGCTGACTCTCCAAATCATAAGATTGCTTCTCAGCCAAAACAAGAACGTTCCTCAACTGAGTTAGTATGTCTTCTTCATCCGCCATAATAAGACCGTTTCAATATATCCGTTGAAAGTGACTTCGATGGAAGGTTGATGAAATTGACAAACAACCGACGAAAGCGTCGATCAAGGCAAGGTGCTAGTAATGTATTTATTTCTCGCAAACATCGAGAGGCTCAAGTATTATTCAAGGAGGAAAGGCGACTCCAAAGGAGAAAAGATGATTTGAAACAGGAGAAGCAAAGTCTCAATGAGAGATTGGCTCAAGCAGCGGAGAGAATTCGTGATTTCCAAGTAAACATTCCTTTCGATCCGCTTGACCCTGTTGCATTATTAAAGGCATCGAAAAATGCAGCTCTGAACCCTCATATGTCGGCGTACCATTCGTTTAAGCCGCATGTTGAGACCATCGAGGAGGAAAGAATGGTACCAGTTTCATACGACTGGAGAAAGGAACTGGAAAATCAGTCTCGAAAATTGTTGGAGCAGACAATGCTAGAAAAAAAACAGCAGCATCTCTCAGCAGTGCTTGTATCTCGAAAGAACGAAAGTCAAGCAGGAACAGATCTACTAGCTGGCATAGAATCTAGATCACTCATGGAAGAACGCAACCAACAGCAATTAATTTGCAAAGTATCAGCAGACCATCATCAGCTATTATTGAAAGAGCTCAGCAAATTGGATCCCCATATGCAAGGTATGGTTGATAAAACTACTTTGAAGAAAGTGCTCATGGAGAACATGCATGCAATGAAATTGAATCATGCTGATGTTGACAAACTCTTAATGGCAATGGTCGGAGACGATGACAGAATCGACTATACCAATATTGGCAGAAAGAAAGAGATCCTTGGTGGCATGAGTATGAAAAACAATGCTAGCGCGCCTGCGTTGTTGCAAAGTACGATGCCTATAAGTCCAACTCGACATCATCCAGTTCAATATACAAATACCAAACATTTATTGCGTCCTTTGACTGGATCTGTCGCATTCTTCCCAGAGAGTCAGCGCTTCTCGTCATCGCAAACAATCAACGACAGAGACAAAGCTACACTATTGTTAAATAAGAAGAAAACATTGCTTGAACAAGTGGGCAAGCGATTCAAAGCTCTTCAAGAAAAAAACGACTCAAAGTTTTGGAGTCAACAAGAAGAGAAATTAAAGTCACTGATATCACAGAGGGAGCGATACTTGGAACCTATTGAAAAGCAGAAGGAACATGACATTCAAGTTGCTATGCGCGGCACCGGAGTGAAAAGATTCAAAGATAACTATTCAAACATGCATCAAATTCAAAACTTGCTGGGTGCAAGTGACAGCAGAATGGCTTATGAAGTCTATGAAGCTCGCACTGGAACAGTCGAATGGATGCAAGTGTTTAACATTAAAAACTCCATGTACAATAAAATATCACCTAAATGAGATTTTATATGTTGAGGTGGGAGCCTGGACTCCATATTTGCAATATATCATCCTTCAATTATATGTCGTTAGGCACACACGTGTTCTTTTTTCAAGGTGCATACTTACCAATGCTACTGAAAGAATACAAAATGGGTTCTGCTTGGATGGATTCCAGGATAAATCATAAACAGCATCTGTATGTCCTGCATGTACGAAGACCAAGCGGTCCTGGCGCCATATAGAAACGATCCCATCTTCCGAGGACGCGGCCAAGACGTTCGTTATTGACGGATGCCACAAAACCTGCAAAATACTTTCATTGTGATATTCCAGCACGTTCACGGCACCTTTGCCCATTTCCCTTCTATCATACACATATATTGAACGATCCACTGATCCGAATGCAAACAAATTATTTTGTGCAGACACGCAGTTAAGCCCTAAAGTACACACCTGGGAAACTGAGGAGACATTCGTTGAACGCAAGTCAAAAAACAATGCCTGTCCATTCTCATCAACACATACTAATTCATCACTCGATCGAAATTGAACATCGTTCACCGCGTCGTCGCTCGACCAATGTTGGACCAGCCCTCCGCGCTTGCAATCCCACACACAAACGGAACCGTCTTCTGATCCACTAGCAAGCCTACCAAATTCATTCCAACTAAGTCCATATCCTGCTTTAGAATGGCCACTAGATAGTTGCGTTTTGCAAGAGATCTTCCCATCGACTAGTTCGAGTATCTGTATGAGAGGCTTCTGAGAAACCTTGCATACAAATCCAGCCAATACAGAATGATTCTTTGGCATTTGTCTAATCCTCCGCACATTTGCTGCGGCATCAATGGTACTTGAGACGGAAACATTGGCTTTTTGATCAACCGACGGAGCAATGAAGTCGCAAACGATGAACTTGTTGTTCTCGGGAGAGTCAGTGCCGATGATGAAGGATGACGGAAGGTGTTGAAGCCATGTGCAGGAGATACACGGGGTCTTACTCCTTTGGGTTACTGCGTAGTCATATAGAACTGGCAACAGCGTAAGCCAAGTAGCGTAACGCGTCTCCATTTTTGAAAAATCAATTCTCGGTCCCCGCACTACTCCCTTCAAGAAATTTGAATTCTGGTGTACCAACAGAAACTACATTTCCTTCGCACATTAGGATACATTCTTTCCGCTCAATAGACCCGTTGCAAAAACCGCTATTTAAATTCATTAAAATAGATTTTTACTCGGAACCACTCAATACGGTCAGTTTACTTCCACAAGCGATCAAAATGTTCCTATTGTGGCACTAGATCACCATGAAAGCGAACCTCGACTCTATCAGCCAGCACCAATGCCAAGCTGGAAGATTTTCTGAAGGTGAGGAATTTTCTGAAATGGGTCAGATTATATAAAGTAAGTAGCATGGTGTTTGAAGGATTGAAAGAAGGAGCAAGAATCGAAAATCATTAAAACCGTGGATAGCTTGACCAAGTACGATGCCATCACTCACCAAGACCTTCAAAATGTTGGTCCTAGCGACTATGGATTGTTCAAGAAGGGTTTACCAGCATGAATTATATACCGATGTTGAACAATTTACATAACCTTCGGAGGGCACTTGTGAATTCCGAGGCTCTCGCTCGTTGCTATGAGTTCGCTTTAGTTGCTTTGACGAAGTCTCAGGTTTTGCAATCACAAGAGGCCAGTTGAGTACGGCCAATGCGCGCCATTTCAATATGCATCACTTGAAAAACCTTCAGATGTGTGATTGACCGTGTTTGGATAGGCAGCAACGCAATCTGGCACCTCAGAAGTCAGCACTCTTCGTTGAATTTTCTGTCATGATGGTATTTAGATAGAGTTTCATAACTGGATTCTGAAGCCACATTTCTAGACGCTGAAAGCTCCGGCTTGTTTCCAATTTCAACAAGAGAAAGGATTATTTCCATGCCCATGATCATGGCGAGTCTATTCACTAAAAGGGTCGATGGCAATGTTCATAGATTCGAAATTGCTTCCATTCATATCAGAATGGGAAGCATTTGAAGATATGGCGCGATGGGTACACTTAGTGTCGTCTTTATTTGGCGTTTCTTTTCGGGGAGAATACCAAGGTGTATCCTCCAGGCGCTCTATTAAACTGAGCAGCAAATAGGAAAGAAGAGTTTTGACAACTTCAGGTATCTGGCAAGGTGCCAAAAACACCATTAGTATGTAACCATTTTGAAACGCATGAAGAGTCCAAGGTTGCTGATGGATGTGGTGTTGAGATGAAATCCGATCTGGGCGATGATATTTGAGTGTCGAAATGTGCAGAAAACCATAGAGAAGCTGACAAAATACTTCGTGGTCAAGGTTTTATGTGGCTTTCTCAATTGGAAAGTCCTACAATCCAAGCCGAGAAATTTGCCCCAAGTGAGTTTACCACATTCTCAACAGCTATGATGAGAAATTTAGAGCAAATTGATGGCAGAAAATGTAAAACTCGTGCGCTGGATCTGTTGACTACACGAACCAAAAGTTCAACACTGAAAATTGCTGCATGTGAGTCAGTAGATGTCAATACGGACATGGTAGAACGAATAGACAATATGCCAATCGTCATCATGACTATGGACAATATCGAAAAATGTATTGGGGCTCGTCGCATCCGCAACCTTAAAAATAAAGTATGGTAGATCAAGTGCAAGTCAGAAGAATGACCTTCATTCTAAGAGACTAGTCACTCATCGAACTATTTTGGTCCAGAAATTCATAGAACAATATAAAAACAAATATGTTCAAAGGTACGGTTAATTATTAAAAATGCTCATAACTGCTTGCGGGTCGTCGATTTTAAATTCCAGGTACCAAGGTAAAAAGATCTCAATACAGGGAAACAATTTGCAACCTCGAGGAATCCAGCAGGAGGAGCAGGATAATAAAGGAAGTTTATATAACGAAACCATTCTTTTGATTTTTAAAATTTATACGAACAGCTTACTTGCAATGTTTGACCAGAAGCGCCACAATACCTTCCTTACTGGCACCCTGAAGGTCGCCCACCATTTTCCCGTCCTTGTAGACTTTGAACGTAGGCATGGCCGAGATCCCGCAAGCAGCAGCGGTTTCTTCGCACTCGTCAACGTCTACCTTGAGAAAAAGAACATCAGCATATTCGCCACAGAGTTGCTCGAACACAGGCGCTATCATCTTGCAAGGACCACACCAGGAGGCTGTGAAATCAACAATCATCGATTTGCCACCCTCACACTCGGTCATGATAGTCTTCCACTGCGCGTCATCCTGCAGATGAACTGGTTTTGATATATCCATGCTCCAAGACATCTTTATTTTGGTTTATGTAATAGGTTGAGTGTTTGTGCTCTGTCTTGTTTCTGATTGGTCTTTCGAGAAGAAAAAATCTTGGACACTAATCGCCGGAAAGCCCCCGCAACATTTTGAACGTATTTACAATTGTACTCCTTTCTTTCAACTACATACTCTTGCTCATAATTTCGAAAAGAATACAGCGATGGATGGATTATATCCACTAGTTGTACTGCTTTGAAATAATTGAATTTGGTTTTATTTTAAATGTGACATTGCTGTCGAGGGATGCAATTTTAAGAACACTGGGGGCGATACAATGCGAATTCAGTGATTTCTCATAATTCTGTTGCTTCTGATTACCTCACGGATTGTCATCAGGCTCTTTCCTTTCAACAGCATACTCTAATTTTTTAGAAATTAGCGTTTGTATTGGTGTTCTCGTCTATTTTGTCTTTCATTCCTTGTTCTCTTGCTTCTTGGAGGCGATGCTGTCGTTCCGTCATTGCAATGTTCTTTCAATAACATACATTTTGCGAATATCCAACGAGGAGACCTTGTTTTACCTCAGATGAATTCAACCTGTAGAGGTCGCTTATTCCATCATCATAACCAGGATTTGAAGAGGAAAGATTGAACTGAAGGACAGAATTTTTTAAGAAGTAGATGATTTGTTTCCTGACCACTAGAGACCAGTAGCATAGTACATGTGTCGACAATAACAATGGTCAATGGTTCATGAATACCATTTGCATGTCGGAACAGGTCTATTTCGTCTTCCTCAATAATAAAGAAGAGTTCATTTTTACCTACGATACGATATATCACTGAACGACATTGCTTTGGAGGCGAAGCTACATTTAATATCAACAAGAACCTGATCTTCACAATCGAGGAGAATATGGAACAAACGAAGAGGCCGATGCAATCGTATTTCCTAAGGTGGAAAACTTGAAAACATTAATTCTCGTGTGCTTTTTCTCTTGCTTCTTCGAGGAAATACCCCGCCATTCTGTGATTGTGGCGTTCTTTTAATACCATACCTCTTGCGATAATTATCGATGTACTTTAGATCAGCAGGACTTTCATTTCCTAGGTGAATTCAGCCTAGAGGTCGCCTATTCTACTGAGAAACGATCTTCAAAAGAGCTACACAGTTAGTACTTTTATGAGTATTTTAGAAGAATTGAGGGATGCAATGCAATGTGAAACCGGTGATTTCTCATGAATATTGTTGCTGCTTCAACGTGATTATCTCACGGATAGCTATCAGGCTATTTCTTTTCACAAGATGTTCTTTCTCTCTAATTTTTTACGAAACCAGTACATAATTGATCGCTTTTGTCCAGATCTTGTACTATGTTTAAAAATAGATCTTCGTTTTCGATGGTTGCAAGGTATTTCAAGGACAGCACGATTATCTATGATAGTATTGAATTTCACTTTCAGATGCTTATGGATGATACACGCGAACTTCACGTTCTTGTATGGTTTTCTTGGTCGTTATGTTTTCGGTTGGCAATAATCTGTCTTACAGGCTTAATTGGATCTCGCTTTTCAAAACAAATTTTTAAGAGTTCCTCGTTGACAAAGTTATATTCAGGGCTTTCCAACGGATACATATCGTTTTTTATAGCTTTGCAGAACACATAGTTCAATATGTGGTTGATTTACAAGAACTTGTAGTTTTTGAAGATCGTTTATGGTCGCTGTACCATCTTTTGACAATAGTTTGTCTTTCAGGTTTGATGTTGTCTCGCTTCTCAAAACAAATTTTAAGAGTTTCTCATCTTCAATGTTCGAAGATTATTCCAGAGATATTATGTCGCCATATTTCGAATTTCAAAAGCTTAGTAGTTGTTGTAGGTACCATTTGGGGGGTTAAAAAAATGATTTTGGTAGTACTCTACTTTTAGTACTCTGGTACACACAAATGGAGTTCGTTTCAGGGTCGTTAGCGTGGTTCCCATGCGATGATGACGAGGTGGTGATACCTGTAACGGTGACCTCTACAATTAAGGCAGGTAATGCTGGAGAGATTAAAAGGGTTGAAGACAATTCGAGACTTAAGCTTTCAGGAAACGAAACGAAGCAACTATTGGTGATGCATCGCGAAAGTTTGAATGATTTTGAGGATATGGTTAACATGCAGGACCTTAATGATTACTCTGTCCTCCACAATTTGAGAACCCGGTATGCCGATGATAATATTTACACCCATGTTGGAGACATTCTAGTTGCAATAAATCCGTTTAAAGAATTGCCTTTATACAGTCCTAACGTGACAGAGAAGTATATACGAGATGCGAGGAGACAACCGCCTCATGTGTTCTCAGTAGCCAAAAGAGCATTGGAGGGGTTTCCTAACTCACAGTCTTGCATCGTTTCCGGTGAATCAGGTTCGGGTAAAACCGAAACCACCAAGATCTTCATGGAATTCCTTTCCCTCTCTTATTATAAAAACAGCGACGGGGAGAACAAAATTCAAACTCAGATTTTAAAAAGTTCTCCCATTTTAGAGAGTTTCGGGAACGCCAAGACTACTAGAAACAATAACTCATCCAGATTTGGGAAATGGATGGAAATATACTTGACAAGATCTGGACAGATAGATGGCGCTTGCATATCCAGCTACCTACTTGAAAAGTCCAGGGTAGTTACATTAGGACCAGGCGAACGGAATTACCATATCTTTTATCAGCTCTGTGCAGCGTACCCGCTGGACGAATCTTTGGAGGCCGTGAATTTACGCCCTGCATCCGGTTTCCAATACCTTAAGCTAGGGAACTGCCTAGAAATAGATCACGTATCTGACTATGTGGAATGGCAATCAACCCGAGATGCTCTTCGTGCATTCACGTCCGCTAGTGAGTACCAGCAAATTGTATGTGTCCTGTCAATTGTCCTTCATCTTGGAAATGTGGAACTAACCGAGCTAACACTGGACTCATCATGTATGAAAAGCGATGAAGCAGCTGCAATTGTGGAGGAACTCATGCAAATAGAGTCGTTAGAAGAAGCACTGACAAAACGTATCCTGGTCGTAGGAAATGAATCCACATATGCAAATAACTCTGTTGCCCAAGCCAAATCGGCAAGAGATAGCCTGGCGAAGCATATGTACTTGAAGCTGTTCGACTGGATTATCGCCAAAATAAATAAGCAATTGGGGGATAAGAAACCTGTTCAAGGAATGATCGGAATCTTGGATATATTCGGGTTTGAAAGCTTTACGACGAATTCATTGGAGCAACTCTGCATCAATTACTGCAACGAAGTTCTCCAGGGACATTTCAACAACTATATATTCAATATGGAACGAGATATTTATAATCGTGAAGGAATCGATTTAAAAGATGTTCATTTCCAGGACAACAGGTCAGTTATCGAAGCCATTGAGGAAGGTATTTTCTGCACCATTGAAGAGCAGATCAAATTGGTGAACAGGGCGCCAGATTCGCACGTGTTGGTTCATATTCTCAAGCACTCTAGTACATGTATCAGCTCTGTTATGAAACGGAAAAACGAATGCTTTCTATTTCGACATTATGCAGGACCAGTGCAATATGATATTAAAGGATTTCTGGGAAAAAGCAAGAATATTGTACAATTGTCACTTTCAAAACTTGGTAGTTCGAGTAAAAACAAACTCGTGCGCCAATTGTTCCAGCAGCAAGAATCTAAATCTTCAAGCAAAACAATTGGCTTGCAATTCAAAAATCAACTCCAGAAGCTTATGAAGACCTTGGAAGGAACTACACCGCATTTTATTCGTTGCCTGAAACCGAATAATAATAAGGAGTCGGATCATTTTAACTCTCGAGTCGTTTTAACGCAGCTTCAATATGCCGGGATGATGGAAGTTTGTAAGATCAGGAAAATGGGATACCCTTGTCGGGTTCCATTTAAGCAATTTATTTCGAAATATTCCGTTTTAGCAGGTCATGAAACCAATCCAAAGAAATTGTGCAAGCTTCTTGATAAAAAGAGTCTCCTAAGCGATTTCCAAATAGGCAAAACCATGGTGTTTTTGAAATCAGAGTTCGAACTGGAATTTGCAAGAGAGACTTTTTTATCGAGACACGTTATTCGAATTCAGTCCTTGATTCGCAAAGTGTTAGCAATGTCTCGATTGTCCAGATGGTTCAATTTGAAAGATGAACTGTGCAACAAGAACCATTCCGTCGACATACTACATTCGTTGCTGCTACGTACGGGCGAGTTGCCTTATGGAGGAAAGCATCTGAAGTGGGTGCAAGAAGTTCACGAAGAAGTCAAGTATCATGTGAAACAATTGGAGATATTGCAACTGCTCCAAATGGCAGTGGAGACACATGACCTTGCCAGACTGAAGGCAGGACTGGAGAAAGCCAAGGAATTCGACCGGTCTCATTTGGTGCAAGAAGCAGAAGATATGGTAGCACTACTTGAAGAACGCAAATCAATTCACCGAGGATTAGATAGTGCAGTTGATATGCAGGTAGAAGACATAGAGGAGTTATTAAAACGAGCATCTCGAGTAGGAATGGCGAATGATGAAAGAGTAACGTTGACGAAAAAACTCTTCAAGCATAAAAAGAAACAGCAAAAGGTCATATTGAGGTTGAAAATGGCTGTTAGCGACAACGACTTGGAGTCCATGCAAAAACAAGCCAATAAATTGGTCCAGCTTGGAATGCCCAACCATCCTCTAGTAGTCAAGGCGGAGCAACTAGTACGTGTGGAGAGGCAAATCACTAAAGAGCGAGAAACCCGGAGTAGAGATGTTCTTGCTCGCCTAAAAGAAGCTCAATCATTGGGAGACCTGCAAACATTGGAGCTACTACAATTAGAGATGGAAGAATTGGGATTACATGATCATGACATTGCGGTGTCGGCCATGTATCTCCTAGATGAACTACAGCAACAGCAAAAGGTGCTGGAGGAGATAGAGATGGAAACACGAGCATTGGAAATCCACCAAGACCCATCGATACTATTGGCGCTGTTGAAGCAACATAGTGACTTATCCAATATGGCAGTGGTGATGGAAGCGTCAAAACTGGCAAAGCACATACAAGCTAGAAACGATGGACTTGAGGAAATAGTATCTGCAGTACAAGCCACTCGAGAGTTGAATTCTATTGACGCCAAGCCTCTAGTCAATGCAGCACTCCTCGTCGCTTCTCAGCTGGTCGTCAACAATTCGGAAGTTGTGATTTTAGTTGAATGGCTGGCCCAAGTTATGGCCAAAGAGACGGTGCTTAACAGGCAGGAGTACCGGTTTAGGAAGATGGTGAATCAGGAGACACTTAAGTTGGCATCCAAGGACGAGTTGGAAGAAATCACACTGACCCGTCTCTCCCAGTTTTCAAGTGAACAGCATTCAATACTGTTGGAACGAGCTGCAAACGATTCTATTTATGACTTGAATCTGTTTTTCAAACTAAGAAGTGATGAGGATTTTGTACGATACGTTGAATCTGATTCAGACAAGGAGAAATACGCTCGACTGAAATTATGGTCTTCTTCTGATATTATTGTGCATAGCCTCACCACCTCTGTTAAAGACAAATCCTTGGCATTCAAACTAAATAAAGCTATACTTCAATTTTGCGGCGACATCCCAGCCTCCTATACTGTGTCACTTGCACAATTCGTGCTTTTGAAGGGTCTGGAACAACATGATGTTCTTGCTGATGAGATATACATGCAGTTGTGTCGACATACGTATGCGAACCCCAATAAAACATCTTTAGATAGATGCTGGCGACTGATGTGCTTGGCGACTGTCACATTCCCATGCTCTCCCCATCTCGCACCTTTCCTAGCCAATTATCTGATACGACAAAGCTACTTGGGTAAGCACTATGCACAGTTCTGTCTACTGCAACTGGACAGAACCCTGCAGCGAGGACCCTCCAAATTCAGACCCGCTCTTGAAGACATCGAGGCATACGTGCTGCGACCCCCCATCGTAGCTCCGATAGCGGCCCCCGATGGAACTATAAGGCTATACCCGATCACACCTGATTTACAAGTACGCCATGTGCTTCATATTGTCGGTAATGGCAGTGCTGATGATGGCATTTTTGTTGCTCCTGCTATCCGACCTCCGAATGGCAGTAAAATGAACGACTACAAAAAGAGACTCCAGAAATTTTACCAGCACTATAATCCCTCAAAGATGCAACAAGTGCCGATGTTTTTAGATCACTGGAAAAACCGAGAAGAAGAGTTGATGCAAAAACTGGTGCAACATTACGGACCGGAACCTGAGGAACATAGCCCATCAAATGGTAAGAAGCAAAAGAGGACCTTTTTCAAAAAGACCAAAATGCAAGAGTTGAAAATGATTCCATGGCCGCTCCCTTCGTGGGTCTATCTGGGTGATATCTCATTGCGTTTATCGACTTCAATGGAATTCCAATGCAAGCGAAGCATGATCCAGCAGTCGTTGTTGGACCAGCCAGATAAACAGTTGTGCATGCAATTGGTACAGTCGATACGCGAAGGAAGCATGTGGGTAAAAAAAGAGGCCCAAGCCATTGAATTGGCATCAGTGGCTTATGCATGTGCCAAGAGGATTGGAATGACTCATATATCATCCCCACAACAGTGTTTGTCGCCTTATTGGGCTGGACAATTAGATTTGACAGAACTCACAGTCAAAGAACCGAAAACATTCTCGAAGCTGTCCTTGGCGCTGGTGGAGAAGTGTATAAACTACAGTCCGGTCGCTAGTAGATGCGTTTTCAAAGCAGTAGTACCAAATGCGCTGGCTGTTGGTTTTGACGGATTGACTTTGCTTGCTATTGATGGAGATGACGAGTCTACCCTGAAATCACTTGAAACGTTTTCATTCAAATCATTTCCTAAATGTGGCGCCACCGATGAATTCTTTTGGTTGATACTGAATGATCAGAAGAAAATTTTCAACACCAGTCAGTCATGGGAAATTCTCGATCTCGCTAACAAATGGCGGGATTTCTAAATATATTAATTAAATGACAAGCCAACTTCAAAATTGATAATTCAATTGTAATACAGTTTCTCATTGTTAAAAACAACTAACATTTTTTGAAAGCGATCTGATGAAGTTCCTATTTAGAGCTAAATAGTTGACATCCATTTCATTAGTACCTAAAAATGCAACAAAGGTTTGCTACGTTCTTATAACTCAATTTCAACTATTATCTTAAGATTTCCTATTTCAAATACTTTGGTATCTAAAATGTATCAACAAATCAAAAGAGAAGTCTGTGGGCAACGGGGTCTGATAGCATGAAAACAGTAGAGACATTGTTCAGTATTCTCTTGGGTTTCGGGGGATATCGTTATTATTATTGTGCTTGGAATAGAAATGCTCAGACCAAAGATGACGCAAATACTTCTGATGCTTGCCTCGCTCAGCTTTAAATTGAGATAGGGAAACTTCATCCGCATCTGCGACTTTCCTCTTGGAATGAAAACTATTTTCTATTACATTTGTAACGAATTATGCTCGACCACGGTTATAGTAAGCTGTTTGTATGAAAGTCTTGTGAAATGCGAGAATCCATGGACAATGAGTATTGACTTTTCGATACCTCTAAATATGCAAGTTTGACAACCGAAGTTGCATATGTTCGAATTTGTTTGGCCACCTTTTCGAATTGAAAATTGTGTACACCAACAAATGTGGCATTATGGGCTCTCATGACAGAAGAAGTACCAAACAGAATAACAATTTGCTTTACCAATATTGCAACGACCATTCCAACTAGTACTACTGCTCGTGGAGCAACAAAACCGGATTTCACTGCATAAGAATTGATATGTTCTGAAGGTTGAGCCATATAAATATCCCCTTCAGATTCGAATTTTTCGATATCACGATCATCGTTCCAAAATGAAATGATTCGATCCCCAATGTTCGCGGTAGTTTCATGCATAACTGCAATAGGAATTGGATTGGAGAATGAACCTCCATTTTCACGTTTCATCAGGAACCCCGTGTATTTTTGTACTTTAGAAAATATCCCCATACGTCGCCTAATTAGGAAAGATATAGCTTTAGTATTCATCAGATGTACCTTGTTACTTCGGAGATCGTTGGTTAGTAAGCGCTTAAGTGACCGTTTGAACGAGCTAAGAAGTTGAAATAATTCAATTGTAGCTTCGTGACTAGGACGAAGACGGTGCCGGTGTACACCGGGTGACATTTTCTCAAAAATGGATATCATTTATATTTTGTTTTATTTGCATCGATCGAATGTCAAAACAAATTAAATTTCGAAGTGAAGTTTTAATCAGAGTGAGGAACAATTTGCACGTAGTACGAATTGCTTCTTAAGAAAATTCCTTTACGGTATACTCTACCAGTTTGATTTTCAGCATTTTTTTGATACGGCATTCTCGAGTGTAGAGAATCAGTTGGTTCGGATATTAATTAACTAGTTCGCGAATCTTCGGTTGATAGAATATCAAAATAAGTGAATTCATTGCTGTTCATAAAGAAGCAAATAATCAGGAACAAGTTAAAATTAATTTCCCGGTGGTAGATCCGCTTTGAAAAATAGTTAGTGCTCGAAGTGCCTCTTCGAAGGGAAACTCTTTTGTTACATATGGAGGCTCTAACTCTAAACCCTCAATTTCCTCCATTAATTTCATTAGCAAGGACGCATCGTTCAAGCAATGAATGAGATTGAATCCCATGACACTTTTATTGGACCCTGGTAACTCTAAGGGGTCGACTAGCGGTCTTCGCCACCACTGCCAAGCTAGTTTCAGCCACGTCCACGCAGTCATAGACGTACTCGAAGGAGTCATAGATGCTGCACCATAGATAATATATCTACCTCCGGCATTCATGGCGGCGAATCCGTGAGAAAAGGCCTCACGTTCGTAAACAGCATCTAAGACCAAGTCGATACCTGATACGTTCAGAAATCTCAAACTGCGCTCCAACTGCCTTTCAAAAACCTCTTTGTTGCGAACTATGATTTGTTCTTTAGAGAGGAATGGGAAACGATGAAGCAGCGTCCCTACTTTTGACGCAGAACCAACAGTGCCAATAACATGAACTCCCATTTTGCGACATATTTGAATAGCTTGCATTCCACAACCACCACTGGCGGAGTGTAACAAAACCGTTTTTCCCGTTGAAATTTGGCCTAGTTCACATAGCGCATAGTACATGGTGAGGGTTTGCACTGGAAATGCCGCTCCTTGTGAGAAAGACCAGGACGGTGGGAGAATGCGACATTGATGTGCGGGCACGTTCACTAAGGTAGCATAAGACCCAAACCGCATGGAACCACACACGCGATCACCTTCCTTCAGTCTATCAGATGCGATGTCGGCTGTCTTCCAAACGTCATCGTTCAGCTCAACTAATTGTCCCCCGTGTTGCATTTGTTCGCACCCGATGAAAGTGCCTTTATTTCGAGGAGAATCCAAAGCGCCAATGCATTCTACAATACCAGAGAATTCGAGACCAGGAACGAAGTCACCTTGTATTTGTCCCGACGATATCGGGCCATACAAGCCGAATCCAGTGAAGACATCTGCGAAGTTCAGTCCGATTGCTTTAACACGGATTTGAACCTCCCCTTTGCCAGGAGGGTGTATGGTACTATGTTCCAAATGCAACTGATTCAAATCTCCGCCCCCTGCCGGAAGCACCCACTGTTGCCTTTGAAACATCAACAAAAAGTGTTTTCTCTCCTCATCAAGGATTTTTTTATTGCCAGGTGTGTACCTACTCAGTTTGATTGATGCAACAGCTTTTAATACGGCGCGATGGCGTTTCAGCACCGGCGTTAGTCCTTGGCATTTCATTGTTGGCAATTTCTTTTGCATGTTTCTTATTGTTGTTCTCTTTTGAGGGGAACTGGAACAGTTGGAAACAGGCCACCTGTCTCGAAACCGGCGGATGCTTTTGTGAAAAGGCGAGGGACAGACTTGTACGCCAGCCTGTCAATACGTTCAGTAATTTGGTTTTCTGTTTGGTTGGTGTTGTGGTTTTGATGGAAAGTATTCAGCAGCAAATCGCGAAACGTTCTGCATCGGATTCGGAGCGACTTGGTGTTGCATTTAGTTGCTTGTATGCTATCTCACAAATCGTCCTAGGCGCTGGATCAGGATG
>Ga0335398_10004165_pt1 | contig 20410 bp, 8 predicted proteins | sample BON03_FD_205742 | JGI IMG/M metagenome (GOLD analysis project Ga0335398, IMG submission 205742) | Freshwater microbial communities from Lake Bonney liftoff mats and glacier meltwater in Antarctica - BON-03 (spades assembly) (version 2) | ecosystem: Environmental > Aquatic > Freshwater > Ice >... | reverse complement strand
CGCCATTGTTTGAGGTAGTAGTCCCTGCAACTACAAACCCGTCATCTATAGTTTGTTTGATGCTAAAGGCTTCATCATAAGATGAGCCGCCAAAGGTTTTTTGCCATTGGATGGTGGGTTGGGCGCTGGCAGCCACCGCAGCAAAACAAAGCGCGAAAAGTATGTTCCGTTTTTTCATGCGATAATATCATGTTGCTGCCTGGGGGGTATCTGCCGCTGGCTTACAATTTTTCTAATTTCCCCCAGAAAACCCTTCCATCTTCCGTATACACCGCCAATTGGTACAAGCCCGGCACCAGCTTCGCAATATCTAATGTGCTGCCATTGGCGATGGCCTGGCGCGACACCTCCCGCCCAAGCATATCTGATACCACAACGCGAAGGCTGGCCGTGGCCGATGGCACTTTGATGGTCACGTATTGTTGGGCGGGATTGGGGAATATGTCGAGGGTGTTTTCCAGGCTGCTGGGGCTGACGGTTGGGCTGGTGTTTTCGGGGGAGAGTTTGACGATCCAGTAGTCGTTTCTGCCGAGGTTGACTGCGCCGGCAACGTCGCCGTCGGTTGACCAAGTAAATGTAGACTTTCTCAACCTCTTAGTTCGAATTGTTTCGTCCATTCCCGGCGATGTAAAACGAGCCGAGCGCGTCATTGAAAGAATCGAAGAAAAAAAGCAAGCCGCAGATTGGAAATGGCTTATGGCAAAAGCAGAAGCCCTAAAAAAGAAAAGGCTCTAGCACTTCTTCAACCACGCATCCAACACCCCCAAACACTCAAATTTCACTTTTTCTTGCGGCGGCGGCTCATCCAGCGCAGCCCGTACTTCCCAGACCGCCGGGCGGTAATCCTGTCCCATGCCCTCGAATTTGTCGACTGCCCGGAGCATGCGTTCTACTTCGTAGGAAAACTGGCCGAGGTATATATCATTCGGGTGTTCTTTATCTTGAATTTTCCTGCGAACCCATTCAGCGATCGATAAAACGCCGGTGTTGACGGGTTGGAGGAATATCTTTTTGTCGTCTACCTCATTGGATGCCAGGAAAGTAAAGCACTCAACGGCACCCGCCATCGTTGCCACGCGGAGCTTTTCCATAAACTGTGGAGAAAATAAAAGCGAAAATAAGCGCCGCAAGGGAGAGGAGGATGTTCCCAAAAATGGCCATGATCGGGAGGGTTTTAGGATACAAGGATACAGGGAAAATTACAAATACCGCTCCACCTCAAACACCTTCACGTGCTCCGGCACCGCCTCAAAATCCTGAAAAGAGTTCGTACAATATATCCGATCAATACCCGCCAAAGCAAAACCCTTGCTGAAGATGCCATGCGACACCGCCACGGCTACGGTGCCTGCACCCTTTGATTTGAGCAAGGCCGCCAGCCCGATAAAAGTGCCGCCACCATCGCAAATATCGTCGGCGATCAGGCAAGTTTGTCCTTTGAAATCAGTTTCCAGGGTGCGGAAACCCGACAACTGGCCTGTGCGCACATCCCGCATTTTCATGCACTCTGCCACTTGCTCCGCCCCGACAAACTGGGCCACCTTGTGTATCTTTTTCAATGCCCCACCATCGGGCGACACCAACCAATAGGGCGCACCAGGCGACAGCAAATCGGCGATACAATCCTGAATAAACACCTCATTGCCAATCGCCTCCGAGCGACGCAACAAAGCGGTGCTTACCTCGGAATGGGGATCAAAAATCCGGATTTTGGCAAATCCCGCCTGGTTGAGCATATCGGCCACCACCCGCAAGGCAAATGGCTCGCCAGGCACCATCTGGCGATCCATGCGCGCTGCCATCAAGTAACTAATGTTGAGCGACACTGGCCCGACATCACCGGCATCAAGCGCGTCCTTGGCCAACAATACCAGCAGTAAATCGGCTGGGTTGGCGATGCGGGCAGTGATGTGGCAAGGCTCATCTGGAGTAATGGCATCAGACCGGAGCTTCAGGTGCGGCTGACCATCGGGGAAGGTCATGCGCTCAAAAGGGATGCTGGAAGCGGCTGGGTTCAGGAGATTTAGTTGCTGCATAGTCATGTTTGATTTTCAAGTGGCGAATATATGAATTATGGTTGTTGAAGGTTGCGGTTAAAACACAAATCCCCCATCGGAATGAACCAATGCGGGCATGTGTATTTCGAGTTCGCACCGGCCTATGCTACCAGTACCAATGACACTTCGACATCGATAGGCCAAACGATGTTATTCGGTATAGACAGTGTTGAGACATACGGTAAACCTATAATTTCACCGCATGTCTCGCTTTTGTACCTTCCTTCCGTTAATTAATTTTAATACAAAAAACACCTACTCCCGAATAATCAGCCGTTTGCGCGCATTAGCGCCTTTAACGTGCAAATTCAAAAAATAAATTCCTGGCGAAAACAGCGCTCTTCGAAGTATAAGGGTGTTTTCACCTGCTACCCCCATCGCTTCTTGCCGATGTCTTGTCTGACCAGACAAATCGAATACCTGCAAATTATACTGTTGCTCGTACGGCAATTCAAAGGCCACGACAACATCTCCGGCACTCGGATTGGGGAAAAGTGATACCGCCAGTGACCGATCGTCGCTATTGCCCAAGGTGTCTACTACCAGAACATCAGGTCGCTCATTTGGGCTATTCATCAATACCGTCACGACGGATACACAAGTTGCCCCATTTCCGCTGAAGTCTTTGACCGTAATGGTTAAATTGTTGTTGCCAAGGTTGCTAGAGGTATAAACCCTAACCGCTGGAGCATACGACCAAACGGAACAGTTGTCAAAACTGCTGTCCGCTAACATGGCGGCGTAAACAGCGACTGTTCCGTTGGGACCAAGTGTAACTGTTGTATTGCGGCAAACTGCTGTTGGGGCCATGTTGTCAATCACCGTTACTTGGGCGGTACACATGGAGGAGTTTCCAGAAGCATCTACAGCCGTCAAAAATACATTTTGAGGTGGCCCGATTTCACTACAATTGAACAGTGTTTTACTAAGCGTGCGGGTCACAATACTGCAATTGTCCGTACTGCCATTGTCCACTTGGCTGGGCAATAAAACAGCTTTTCCTACAATGTCAAGAAAAATCGTCGCCGGTTTGCATAGAATGGTTGGCGCCGTCACATCCCTGACCGTGACAGTCGCCGTACAGGTGCCCGTGTTGCCACTGCCGTCTGTCGCCCGCAACGTGACGGTATTGACGCCAATGTTAGAGCAAAGGAATGTGTTGGGTGTCAAGGAAAGCGTGAACGTGCAGTTGTCGGTACTGCCATTGTTTATGGCGCTTGGTAGCACCGTGACGGAGCCATTGGCATTCAGGTTGGCAATCGTGTTTTTACAACGGGCCACTGGCGCAATCAGGTCGCGAATGGTAATCGTCGCCGTACACTGGCCAATGTTCCCGCTTTGGTCAGTTCCAGTAAGGGTCACGGTATTGTTGCCCAAATTGGCACAGGTGAAATTGGTTTGGCTCAACGATAAAGTGACAATGGTGCAATTGTCAAAACTTCCATTGTTGACTGCCGGTACTGTAAGCGTTGCCTGACCGTTGGCATTCAGGTTGAGGGTTACGTTCCGGCAAATCATCGTCGGCGCGATGTTATCCGCTACGATTGCGTTGGTGGTACAAGTCGCCGTGTTGCCATTCCCATCGTTGACCGTGAGGGTAACAATATTAGACCCAAGGTTGAGACAGGTAAAGGTGCTGGGCACCACAGATACCAGATTGACGGTTCCACAGTTATCAGAACCACTGAGGAAAGCATCTGCTGGTGTGATGCTTCCCATGCCTGCTGCATTCAAAGAGACATCTACTTTTATCTTGCAAACTACCATGGGCGGGATGTTGTCCACCACGGTTACCACCGCAGTACAAGTATTGGTATTGCCATTTCCATCGTTCGCCGTGAGGGTTACGGTGTTCGCACCAATGTTGCTGCAGTTGAACGTACTGGCTACAACGGAGACCAGATTCACGGTGCCGCAGTTGTCAGAACCACTTTGATACACATTTATAGGTGTGATGGCGGTATTCCCATTGGCATCCAAGACGGCGGTGAATGGTTTACACACCACCGTCGGCGGCGTCACGTCTTTCAACGTTACGGTAAACGTGCAAGATTGCGTATTGCCATTGCCGTCATTCGCGGTAAGCGTGACGGTTCTGAAATCGTTGTGGCCACTGAGCAAGGTAGTGGCTGCCGGGCTTTGGGTCACCGTCGGGTTGGCCGTGCAGTTGTCGCTGACAGAAACCGGGCTGTAGGCGCCCAACAGCCTGCTGCAATTCGCATCTGCCGCCAGCGTGGTATTGGCCGGACAAACGATGACCGGTTTTGTAATGTCTTTCAACGTTACCGTAAACGTGCAAGATTCCGTATTGCCATTGCCGTCGTTCGCCGTTAGCGTCACCGTTCTGAAATCATTGTGGCCACTCAGCAGGGTCGAAGGTGCCGGGCTTTGGGTCACTGTTGGGTTGGCCGTGCAGTTGTCACTGACAGATACCGCGCTGTAGGAACCCAGCAGGCTGCTACAATTCGCATCTGCCGCCAGCGTGGTATTGGCCGGGCAACCGATACTCGGTTTTGTTACGTCCAGCAACGTTACCATAAACGTGCAAAATTCCATATTGCCGTTGCCGTCATCTGCGGTGAGTGCGACCGTTCTGAAATCGAAGTGGCCGCTGAGCAAGGTGGAAGGTGCCGGGCTTTGGGTCACTGTTGGGTTGGCCGTGCAGTTGTCGCTGACAGAAACCGGGCTGTAGGCGCCCAGCAGGCTGCTACAATTCGCATCTGCCGCCAGCGTGGTATTGGCAGGGCAAACGATGAAGGGTTTTGTCACGTCTTTCAACGTTACCGTAAACGTACAAGATTCCGTATTGCCATTGCCGTCATTCGCCGTTAGCGTGACGGTTCTAAAATCGTTGTGGCCACTGAGCAAGGTCGATGCCGCCGGGCTTTGGGTCACCGTCGGGTTGGCCGTACAGTTGTCGCTGACAGAAACCGGGCTGTAGGCGCCCAGCAGGCTGCTACAATTCGCATCTGCCGCCAGCGTGGTATTGGCCGGACAAACGATGGTCGGTTTTGTGATGTCCTTCAACGTTACTGTAAACGTGCAAGACTCTGTATTGCCATTGCCATCGTTCGCGGTTAGCGTGACGGTTCTGAAATCGTTGTGGCCGCTGAGCAGGGTCGAGGGTGCCGGGCTTTGGGTCACTGTTGGGTTGGCCGCGCAGTTGTCGCTGACAGAAACCGCGCTGTAGGAACCTAATAGGCTACTGCAATTCGCATCTGCCGCCAGCGTCATGTTGGCTGGACAAACAATGCTGGGTTTTGTTACGTCCTTCAACGTTACCGTAAACGTACAAGATGCCGTGTTCCCATTGCCGTCATTTGCAGTCAACGTAACCGTCCGGAAATCGTTGTGGCCACTCAGCAGGGTTGATGCTAACGGGCTTTGGGTCACCGTTGGGTTGGCCGCGCAGTTATCGCTGACAGATACCGGGCTAAAGGAACCCAACAGGCTGCTACAGTTGACGCCAGCGGCAATGGTGGTATTTGCCGGACAAGTAATCACTGGCGCAACATTGTCTTTCAACGTCATGGTTGTCACACAAGTAGCTGTATTGCCGCCAATATCAGTGGCGGTATAAGTGACCAACTGTACCGTATTATGCCCAGAGATTATGGTGCCCGCCAAAGGATTCTGGCTCAGGATCAAACCAGCACAATTGTCCGAGCCGTTCACGCCTTGCAAGGCAGGGATCATTGCCTGGCAAGTTGAAGACCCGGTATTCAGGGTAAAAGTCAGTGGACAACTTATGGTCGGCGGTACATTGTCGCCAACAAAAACGGTCACCGAGCCCGTTCCGATACATCCATTATTGTCCGTGACAGTGACAATGTACAAACCTGATGCTGCAATGGTTGCCAACGGAATGGTAGGATTTGCAAGGCCGGAACTAAAATTATTGGGGCCCGACCAGGAAAAGGTCTGGCCTATCCCCCCCGCAAACAACTGTAGGGTTTCACCCGGGCAAATCGGGCTGTTGCTGCTGGCCATCACAGCCGGGCCATTTACGATCACAACGGTTGTTGCAGTGCCCTTACAGTTTTTGCTATCGGTAACGGTCACGCTGTATACGCCGGCTGCATTCAAGAACGCAGGAAATGGTGTCGGATCTTCTTGTGAACCCACATAATTATTCGGCCCCGACCAAGAAAAAGCGGTGTAAGGCAGCGTGCCACCGGAAGGCGTTGAATTCAATGCCAGGTTCATGCCCGAACAAATGGGACTGTTGCTACCGGCACTAATGCTGGGAGCGAAATTACTGGAAACCGAGACGGAAGTAGAGGCCGTTTTGGTACACCCGGCATTGTCGGTCACCGTTACGTAATATACCCCTGCATTTTGATTTGTTACTACAAAAGGTGTCGGGGTTTGGAGACTGGAAGAAAAGTTCGAGGGCCCTGTCCAGTTAAAGGACGTGAAGGTTCCCGAGCCACCACTCGGGGTAGCTGTAAGATTTAAATTTGCCCCAACACACACAGGAGAATTGGAAGCTGCAACCAAGCCAGGCATCGCATTGACGATGGCTGTGGTTGTTGCGGAGCCGGTACAGCCGTTCTGGTCCGTCATCGTAACCCGGTAAACACCGGAAGAAGCCACAGTTCCGGTAAATGCCGGGGGATCTTCCACAAAAGCACCAAAAAAATCCGGGCCAATCCATTGGATGCCGGTGTAACTTCCAACTGGTGTGGAATTGACCGCAAGTAAAGCACCTGCACAAATTGGGCCACTGTTGGCTGCTGTTATGGATGGCGTGGCATTTACCAACACCGAAACACTGGCCGTTGTCGTGCAGCCTAAATTATCTGTAACGGTAACCGTGTACGTGCCTGAAGCTGCAAATGTTGCCACAAACCCTGGAGGGTCTTCAACACCAGCCGTGTAGCCAGCGGGCCCCGACCAGGCAAAGGAGGCTAATGGCAAAGCGCCACCGACAGGCGTAGATTGCAGGGAAATAGTGCCGCCCACGCAAATCGGATTGTTGACCGCAGCGGTGATACTTGGACAGGCTTGTACCAAAACAGTAGTGCTACTGGACCCGCTACAACCATTGCTGTCGGTAACCGTCACAAAATAGACCCCATTGGCCGCCAAGGTGGCCGCGAATGGCAGCGGTTGGGCCTGCGCACTGCTGAAGTTGTTGGGCCCTGACCATAGATAAGCATAACCGGACCCTGACCCACCAGACGTGCTGGAACTAAGCTGGATATTTGAACCAACGCTTACAGGGCTGTTGCTGCTAGCGGTGATGACAGGCTTGGCATTTACCTGTACTACCGTAGTACCGATTGCCGTGCAACTGGCATTGTCGGTTAAGGTAACTTTGTAGGTGCCACTGGCAGCCAAAGTGGCCACAAAAGCTGGCGGATTTTGTCCAACCGAGCCGTAATTATTGGGGCCAGACCACAAGTAAGTGTACCCGGAGCCGGAGCCACCGGAAGGTGTCGAACTCAAGGCGATATTGGCGCTTTCGCATACTGGGCTGTTGCTCATCGCCGTAATGGACGGCGCGCTGCTGCCCGAAACCGCAATGGTTTTTGAGGCCGAGGCTGTGCATCCTGCATTATCCGTCACTGTCACCCGGTACACGCCTGCCGAAGCGGGCGCTGCCGGAAAACCAGGAGGATTTTGAACATTGCCCGTGAATCCGTTTGGACCATCCCAGGCAAAGGTGGTATAGGGTGGTACGCCACCACTTGGGTTGGAACCTAATTGAATGGTGGCACCAATACAAACAGGCGCATTGCTACCACTGGCGGTGATGCTGGGCACACCCGACACCACAATAGTAGCTGTTGCCGTGCAAGCACCTGTACTCGTGGCTGTTACGGAATAGGTGCCAGCAGTATTCACCAAAATAGCCGGCTGGGTAGAACCATTGCTCCATAGATAACTTACGCCACCGCTTGCCGTCAGCGTAGTTGCCGTGTTGGTACAAATTAGGCTTGTGCCGCCATTGATCTGCACCGTGAAAGGCTCCACTGCCTGATTGGTAATCGTTACCGTCAGCATCAGCGTGTCCGACAAGTTTGATGCGTTAGTCACCCGAATATCTACCTGGTATTTATTGTCGGTGTTGGCATCCATCGGGTTTTCAAAATCAGGAGAAAATCCGGACACCCATGTCAGAATCCCGTTGATTGGGTTGATGGCAAAGCGTGCAACATCTGCCCCTCCTGCCAAAGTATAGACCAGGCCTGCGCCTTCACTGTTGTTCGAATCCGAAGTTTGGGTGTCATATAACAAAGAACAAGCGTTCTCCTCATAACTTACCGTATTGGTAGAGGTGATATTAGGCCGGGCATCAGAAATAATGCTGTAGATCGCCTGGAAGGTATCCCGGCGTTGCAAGGGAAAATTACAATCCCAAACGATAAAATTGATGGGATAATTTCCCAGCCAACTTGGATCATTGATGGCAATTTGAACTTCACCAGTGGCATTGAGCGAGGGCACCAGTGGCGATAGCTGAAGGGCATAAGGCGCTGAAACGGAACCTAATGAACCCCCTGAAATAAAATTCAGCGCAGTACTTTTTTCATACAAATACTGGTTGGGGGCATGGTAAAACTTGAAAGAAATGTTTCCAGCGCCAACATTTTTCAGTTGCAAATTGTAATAAACATTCGGGTAAACACCGGTTGGTCCTGCCGTTCCTGCCAATACCCCATTCACAAAGCCCGCCAACCGGGCGCCGATTCCAGCCAATTGCTGATCGGCAAAAAGCGGTCGGGCAATAATAGTCATCGGTTGACTGCCCGGCGCAATAATTGGCCAGGCAGGATCTGCGACAGCACCTGTAAAGGGGAAAACGTCGAAGTCGAACTGCCGACAAGGCCCGTTGAAAGTCAGGTAGTTATCCAGGTCAAAGCCGGTAAAGGATTGTCCTGTAAAAATAGTCTGATTCGGAATGACCTGCCATACGGGAGCGCCGTAGTCGGGCAATACCGTAAAACGTCCCGTAATGGTATCGGCCAACTGGTTTGGCGTATTTTCTGTCACGATGATCCGCACCGTATCCGTACCCGTCCATAATCCCGACACCGGCGAAACCGTCAGTATTCCGTTGACGATGCTAGCGTTCAGGTTGGGGCCCGGTTGGGCACTCCAGGTAACCGGATCGCCATCCTGGCTGATAAAATAATCAGCCAGCACCACCGGGTCGAAAGGAATGCTTTGCAACGTCGTATCTGCCAGTAATGGTGTCAACTGTGGTGGATAGTCCGCATTGGAATCTATGTTAATCCAAAAGGGCGTTTCAACGGAGCCTACGTATTTATGGTGCCTGAAAACAACCGTTTCAGGCGTCGCATAAATCTCGTCATCGGGCGCATAATACACCCTGAAATTTAAGGTTTCGCCGGAATACTGGTTGGAATAGATCGTCGTAAAATAGTAGGCAACATTACCACTGATTTGTGGTTGGGCTACGCCGCGCAATTGATTCCCAACAAATACACCAAGCAGGTTTCCGGGGCTGTTAATGGCATTGCCATTGTAGCGCACCCGGACCACCATGTTCATGCTGAATTCAAAGTTAAGGGGGTTGACCGACCAGTTGGGCGGAGCGGCCAGTTCTGGATGCTCGTTCACCGCAAATGGAGTCGGTGTTGCCTGGAGCGTTCCGCAGGGTAATATCCACACGAGCAGCATCCATACGCGCAGACAACCTATAATGAAGGAATTACTTTTCATTTTTTTCTTTTTTTGATGTCTGCACTTATTTAATGACGACTTTTTTCACCGCACTGCCTTTCGCTGTTTGAAGCCTTACGAAGTACACTCCGGGTTCCAATGGGGCCCCGGAATTAGATCGTGCTTTCCAAACAATGGCGTTCAGGCCACTGATGGCACTGGTGTGCATCGAAGAAACTGTCCTTCCATCCAAAGCCGAAACCGTGATGCTAATATCCTGCGCTCGATCGAGGGAGAACCGGAACATCGTTTCGTTTTGGAACGGATTGGGCTGCACTTCGAAAGACTGTTCTGTCAGGCTTTCATGCGTAGCCGTAGATGCCAGCGTAAAGGGCATTGGCGCAGGTATGCTACCTTGATGCAGGTTCGGCATGAAGCCCATCGATTCACTTAAGTTTGTGATGGATCCATCGTTGCTGTCATACAACTTGAACTGTAATTGCTCCCCGCTGGCATTCGCATACGCAGTCAGGAAGAACAGGTACTTTTCCATGGGTGGTATGTAAATCGCCTGACCGGAGCCACGTACCAGGGAACCCGCAAAAGCGCCGATTTCCATGGTGCTGGTGGTGGCATTCGCCCCATCTATGTCCAACATTCCAATGAGGGTCATGCTGTGTTCGTAGAGGGTTGGGTCTACCGTCCAGAAGTTTGGTGCTGGTTTTGTGCCCGTCGATTGATCACTTTCGGCATATTCCGGCCTTGAGTTATCGCTACCCGTCAGGTTGGAATGCGGTGGCGGATACACCAGGCTGCCAGGTGCCGCCAACTTAATTTGGTACCCGTTGGGCGGGGTCATGTATTTCAGGTTGCCAATCCAGCCATACGTCGGGTTGAGGTATTCGGCAAATGCGATCTGACTCTTGATCACGTTGCCCGCTTGGGCGGGAACTGATGCCAGCGCCTCATTGATGGGCAAAGAGTAGTTCGGCAAATACCCAATCCAGTTCCAACCGGGTACTACAGGGATAGGATTTGTGGCAGGATCAATCAAAGTGCCCGACATTTTGAGCGTATCTGGCAGGTCGGCCCGATAAATATACATGGTGGGGTTCCGCAAAGAATCAAGGGAGCCCAGCCAGCCGCCACCGTTCAGGAACACAGAGAAATTGTTTTGCCCTTTTATCAAATCTTGATGCGGATATTTGAGGGAGGCAAGTGCTGCATTGAGCGAGGCATCGGGGAAGCCCAGGTTGAAAGAAAGCCAGTTCCAGCCAAAACCAAACGGCACATCGCGCAATACACTGCTGTTGGTATGCAATACAATGGGCGCGTTGTTGCTGCCTACGAAAGCATCTGCCTGAAAGACGAAATAATCTTCCACCACGGCATAACGCAAACATTCCGAAGCATCCCAAATTTCAAAACGAAGCGGCGCCAGCACCTGATTTGGATTGCCGTAAATGGTTAAATACGCCATCCACTTATTCACTTGTGGCACAAATTGGATCTTCGCACGACCACAGAGCGTATCGCCCATGTAGGCCACCACAATATCCTCCGCATCCTCAGAGAGTGTCCCTTCAATATTCAGGGCGACTATCATATTGAAAGTGTTTTCAAACTGGGCAGGATTCAGGTTGTTGATGGTAGGCCTGCAGACTACCCGAACGCCAAAGGGCAATCCTTCATCGCCACCCATGAAAAATGGATTCTGACCTGTAACTGTGTGCAGGACAATGGAATCAGACCAAAGTCCGAACGCCAGGGTAGAGTCTACCGTGAAGCTGATCGGCCGTGATTCATTGGGGGCCAGGGTTCCCTGATTCGGCACTATTTTCACCCAGTTTGGTACATTTTCAATAATAAATGGAACAGGGGAGCCGCCTCGATTGTGAATGTTGGCAACAGCGGTTTTATTCTCATCTTCAAACTTGGTGATGCCTACGCTGTCGGTAAGCCAGGCCAATTCGTTGCGGTCCACGTAGAACTCCCATTGCTCATAGACGAGGTTGTTCCCGGTTTTATCTTCTATATCATGCAACTCAGCACGAAGGATCTTGTTCTCGAAAAAACTGTTTTGAAAATTAGGACTCAAAACAATCTTATTCTCGAAACAGGTAATATCAATGTCAATGGGCTGATCGGTCGTCGCATCAAAGAGCTGCACATTATCCAGTGGATTGATTTTGGCACAATTGATGTGTTTATTGAAGGTAAAAGATATCTCGTCCCCTACATTATACACCCCGTCTGAAGGTTGTGGTGCACCCAGCAGGCTGGGCGGTTGTCGCTCAATTCGGCCTCTAATAATATGTGAATAGCCCGGTTTGTCAAAAGCATCACCGCTGCAGAGGGCAATGGCGCGGATCTCATACGGCCCATCAGCTAGTTTATCTGTATTCCAGAAAAACTGCGTAAATGTACTTCCCAGATTTGCCTTCGTTATCTCTGCCCCCGGCTGTATGCTATTGATCAAGGAGTCTTGCGGCGGGACAATATTGATCCAGGCTCCATCTCCATCGGTGGGTCGGTATTGAACCCGGATACTATCAAATTCCGCCTGTGTTTTATCATAATCCGAAACCGTAATGCGCATCACATCATCAGGGCCCTGGGTAATGGGGTCCGGGAAAACAACCCAGTCCTGTTGAGGAACCGTGATGTCTACTTCACTACAGGGTCTGATAAAGTGGGCACTTATGTACACCGCAGAGTACAACACAGTATCATTATCCGGGAGAATACCCAGTGCGTTGGCGCGATCATCTTCACAAAGCGAGTATAATACCAGTTCCAGGTCGTCATAGTCGTATTCTTCCGGACCACGTTCCAACGTGACTGTAATCGGGATGGATTCTCCGAATGGAATGGCATAAAGAACAGGATGATCAAGCGCAGCGCCATTCAGGAAGATTTTAGCGCCATGCGGATTGCTTTCCGGCCCTGCGGTAAAGGCGTAGGTCCAGTTTTCATTGGTTTCGCTTTGATTGCCCAGGGTAAACTTGAACACTGCTGCTTCGTTTGAGGGCACATCTATCGCAACCGCGCCGCTGCCGTCCCTTAATTCCAGGCTATTCCCTTCCCGGTGCGCTGTTTTGGGCTCCCAGGGGCAACTGGATTGACCGGAGACTGTTCTGAATACCGGTGTTTTATAAACAGAGTCCATGGCAACGTCAATCGCAAAAGCGTCGCCTGGGTCATCATCAGCCAATACATACCCAGTGGTTATGCCTTTTGATGTCGAATTGTCCGTTGATTTTCCTTTTACGGTTTCATTTACGAAGTGAAGGATGGCGCCGCCACCTGCACCAAAAAAAACTGGCAATAAATTGACATCTGTATTAAAGATGGAGTTGGTACTGTTTGCATTACTGACGCCGTTGGTCGTGTCACTGGTTTCAGCGTACTCATATTCTATTCCGGCGTCAAATGAAACATTCCGTGTAAATTTAGCTGCTGCTTTTTGTTTTTCGTTGTTATCCAGTATTTTTTCCCAGCGTGCCACAGAAGTCAAACAGGTATCCCGTTTTTCAGGACTAGTTCCTGGATCGTTTGCAATGGCATTTAAATACCGAATCACATTGTTTCGGATATGGTAATCCGTGTATATAAATGTAGTGCCATAATTTTTCGGCGATATCGAAACCACTTGGCTTGTTATGCCTCCGCAGTTAAGCGTATCATAATCTACCTTGTCAGCAAAGCCAAAGTCTACATTCAGGCCACTGCCCACAAACAGGTCACCCCCTTGAATCCAGCCATCTCCTGGTGCAGGGTTTAGATACGGGACATTATAAGCAGGGCCCACAATAAGGTCGCTCGAACTGGTAGAAATCCGCTCGGTGAAAGATTGGCAGACCTCCATAGAGTTGTCGCTGGTTTTCACAATGGTAGTTATATTGGTAATTTCAGTCCCTACATCTCCACCAAACTCCCAGCTGGCAGAACCAATTTCGACTGAAAAATTGGGGGCAACATCCACCACACCAGTAACGCCAACGCCATCGGTATTGGTCGTTTCGAGCGTAAAGGACATGCTTTGGCAAACCTGCTCTCCTTTTTCCAGATAGGCATAGCTACCGTCCCCTGGTGGATCACGCAGTACGATGGAAGGGGTCAAAGGTAATTGGGTGGTAAACGTATTGGCTTTCTGAAAAAGCCCTGTAACGAGTACCTGTTTGACCAAACTTGACTCATTTCCGCTTAAGGAAGTGGCAAGCACCTGGAAGTTTTGCAAGAAAGGTGGAGATGAATTGGGCAAACCTGCCCTAAACTTGTATTTCAACTGCCCGTTGCTCAGAGTCGTATCTATTACTTCTCCAGCTGCTTCGTTGATGATTTTTATTTTTGCGGTGTCTAAGGGGCATCCCTCACCCAGATAAAATTCTTGTACCCGAAACTGGGTGGTGTATAATTGACCTTGTTTCAGCACAATGATATTGCACCTCGGAGTGTCAGGCTCCAAGCCGCTCACAATTTCTACCTGGGGCTCTGAATGATAAATAAAATCAATCAAAGTATCCCTACTGGTCAAATTCACCTGCTTTCCACCCTGTATTTGAAAGGCGGTTTTAATTAGGTTGTCTGAATGCTCTATAACGGCAACCGTCATTCTAATCGGCGGAAGATTGAGGAATTCATAATTGCCATCTACATCGCCATCCAATTTGCCCAACTGCTGCTGTCTGATTAAACAACCATCCAGCGAGCGCACCTGTACGATACAAACAGTACCACTCGGTTGATCGGGCTGGATGAGAATGGGCAATTTACAATCGCCTCCAGCTACGACGCCTTTAATTTTCCGCGAAGTGATGTCGTTAAATACAATGCCTGCAATTGGGCTGATCAAATTGGTCAATTGCCAAAAAGCGGGAACAAATTCATGGTCTTCAAATTTGGGCGTGAGGGTGGCCGTGGTACCCGGCTCGAAATCAATGATAAATTTGCCTGTTGAATCGGTAAAGATTCTTGGAATAAAAGACTCGCCATTGACAAGAATTTCGACGTTTTTGGCGAAACAATCGGTGTTTTTATACCGTACATACCCAAAAACAGGAATCGTAGATCTATCCGAAAAATCGACCTGATCCACTGAGGTTATACTGGGGTTTAAGGTAACCTGGCGGGTGGCTGGGGCAAATTCATGGGGTGTTGTGCTCTGGTTGGCCGCCATAATGGTCCATTCCGTTCCAAAGCCATTTCCCACCGTTTGAAATAATAGGGAACCAGAATTATTAAGGACATTCCCCGTCCCTTCATCCAGCGCGTAATAAATTCTCAGCCCGAATTCCTGAGGATCCCGTGAACCATTAAAATGCGCTTGAATGTCTGCCTGAGAGAATAAGCTGTCGTAAACCGCAATTTCGTCAATCAAGCCGCCGTAATGCTCCAGAAAAGAATTGCCAGATTTGCGGGCACCGAGCACCCAGGGCTCTGTGGGGTCTGACCAATTGCCTGTATAGGGCGGCATTTGAATGCTGCCTAACAAGGTACCGTCCTTGTAGGCATTCACTTGGGTTCCATTCCCCAAACTATCAATGGTAAAAGCCAAATGGTGAAATCCTAAACCCAGCAGGCCAAAATTTTGTGCCTGATTGTTGAGTTTGAAAATGATGTTATTATCATTACCGGCGGGTTCCAATTGCAGCTGGAAACTGTTGTTGTTATTCCAGCGCTTGGAGAGGATGGTTTGCGTTCCATCCGGCCCTGCGCTATTGACCCAGGTTTCCAGGGTTGTCTTTTTGTTCAGGGAAAAATCAGGCAAGGTGGCGTAATCAGCTTCTGAGCGGATAAACTTGAGTGCACGGTGCCGGTAGAAATTCTTCATCGCCTGGGCCAAAAACGTAATGCCAGTACCATAACTAGCCGATTCGATCCGATAATAACCCTCTTCGTTGGTCATCCCGGAAGTCCGCACTGGCGGGCGGTCGTTGCTGAAAATTGCGCCACAGAAGTAGAACTTGGTACGCTGTAGCACATCGAAGGATTTACTACCCTTCTGCTCATCCATTTTCCAATAGTATTTCAAACCGGGCGTAAGGGAAGATGCGGTTCCTTCGATCACTTCGGGCAAATCCAGTTCATCCAGCCGTTTGTGGTAAATGCGCAATTCATCCAAACGTCCAACCCAGTGATTATTGCTGGCAATTTTGCCTACTCGAAGGGTTTCGGAATTCAGGATGGCCGTTCCGTTTCCAAGGTTTGCAAGTAATCCATCCAAATACAGGCGGTATCCGCCTGAACCATAGCTGAGGGCTACATGGTGCCAGTTATTGGAAGTAGCCTGAAAGGCACCCGATAAAGTGGCACCGCCAGCAGAAATTTGCATTCCATCACTGGTCAAAGCTTTGATCGACAAACCCAAGCCGCCTGAATTGGGCAACATATCCATCATAACAGGATTATTGATTGCTTCAGAGGTCTTGATCCAGAAACAGAGGGTCCAGTCGCTGTCGGTCGTGGGCAGGAAGTCTCCGTTGGTACTGGAGTCGGCTGCCGCAGTAGCACCATCCAGGGGTCCGAAATAAGCCGAATATCCCTGCATGGGCATCAAAGTGACCAATGCATTGGGCACTGGACTCTGATTGAGGGTGCGTACCCAGCCGGTGACCACCCCGTTCGGCACCTGAAAACCGAGTGCTTTACCTGGAGAACCTTCCCCATAAGCATTTATGCCCCGAACTTCGTAATTGTACGGGCGGCCTGCGATCACGTTGAAATCATTGTAATTGCGCGTGGCTTTATCCACGGCGGCTAAATAGACGCCATCGCGGTAAATCTTAAAACCACCTACCGCAAAAGGCCCTAGTGGGTTAGGTCCCCAGGATATCTGGATCCGGTCGAGCAATTCGCCTTGGCTGGCGGTCACAAATGGGGGGAAAGGCGCCACCAAAAAGCCTGCCCAGTAGCCAAATTCCATATTATTGTCATCCCCTAAAGCGGAACCAACCACCATTTGGCCGATGGTCAGTTTCATACGCCGGCTGGCGTTTTTCATTTTTACTCCGTTGCCATAATTAATAAAGGCAGAGCGAATCATGGTATCTTGAGCAAGCGCCGTATAGCAACCTGGGTCAAAGGGCTGGGTTTGCCCCCACAGGCTTGGCAGGGCAAATGCCAGACATATTAGCGCGGCAAATAACCGGCTAGCATTTCTATATTTCATGAGAAATTGTGTTGAAAATTGAAAGGAAAGAGGCGTTACGGGTTATAAGTTATGAGTTATGAGTTATTACGAACAATGCATAATAACTCATAACTCATAACCCACAACTCACTTTCCGGTACCTACCATCTCAAGTGACTTCATTCTTTTGGACAAGGAATCCAGCTGAGCGCTGAAAACGTTTTGCTGCTTATGAAGCAAACCGTTATCTATTTGCAGCCCAGCATTTGCACTTGATAATGCCGTATTTTCAAGTTTAAGCGCAGCAATTTCTGCCTTCATTTTTTCGATATCGGAATGTTGGTCTTTAACCACCTCTGCCAGATATATAGATACCTTTTTATAATTGACACCGATAATTTCTCCTCTCGAATTGTAGTGAACCAATCGCTTCAGTCCAATGCTGTCAAACTCTTCGGCGATATAACCCATTTCGACCAGAGAATCCGGGTATCCGATACGGTTATAGAGTCTGGGCTGTACCTCCAGGATCAGATTATAGTTGTCTGTGAGGGGTTGGATATTGCGTTTCAGTCTACGACTGGAATTGTCTACCTGCAATTGACCGGATACTTCGTCCCATTCTACCTGGGGCTGGTCAGGACCTTTTTGAATGCCAAAAAACTTAATGGAGGACGGCGTTGCACAACATTGATTTGTATAGGGTAAGGCCGTTGTGAATTGCGCAACAATGGTATTGTTTGCTCTAATTTGTACAATTCCATCCCCAGGACCAAATACGCCTGAATCTGTGTCATCTATTCCGCCGGGGTAATTGAAAGTGAAGCCTCCTCCGGAATTTATTCCGTTGGTTTTTGCAAATCCTTTGGTGTAGGAAGTTCCATTGATCGTTTGGTTGACGTTTATAGTAGATGAGCCATTTACGGTTTGGGAACCATCCACTTGCAAATTGCTTTTTACGGTCAAATTGCCTGTATTATTCCCCACATTATTGATGAGCGCGTTGCCATTTACCGTTAAATTATTGGAGACTAATGGACCGAAATTGACCGTTTGACCATATATTTCATTTTGAGTAGTGTTCAACAATACTCTTTTTTGTCCACCAGCATACAATTCAATATTGTTTTGCCCCGTAGAATACATACCCCCTGATTCATCCCCGCCAGGTTGAAACGCAAACCCATTACTGGTAGGCCCGTTGCCACCCATCGCCGGCCCTCCTTTTGCCCGGTAGGCATCGGCTATAACCGCTCCACTGCTTGGAAATATATTGTTTTGCCCAACAATGCCTAAAGCATAAGGTGCATGGGTCAATCTTGGCCTTGGAAGCAGTTCTGTGTTCGAGGTGCCTACACTAACCCCCAACCAATAGGTCTCATTAAATTGGGCTGCCAGCGGGGTTCCATTGATACCCAGCACTATGCTGTACACCCCGCCTACAATACTTACATCATTGATGGTTTCCTCATGTTTTTTGTTAGCAAGGGCATTACTGGATTCGTTATTCCACAAACGAAAAGTAAGCGTATAATCATTGCCGTCATCTACGGCAGTGCCATCGGACTTGGTCAGTACACCCTGGACAGATATGGTAGCCTGTTGTGCGTACAATCCAATAGAAAATGCGACGAATAAGAGTGTCAAAAATGGTTTGGAGCGTAACTGGGTAGCGTAAACGTAACTTTTCATGAATGGAACGAATTGAAAATGTTGAGTGGAGAATTTAATGTGGATTAGGTCAGCCGGGAATTTTGTCAAAACTACAGGGGCTAGCCACCTGGTATGGCATATTTTCAGGGAAGGAAGACATCCTGCCAGTAAAGCCAGGGAAATAAACAGGGAAGGTTTTTTGGGGGAAAGCTACTGCCTTGCATCTAAGGTGTTTTTCAACGCCTCGAGGCAATTCCGTAGCTGGTGTCTGGTAAAGGGTTTGTACAGAATAGGGAAGCCTAAATGCTGTGCTTCGGAGGCAAGCAGGTCCTTCGGTCTGGCACCCGTGATGAGGAGCACTTGCAGTAAAAACTGCCTCATCAAAGCTTGAGCAAGCACCAAACCATCGGGAGTGGTCGGTTGCCTGAAATTAAGGATGGCCAGATTGGGACGGTATTGATCGCACATTTCGGTCGCATCCTGACCTGCTGAGACCTGTATGACTTCATAGCCAATTTTTTCCAGCGTATGGCGGATGTCCTGCGCGATGATGGGTTCATCTTCGGCTAGAAGAATACGGAATGCTTGCATAGGGCGCAAGGTGGCCCGATGTTCGACTACGTATTGGGGTTATTCAGTAACGCGCTTAAAATACCCAGCGAGCAGGGTGATAGAAACAGGGAGGCAAAAGGTTTTTCAACTGAAATTTTCAAACGCAATAAACGTCGCATAGCCTTCCTCCTGATTCAGTACTTCGGGCTCGCCTTTGAGCTTTTTGCTGAGCATTTGGACGAGATTCGTGCCAAAAGAAGTGCTGCCTTTTATCGCTTCTGCGCCAGCCTGGCCTACGCCGTTGTCTGAGACTTTCAGGCATAAACGGCCTTGGTCGTCTTTCCGGAGTCCAATGGTGACCACCCCGGGTCGACCACTGGCTCCTTCGCCCTCGCCTGCCGAAACTTGGCTGGCAGGAAGGCTACGGCGCTCAAGTGGAAAAGCATATTTGAGGGAATTCGTGACCAATTCATTGATAATCAACCCTAGCGGTATGGCGGTATCCACATCCAGGTATAAAGGTTCGAGTTCGTATTGAATTTGTACCCGGTCATCTTCCAATCCGAAGGAATCCAGCATGTTTTGGCCAAATTGCTGTAGGTAATCCTTCATTTCTACTTTGGCTACATTGTCGCCCATGTACAACTTCTGGTGGATCAGCCCCATCGCATCTACGCGGTTTTGGCCTTCACGCACGGCATCCAAGGCGGTTTCATCGGTGATTTGACGGGATTGAAGGTGCAGGAGACTGGACAAGATTTGCAGGTTATTTTTTACCCGGTGATGGATTTCCTTGATCAAAAACTCTTTCTCTTCATTGCGCTTGCGCAGTTGGCGGGTGAGCTTGAACAACAAAAATCCTCCGATGAGTGCGGCAACCAAACCAGCTGCTACAGCCCAAAACTTCAATCGCTCGCGGCCCAATTGGGCATCCTGAAGGGCAATTTGTGCCTCTTTTTTCTCGGCTTCATATTTAGCCTTCATTTCTTCCGCCTGTTCCAGTTGGATTTTGCTCATCAGGGTATCCTGATAAAACTCTAGACAATGGTACAGCTCGTCAAAGGCGCGTTCGAATTGTCCTGTTCTTTTGTGGATTAAGGCGTCGTAGCGCAAGGCCTGGGCGTATTCATATTTGGCATCTAGTTTTTGAGACAGTTGCTTTACCAACTGGTTGTGGAAAAGCGCTTTTTCAAATTGGTTCTGGTATAGGTAATTGCCTGTCAGATAGATATTGGAGTTCAAATACTGGGCGCTTTCTGGCTTTTCTTGGGCCGCTTCATATAATAGACTTGTTGCGGTGAGAATAAGAGAAATGAGTAGCTTTAGGGCAAAAAGCAAATATGGAGAATTTTTCATACCCCAAGAACAACCGAGAGTGGCGGGC